>Ga0209488_10002791_pt1 | contig 14223 bp, 17 predicted proteins | sample Rivendell_Oct201_8_FD_188349 | JGI IMG/M metagenome (GOLD analysis project Ga0209488, IMG submission 188349) | Vadose zone soil microbial communities from the Eel River Critical Zone Observatory, Northern California, USA -... | ecosystem: Environmental > Terrestrial > Soil > Vadose zone >... | reverse complement strand
GATCGAGCTACCTCTGCTTCCCAACGTGCGGCCTCCAATTCCTAGGCTGGCGCTCGGGCTACCCCGACCGCCGCCAGAGCTGCCGCTTCCTTGTGGAAGACCCGTGCTCCCGAGACCCGCAAGTCTACGCTGTGCCGCAGCTGCCGCTGCCGCTCCAGGGCTGAATATCTCTTCGTCGGCCAAACTATATCTGGGGCTGTTCGGTTCGAACTGGGCGTTGACTTCCTTCGCTTTGCCTTTGTCAACACGTGGAGTCGAACTTCGCACTTCTGGGGAGGGAACGAAGACTTCTTTCCCTTTGCCCTTGTCAAGGCTTAGGGTCGAACTACTCGCCACGGGCCCTGGGAAGATGGATCCACCGTCCAATCTCGGAGTACTGGTGCCCTCATCGATCCAATAATTCGTCTGCTTCTTGAATTCGTCAGCCTTGCCCCGAGAGCTGCCACTCCGGCGTGGTACAGAATCTTCAATGGGTCCATTGATGAGCCATACAAATAGACTGGTTGTAAAGAGAACACCAGTGCTTACCTACTGACCCACCGAGGGTCTGCAGCTCTTTGTACCAAGAGAGTGTCTCGAATTCCATGTCCAAATCTCTGGCTCGGGATACAACATCTATTAGCAGCTTACGGAGGTGGGCAGTGTACACTCCATCTGCTACGCCTGCAGCTTTTCGTCCACGGTGAACTTCAACAGCTTCTTTCGCGTGCTCGAAGGCATAGTCGGCTCGTTCGGTGCAGGCGAGGCAATCCGACGCAAGTGAGAGCGAGAAGATAAGGTCGAGAGCGAAGTTGGGATCTTCAGACGCCGCCTCCCGGAAATAATGAACTGACTCTTCGGCGTAAGTGACGGCCTCTTGGTTTTTGTCTAGTTCAAGCATGCGATCCGCGAAGAGATAAAGTGCTTCACCGAGGCCAGGATTATCGAGCGGTTCTACATCCCGGAACACGTCAACTGCCAATTTAGCGTTTCGAAGATCTTCACGGAGTATATCCCTATCGCGACCTCCATGACGGAACTTGGCAAGTTCGACTAGAGACCACGCCAAAGGCCGCGCAATTGCACCACTGGGAAGCGTAGGACCTTTCAGCGTTTGCCAGAGCCCAACCGCATCTCGTCTGATCGAGTATGACTCGCCCGTACGTTTTAGCTCAAGGAGATGACGGGCATGAGTGTCGAGGCCGTGCGCGAGGAAGAGAGAAAACACAGGCCGCGTGGAACTCATTCTGCGAAGAAAAGTCACGGCTTCGATACTGAAGGACATTGCAGAGTCGTGTTGTCCCTTTGATGAAAGTATTTTCGATTTATTGAGGAGTGCGCCGGCCAGCGCTGCCTGGGAGGTCACATCCGACGACGCCGAAGTTGAATCGATCGTCTCTTCAGCCGAGGACAAGTCCATGCCATCGTCGGCTCCGAAGCGCATGTTCGAGAGGCACAGTTTGCAGAGCACGGAGATAATCTTCGTATCTGGCTGTGATTCATCGACCTCTTCGAGGAGCTCAAACGCAACCGCAGCGCTTTCATCCTTGAGGCCGATTGAGCTGAGTAACACAGCATAGTTGAGGGAAGTATATGCGAAGTCGAGCCCGGTGCTGGCTTGAGAATCCTGGTGTTCCCTACAAAGGCTCATCGCTCTATCGGCGGCGTCTCTGGCCTCGTCATTTCGCTTGAGGTCGCACAAAATATTTGCTCGTAGGGACAGGACTGAAGCAACATGAAGACGGGCGTTGTTTGGCGTCACGACATACGGACGTTCGAGTGTGTCCAATGCAAAACCGGACGTATTCAGCGCGTATTCATGAAGACCCAAGTCGCTGAGTGCCTGGGCGAGCTCAAAAAGCCTCGTTGCGATTTGGAAGCCATCGTCCCCACGAAGGTAGACCTCCAGATCATCGAAACAATCCATGGCGTTGGTAAAAGCGATGACTCTATCCTGGAGGTCTCCAGTGGGATAGTATGGAGTGGATTCTGGGGGACCCAAATAGCCGACAGGAGATGTGAAGTTGGCAGGAGAGAGGGAAGCGGCAGACATGAGGAGGCGCAAAACACAGCGACGAAGAGAAAGAGTGTTAGGTGGCTCGTTCTGCGCAACGTGGAGATATGAATGCGCAAGCCTGTCCGATGACGCTGACGAGGGACTCGTACCTGATTCAACAGAGAAGTCCTCTCGAGTCTACCTTCAGCGAACTGTTCTATCCGTTGCTTGATCTCGCGTAAAGCAGGCAACCAACGACTGAAAGTAGGTTCTTGAGTTGGTGTGCTGATCTGCTTGGAGGAACCGCCTTGTGCGCCGATGTCAGCGGCAATGTTGTCCATGCCCTCGAAGGTAATACCCCCACCGTGATTGGACATTGAGGGAACCGGTGAGGTGGGACGGTGCAGGCTTTTAATGGCTACGGGAGGAGTGGCAGGTATTGTACCAGCGTTGGACGGTTCGATTATATTGTCCCAGCCCTCGAGGGTGATACCCCCACCATGATTGGGCATTGAGGGAACCGGGGATGTGGGACGCTGCAGGCTTTTAATGGCTACGGGAGGCGTAGCAGGCATTGCATCAGTGTTGGACGGTTTGATTATATTGTCCCAGCCCTCGAGGGTGATACCCCCATCATTATTGGGCATCGAGGGAACCGCGGACGTGGGACGGTGCAGGCTTTTAATGGCCACGGGAGGTGTAGCAGGTATTGTATCAGCACTGGACGGTTCGATTATGTCGTCCCAGCCCTCGACTATGACGCCCCCATCATGGTCCGGTCCCAGAGGAGCTGGTGGGTTAGAGGAGGGTGGGTTGTTGATGACGACCGCGGATTCTAGGACAAGCTCAGATACCCCAATGATGTTATCCATGCCCTCGAATTGGATACCGGTATTAGGATCAGGACCCCGGACAGCCGGGAGTACAGAAGGGGGACGGTTCTCGATAACGATAGCAGGCCCTGGTGTAGCAGGGATTTCAGAGGGAGGGTGGGGTGTCTCGTTTGTCGCCACAGGAGGTTCAACTGGCCGTTCGGGCGTTGGGACAGCAGTCGGAGCATATTCCGTGCCAGCCTGAGCGATGAGTGTAGATTCCAAGGACTGAACTCAACTCGTGTCAGCCGCTAGCTCAATCAAGGATGCATGGAAATGATCGTCACCTTGATGGATTGTTCAAGAGCCTCAATTTTCCAAAACACATCGTCGAGTCGAACATGCATGCGCTGGAGATTGGACCATACAGGACATGCGTAGCCCCCCAAGAGACATGTAAAGAAGACCGTGAGAAGGATATCTTTGTTCGTGCAGCCTATGCACTTCAGGAATGCCAATTCGGCGCATCTGTGTAACGGGTGTCAGTTGATGGTGCGTTAGCACGAGGTTCGTGTGTCCGTTTGCTTACACTACGATGAGAACATGCGTGAGGTGGTGTCGCCCCGCCAGAGCCAACTTGTCTGGGATGGACGAGACGAGTGAGATCGAGTATTGCACCGCTTTGGGTATAGGGATGGTGACACTGGGGAATGAGATGAATTCCCAATGTCTGTCCCTCGGGCAGGGTGAGACAGGATGGGTCAAATACCTGGCGTAAGGGGCATTTTCGGGTAGTCGCGACGGCGGCGCACCGTCATTTGCGTCTCCGTTCTAAAATTGGAGGCAGCGACGGTACATGATTCTTTTCTTTTCGCAGGGCTGGTAACCAGTGCTCACCATCGGGCTGTCGGGAATCAGGTAGCAAGTTGCGAGGTTTCGTAGTCCAGAGGAACGTAAGGAGAAGGACGGGTCTTTACTAACAGGCATTGAGGAGCCGTATCCAAGCTTGACTTTTATTTCATCCTGCACATGGCGATGCCATAAAGTAACGTGAGGGACAGCTGCTTGCGCCCCTTGAGGTCCAGCCTATTAGCCAGCATCTCTTATCCTCCTTTTCACATCGAGCAAGGAATACTGTGCATTTGACGCGCGCATATGACTCTGTGAAGATAAACACGCACTGCCAGCAGCCTCTGATGGACCCTTCCAGCATGCTTGACACACCCTGCCTGACAGCACTGCCACATACAGAGCACCCAATCACATCGCGCCTTATTACCCCCATATCCGCCTTCCATTCTTACAGGGAGCACTCGCCCTCGCCCTATTATCATCGCCCCGCGATGCGTACCCACGTGTGTCGAATGCCCGGCCAGTGCAAACGCCGCCACTGTAGTAGACGCCAAGAAGCCAACAGCCTCCTCTTTTACGCGGACGTGATCGTTCCGAATGCTCTCGTGTTGCCCTTCCTCGCCTCGCCTTATTATCTTCTGAAACCAAATGTACCATGGCACACTCCTGTCTGTGTCACGACCTCGCACACGTCGAATTACGTAATCCACCCCACCCTTTTGTGATGCTTTCTCTACCGGCGAGTACCTGCTGCGGGCCCCCATGTCGCTGCGCCGCAGCCCTGTCTGTCAGAACACGACAACACCGCCTTAAACTTGCGCCACCTGCATCTGTCGAGTTCCTCGAAATTTCGCACACGTAGAGAGTACAACAACATTAACATGGGTGACAAATGGTCATCCCAATATGGTGATATTGTATTGCACCAGGAAAAAGACCGACGGCCTGGATCAAACGATGGACGATAAGTGTACAGCGACAATCCTTGCGACAGCGCAAGGATCAACAACGACAAAAAGAGGGGGAACGGGTAGGTGAGGAACGGACATGAGATGTCATGTTGGTTTGAATTTATATGTACCGTGACCAAATGAGATAGGCAAAAAGAAAAGGCAAGCAAGAGACAAAAAAAGCCAAATGAAAAGAAGCGCACGTACGAACCCGAAAAATAAAATGGTCGTAAATGTGCAAGGGCAGCAGCGAGAAAATGGAGATGAGAACTGAACAGTATGAGACGCGTGCAAAGTGGGCCATGAGAGGTAGAGACGATGCAGGTGATCCCATCATGCCGGGACAAGCGATAGTTGAATATTAAAAGCAGCAAACTGACGAATGAGCAGATGGTGAAACATATAGACATGATGCGGCCCGAATTGGGATCAGGAGGTTGCATGAGCGGATGACCAGTAGGATTGGAGGAACGTGCGGAGAAGAAACGCGGATGTTAAATCTATGCGTGCAGAGGATGCCGGTGGGATGGGTGTGGTCGCTATGCCGAGATCTATGCCGAGACGGACACCTCCTTCGAGGTGTCAGGCGCACTGTTAGCGACAGCTGCAAAGGAGACAGGGAGCTTGTGCGGAAGTGCAGGTACAGGAGCCGAGCTTGGTGCCGTATGGTCTTGAGAGGCGGCCTTGGCGGACTGTGATGAAACAAGGCATTTAACGTTGACATACGGCATGAAGCCTTAAATGGAGGGCACACGTACCTGGCCAGCAATAGGCCGGAACTGTTCCTGCCCTTCCGTTGTCAAAGCGTCCGCCTTTGATTGCTCCTTGCGAACAGGGGGTGCCTGTAACACCTGCGCGGCTGTCGGACCGGTATGGGTGGTATGTCCATTAACTTGAGGCGGGGTAGAGGAACCACCAAGGACAGGGAATTCATCCGCGTTGGGGACGCGTTGCTTTGGTGGAGCAGGAGTGGACTTCGAAGAGCGTTGGTGCGCACCGGTCGCGCCGCGGGGCCCTCGTTCTGATGGGGTCGTACTACCACTGCTCCCTTGGCGTGATGGGTGATTGCCGTTGCCATTCTACAGGCACATCGGGAGGGGAGGAGGAAGAAATGAGTATCACGTGAAAATACGTCGGGAACGGGAATCAGCTTACCTCAGTGATGGACAGATTAGCCAATTTCTCCTCAAGGTTCGCCTGGCCATTGCCGTTTACTGCATTTTGGGGAGGAGAGCGGAATCGGCCGCGCCCCACTACGTGGCCGTCTGCCAAAACATGTGGGAAGCGACAGTCATCTCTGCAATGACTGGTTAAACTTCTTGACAATAAACAAACACGTGATACACACCCATTTCTGCAACGGCCAGATGGGAAGAATAGGCACGGTGGCTTGCGACTGCCACCAAACGACGGGCGGCGAAAGGCTGGGCCCCCATTCGCACGACGGTCACCACGCGGACCGAAACCCTCTTGTGGAGGTGACCTTTGCGCGCCAGTTTGTTCAGATGACGCGGAGTAACGCTGGTGCGGGACAGACGGAGGGGCGGATTGCGGGTATGGCGCACTGGGTGACTGCGGCCCTTGGGTAGGGGCATGGACTGGAGGCGGAGGAGGAACAGAGAGCGGGACGGGATGTTGGCCGGGGTGGGGGTATGAGGGAGAGACAGGGGACATAGGTCCATAAGGTCCTGGCGGTGGCACGGGTGCCCCTGAAGAGTTGAAGGGGATTTGCAACGGAGGTACAATCTCCGAGGAGTTGCGCTGGTGCACGAACTGCGGGGGTGGCTGTGGGATGGGTTGTGCCGCTGACTGTGGGGAGACAGGAGAAAGGTGGTGGGGTGGGGGTACGCCGTTCGGTGGTTGGAACTGAGGCGGCGGCACAGGCATGGGATAAAAGTTGGGAGGATAAGGCGGTTGTTCATAAGGGGATGGGTACTGAGGCGGCGGTGGCATGGGGCCAGGATAATACGGACCCTGAGGATGAGCGAAGATGCAAGAGGCTCCATAGCGACAGGCAGGGAAGTACCTGCATGGGATGAGCCGGGCGATCTCTGGAGGAGGAAGATTAGAGAGATTGCTGCCTCCTGAAGGAGGGGCTTGATCGTCTCCCGACGGCGGGGTCAACGCAGGTGGGGCAGGGGGTGGATAGTAGGGCACGGCACCCTCGGGGAGGGGTGGGACTGGTATGCCAGGATAGTAGGCATACGGGCCGGGATGCGGCATGTAGTAGGCCTTCGGAGGGCCCACGTTAGGATCATGGATGAATCTCGGGTCCTGCGGAGGGACGTCTGAATTGACCTTGGGAATTGCGGCGGTGCGCAGTAATTCCACGATGGTTGCGTCCGACGTGTATTGCTCCGGGAGGCCCTGGGTGGATGCGTGGGCGGGAATAGCACCTGTTAAATGGCGGTGGGTGTTAAGTATGGGGAGAAGGAACATGTGACATACCATGGCCCAACAAGGCCTTGACCACGTCACGGTGGCCATTTTTGACGGCAGCGATGAGAGGAGTCATACCGTCCTGGTCTGTTAAAAATATGAGTAGAAACGGTGGGGAAGCGCGCAGGAGAGGATGGATAATATGATGAGAGATATGTGGGGCAAAAAAAAAAAGAAAAAGGGACGCACCTTTTTCTTCGATGTCTAGGGGGGAAGCTTGGGCAAGGAGTTGGTTGACCTTGTTGAGATCACCATCCGAGCACGCTTGAATGAGGTCAGAAACCATTATTTTTAATGAGAGGAAGTGGAAAGAGATGAAAAGAGGAAGAGTGTGAGGGGAGAGATGAGTGTGTGTGTGGTGGTAGTAACTGACACTTGGAGGAGCGCAGGTCAGGTTTAGCCGGGACGCGTTGGACCAATCCGGCCGAGCGCTCCCAAAATTTTACCTGAGCCCGCGAAAGGAAATTGCCAGCCAGATCAAGATCCGATCTGATCAACCGCCCCATCAGTCAAACGCCCATTCTCAGTCTCGGCTAAACTTCGGCCCCTCCCCTCAGGTCTCCTCCGAGCGCATCATCTTGTAACTTAGTGTAGCACTTTCATATCATATCCGCATATATATACGGTAACATACGAACAGTAGCAACTCTCTTTCCTCAAATCCCTTCAATCCCAAGTTTCTTCATCAGTGCCCGTGCAGGTCCCCCAGACTTCGCAGGCAAGTCCAATTCTTTCACCATCGGCCGCTCCAGAAGCGCCTGCGCTTGCTCGCGCACGTTCCGGCCTAAGTTGCCGCGGCAACTCAATGATTGGCGCATATTATCAGATCGCAACTTCACTTACCTTCATACAGCACTTCATATACCTGACAGGCATCCGTGTCAACCTACCACTCACTGGGGTATCCGAAAGCAGGAAATTGACTTACCGCACTAGCAAGAGGGGCCGGAACATCGAGGCCATCCACGATAGCCTTCAGGCCCTTTGAAGTTGAAACACCCTCGGCTACACTACCCAGGGTCTTAAGAACCTCTTCTAAACTTTCCCCCCGTCCAAGTCTGAACCCGACTGTGTAGTTACGACTTGTCGATGAACTACACGTCAGGAACAGGTCCCCGACACCCGCTAACGACAGAAAAGTGAGTGGGTTAGCTCCGTAAGCCACACCGATTCGGGTCATTTCGGATAATCCCCGGGTAATTAAACCTTTCATGTATCGAGGCACCTTGCGTTCAGCACATAGTTGAAATATCCAAGTATTGTGAAGACTGACTTGCTCTCGTGTTATTCTCGAACCCCAGCCCTTCCGCCATACCAGACGCAATCGCATACACGTTCTTAAGAGCGCCTGCAAGTTCGAGCCCGATCGGATCGTTGCCGGGGTAGCTGTGTAAGGATCTCGTCAGAACTCTCTCTCGTGCTGAATATGGACGGACAAACCAGCGGAACCACGGTCGATGAAAGACAAGTGACGCCCTCTCAGCGTGATCTTCTGATAGCGAAGCGATGGAAACTGAGGTTGGCTGGCGCCTTATGACTGCAGACGACAGACTTTGTCAGCGTTGTCCTCGTGACCACACTCTCTGGAAAACCTACTTTCTTTCGCGAACGATGGCCCGGACTAGTAGGGGGATAGTCACTCAAGGATAACGATAACGCTTTGACGATCAAGCTCACTAGAAAGGTCGAAACCCGGGCGATCTCTTTACCACAGGTGTCCGCAATAATCTCGAGTGTCAATGCATTGGTATCGGTTTCAATGCCCTTGTTGACAAATATGAGCAAGGGGAGGTTCGCATTGTCAAGACTCGGACGCAAACTTGTCAACAGTACCCTAGGAGGAGTTGTACAAATTCGGGCCTGGCAAATGTATGTATCCGGAGAAAAGAGTACCTGAGTGCTTGGGTGGGTATGGCAAACAGCAAGACATCCATCCGCTTGACAAAATCCGCACCCGGAAGGTCGGGTCCCACCGCGCGGATCGTATGCGGGAAGTAATGGTCCTTGAGATAATGTGGGTTTTTGTGGTGCTCATTGAAATACTCGACGACGCTCTTTTCACGCGACCACATAAAGACTTCATGATCAGAGTCTCCGAGATGGTCCGCAAGACAGCTTCCAAAGTTTCCAGCGCCGAGAACAAGAACCTTGCTTTTTGGTGAGGCACACGGCATCCTGAAAGAACGATTGTAGGCGTAGATGTGTCTAGTGGGTGTGGAGACTATATTTGAGGGCAGGAAAAAGTGTCGTGTGATGGGGGTAAGCTGAAGGGGGGAGGCACGGAAAAGGAGTGGATGGGAAAATTGGGGACACTTGGATGGGGTTGTGAAGCATGACCGCATAAGACGCTCACCAGGTGCATATGTCGACCAAAAGCGAGTGCAGATGAAATTCATTTGTCTGTGGTCCCGTGTCACTTTGTGACAACCCGTGACGAGCACTGCTCATCAGGGCCAACAAAGCGTGTCACGACAGAAACAACAGACACTCACATTCGTTTCTCTTACCCGTTTATCGTTTACTTTCCTCTTAATCTTATCTATTTCAGCATGCCATTACAGGACCGTACAAATGAATTCCTCTCCTGCGTAGAGTCCATTCGCAGTCGTTCGTCCTTACCTCCAAAGAATCCTGGCAAGCAGCGACTTCTTGACAAACAAGCGCGCGCCGACAGCAAAAGCGAGTTTACCCGCATGGCCAGCGCGATCGGAAAAGACATAAGCAGTACAACTCTCAAGCTTGGAAAGTTAGCGCAATGTAGGCGTAATTCTCTGCTTCTATGTTTCAAGTTTGCTGACAGCCATGGCTCACACAGTGGCCAAACGCAAAACGTTGTTTGATGACCGACCTGTCGAGATCAGCGTACGTGGCCCTCGCTTTGCTGCTCAGTTATTCCTCAACGCGACTTTTAGGAACTCACTTTTGTCATCAAGCAAGACATTGCAAGTATCAACAGGCAAATTGCGACGCTCCAGGCAGATCTCAAACAACGTAAAGCCCAAGGCGGTTCCAAGACGGCTGAGGAGAAGCAGGTTGAGGAGCATAACAACAATGTGGTCATGCTCTTGCAAAATAAGCTTGCGGATACGAGTATGACATTCAAAGATGTGCTAGAGGTTCGGACACAAGTATGTAATACCACTCTAAACAATCCTCGCGACACCCTGAACCGGACCTAGAACATGAAAGAATCAAAGGACAGAACAGAGCAATTTATGTCATCCGCAGCAGCAGCAGCAAGCCAAGCGCCAGCGAGTAAGTCCGGCTTTCCTGGTGGCGTCTCCCGCTCCGAACTGACCCGACTCGTTCTAGACTCGTTTCTATTTTCGAGCACACAGGATCCCATGAGTGACAGTTCATTTAACCGGCATGATTCAAAGGGCAAGGGACGAGCAACGCCAACCGACGGGGTGCTCGCCCTTGATCTTGAACACGCCGAGGGCGGCGTTGGGGTGTCAAATGGTGGCAGCAGCGCATTTCAACAAATGCAGCTCGTGGAGCAGCAGGTACGCCTGACGCCTGGTACAAGGCCCGAGAAAAGTCGTCCTTACCCCTGCCTGGAATGGCTCGTGTAGGACAGCTACATCCAATCGCGTTCTACTGCGATCGAGTCGATTGAGACTACGATTGCGGAACTTGGCCAGATCTTCAACCAGCTCGCGCACATGGTCGCAGAGCAACGTGAGACGGTTCAGAGAATCGACGCTGACACACTCGACATCGCGTCCAACGTCGGCGGCGCGCAGCGTGAGCTGCTGAAGTACTACGCGAACATTTCGAGCAACCGGTGGCTCATGCTCAAAGTCTTTGGTGTTCTCATTGTTTTCGTGCGTCCTTCCTCCCTTGTGGCATATTGGGAGCTAACTTCTCTATTTGCAGTTCTTACTTTTTATCTTAGTATCATGATGGACTTTATCCGGTTGTGGCCGTGCCTCGCTGTGGTTGTATATATTCATGCACATGCACTTTATGCGCCAGGGACCGTTATATACACCTAACTCGCATGCATATACCAGGAGACTATCCGACAGGTAGCGCGTTTACACCTGTGCCCCAGTTTTTTGTCCGTGTGCCGCGCTTCGTTCCTCTTTTCGTCCTTCCATGATGCTCACCGCCGCCAACACTCCAAGTGCGTTTTGTGCGCGGCACGTCGCCTACCCCTGATGTCGTCGAGAATCGTTGGGGCTGCAGGGTTTCTTGCTCTGCAATATCTTTTCCCTGTGCTTTTGCCGCCTTGAGGGTCCGACGCGTCTATCGAGCAACCCTCAAAACGAGATGAGACGCATATGGGATACAGACATACACGCTGTTCCATGAGCAGCTTGTTCCGTGCCTTGACCTTTGTTAGGCGCGCATCGCCCTTCCCGCCTCCTCCAGCGGTGAGCTCGACGTTGATCCGGCGTCCGTCAAGTTCAGATTGGTGCAGGCGCAGCGCGGCCTGGAGCGCGGGCCGGGTCGAGAACTCGAGGAATGCGCAACCTTTGGATTTGGAGATTGTCGCGCCTGCACGCGCGGTTTTGGGCGTGAGGAGGCGCACCGTCGGAGGTGGGTCTGCGTGCGTGGGCGGCGCCGCGTGGTTTGATTTGGTTTGGTGGTAGGCCTTGTGGGTCAGTGAAAATGTTGGAAGAAGGCGAAAGGGGGAACGCACCGCATGGGGAGAAGTGGTTCTGGATCGCTTCGCGTGTTGTTGTGTACTTGAGGTTACCTTCAATGAGCGCGTATCGTACCATCAACTCACTCAGCGGTTGGGAGGGAAATTGGCAGAATAGATACATACCGATGAATAGAATATACCGCTGCGTGTTATGCTCCTTGTCTTTTCCGGACTTGTGCCCACCATCGCCATCCTTGACTACGCCCATGCCCGCTCCCTCGTCCTCGTCTTCATGCGCCACGGGAGGAGGAATCTTGCCAGAACCGCGAGCAAGCTTGGCCTTCTTTGCTGCTGGCTGCGCCTCCCCATCTCCATCCCCAGGTTCCGTCCGACCCCTACTCCTCTTCCGGTCCTTGTCGCTCTTCTTCTTCCGCGCCTCCGTTGATCCCACCGCGTCCTTCGTAGACCGAACAGCACGGCCCCCGTCACCCTGTGCACCCTCCTCCGTATCTCCAGCCATCGCAGCCAGAGCTTGATCTTGATCCTCCATGGCAGGTACCGTATTAGCGTCCTCATCGCCGTTGTCATCGTCGTGATCTTCTTCTCCATTATCTCCGGTAGAAAGATATTTTTCCCCTTTGCCCTTGCCCTTCCCCTCGCCTAGTGTGCGTATGCCCTTGGGCTTGTGCCCGCGTTCCCGGAAGGCCGTCGCCTTTTTCTGCTTTTTCGTAAGCCGCGCGGGTTGGTGTTGGTGTGAAGGCATTATCGTTAGTTTTCGTCTTCCCTTCTACTGTCACCGCAGCAGCTATTCGAGTAGTCCACGAGCTCTCGAGCCCGTTTCCGCTGTGTTATTAAGGTTATCCTCGGCAAGACCCGTTCCGCCGGAGCAGCTTAAAAAGTTGATGACTAAGCATCCATTTGATTGATTTGATGAATACTGCTCAATCGCAGTCAATATTACAGTAATCGCACTCGTCGTGGCTACGACCACAAGGGCCATGGAAGATGAACAGGAAGCGGAATTACGAAACCCTTTCCCATCACCCCCTTCCCACTACAAAAACTATACCGCGCACAACCTCCACCTCTTGTCCCTGCTCAAGGAACGTACAGAAGGCCAGGGCGCATCGGAATCAAGGCAACACGAGATCCTTTCCGATCAAACTGACGTGCCCGAGTGGCCTCTGGTTTCCTTAGAGAAGCCGCGTGTGGATTGGATACGCGACGAGGGACACTATAATGTCTTTGGAGACATATGGGTTGTACGTCGTTGTCCTCCTCGATCACTCCATCGTCATTAATGACTCGCGCTGTAGCTCAAAGAAGTCATTCCCTCACTTGGAGAGTTCGGCGGTCATCAGCTGTACTCAGAGGATGCCGCTGCCGGTACGTCGTTTTCTGTCCACCCTTTAAATTTTTATCATCCAGCTTCATGCACCATGAATAGACCGACGCCCCGCGCTTTTGGCCATCCTGAAGACAATGCTCGTCACGTATTCGTCTTTTCTCGGCGCCCTCGTTGCCCCACCGCCGAGTGCTGCCTCGAGCGCGCCTCCGGAATGGCATCGACAAGTAGAATGGATAAAGGTGCTCGCGGAAAATGTCATGGCTGCCGCGAATGATCTGCGGCCAGTTCAGGTGCGTCGATGGTTACTTCGACACACGTTCGTTTGCGTTTTTATTTTTAATTTATTTGAATATCACTGTCAGGCACGTGCGAGCCTCGAGCTCATGATGAAACGTCAACTGGAGCATCGGAGGGAAGAGACGAGAGCGATTCACGAGTATGTGCTATGCGGTCTCTCTTCAAATGCTTGGCTGGATTGGACGACGTAGGAAATGTCAGTCTTTGGAGACACAACTCGCGCAGCTGCGCGAGATGGCCAAGCAGAGCTTGGCTGAATCGCCGTCAGAGAAGGTGGCTTTTCCAAGTTCTTTTCTTCATTCGAAGTTTCTAACTACGAGGTTGTTTGACAGACAGGAGAACGGGCACCTGAGCCATCAATCGAGGTGCGTGGTCTGCAGAATCTTCGTTCGCGATGTCTCGCCACTAACTTTCACTCTAGACAGCGCGGTTCCCATTGGTGCCAGTGGAGGAAGTCGCACGATGGGCAGAGGGAATATGAGTGGCAGGGGAATATTTCATGTAGAGATTTTGTACATATAAAGCGTAAGTGTCGGTAGTCCTGCTACATGTGGGAACGACCAATTAAGGAAGGTAGTATGAGATTCAAAGTTGGACCTCTCCAGCGTGCGTACCATTTGCGATGCCCGGGCAGCAGCTCAACCTGGGCCTTGCTGCCGTCGCCTTCATCTCCCCACAGAACCACCCGATCCTCGTCCGCGCGCTCTCAGGCTCCCCAGATGACTTGCTCAAATACCACTACATCGCACACACCTCCCTCGACGTGATCGAAGAGCGCAGTAAGCACCTTCCTCGTGCCGTGCATTCAGATTCTTCACAAACCACCCTTCCTCGCAGTCACTGCAACACCGAAAGTGCCCACGGAGAGCTACCTCGGCTTCCTATATGCGTTGGAGGAGGTCGCAGTGTACGGCTACGTGACGCCTCTCAAACTCAAGATCGTCCTTGCCCTCGCG
>Ga0209488_10002790_pt1 | contig 14235 bp, 24 predicted proteins | sample Rivendell_Oct201_8_FD_188349 | JGI IMG/M metagenome (GOLD analysis project Ga0209488, IMG submission 188349) | Vadose zone soil microbial communities from the Eel River Critical Zone Observatory, Northern California, USA -... | ecosystem: Environmental > Terrestrial > Soil > Vadose zone >... | reverse complement strand
CACCGCCGTTTGTCGGCACATCGTTGGCAGCCGCCTCTCCCTCACCTCCTTTATTAGCCTCCGAGTCGCCGGCCTTGCAACTGTCCGTGAAATCGCCCCCCAAGCCCTTCACGAGGTCCCCCGCTTCGTCGCCACCGAGCCCGAGCTCCTGGACGAGCGCGAGCAGGTCGTCCTCGGTCACTTTGACGCCCTGCAGGCCGTACCCAGACAGCTCCTCGCTCACGTCAAACTCCGCCTCGCCGCGTTTGCGCAGCGCCGCTTTCCTCTCTACCAAGCTCGACGACGCAGAAGTGGCCGCAGCTCCGAGTTTGCGCAGCGGCGAGGAGGTGGAGGTGGTGGTGGTGGTGGTGGTGGAAGAGGAGCCGGTGGGGCCGCCGGGAGCGCGGGGATCGGAACTGGGGCTGGCACCGGGACTGGGACTGGGACTGGCGTTGAAGAGGGCCCTGTGCGCAGGCTTGGCCATTTGTAAGGGCGAGGAAGCGCCCGGAACGCCGATTGGCTTCGTGAGGAGCGTCGGGCGCGCCTCCTCGATGGATTCGTCCCAAGTGTCGTTCAGCCGAAGAAAGGTGTCGAGCTCGCCGTACTCCACTGCTTCTTCGCTAGTACGTTATTCGGAGTATGAGCGAGGCAGTCTCGCGGTAGTCACGCAAAGTATCACGCTCACAAGTCAGCAAAGGACTGGGAGGAGCGTTAGCGTGCGCGTTCGCCGCCTGTACTACAGTAGTTGAGTAACGCACCCCAGGGCATGTCCCTCCGACGAGTATACCGGGTAACTGCTGCTTGTCTGGAACACAGGGATTGACGCGATTGACGGGTACATGGAAAGGGTAGCGCTCACCCACAGGAGCTTTCCTCCTCCAAAGTCTCTTTGCGTCCTCGTCAGAGGCCAAGTCGTAGGAACTGAATGTAATGTTCTTCGCTTGCAAAATGCGCAGGATATAATCTGTACGCCAGGTGGTCAGCTCGTTGGTACGGATAGCTTGCTTGATAGACCTTGACGCTGTCGCAGAGCAGGCTGCGACACTATCGTCGTCAGAAATATTTGAATGGGAGGAGGTACCATGGTTGCCAGTGAGTAGCTGAAGGACTAGACGCCTCCATTAATATATGGCACTGGGGAGCGCCCAGGAGACAGTGATCGCTGTGGCCTACGGGGTCTCAGTCTAGCCGTTTTCGAATATCAGCCGCGATTACAAATATGGAACAGCAGGGTCTATTAATCGTCGCCTAGTCTACAGTCATGGCACCCAAAGTTCTCATCGTATGCTTGGGTAACATATGTCGCTCTCCGATGGGGGAAGCTGTTCTCAAGCACGTCGCCAATGAGCGTAAAATCGACATTACTGTCGACAGTGCTGGCACCGCTGGGTATCACGTTGGCGAGGAGCCCGACGACCGGTCAGTGTCTTCACATCAGACCTTTCGCCTGCCACTGGCAGAGATCACTTAACCCACCCGACAGTACTACTGCCACCTGTAAGAAGGTGCGCGCTGCTTCGGTTTTTCCAAAGTGCGACTCAATAGACGCCGTCCCCTGCAGTTTGGGGTTCCTATCTCTCATGAAGCACGTCAAGTGAGCCAGAGGGATTTCTACAATTTCACGCACATCCTTGCCTCGGACAATTCGAATCTCACCAGCTTGCTTCGCGTAAAGCCTAGCGATTCTACCGCGGAAGTCAAGCTGTGGGGGTCATACCTTGATGGAAAGCCGATTGCAGATCCATACTATGGTGGTATCGTAAGTCGCATGAGATCATGTGCCGTGACATCCAACAATAATTCTTCGTGTAGAAAGGATTCGAAGACATATACAATCAATGTGTTGAACTGTCTAATGCTTTCTTGGACACGTTGACGAAGACGCCCTCCGCTGCCTTGTGACGTTTCACGTATATACATGCAAGGATATCGGGCAAAGAGATCACGTAGCATAGAGGATAACAATTCATTTAGATGTCTAAGATCGATGTTGCTCGCTGCGAAAACGTATTAGTGATGGGTGGGCATATGGACGGACGCTCGACTGGTAAGCGCGTCCTCCGACTTCCAAAGGCTCGTGGTCGTCTATCAGAATGATAAATCATCCGGAAGGAATGAGGTAGGAAGACGCTGGACGTCACCTTCTTTTGCGTATAGAATTCGATGGCGCTGCGAACTGCTATTAGTGGACGGATGAGATTACAGGTCATTTTATCAATACCTCTTTCCGTAAAAGCCTAGGTCACCCAGCGCACTTGCCTACGAAAGCCATAAATGCCACGCATACACGCATACTCGAGATGTATCAATGCTTTACCTTGTTTCCGCTCCAAGAGAACATCGGAAGGGGAACTGGGATAGGAACGTTGATTCCAATCTGACCAATGTTTACATCTTGTTCAAATTTCCGAGCAGTCGCGCCTGACTGGGTAAAGATCGCCGCGCCGTTGCCATACCGGTTCTGGTTGATGATCTGGATACCCTCGTCCAGGGTATCGGCATTGAGAACGACAAGGACGGGTCCAAAAATCTCTTGGCTGGCCCGTGCTTTGTAAATACTTACGAAGAAGAGGAAGAAACCACATACTCATAGCATTTCATTGTAGTGTCCGCCTCAATAATCGTTGGTCCGATAAAATTGCCGTGTTCATATCCAGGAACTTCTATGTGACGTCCATCGAGGTGGATCTTTCCGCTCTCCTGTTCAGCGGATCCGATCAACCCAAGAACACGGTCTTTGGCTGCCGGTGAGATGAGGGGCCCACTATACGAGATGAGAATAAGGCACATAGATGTCGGAACTGGCAACCCACAGGTCAACATCCTTCTCGAATCCTCCGCCTACTTTGAGATTTTTGGCAAGATTCACGAGCTCGGGTAGCCATGCTTGGGCATCACCAACCAATAGCACTACGGAGATAGCCATGCATCGTTGTCCAGCAGCTTCAAAGGTGATTCATGAGCGTATCTACACCCACATAAACCTCGTAAACTTACCGCCAAAAGCTGCGCCGACGATAGAGTTGAGAGCATGGTTCTTATTAGCTGTCCACGAGTATAAGTGGAGTGCATTTGCAATGCGTCATACAGCCCCTACCGTCTGGCATGAGTATAGCATGGTTCTTGGCACCCATGTTTGATTGGACTCGTTTACCGTTTTTCGTCCCACTGAAGACATGTATCAAGAAGGGTATGTGCCAAAACGGTTGAGTATGAGACATGCCGTTCATAGATGTGTCTTCCGGCACGATCGCCTCCGACAAAACTGATCGCCTTGATGCTTGGGTGATCGCAGATAGCATTCACGGTTGGTATAGTCCCATGAACGACATTAATGACGCCTGGAGGAAGTCCAGCTCTTTGACAGAGTTCAGCAATGATCATCGATGCACCAGGATCACGCTCAGAGGGCTTCAGGATGATAGTGTTCCCAGTCACGGTAGCCATGGGAATTGACCAAAGCGGGATCATGCTATTAGTCGTTGTGAGGAGCCTGGTTTACTACCGACAAGGATACGTACGCAGGAAAGTTGAATGGAGCGATGCTAGACAAGAGAGAATTAGCCAACACGCGGTCAAGAGACTCATCAAGATCGTACGCAGAAGTCACACCCAAGGGCACCTTGCGAACTTCGGTATCCATATCTCGGCTGACTAAGTTCAAAATACATAAGTGTCAACGTAAAGGGGCAGCATGAGAGGAACGAACCTTCTATTTTCTCGCCCAATAGGAGTGAGGGTGCACTTGCTGCGTGTTCCACAACTTGGAGTCCACGGGTGATGTCGCCGTGCGCGTCTGTGTGCAAGTTTCAGGTAATTCAAGTCAAGTCGATGATCAACCCTACCTTGAAGCGTTTTTCCTTGTTCCAAGACAATGCTAGTAGCTAGGGAGTCGGCATTTTCTCGAATGAGCCGCTGCAACCTGAGAGACGTCACTAAGATTACTTTCAATTACTGCGTAGAGATGACGACAAACTCAAGGATGAACTTCTGCCGTGTCAGTACGGTTGACTTGCTCCACGTTTTGAAGGCATCAGAGGCAGCTGCCACCGCCTGCTCGAACTCCTCGTTAGTTGTTTCCGGAACGCGGGAGAGTAGTGTTCGTGTGGACTATTGCAACGTGACCTAAAATCAGAATAAAAGTGGATAATGAGAGTAGACAGCGTACAGGGTCAACTACGTCAATCCACTGAGTTGAGCTACTCTGTACAAACTCCCCGCCTATGAAATTCTTAGTGTTCTCCCCGGAAGCACTTGTACCTTTCCAGTCTCTAGAAAGTTTCTCAGCTTTCTCGCGCACTGCTGAGTTGAGGCCCCGTAGAGATGGCTGAATGGGCACTGTAGCATAATATCGGGTGCATATAGTGCGTGAGGGGATGCGAGAATGCAACATATTGGTGACCTGAACGGCTCGGAACATCCATTTAAAGAAGTGCGGGTTAGCGCGGGATCCACCGGACCGAGTGTGGTGTCGGGCCGTGTTGTCCGTTTCCGTGAACCTGAACCGTGTTGCCAGGGCCCAGTTGTTCAAGTTGGTGGCTAAGCCTTGACAAGACATGCAGTCCGGTTTCCTACAAACCATCAATGCACTATTGCAACAATTTCACCAACCACAACCTCTCCCGAACCCTTCTCCCCCTTCTCAAATAAATGCTTTGCAACAACAGTTACTGCAGTCCATTCAAGCCATCGACCAGAATACCCTCCCGCCGGTTGGCCCCAATGGTCTCTTTCAGTCTTTGCAGCAACCGACGCCCCAGGCACCTGGTACCTCCATTTCGTCCGCTCAATTACTATCCGATGCTCTCAAAATGATTGCGCCAGTTGGTCAATCACCCAACGACGAACAACTTCTTGTCATGGCTCTTCATTCGGGTTTAAGTCAAGGTTTAGATCACAGAAGAGCAATTGAAACACTTCATGGTGTATGTCCTTGACTGCATGTTCCTCATCTCTCTCAAATTAGGAAGTAGGTCAACAACCATGCCGCCAATTTATGGAAGGATTATTATCTCGAACATAAATCCCGCATAGACGAGATGGTCGACCAGCTGCAGCCGACTAAAACAGCAAAGAAGCCAGTACGGTTTGATTTGGTATCAAAAGTATTGTCTGCATCTTCGAAAATCGAGGGTAAGCCGAAGGAACGATCTACGAACGAGAGGCGTCCGTCCGATCTTTTCGAACCTGGCTCATCATCGCAAAAGAACACCAGTCCTCCGACCCCCCGTGTGTGTGAGCACCACGGCCTATTCCGACACTCGGATTTGCCGATACCTCCTCCTCCCAAAGTCGAACCAATACCCCCCACGAAAGTTGTGAAGTATTTTAGGGGTAACCTCTATACTGTTGAGGACAAGAAGTACTTCGCAAAGTATATATCATGGGCATTGCAAGTCAATCCCTTGCTCACAAAGAGCGAACTCATCGCAAAGCTCGCAGAGAAGGTGTGTGGATGTTCGTGAAACTTGAGTTGGTATTTAATCTGAGTCTTCGACAGGCGCCGCACCATACAGCAAGTTCTTGGCTTTCCTATTGGTCCAGGGATCCCTTAGCCGACAGGCTTCTAACGGCTGCTCAAGAAAGAGTGACCGGAGGTGACCAGGATCAAGGTTTCACTGGAGACGCTGAAGAAGAGGAAGAAGAGGACTACATTGAGAACGACCAAGAGTCGTTGGAGGAAGAAAGTCTACATGACTCAGACGAGGATGAGGCAGCAATGGGCGGACACCGCAGTGTCTTTGGTGCCGCAGAGTTTAGAGTGATGGCCAAGTATATTGCGAAGCACGACCCGGACGAGTGGGCCACGATGACAAGCAAACAAAGATGGTATCCTTTCCATGAAGAGGTAACTCGCATGAATCACTATAAATGAAGGCTTTCGCTAAAGGGAAATTTACTGTCCAGCATCCTCATCGTTCCCACAAGGCATACTGCGAGAGATATCGTATCAAGGAACAGGGTGTGTACTCTGAGAAATGTTGTCAATACGGAGCTAAGATGTCCCCCCAGAACTACTGGGTCTTGCTGAGCGATACAGAGGACGGGCACAAAGACAGTTGGAGAAGCAGCGCGCTACGCCATCTTGGGCTAATGCGGGTGTACGTAAGCGGCGATTATCATCTCATGAATCACCCAGCAAGCGAGTCCGAGAATTGGTGTGAAACAGTGTGTTGTATTATGTATGTAGTGTAGAAAGGGATGCGAAAACGTGTGAGCTGCGCGTTTTTGAAAGTAAGGGGAGAGCGAGAGAGCATAAATTTCAACCGCTCCCCTTTCACACGTGCACATCGATTGTACCCATCGACTTTTGACCCACGACCACAACCACGACCATCAGGCATAAACACCATGGATGAAGAATACGACGTATGGTCCATCATATCTTTACTCACCTCTGTTTCACATATCTCAGGTTATCGTTCTCGGCACCGGCTTGACCGAGTGTGTTTTATCTGGGTTGCTGTCTGTCGAGGGCAAGAAGGTCCTCCACATGGACAGGAACGATTACTATGGTGGTGATAGTGCAAGTCTGAACCTCACCCAGGTCTGTGATCGACATGATGTGCACTTATGGTCTTTGATCAATGTCTTTTGACAGCTCTACAGAAAGTTCCGAGGAGATCAAGCTCCCCCTGCTGAGCTCGGTCGTGACAGAGATTACGCTGTCGACCTCATCCCAAAGTTCATCATCGCGTCTGGAGAACTCACGAAGATTCTCGTGCATACCGATGTCACTCGCTACCTCGAGTTCAAACAGATCTCGGGCAGCTTCGTCTATCGCGACGGCAAGATATCCAAGGTCCCCAGCACGGAAATAGAGGCAGTCAGAAGCCCACTAATGGGCCTCTTTGAAAAGCGCCGCGCGAAGAAGTTTTTCGAGTTTCTGCAAAATTGGAAGGACGATGATCCTGCTACTCATCAAGGTATGTCTCTTCCTTTCTACGTTTGCTTCACTGAAATCATCGCGTAACTGACTATGACGTAGGCATCAACCTCGATCTCCATACCATGAAGAACGTCTATGAGAAGTTCGGTCTGGAACCCGGTACTCAAGACTTCATTGGTCACGCCATGGCCCTCTACCTTGATGACGAGTGGGCAACTTCCGTGTACACCAGACGACGATCACTGATTGCCATTTCAGTTACATCGACAAGCCTGCGCGCCCGGCCTATGAGCGCATCGTGCTTTATACTTCTTCCATGGCGCGTTACGGCAAGTCACCTTACATATACCCGCTTTATGGCCTCGGCGAGCTACCCCAGGCATTTGCGCGTCTCTCCGCAATTTACGGTGGCACCTACATGCTCGACAAACCGATCGACGAGATTGTCACCGACGAAGACGGCAAATTTGTTGGCGTTCGCAGTGGTTCTGAAACTGTCAAGGCTAAGCAAGTCATTGGCGACCCGAGCTACTTCGGTTCCGGCAGTGAGAGCGGAAAGGTCCGCGTCGTAGAGGACGGCAAGGTCATCCGCGCAATCTGCATTCTCAAGCATCCTATTCCGGGCACAGACGATGCCGACAGTGTCCAGATCATCATCCCACAGAATCAGGTCAACAGGCGGCACGGTACGGTGTCATCGTTTTTTGAACTGGCCTCTCGGCTCATTCTATGATTGCGCGTCAGACATTTACATCGCCAAGGTCTCCTCAACGCACAATGTCTGCGCGAAGGACATATATGTCGTCATCGTCAGCACAATCGTCGAGACAGATCGCCCCGAGCAGGAAATTCTTCCCGGCCTCCAGCTCCTCGGCCCTATATATGAGAAGTACGAGATTGCTTTCATATCAGAGTCTTGCCCCTTACATTCGCACCTAGGTTCGTCACGGTCTCAACCCTCTATACCCCGATCTCCGATGGCAGAGCGGACAACATCTTCATCACCCGTTCGTACGATGCGACGAGCCACTTCGAGACCGTCGTTGACGAGGTCCACGATGTATGGAAGAGGGTCATTGGTAAAGACTTGGTGTTGAGGAAGCGTGAAGTTGAAATCGGGCAGTGATATATACTTGGTCGTATTAGCACCGATACACTTTCTCTTCCATTCATTCTCGCTCTTTTTCCTCAGTCAGGATTTAGTTGCAACAAGAAAGTATTGAAACATCCGTCTGATGTACGCGATCATCACAATCCTACACCCTTCCAACAAATTCAACGTGATCAGAAGAATGAATCCATGTCGAACTCTGGCACTTGTACGTCCTGCTTCGCGGTCTTCAAAAGACTGCCCAACCCAGCCTTCCGTGCGAACAAATCGCCTTCCTCGTTGATGGTTTCATTCATGAGTGGCGCAGGAGGGTCGCCTACTCCCCTGGGTTCGGGCGACGGTCTTCGTGTGGGCGGGGCAGTGGACAAGTCCATGTCGATCATGATCGAGGACCTACGCCGCATGGCCGGTTCCAGGGCAAACATTCTACGCGCTGTCGTTGGGCTCGGAGGCGTAGCCTGTTGTGCACCGTCATAGGTACCAGTAACAACGCTCGGTCGGTCGAACGACCAGGACCTGACAAGGTCCAATGCGAGGGCGTGGCACCCTGCGAAGAGAATAACCCGATGAGCAAACCGATGGAAGCGTTGAAGAAAGGGGGTCGCTCACCCATCCGAGTGAAAACACGCGCTATTTGAAGGACAAAGTTGAATTCTACGCGGCCCGAGATTTCACTGGTGCCCTTGGCGGTTTGAAGTGTCTTGGATTTCAATTGTGAAAAGAGGAGAGCCAAGCTAGGGTCGTCGTAATGTGGGTTCCCGAATTCGGTGATAGAAATGTCCAATGCGCTAGCGACGTCTTGTAAGGGTGTCTGGCAGGTGTCCGTCAGCACAATGAGATATCATGGGAGCGGAGCGGGACCACAAACCACCAGTATCCTCACGGCGAGATCGCGGCGATTCAGTAGCCAAAACGCCCAACTCCCGAGCCACCGGTTTCCCTTTTTGAAAGCTAGAGGGATAACCGTCTCGTAGAGAATGTTGCGCAAGACTGGGCCATCATCTTGTCCCTCTATGATGCGCGCCAAAGCAACGGCGAGTTGAAAGTCATCCAAGTGACGAAGGCAGACATTCACAGCGTCCTTCAGGCTTCCACCGAGGACGAAGAACGCCGCCGCGTATTCTAGCGTCTTTGGCGTAAGCTCAAATCCACGAAGGTCAAGTGAGACCGCCCACCGAAACGGCGCTTGCCCAGCAATGCATACGCGTTCTTGAGCGCTGCAGTTCGCCAACGCGGTTGTGTAAAATTGTTGGACAGAAATTGTACCATGGCTGCCTGCTCCTTGTGCCATGCGGCCTGCCGCCAGAGACTCTGAACTAACTTGTGTTTTCCCAGAGCAAAGTAGAACAGAGAACATGCAACTGGATCTCGAGCATCTCCAGCCATGTATTCAGCCCGGGCAACGACTTCCATGTGAGATCTCTGCGGGGGTGTCCCATAGACAATGAGCTCAATTCTATTCTGAGTGACAGCGTCACGTACCATCGACTCAAAAGAGTTGAGCCAGAGAAACACGCCCAATGCACGAGCGTCACTCCACGTCATTTTGTCTTGGCAGGCTGCCAACGACGCTGACAGTAACAATCCTTGAGTTTCACTATGAAACGCCCAGATGATGTCACGATATCGTAATCGTGCGCGCCAACCCGTTTGGCGACGGATAGCTCCTCTTGACTCTGGACTACTTGGCTCAGAAGCGCGTTGATTGAGGATGTAGAAAGAGCGCATCGAGATGAGATAGCGGAACCCGTTGGCATCGAGGGCTCGTCGCGAGTCGTCGACCTAAACGGAACCGTGGTCAAAATTGCACAACGATATGCGAATAGGTGCGAACCTCGAGCATGGCTTGTATGAGCACAAGAAGATGTGCGTGTTCATTAGGTGTTAAATATGGTAACGGAACTGCTTCTAGATGACTGAGTAGGCGTTCGATCAGCGATCGAGAGAAGCCTTGGTCATCTAGCCTGCTGTGAGTTAGCGGGGATATCCAACCAAACCGGCAGGGCTCACTCGTCGGTATCCTCCGTTCCCATGAACAGTGACGAGTACTGTCGGCGGTGAGAATTTGCGACCTTCCACGCCGTGAGTACAAAATGTTCGATCCACAAGAATGTCTCAATCATACCACTCCTGAGATACGATTCTTCTCAAAATAATGGTCGATAGGAACGGCACTCGACTCAAAGACATCGGTACGCTGTTCATGCCACCTTTCAACGTCGCGAGATAGGTTCACGAGAATCTCTTTGACAACGTCAAGCTTGTCTACGTCCCAAGAGTGAGCGTCATGAGAAGGGACAGAAGATATAACTTACCCCACAAGAGACATTGTAGCAACATCTGAGGATGATAGTCGGCAAGGGGTCCGTTAAGTCTTGCAACATATTCAAAGAGACCTTCTTGGGCCCCTTCACTTCCAGGTCGGCGAGGTAACCCATACAAGCACATTTGATGACCGGAGCCAATAAGCAACGTGCCATGGGCTAACCAGATAGAATCGCTGATTGGGTATGGGAGTAGACTGAATTTGGTCAACGTGTGGCCTGATTGAAAAAGACGTTTAGACCAACTTTTCAATCTCGATCTTCCTGATGACGCCCCAGCCCGGACCTTCGTCGAAGTATGTCATCCGCTGCTCACATAGAACCTCAACACGATACGCGAACCCGACCGCGAGTATGGATTGACCATTGGGCGTCGAACTCCAGTCAAGATCGTGGACTTGGTCAGATGAACCTAAAGTTTTTGCATACTCCAATCCTGATGAGAACTCCGACTCCTTTGAGTCCCAGATTGTAAGTTCCTCGCCATCCGCGCAGGGGACGACTGAAGGAACATGAATATTTTCAAAGGATTTCGTGAGAGAAGAGAACGCACTGAGAACGGTCTTCTTTGCGGAGCTACACTGAACCATGCGTATGTTATTTCGACCGGTGCGAACTCTTCCTGTGCAACGCCAGCCGGTTCCCTTACCTTCAGGGACCCAAAACATCAACTCGCCGTCCTTCCCAACACTTAAAAGGACGTCATGTTCTATCCTCGTCGGGCCACGGCTCGAGGTCCACCCCATAGGGTCCACAGGAAGGACGAATGCTGCCGGCGATGGCAACGGCAACGGCGTCTGGGATACCAAAGAAAGTGAAGGGGTTTCCCCACTCACAGCGTGGATATGACATATAGACGTCGGACTGGTAGTGACGGCATATATGCACTCATATGATGCAGCGCTTCGAGGGGGGAGCGAAAATAGGGATAGTATAGAAGGAAGGGGTAGGACGAGTTCTGACGTAGTATGTAATGTCAGAATGCAAGTAGAAGCCGAAAACGTTGCAAGGGATTGCCCTGGAAAACTATGTGAGTTTTGGGCAGGCTACTTCACTCGATGTGGACCTGCCTCCATTCAGCACGACGACACGGTCTGCCTCAGTCCACCGACCCGCATGCTGAAGTACAGTGCCGAGATCTCGAACCATCCATGCTTCACCACCTGTCTCACGCACAACTGCCAAGCCCATTCCATCGGGAGTGCGCACGAATCGCTTGATATGGGAACCCTCATCAGACGGGTAATCGTGAAGGCGGCCCCGTAGTGTGAGACCATCAGAACACGAGTCAAAGAAGTTCAAAGGTTCGAGTACATGCACAGACAAGGGAGGTGCCGAAACTAAGGCGAGCGTGTGTTGGGTAGGACCAGGAACAACACGCAGGTATGATGGTGTATCAGGTAGAGAAACAGCGATATTTTGAAGAAGGGTGAGCTGTTTGAGAAGGGTTGGAGGTCGACGATCTATATTCTATAGAGAGATGAGACTGATAACGGATAATGACAGGCAGGGTACTTGCCGCGACAGCTCGAACAGTTAGTGTACCATCAGGAAGAACCTGCATGAACATGTCCCATTCATCATCGCATATCTCTTGGAGACGTCGTAGTTTCGTGTTGTCAGTATCAGATGCGTCCTTCAGGACAGTTGTCAGAACGCTTCTGAATGTCTCCCTGTCAAGGTAGAAAACGTTTGAGGAAGGGTTGTCCGATTTTCGTTTGGGTGGCGCTGTTGTGGATAGGTCTAGAGTAGCATGCAGTTGCATGTGTTGCGGAGAGTCTAACACGGGGATAAAGATACGCAGTGTTGCATCACGAGTGACAGTGTAGAGGACCGGACTGTCGCTGGGGGACTGGCTTAGCGGCGCGTGAACATTCGGAACGTAGAGATCCCTCACCGGCTGGAAGCCTGCGCAGAGCGCCACATGACGTTTGTGACGGGTCTAGGATGGGTAATCGCCTGCATCTGCCGACCAGATGTTGTCAGGATTATGCCAACTACTTTGGCTTGCTAGATGTTGGTCAAATGAGAAGTGGCTTATGGTAACTGCGTGCGCATACCTCCGAAGTAGCTGCGAGATATACCAAGGAAGGTGAAAAGTAGATGGAAGAAATAGTCTGAGAACTGTTCCATGGATGTAATGATGTGAGATGCAGGGTTAAGGGATAGCGTACCTTCGGGTCCACTTGCACGACCAGGTTGGGAGGTCGTTCTCCATTATCAAGGTATATACCGACAGCGCTGAATGCGTTGCAACGGCCAAGAGACCTGAAACGAGTGAGCAATGGCAGAGATGACAACAAAGTGATCATACCGGAACGAACGTCAAGAGATGTGATATGCTTGCCATCAGGAAGAACGAGTGACGAGTGAACGAGCCAGATGCGAGCAGAGACCCCAGAGAGGCACCAAACGGCGAGCCTCGGACCGGACGAGGCGGCCACCTGGGGCAAGACCCAGGGATGAGTGTGAAAGTACATTGTATTAGGGAAAAAAAAACACAGACGAGCTTCAACGCGGAATCGACGGCGAGGGATGTGATACGCGCGCTCGCGGGGTCTCTGCCAGGAAAGACCTGAGAAAAAGCTAGGGAACGGACGAGGCGAAGCGAGGTGGCGTTGAGGATGACTACAGTGTCGGCGGACGGATAAAGCTAGGAAGATTGTACGGGTGAGGATGGGTGATGTGGAGAGGGGAATGACTGACGAGAAGAGACTCGGTGGGAAGGGAGAGTGTGCGGAATGTCGAGCAAGGCGAGCCAGGGAAAGAGCGCACGAGATTGAGCATTCTTTGGCGGGTCAGGGCACACCCGGGGCAAGCGGAACGGAGCTGGTCCCATCTTTGAGGCAAAGGCGGTTAACGGAACACACGCGCATACACGCGTCATGCTCAGTCAAGAACACATTTTACCCTCTTTCTTCCTCTCCAACACTCAACACACCGATGCTCCTCTTCCACCTCATTCCCCTCTCCCTTCTTGCCGTCCTCCCTTACTCTCTTGCCTCTCCTAACGAACAATTCCCCTTCCATCCCCCCCACGCCCACGACAGACTCTCAACCACCCTCGTTGACAAGCTTTCGGAGGATCCCGATTACACGACACTCCTTCGTCTCCTCCAGCGCGCAAGGCTTATCCCAACTATCAACAGGCTCAATGGCGCCACCCTTTTCGCCCCAACCAACGATGCAATTCATCGTCACACATCCTTCTCGAGGTTCAGTTCACTCACCGGGGACAACATCAATGAGCAGCTTCGCCAAGAACTATTCTACCATCTACTTAACTACACTATCGTCCTCCCTAAGCACGATGACATCCTCGTTGCGAAGACCCTTCACTTTCCCCGTGACTATACAGAACCCCCTTCTCAGGACCCTCCTCCTTCTCCTCCATGGCTACCTATTCCTGGTGGATCCCTTGGGGGTGAGCCCCAACGTCTTCGAGTAGGTGCCAGAAAAGAGCAGGTTCATGTCGGTGTCGACGCGCTTGGTCAGGGTGGTGCTCGAGTCATCAAAGCTCCGGTCGATGCAGGCAACGGGCTCCTCGTCGGCATTGACAGTATCTTGTCTCTACCCCCCAGCTTAGGTGCGTCTGGTTCTTCTTTATCTCATGTGTGGATTTAACTGGCCTCACCTAGCCGGCGTTATCTCAACGCATCCTTCCACGTCTTACTTTCACAGGATATTAACCCCAGCGGTGATCAATCGCCTTAATGGGACTGCGGAACTCACCATTTTTGTCCCTGTGGACTCTGCCTGGAATGCTCTTCACCCGATTGAGAAGCTCTACCTTGAGAGTCAATTCGCTACCAATGACTTGATCCGTATCTTTGAAATGCATGCCGTCGTGCAGCGTGGCGTGAAATGGTCCGAATCATTTAAACCTGCCATCAATTGTCAGTTCCCCCCTTTGACTGTTGGTTCATTTGGTT
>Ga0209488_10002789_pt1 | contig 14236 bp, 11 predicted proteins | sample Rivendell_Oct201_8_FD_188349 | JGI IMG/M metagenome (GOLD analysis project Ga0209488, IMG submission 188349) | Vadose zone soil microbial communities from the Eel River Critical Zone Observatory, Northern California, USA -... | ecosystem: Environmental > Terrestrial > Soil > Vadose zone >... | reverse complement strand
AAGAACTCATCGCGCGCAATGGCTACTATACTGACCTTTACAACAAGCAGTTGCTGGAAGAAGAATTGGCGCGGGTCTGAGCATGAAGCGCGTCGTGGTGGCCGAACTGCTCGATACTGACGCCGGCACGCCCCGCGAAGTGGCGGCCTCCCTCAAAGACCTGCGGATGTTCAATAGCTGGTTTGGCGGCGTGCATACCATGTCCAGCTTGCTGCGCCGGGTCGCGCAGCAACGTAACCTAAAACAGTTGTCTTGGGTCGACGTGGCCGGCGGCGAAGGATATGTCGCCACGCGCACCCAGCGATCCCTGGCCCGTTCAGGCATTTCTTCGCAACCGGTCATTCTCGATCGCGCCCCAACGCACCTGAGCAAAACTCATCCCGGCGTCTGTGGCGACGCCTTGGCTCTTCCCTTCCGCGACAATAGTTTTGACGCCGTAGGCTGCTCCCTTTTTCTGCATCACCTGGAGCCAGATGAGATTGTCCGATTCGCGCGCGAAGGCCTGCGCGTGGCACGCCACGCGTTTCTGATTCAAGATCTCCAGCGCCACCCACTACACCTTGCGCTCAGTTATCTCGGCGCGCCTCTTTACCGCAGCCGCATCACCCGGCACGACGCCCCGGCTTCAGTAGGACGGGCTTACACTGTGGAGGAGGTCAGAAAGATTCTGTCCAACGTTGCGCCGGCAGAGAACATTGAGATCAGAAAGTTTTTTCTTTTCCGCATGGGAGTGATCGTTTGGAAGCAGCCCAATATGATCTGATCATTGTCGGCGCGGGGCCTGCAGGCTCGGCATGCGCGATTACCGTTGCTCGCACCGGCGCAAGGGTCTTGCTGCTGGAGAAAGACCGCTTTCCTCGACAGAAGGTTTGCGGCGAATTTGTTTCTTCGGAGTCTCTAGGATTGCTGCATGGCTTCTTGGAAGACGGGCGGTTTCGATCGTGCGCGCAGATTTCTTCGTCGCGAATATTCCTGGATAACAAGACGCTCTCTCTTCCAGTTTCACCAGCCGCGCAAAGCATTCCGCGCTTCGATCTTGACCCGGCACTTTTTTACGCCGCGCAAGCCGCTGGCGTCACAGCGTGCGAAGGCGTTGCCGTCAAAGAGGTGCAGCGTGATGAAGTTTTCCGCCTGCGCACATCCGAAGGCACTTATACTGCGCGTGCTGTCGTAAATGCCAGCGGACGCTGGTCAAAACTGACGCAATTCGACGTCACCAAAAAAGAAAAGTGGCTCGGACTGAAGGCCCATTTCTCTGAGCAGTCGCCGCCGCATTCCGTCGATCTCTATTTCTTCCCAGGCGGCTATTGCGGGGTAACGCCCGTCGGCCCAAATTCCGTCAATGCCTGCGCCATGGTCCGCGCCGATTTTGCCCACACTCTGGAAGATGTTTTCGTCAGGGAGCCGCATCTGTTCGAGCGCAGCCGCGCGTGGCAGCCGTTGTTCTCCACGGTAACTACTTCTCCGCTTTATTTCCGGCAACCAGAGACCGAATCCAATGGCATGTTCCTTGCGGGCGACGCAGCCGGGTTTATTGACCCCTTCGCGGGCGACGGCATTTCCCTGGCGCTGCAAAGCGGAACGCTCGCCGCGCTATCTATTATTCCTTTTCTGCATGGGAGCTGTTCGCTGGAGCAGGCGCACTGGCACTACCAAGCCGCGTACCGTAAGCGCTTCACGCCGGCATTCCGCAACGCTGGACGCTTACGCAGCGCCCTTGCCGCCCCCAAGTGGATCCGCAGCGCCGCACTGGTAATTGCTGGTATTCCCGGAGTGGGAAAGATGCTTGTGCGTGGGACGCGCGCGCGTTAGTGCGAACTTGAAGCTGCCTTCACCCTGCGCAATACACGGCGTGCCACCGCGAGCAGGTCAGAAATCTCAAAAGGTTTGACGAGGCAGAAGATTTTGGTCGCGTCCACAAAAGCGCGCACACTGGGATCAGATACGTTGGAAAGCACAAACACCGTCCTCGGTACCAGTTCCGGACGGTTTTGTTCCATCCAGTGGAACACTTCTTCGCTCGACCAGGTTCCAGGAATCTTGCTGTCAAGAAGGAGAATGTCGAAATCGTCGTTCTTCAGGCACTCCACGGCTTCAGCGCCGGAACAAACCGTGACCACTTTCAAGCCCGCAGCGCTGAGAACTTCGCGCTCGAAATCCAGAACAGCTTCTTCATCGTCCACCAGCAGGACGCTGCCTTCAAGCCGCGATTCGCGCCGGGCGACAATACGGTCGCGCTCGGTTACCGGCTTTTCGCCCACCGAAACAGGCAATCGTACTTGCAGAAGCGCGCCTCCGGCAGGATGGTTCTGCGCGGAAATCTCGCCGCCATGCTCCTTCACTATGCCGTAACAGATGCTCAAGCCGAGTCCAGTCCCTTTACCCACACCTTTGGTGGTGTAGAAGGGATCGAAAACGTGTTTCGGATCGTAAATACCTGGACCTGAATCATGGAAAGATGTAACCACGTTCCCGTTTTCCGTGGCGATGCTGACGCGCAGCCGGCCTCCGCGGCCTCCCTCCATCATGGAGTCCGCCGCGTTGTTGATGATATTCAGGTAGACCTGTTCGAGTTGATGCGGATCGGCCACGACCGAAGGCAGCACCGCCTCGAATTCCCGTTCCACCGCAATGTTGTTGACCTTTAGATCGTAATCACGGAGCGCGATCGTATCTTCCACGACGCTGCGCAGGTCCACGTGCACGCGCTGGGGCTTGTGCTGCCGCGCAAATGACAGCAGGTTCTGTACGATCCTCTGCGTGCGCAGCGCCTGTTTCCGCAGCTTCTGAATAAATTCTCCCACACGCGGTTCCATCGTTTCGCTTTCCAGCAGTTGCGTGTAACCGAGAATGGCGGTCAGTGGATTGTTAAGCTCGTGGGCCACACCTGAAATTAACTGTCCGACAGCGGACATCTTTTCGCTTTGCAACAACTGTTCCTGAGTCCGGCGCAGGTCTTCGTATGCCTGCCTGGTTTCGTTATAGAGCTGCACCTTCTCAATCGTGGTGGCCAGTTGCCGGCCCACGGCAATCATGACGCCTTGTTCCGAACGTGAAAACTCCCGGGAGGTACGGCTGCTGTTGGCCAATACGCCCAGGAGCCTGTCCTTGCGCCACAATACCACCCAAAGCCAGGAATGCAGGTCTTCCAGTTCCACCGCCCTTTGCAACACCTTTGGCAGGCGCGGCAGGTCTTCCTGATCGATGATTTCCGCGTGTCTGGCCTTAACTGAGTCGATGAATTCCTGCGGTAGAACCACGCTTTCACTCTCCACCGCCCATGTGGTGCGATGTCCGTAGGAAGACTTCTTGGTGAGCGTCTGGGTTTCTTCGTCAAACAGGTAGACGGCAGCCGTATCCGTGGAAAACAACTCCACCATCTGCAACATGACCAGTTGCAGAATTTCTTCCAGATCAAATGACTGGTTGAAGGTAACCGCGATATTATTCAGCACGTACAATTCGCGGTTGCGCCGGCGAATCTCGTCTTCCGCCCGCTTCATTTCCGTTACATCAAGTACCACGCCCTGGTAACGCTCAATCTTTCCGCTGGGAGAGCGCGTGGCAAAGCTGCTCTCGATCACGTGGATTTTGCGGCCATCTTTGCAACGCAGCAGGATCTCAAAGTTCCGGACGAAGCCATGCTGTGAAATCTCGCTCAGGAATTTTTTCCGGTCTTCCATATCCACGTAGACGGAGTGCGCCACATCCAGCCTGAGGATGTCCTCCTTGCTGTCATAGCCCAGCATTCGTACAAACGCTTCATTGCAATCCAGGATATTGCCTTCCGGCGTGGAAACGAATACGCCCTCATGCATGTGATTGAACAGCGACGTAAAGCGCTCTTCCGCTGCCTTGGACTCCGTAATGTCCTTGATCACGTGCACCGTGCCGACACGGGAATGGTTCTCTCCCAGATATGCAGATGTGGAAACCACGGAATAGCCGCCAAAACAGGGATCTTCTTCGCCCGCACATTCGGCGTGCGCGCAGTAGGGGCATCCGGTCCAGTTTGTGGTCGCGCCCGGCAATACCTCCTCGCACAGGCTGTGCACCACCTCTTCGCGCGGCCGCTGTAACCGCCCCAGAAACGCGCTGTTGGCCCGCAGAATCCGGTGATCCAGATCGTGGACGAGGATACAGTCCGGGATGGAATCAAACGTACTTGCCCACTCATTACGGGAGTGGACAAGTTGCTGCAGCAGCTTGCGATTTTCCGCGGCCATTCCAAGCTGTTTGCCTGCGACCTTCAAAAACTTCTTCTCCCGCTCGGTATAAGCGCGGAATCGGGGCATGCCCAGAATAAACATGCCCACCGGTGAATTCTTCCCTTCCACAGGCACCAGCAGCAGATGATGGATACCTTCGCCGATAAGCGCAGTGCGAATATCAGGCGTCGACTCCGATGCCTTCACCACGTAAACTTCGCCTTCACGCAGGGCAAAGCCGCTCACGCTTTTGGCGGTTTCAATGGTTGCGACTTTCTCAACAAAAGCCTGTGAGAGCCCGCGGTGGGCCGCCAGTTCCAACCTGTCTCCCTCAAGGACGCGGAACCATGCGGCTTTGGCTCGGGTGATCCTCCTGAGTTCTTCCAATATGGTGCCCACTGTGGGATCGAATTCGCGAGAATCGGAGATCTGATGCGTGATGGTATTCAGCGCATCCAGGCGCTGCACCTGATTACGCGAATCTTCCAGCACGATCGTCATAATGCCCAGTCCCAGGAGCAAATCCACCACCAGATCGGTACCCACAATTTGGTGGACCTGGCCTACCGTATCCAGATGGAGCAGCACGAGCATGGCAGCCAGCAGCCAGCGTCCCAGACTGGTCCTGCCCCAGGCAAAACGGACAAGCTGTATAGACGCCGTAATGCTTACGCTCCAGCAAAACGCAAAACCAGCGTAGCGTAGAGCTGGATATGGTCTCCACAGCGAGTAAGCAATCCCCAGAGGCAGTGCCGCGGCCAGCGCGAGGACGGATGGCCACAACAGCCTGCGTTGCGAAACATAAAAAAAGACCGAAGTCGCAAATAACCCCACCGCAATGACATAAGAGGCATAAGCCAGGGCTGCCCACAGCAGGACCTCAGAACGGGACGAACTTAAGGCCAGAAAGACCTTGGAAAGGGTAAATACGCTCCACCCGGCAATCCATGGAACCAGATATTTTTCGCGAAAACTGCTGTACAAAAGTATTGCGCCGGCCAGCAGTATCAGCAAAGTCGACATTTCAGCCAGAAATGCCGATTGGAGGGTAAGGTTCATGGTCAATTCAAAGGTTTTCTTATTCGAAGTAGGGGTAATCTTTGTATACCACGAAATCCCGGTTTTTCGTCGTTTTTTAGGTGTTACGACCATTGTATTTTGAGAAACTCTGGGTTACATTAATGCTCCCCCACAGGTAAACTTTCCTAAATGGCTACAGAACGCATACTGGTTGTCGATGACGAGGAGCCGATACGGGAGATTATCTCTTCCATGCTTAGTGCCGCGGGATACAAGACCCGTCAGGCAGCTTCGGGCATGGAAGCGCTGGCCATTCTGAACTCGACAGGCGAGTTCGAGTTGATGCTGTCAGACCTGATGATGGCGGAACTCGACGGAATCGCATTGCTGGAGCGTTCAAAAGAGAAATACCCAGACATGCCGGTGATCATGGTCACCGCAGTCCACGACATTTCCGTGGCCCTGGCGGCCATCCGCAACGGGGCCTATGACTATCTGCTGAAACCCTTTGAGCGGGAACAGCTTCTGGCCATGGTTCGCCGGGCGCTGGAACACCGCCGATTGAAGCTGGAAAACAGGGCTTATCAATCAAATCTGGAGTCTCTGGTGGCGGCGCGTACGGAACAGCTTCGCCAGGCCATGACCGACCTGGAGCGTTCCTACGACATTACCCTTGAAGCCCTCGGTGACGCCCTAGATCTGAAAGATGCCGAAACCGAAGGCCACTCCAAGCGGGTCACGGCATTCACCATCGCCATTGCCCGCGCTATGGGTCTTTCCGGCGAAAAAATCCGCGTGATTGCCCGCGGCGCTTTCCTGCATGACATCGGCAAAATGGCCATTCCCGATGCCATCCTGCGCAAGCCCGGCGCACTGACCGAAGCCGAAACCGAAATCATGCGTGAGCATTGCTTCCGCGGGTACCAGATGCTCAAGAAAATTCCCTTCCTGTCTGAAGCATCTGAAATCGTTTACGCCCACCAGGAGCGTTATGACGGCACAGGTTACCCGCGTGGTCTGAGCGGCCAGAACATACCGCTGGGCGCGCGTATATTCTCCGTGGCTGACACTCTTGATGCCATTACTTCTGACCGCCCTTATCGCGCGGCCCAGACTATTCAGGTGGCGCGTGAAGAAGTGGAGCGATTTGCCGGCCGGCAGTTTGACCCTGAAGTTGTCCGTGTCTTCCTCGATATGCCGGATACCATCTGGGAAGATCTGCGCAAAGAAATCAATTCCCAGATTGATCACTTCACCTATCCCATGAAACAAGTCGCGGCTCTTGCCGCGACGAGCCGGTCTATTTAGCGCTCACCGTTTTTCCGGTTCTGCCTGGACTTTTTAAAACCCACTGTTGGACAAAGCAGGGCTGCAATTTTTCCGCGAACACACTAGAATCACTGGTGGCTAGTTAGGAAAGGTGCGCTATGGCTGTGCTTACGGATGCAGAAATCCAGCAGGAACTCACTTCTTTGAATGGATGGCAGCATAACGGGACCGCCATTCAACGCGTTTTCCGTTTTCCCGACTTCAAAGGAGCAATGCAGTTTGTAAATAAGGTGGCTGAGGCGGCCGAGCAGGCCAACCACCATCCCGACATCGATATTCGCTACAACACGATCACCATGGCTTTGGTGTCACATGATGCGGGAGGCGTGACCCCACGTGACGTGCGCATGGCCGGCACTATCAACAAGATCGCGGGTTAACCGAGGTGAGGACCTTCCAGGGCCTTCGCCACGCGATCCAGGTTTTGCTGGATGGCATCCAGTTGATCTTCACAAAACTTGTTGAATTCCGTAAGCGGGTCGCCATGCTCCAACAGATCGTCCAGGAAGAGGCGCACGCGCTCACGGCCCTTTTCGCTGGCAAACACCAGCGCCAGTCCACTTAATCCCAGCAGTGTTGCCGGCAGAAACCAATTTTTCATGTCATATTCCCTTTCCGGGGAATCGGGCAGTTGCTGACAATATGATGCTTCAAAACGGCCCAGAAGTGTACCTCTGGACAGTTACTTTGGTAATGTACTGATTCCTGGATTACGCATCGAGCGGACAACTGCACGCCGGCCGAGCTTTACAAAAATTGTGCGCCCTGCAAGCAGCATTTCTGGAGCTTCCACGCATCTCATCCGTCAAGTTCTCTATAACTCATTGAGGTGGAACGTCATGAAGGCAAAGTGGGCAGCCCCCGTCTGTGCCGTTGTGTTGATCCTGGGTCTGGGTGCGATCGGCCAGGAAAACGGTAGCTCGAACGATCCGGTTTTGAAGACTCGTCCAAATGACAGAACTACTCCGGTTCCCCAGCAGGGCCCTGCGGCCCATCCCGGCCAAGGCAATCCATCTTCTACGTATGGCGCTCCTCCAAATGCCATTGCTGACGGATCGCGATTCATTATCAAGCTGAAAGACACCCTCGACACCAAGAAGATGCAGGACGGCAAGCATTTCAAGGCTGAGCTTCGCGAGGATCTGGTCACACCCAGCGGACTGATTATTCCCAAGGGCCGGACCATCAAGGGACATGTAGGCCGCTTTGAACATGGCTATACCGGCTCGAAGATGCAGTTGGCGCTGGATGAAATTGAGACCCGCAACGGGTGGGTTCCGCTGATTGGGACCGTCACCGGTGTTCCCGGAGATCCCTCCATCAAGGCCACTGGTGAAGAAGGCGAAGTCTACCGCAAAGGTCCGGATAAAAGGAAAGTCGTAACTGACGCGGCCATTGGCGCGACCGTGGGCGCGGTTTCTGGATCGGTGGTGGGTGGACGCAAGGGCGCCGCTATTGGAGCAGCAGCGGGCGCAGGCCTGGGAACGGGAACCAGCTACCTCTTCAAAGGCGGTGACATGAAGCTGGAAAAGGGTACACAACTGGAAGTTCGTCTCGATCGCGATCTTGTTGTCCCCACCCACTAACACCCATCACGGGCCATGATGCCGGAAAACACTGAGCAAACCGGCTTCATGGCTCAAAGTGTTGCCTCAATTGCGAAAGTAGTAAACAGCAAAGTTTTCTCAAGTTTCATGTAGGACCGACACTTAGTCGCCGAAATTGCGTCTAAGTTACCATGACACCTCGAGCCCCAGGTCGCCGTTCTGATACCGCCGGCCATCACTTTGGCATTCTCATGCTGGCGGTCGTCTTCTTCCTTGTCTTGCTGATGTGGTATTTCAAAAGCCATCAGAACTCCCAGCCTCTACCGCAGCGGCCGCCGGGAATACTTCACCAGGTCTGATTGGCTTGGTTTCATTTGCTGTGTTTGATTTGCCCTTTTCAATCTCGCCAGCTACACTCACCTGTTTTCTTCAGGGACGTATAACAGAACACGTCTTTTAATCCCGTTGGGTGGAGTGTGTCACCATGCCGCTGCGTCGCGCCTCATTTTGTTTAATTCCCCTTGTGTTCCTCTTTTCGCTCTGTGCCTTCGCCCAAAGAAACCGTGGCGATCGGCCACCCGCGCCAGCGCCGGCAGCCAGTCCTTCTGAACAAACCAAGCCAGCCGGCACTCCCGCCGCCGAGACCAAGAAAGAACCTCCGGAAGTTCCACCAATAGTTACGCATCATGAAATCCACGTGGGCGGAAAAACGCTGCACTATACGGCAACCACCGGCATGATGCCGCTTAAGAACAACGATACGGGCGAGGTGGAAGCGCATATCTTCTTTATCGCTTACACTCTCGACGGTCAAAACGAACACAGGCCCCTGACCTTTTCATTCAACGGCGGTCCCGGCTCCGCTTCGGTCTGGCTGCACATGGGCGCCATCGGGCCTAAACGTGTTCGCATGCAGCCCGACGGAATGATGCCGCCACCGCCGTATCAATTGGTTGATAACGAGCACACCTGGCTGGACCAGACCGATCTTGTATTCATTGACCCCGTGGGCACCGGCTACAGCCGCGCCGTAAAACGCGATCAAACCAGAAAATTCCTGGGCCTCCGCGGTGACATTGAATCCGTGGGCGAGTTCATCCGTCTTTATCTCGGCCGTTATGAACGCTGGTCATCTCCGCTGTTTATGGTAGGCGAAAGTTACGGCACCACGCGCGCCGCCGGACTCTCCGGTTACCTGGTGGAACATGGCATCGCTTTCAACGGGATCATGCTGATCTCCAGCATCCTGAATTTTCAGACCACCGATGGCTCTCCAGGCAACGATCTTCCCTTCGTGCTCTTCCTGCCCACCTATGCAAGCGCCGCGTGGTATCACAAGAAACTCGGGCCTGAGTTTCAGCAGAGTTTTGACAAGCTGCGTTCTGAAGTCGAACTGTGGGCCGCTGGTCCTTACGCTGACGCGCTCGCTAAAGGCGATCGCCTTACGGCGCAGGAGCGACAAGACGTGATCGACCACCTGGCACGCTACACCGGCCTGAGCAAGACTTATATCGATCAGAGCAACCTGCGTATTGAAGAATCGCATTTTACGAAGGAGCTGTTGCGCGATAAGCGCTTGACCATCGGGCGTCTCGACAGCCGCTTTACCGGCACTTCAAGCTCAAACGTAGACGACACAGCCAGCTTTGATCCCAGTATGAGCGCTATCCGTCCCCCCTACACTGCCATGTTCAATCAATATGTGCGCGGTGAACTGGGGTATAAATCCGATCTGGAATATTACATCCTGGGCGGCGGCTTCCGTTTTGACGAATGGGATTGGGGCGTCCAGCGCGGCGGGTTCCCTGACACGGCGCGTTCGCTCAAGGACGCCTTCGACAAAAACCCCTTCATGAAGCTCTTTGTGGGCTCCGGTTATTTCGATCTTGCCACTCCATACTTTGCCACGCAATACACGCTTAACCACATGTCACTGGATACGGCGCAGCACGCCCGTGTTTCGCTCGGCTATTACGGTGCTGGGCACATGATGTATATCCAGGATTCTTCTTTAGGTGAGCTGAAGAAGGACGTCGGTGCGTTTATTGCGAACGCCTTGAAGTAGCGCAAACCACAAAGGACACGAAGGATACTAAGAAAATGCCGCGCAACTGTGGCGCAGTGACGTGCGAGCGGTCGCGTGAAATAGAATGTTTCTTGAGTTAAGCAGCCCAAGCTCACCTTCGTGAACCTTCGTGTCCTTTGTGGTTACGAGGTCTTTCCGAAAGGTTTCTCTAGTTCAGGCGATTGCGGCGTAAACAGCTCCGCGCCGTTCTCCGTGATGTGCATGTCATCTTCCAGACGGACGCCAAATTCGCCGCGAATATAAATTCCCGGCTCATCGCTAAACGTCATATTCGGAGCCAGCGGCAGCGTGTTTCCACGCACCAGATAGGGCCACTCGTGCCCGTCCATACCGATGCCATGCCCCAGACGATGAGTGAAATGTTTGTAGTCCGGACCGTAGCCGGCGTCGGTGATTACTTTACGCGCCGCTGCATCCACCGCCTGACATTGCACGCCCGGTTTGGCCGCCGCCAGCGCCGCTGATTGCGCTTTGTGGACTATCTCAAATACTTGCTTCATCTTGTCGCTCGGCTTGCCGAGTACCACCGTGCGGCTGATATCGGATTCATAGCCTTCCACCTTGCAGCCGCCGTCCATCAGCAAGATTGTGCCTTCGCGAATGACCTGCGGCTTGGCCGAGCCATGTGGTAAAGCGGAGTTCTCACCCACTTGTATGCTTGCGCCACCCTCAAACCCCTGCTGCGAGTGCGCCGCCTGCACCATGGCGCCAAAATCATTCTGCGTCATACCTTCTTTGGTGGAAAGATAAGCCGCTTCGTAGGCTGCGAGCGTGACTTCATTCGCCAGCTTCATCAGTTGCAGCTCGTGCTGGCTTTTGATCATCCGGCAACCTGCCGTGACAGGAGTGGCGCTGACCAGGTGCAAGCCTGGCGCGGCTTTGCTCAGCCCTTCACTGAAAACATATCGGACAGTCTCCTCCATGCCCATGTTTCCGGTCGTAAGTTTTCTGTCCTTCAGCCCTTCGGCGATTCGCTGATACGGACTCTCATCTTCCTGCCATGTACGGACTTCGGCGTTGGTTCCACCCGAGCCGCCGGCAATCTGCTCGCGGGCGCGATCTTCTTCGAACGCCGGACAGACATAAAACGGATTTCCCTTCACCGGCAGAATGATGGCAAAAAGCCGCTCGCTCATCCACCAGTGAATGTTGGTGAAGTAGACCAGCGACGTCCCACCGGGAATCATGATGGCGTCAATCTTGTTCGCTGCCATCAATTGCCGTGCTTTCTCTATCCGTTGCTCCCGCTCAGCCGTGGTGATGGGCTTGGCTTCAGCCTTGCGCGATTTCAACCTGGCAATGGCTTCCGGCTGGCTGGCTTTGCCCTCCGCCTGGGCAGCAAGTGCCATCCCCGGCTTTGCCAACCCCACTGTTGCGACTGCGGCGGTCTGAAGAAAATCACGGCGCGAAAACTTCATCAGTTAAGTACTCCTTTAAAAACTGGATAGGATAGACAGCCCACTTCTCCATGTCTCCAGTGCCAGCTTTATTAGTTTCCCGAAGCGGGTTGGGTAAACTTCTTTACGTCCGCTGGCGTTCCCTTTAGTAGATCGCGCAGAATAGCAACCTCTGCCGTCATGCCGGTCTTGAGCGAAGGCTCGGCAACCGGCGCGAACAATGGCGAGTGATTGCTGGGCAGCTGTTTGCCCGCTGCTTTCGCCTCCGCCAGCTTCTGTGGATCGGCGACACCGAGTGTGAAGTAAAACGACGGTACTCCCTGCTCGACGAAGTACGAATAATCTTCTGAAGTCATAATCGGGTCTTCCGTAATGACAGTTCCTTTCCCCAGAACGCTCTCAAGCGTCGCTGCCAGATGCTGCGTCAACACCGGGTCGTTATAGACCGCAGACGTGGATTCATATTTCTCTACCAGCGGCATTTTGTCCGCGCCCGCAGCCATCGCCTCCGCTTTGGCCACGCGCTCAATGCCCGCCAGCAAATGCTGCCTCACATCGGGCTTGTACGAGCGCACGGTGAACCCCATCTGCGCGTCATCAGGAATAATGTTGTTCTTGGTGCCTGCCTGGATATATCCAATGGTTATTACCGCAGCATCGCCCGGTTTGATCTCGCGGGAGACAATCGACTGCACCGTTACGGCGATCCTGGCAGCGATTAGGATTGGATCAACAGTGGTGTGCGGCTGCGCGCCGTGCCCGCCCTTGCCGTAAACGGTGATTCGAACAGAGTCCGCATTGGCTTTGGCATATCCGGGAGTTATCCCCACTTTGCCCACCGGAAGACCATTCGTGTCATGCATGGCAATCCCGATGTCGGGTTTGGGAAAGCGGGTGAACAGCCCGTCCTTGATCATCTTGTCGGCGCCGGTAATAGTCTCTTCCGCCGGCTGGCCGATCAGCATCAGCGTTCCGTGCCAGGAATCTTTATTGTGCGCCATGATGGACGCAGTCCCAAACAAAGCCGCCATGTGGACATCATGCCCGCAGGCGTGCATCACGCCCACATCGCGTCCGCTGTCATCTTTGGTGCGAACTTTGCTGGCGTACGGCAACCCCGTTTTCTCTTCAACCGGCAAGGCATCAAGCTCGGTGCGCAACATCACCGTCGGCCCCGCGCCATTCTTCATGATGGCCACCACTCCGGTCCCGCCCACGTGTTCCGTAACTTCATAACCCAGCGTGCGCAAGCGATTGGCCAACTCGGCCGCCGTGCGCGTCTCATGCGATGAAAGTTCAGGATGCTGATGCAGGTCCAGATATAAAGTCTGCGCGTCCGGAAGTACGGAACTGACTTGCTTATCGAGAGGCGAGTTCTGCGCGGAAGCCTGGCTCCCGAGCAGAGACGGGATCAATATCGTAATTGCTGCAATCTTCAAAGTACTCAAGCGGCTGATGGAAAGCATGGCGGCCTCCTTTTGGACTGGATAGAGTACCACCCTGTCTCCGAAGCACGACACTTTCAAGGAAATTTATGGCATTATCGTCTTGCGACGCCTTGATCGTCTCGAACGTGGCAGCCCTCCGCAAATTACCACCGCTAGCATTCCCACCACGAGCCACGGGTGAACAGACCGCGTAATCCGTAAGGGAATCTACGCCGAAACCGTATGTGCAATCAATATTTCCAAACCCCACTTTCAGAGGGAAACTGCTGAACCAGAGCTGGTTTGGCAACCCTGAACCAGCAGCAGCTATCACATGCTCAGGTCACGCCTTCCGTGTGCGCCCACCAAGACGGGGTAAGTCCCAGGAGTTTCCAATGTCACATTGTCGTAATGCAGGGTATTGCTGTGTGGTGTTTCTTGCGTCGTTGATGTCTGCCTGTGGCGGCCTTGGGGGCGGATCTACTCCTACGCCGACTCCCACGCCGGCAGCCGGAAGTTTAAATTCGCTGAATCACATCGTTCTTTTCATGCAGGAAAATCGTTCTTTTGACCACTATTTCGGTCAACTAAATGCATATAGGGCAAAGCAAACGCCTCCTCTCCCGCAGGACGTTGATACTTGGACCTCTGGTACTGACAAGACCCCAACGAACGTCTCAACCCCCGGCTATGACCCTAATACCGGACAGGCAGGGCCGCCCATCAAAGCGTTTCACATGCAAAGCGCATGCTCAGAGAATCTGACACCTTCCTGGAATGAGACCCACCGCATATGGAATTTGTTTCATACCGGGTCCGGTACTTTCACCATGGATGGCTATGCTTTCATCGAAGGCAAATTTGCGCATGATGAGTTCGTGAACGGCGTGCCCAATTTTACGGATTTTACCGGCAAACGCGCGATGGGTTATTACGACGACAGCGATCTGCCTTTTTACTACTTCATGGCATCCAACTTCGCCACCTCTGATCGCTGGTTTTCTCCTGCTCCCACGCGAACGCATCCTAACCGGTTTTACTGGATGGCCGCTACATCACAGGGGCTTGTAGTGCCTCCCCTTCAGCAGATAACGGCGAAAACGATCTTTGAGGTGATGGATGCCAACCATATCTCCTGGAAAATCTACACCACCGATGGGCATACGTACTTTTCCTATTTCACCTATTTCAATGCGCACCACGCGAATGTGGTTCCTTTGAG
>Ga0209488_10002788_pt1 | contig 14240 bp, 11 predicted proteins | sample Rivendell_Oct201_8_FD_188349 | JGI IMG/M metagenome (GOLD analysis project Ga0209488, IMG submission 188349) | Vadose zone soil microbial communities from the Eel River Critical Zone Observatory, Northern California, USA -... | ecosystem: Environmental > Terrestrial > Soil > Vadose zone >... | reverse complement strand
GCCGAATCGCAGTTGGGGTGCGGAAGCTATAGGGGAATCGGGGGAGTCTCTATCCATCGATTTAGGGCTCCACTAATCCGCGGTCGCGCTCGCAGGAGCGGCAGCAATCGCTTCAACGATCTCCGGCGGCAGACCGAAGCGTACGTTTTCCGGCATCACTTCTAATTCCTGGACATTGTCAAAACCCTTCATGCCGAGGAACTTCACCGTTTCCTCGACCAGGCACTCGGGCGCCGAGGCGCCAGCGGTCAGTGCGATGGTCTTTACGCCCTGCAGCCATGCGGGCTCGATGTCGTTGTAGCTGTCGATGAGATGCGCGTTCGTGCCCAAGTTGCGCGCGACCTCGACCAAACGATTTGAATTGGAACTGTTCTCCGAACCCACCACCAGGAGCAGATCAGATTCCGAAGCAATCTGCTTCACCGCGACTTGACGGTTCTCGGTGGCGTAGCAGATGTCCTGGGCAGCGGGGCCTTTGATGTTGGGGAATTTCTGCCTGAGCGCGGCAATGATGTCCTTGGTCTCATCCAGGCTTAGCGTGGTTTGCGTGAGGTAGGCCACGCGGTTCGGGTCCGGCACCTCCAGCGACTTAACTTGCTCGGGGGAGCCGACAACCTGGGTCACCAACGGCGCCTCACCCAGCGTTCCGATCACTTCATCATGATCCTTGTGGCCGATCAGGATCAGCGAATAGCCTTCCTTGGCAAACTTCACCGCCTCCACGTGGACCTTGGTCACTAGGGGGCAAGTCGCATCGATCACGCGCAGGCCACGCTTCGCGCTGTTCTCCCGCACTTCGGGAGAGACTCCGTGGGCGCTGTAAATCACACGCTCGCCGTTGGGCACTTCGTCTTCGCTGTCGACGAAGATCGCGCCCTTGCCGCGCAGTTCGTCGACGACAAAGCTGTTGTGGACGATCTCTTTGCGCACGTAGATGGGCGGACCGAAGGCCTCCAGGGCAATACGGACAACGTCGATTGCCCGCACCACGCCCGCGCAGAATCCTCGGGGTTTCAATAAAAGCAATGTCTTTCCGTCGCGATTAGACACGATCAATCTCTGCTCCATGTCGTCTTCAATATGCCATCGTCCTCAATGGTTAAGATACAGAATTAGCCCGATAATCCCGTGTGATCAGGGTACACTATCCCCATTTTGGCGATATCCATAAAGTACCGGAAAAGTGCCCTCCTGGTCAACGTAAGTCACAGAAGAGGCTGGAATTAACAGCGAAAGGCGAGAAATCGACAGTGAGTTGGCTATCGCTGTCGCGCCTCGGCTTCGGCCAGCCATCCACGGCGCAGCTTTTCCGGCGGAATGCTGGACAAGTAGGGCTTGATATCGAGAATCGGCGTTCCATCCAGCATATCGACGCCCCGAACATGCAGCTCGATGCCGTCGCGGCGACGCAGCTCGACGGTGGTAAGGCCAATCGGATTCGGACGGCGCGGAGATCGGGTGGCAAACACTCCATGCGGCCGATTGTCGGAGGGCGGCGTACCGAGCAAGTCGTCCCCACGTAATTCGAGCGTAGGCGAGCGATCGAACTCCCAGATGACGACGAGATGAGAAAAGCCCTCGATGTCAGTAAGCCCAGCCTCATATTCGGGCAGGATTTTGAGCACTCCATCGGCTTCGTGTTTCGCGCCAAGACCCTTGGGAACTTCGCTTGCGTCCTTGTACGGACTACTTACAAATCCAATCGGGCGCGATGTGAACATGGGGGGAAGGCCTCCGCTTTCCATATTAATGCTGACAAGATGCGGGAAGAATCTCTCTGGACCGAAACGACCGACGAAACTCGCTGCAATCGCACGGTGCACAGCGGGGATTCTTCGACCCCCATAAGTTATTCTTGCAACGACTCATCCGTCTCATATAAGATTTAGTTAGCTGGCGTCATCGTGCGCACAGCGTTTCAAAATCAAGCCGCATCGTCGGCATTGCAGAAAGGCAACCCCATGGGTAAGTCTGTCCACCGCATCCGCGCATTCGAAATGCGCAAAGTTTCTCACCCCGTTTTCCCAACAATCGATAAGTACTGGCTAACAGTAGCCGCAAAGGATTTCCCTTCAGGAATCAGCACGTCTGCCAATGCCCGCGATCCAGTCGGTCTCAACAGGCGTGTCTACCAAGACGTGCGAAGTAGCCTGGATGGCGAGACGGCGACGCCTGGCACGTTCGACCTGATGAACAAGGGCATAACGATCTTAGCCCGAGCCGTAAAAATGGTCGACAAGGAAAAGGGCCTTTTAGACCTTGTCATTGATGATGACGAGGGCGGGATTGTTGACGGCGCCCACAGCGCCCAAATCATCGCAGAGGCCAACGAAGAAAACACTACTCCTGAAGAGCAGTACGTTGAGGTTTATGTGCGAACAGGCGTCAGCAACGACCTAATCAGCGACATCGCGCGCGGCCTTAACACAGGGATTCAAGTGGCTCCCCAGTCCATCTACAACATCGCTGGCGTCTTCGATTGGCTGAAGGAGGAGATCAGCGGCGAGCCGTACAAAGATCGAATTGCGTGGAGAGAGAGCGACGACGAGGATTACGACGTCCGCGACTTAATCGCGGTGCTCGAGGTTTTTAATATATTTGATTTTCCAAACGACGTGAACGTCGTCAAGCACCCAATCGCTGCGTACGAAAAATGGAGCATACCGCTTAAGAAATTTGCAGATGACTATGAAGAGAACAAAGGTGCGTTGAAAAACAGTAAGTACTATCGGTTGCGGAACTTGCTCAAAGATGGGTTGACTCTCTATGACCGCATTCGGCATGACTTCCGCGAGATGCACAACAGGGAGGGTGGGAGTGCAGGCAAGATGAATATCATCGAAGAAGCATCGGAACGGCGCGGTGCATTTGACTTTCCGTTTGGTGGTCTCGCAGGTGACAAGTACCGACTCACGAAGGGGGCAACATTTCCAATCCTTGGGGCCTTTCGCACGTACGTCAGAGAAAGCTCTAAAACAGGTGAGGCCCAGTGGCGCGGTGGATTCGATAAAGTGCTTGAGGTTTGGGAAGAGGCCGGCCCGAATCTGGTTGAAGAAACATTTCAACTGACGCGAGAAGGCGTGCGTAATCCTGACGCGATTGGTAAGAACCGTAAACACTGGGCGAGTTTATACATGCGATTGCAAGTTAGATTATTGCAAGAGCGGCTACAGGAACAGCAGGACAAAGCACCCGGACGGCGTCGCAGGTAACTTCAAAGAGAGGGCCAGGTGCCAGCTTGTGCCGCGATTTTCGAGACGTGGGCCCGTCCCTCTCTTCCGTCTTGCTGGGTTCTGAGGCGCGGTTTCTAGCGTTAATGAAGATAAAGTTCATGACTTCGGGCGGGATGCCAGCTTTCAAAACCGCGAACGCTGGATACCCTGAGATTGAAAACGTTGTGATCCTCTGCAGAGTCCCGGCGGAGAATCAGCTGCCGGTGGAACCGACCACCGTTTACTGGCTAGGCGATGGAGGCGGTGGAGTAGCTAGTGCCTTTTGCGTGGTTGGAGCTTGCGTCGAGGCTGGCGATAATTCCCACTCAACCAAGAACTTGCCTGTCACTAAGTTCTTTTCGATGACGCCGTTAGCACATTTCTCATTCCTACGAACAAACACAAATTTCTGCAGTGACCCTTTGGACGAGATCTGTTCGGTTGCACCAAAGCTTTGAGAAGTAAGGTTTTGCAGTTGCTCGGTTGACATATCAACCAAGATTTCCTTGGACGCAGTCGTGAAACCGCCTCCTAAGATCGAAACCCCCTGAGTGAAGCCGTGGGCAAAAAAGGGTTCTACAGCGCTACCCACTGTGGCAAGAGCCTGAATCGTATTGAAATAAATAGCCCGTCTGCCGGTTAGTTTGCGATCAGCGGAGTAAATACTAGTGACGTGATCAAGCGAGAATGGAACGAGATCGGCCTTATCTTCCGAAGGGCACGTGTCGGTAGCAGCATTATCTGCCACCACACTTACCCCAGCAAGTGGCACGATGATTGACATGGGACATTCGTTGACGATTGAAAGTTGAATTACGTGGAAATTTTTCGCTACGCCATTTCCATACTTATTACCGGCCTGACTCTTCGGAACAATCTGGGGCTTCATTTTAGCTTTGGTACCGAAGTCGCAAGCGGATGCTCCTGTACTGAAGGTAGCAAAGCTGGAACCCGTGATTGAAAGAGCTACTTGCTCCAACGCGTAGTTTGCAGGCGCGTTAAACTGCGCAAGTATCTTTGAATTGTCGAGTGAACGTGAGAGCACCTGCACTGCGCCGACACCCGTCCCAGGGAATACGATGATCCGGAGAGCGTTCATGTCCGCAATACCCTCAAAACCTGTGCCATCTATTTCTAGAAGGAACGTGGACTGCTGAGTCTGAGTGGTTGTTGTGGTTTGGGTTGCAGCCTGCGCGAAAACAGTAACAGAGTTAACGTGAGGCGTCGGTGTAGGTGTTTGCGAATGTGCAGTGACGGTTGTGAGACATATGAAAACCGCCAAGATAAGGCAAAATACGTAGATTCTGAAAGCAAGGCGAAGAGCAGAGAGAGACAAGGGATCTCCTTAACGGCCCCCTCTCCGTGGCGGACTTTTTATCACACGGACAGGTGCTGCGCAACAGGTAAGTTGGGTGTCAGGCGAGTTGATTGAATAACCCGTGTCGGGTGCCCTCACGTCTTCTGGTTTTCGAGATGTGGGGCACCATCCCTACGCGGGGCCCCTCAATCGGTATCCGTAGTTCTTCGGCTGGGACATGCTGAACCGATTGCCGAACGGATCTTTAAACACCGCTTCCACGCCGTAGAACTGATCTTTCGGTTCGGAGACGAATTCTCCGCCTTTGGCCTTCAGTTCTTCGTAAGGTCTTGCGGCAATCGGCGGTCTGGAAGATACCGGCACTGGACGTGCCTTTCTTCAACAGTGTTGCCATCGCGTCGAGATCTTTCGTGTCATTCTTTCTACCGCTGCGGACCTCATCTTGACTAAGGCACGGCATTCCTGTTTTTCGACCTTCTGGGTCTTGTTGCTTCCGCGACCGATAAGGACAACAATATCGGTTGAGAGGAACACGCCGTCATGCTGCGGCGGCCGATTTCCATGCTGATGAAAAATCCTGTAATTCTCCGCGTCTTCTTCTTCCTTCGTCTGACTGTGCTTATACTTTTTTGCTCGGCTGCCCCGGCTGAGGTGCTCAAGGTGGTGATCAATGACACCATCCAGCCCATCACCGAGGAGTACATCGGACGCGCCATCGACGAAGCTCACCGCCGCAACGATCAAGCCTTGTTGATCGAGATCAATACTCCTGGCGGCCTGGTCGATTCCACGCGGCGGATCATCGAAAAAATCACCGCATCCCAAGTCCCGGTCATCATCTACGTCACTCCCAGCGGCAGCCGTGCGGGTTCGGCTGGATTCTTCATCCTCGAATCGGCAGATGTTGCGGCCATGACTCCGGGAACAAATGCGGGCGCGGCGCATCCGGTCGTGTTGGGCGGCGGCAAGATGGATGACGTGATGAAGGAAAAGATGGAGAACGACGCTGCAGCGCTGATGCGGTCGGTCGCGGCGAAGCGCGGACGCAACGTCGACGTCGCCGAAAGCGCGGTGCGCGGCTCGAAGTCGTTCACCGAACAGGAAGCTCTTTCTCAACATCTGATCGACTACGTCGCTTCCAGCGAGCAGGATCTTTTCCATCAGATGGAGGGCAAGAGTTTCAAACGCTTCAGCGGTGAGGCGGCGTCGTTGAAGGTGAGTGGCCAGTCCGTGATTCCGTTTCAGATGACGCTGAAGGAGCAAATTCTCGATTACATGATGGACCCGAACATCGCCTTCCTGCTGCTGGCGATCGGCGCGTTGGCGCTCTACGTTGAGTTCAACCATCCTGGCGCCGTGGTGCCGGGCACGGTCGGCGTGGTGTTCATTCTCCTGGCGGTCTTCGCGCTTAATCTTCTTCCCACTCGCTTCGCTGCGCTAGGTCTGATTGTAGGAGCGTTTGCCCTGTTTGCCGCCGAAGCAAAGTTCGCGACTCATGGTGTCCTAACGATCGGTGGCATCGTGCTGCTCACGCTTGGAGGCTTGTTGCTGGTCGATTCCCCGATTCCCGAGATGCGAGTCCACCTCCTGACCGCGCTCGGCGTCAGCATTCCGCTGGGATTCATCACGGCGTTCCTGATGACGATTGCGCTCAAGGCACGGAGAAACAAAATCGTGACTGGAGTGCAGGGCTTGATCGGGGAAAACGGGGTCGCGCGCACCGGGCTATCACCTCAGGGAAAAGTTTTCGTCCATGGCGAACTTTGGGATGCCGTTTCTTCCTCCGAGATTCCGGCGGGCCAGCCCGTGGTCGTGCGGCGGGTGGACGGCTTGCTGCTTCAAGTAGAACCGCTGCCGGCAGTCCAGCCGCCACGGCCGGCTGCAGCTACGGTCTAGAGTGCGCTGGCAGGTGTCTCCTCTTTAGTTGTCATCCTGAGGTCCGCGTTTTTGGCGGTCCGAAGGATCTCTGCGCTCCCCTGGCAGCGATGGGGAGGGTAGGGATCCTTCGCTTCGCTCAGGATGACAACAGCTTGATTGGTTAATCAGGAAACTACCCGCTGGCGGAATTGCGCGCCGTCCTTGCCGCGCTGCTATACAATCCGCGGTAGGAACGTCTTTGGCGTCTGGCATCCTCTGGACTCCACCGGCGCGGAGGCATCATGGAAATTGGTTTCGGTTTCGGCACGGTCGTCGCCATTATTCTTGTCATCTACTTGCTCAGTTCTATCAAGATCCTGGCCGAGTATGAGCGCGGCGTCATCTTTCGCCTGGGACGGCTACTGTCGTCGGCCAAAGGGCCGGGCGTAATTCTGGTCTTTACTCCGATCGATCGTATTGTCCGCGTCTCTCTGCGTCAGGAGGCACTGGAAGTCCCGCCGCAGGACATCATTACTCGCGACAATGTCACACTCAAGGTCAACGCCGTCATTTTTCTGCGCGTGATCGATCCAAGCAAGGCAGTTGTTGAAGTATCCAATTACGTCTACCAGACTTCGCAGTTCGCGCAGACGACGCTCCGGTCCGTGCTGGGTGAGCAGGAACTCGACGAACTTCTCGCGCATCGGGAAAAAATTAATCTGCGCCTGCAGAGCATTCTTGACCAGCACACCTCGCCATGGGGAGTGAAAGTGACCAACGTGGAAGTAAAACAGGTGGACATGCCGGAGTCCATGCTGCGCGCCATGGCCAAGCAGGCAGAGGCGGAGCGCGAGAAGCGCTCCAAGATCATTCACGCCGAAGGCGAGTTCAGCGCGGCACAGCGCCTGGTCGATGCCGCGCATCTGTTGGCTACCGAGCCGGTGAGCGTCCAGCTTCGTTATTTACAAACGCTGACTGAGATCGGCGTGGAAAAAAATACGACCGTGGTGTTCCCGGTTCCCGTCGACTTCTTTTCCGGACTTCAGAAAATTTTGGGAAAGGCAGACGTGGCGCCAGCCAAGAGTGCGTAAATCTGTGGACTTGACGGCCGGGTGTGACGTCCTCAGCGGCTAAAGCCGGGTTAATTCTTGGGCCACTTACGGCGCGACTGAAGCCGCGCCCTTTCAAAGCAAGATCTAGAGTTTAATTTGCAAAGGTACGGAGATAGATGGAAAATTCGAAATCAGTTTGAATGGAAATTCGCGACTCGTTTGAGCGGAGTTGAATTATGGCTTCTTCATCCCAAGACACTGAAATCACTTTAGGCACCACCAAACTGCTGGTCCTTTTCTTCGGACTGGTTGCGATCTGCGCGCTCTTCTTCGCGCTGGGCTACTCGCTCGGACGCAAGGCCGATCCGGGCATCACTACGGCCAACGCGGCCGCGTCGCCGCAAATTACCCCCGGTGTCACGAAACCAGCCGGAGCCGGGTCCGCGCCTGCCATGACGTTTTACAAAGCGGTCGAGCAGAAGGACGCCAACGGGGAGTTGACACCTGCGGCGAATGATGCCAAATCGGTTTCCAAAGCGGACGCGCCGGCCAATGCTCCAGCCACGGACGAATCCGCATCTCAAGCAACGAATACGCCCGACCCCACGACGACTCTGCCTACCGGAGGCTATTCCGTGCAGGTCGCTGCCGTCAGCAAGCAAGAGGATGCCGAGTCCCTGGTGGACGCGTTAAAGAAAAAACAGTATCCCGCTTCGGCAAATACTTCGGGCACGGATAAGTTCTTCCACGTTCAGGTCGGGCCCTTTTCCGACATCAAGGATGCGGAAGCCATGCGCTCCCGGCTCATCAGCGATGGTTACAATCCGATCTTGAAGAAGTAAGCATTCCTGGCCAGAGCTGAGTTGTCGAGCCGCTTTGATTTCTGATTTCTTATATTGACACCTGTCAATTCTCCAGCTATTCCTAATCCATCCATGACTACGTCTACCCCTGAGCCTTCTCTTGACCGGACTCTCCACGCCATCGCCGATCCAACCCGGCGTCGCATTCTGGAAGCTTTGAAGGAACGCGGCGCGTTCTCCATTGGAAAGCGCGTCGGACTGTGCGCCGGGGATGTCGAAGAACGCGTCCGCCTATCGCAACCGACGATTTCCCATCACATGTCCATCCTGACGGAAGCTGGGTTGGTTGAGGCCGTGAAGCAAGGTCAATGGCGCTGGTACCGGCGCAACGAGGCTGCGATTCGGCGGCTGCTGAAGATTCTTCGGACGAAGCTGTAGGGAATAGCTCTTAGCTTTTGGCTCTTGGACTTCTGTCTTCGCAGCTGCAGTGCGTTACGAACGCCGAAGAGGCGAACCGCTGATTGCTGGTGGTTAACTGGACCTTTAGTTTCCGGATGCTGTCGCTGCGTAGGCTTTCTGCAACAGGCGGCGTGCCTGGGAAATCAGGTCTGCGACTTCGAAAGGTTTGACCAGGTAGGGGACTTTATTTTCCTGCAGGAAGGCTCGCGTGTCGCCCTGTTCAAGTCCATTAGAGAAGGTAAACAAGACGTGCGTCTCCATCCCAGGGGCGTGCTCTTTGAGCCAGGCATAGGCCTCTTTCGCGTTCCAGTCACCCGGCGTTTTTCCGTTCATGATGAGTCCGTCGAAGTGTTCCGAGAGCAACCGTGTTTTCACGTCGTCGCTCTTTTTTGCGGTCACTACGCTCGCCCCCGCGCCTGCCAGAACGTCGCGTTCGAACTCGAGCACAGCTTCCTCTTCTTCCACCAGCAGGACTCGTCCGCCAATCACTTCTTCGCGGGGCCGGGCGATTACCTGCGCGGGTTCGGACTTTACCGTCAGATTCGCTGCGGCCGGAAGGCGCACCTCGATCACTGCCCCGCCTTCAGTCCCGTTATGTGCAGTAATGTCGCCGCCATGTTCCTTCACGATTCCGTAACAGATGCTCAGCCCAAGCCCCGTTCCCTTTCCCACGCTCTTCGTGGTGTAGAACGGATCGAATATCCGCTTTGGATCTTTGAGGCCCGGGCCGTCATCGGCAAAGCGAGCGCAGACGTGACCGTTCTCGCGGTACACGCGGATCTTCAGTTTTCCCGGTCGCCCACTTTCGAGGATGGCGTCCACTGAATTGTTGATGATGTTCAGAAACACTTGTTCAACCTGGTGCGGATCGGCCACGACCGGTGTCGTTTCCGCAGGCACATCTTTTTCCACGCGAATGTTGTTGATCTTGAGGTCGTAATCCCGCAAGGCCAGGGTTTCGTCGAGCACTTTGCGGATGTCGACTTCATCCCGCTGCGGCTTCCGTTGCCGCGCAAAGGAGAGCAGGTTCTGCACTACGCGATGAGTCCGCTGGGCCTGCTTGAACAGCTTGGCGACATAATCGTTGGCCCGGTCGTTCAGTCCCTCACTCTCAAGTAACTGGGCATATCCGAGGATGGCGGTCAGCGGGTTGTTCAGCTCGTGCGCCACTCCGGCAATCAGCTGTCCGACGGCAGACATCTTTTCGCTCTGCAGCAGTTGCTCCTGCGTCTGGCGCAGATCTTCGTAGGCGCGGCACGTCTCTTCGTACAGGCGTACTTTCTCGATGGTCGTTGCCAGTTGGCGGCTGATGGCGACCAGAAGATTTTCTTCGTTGCTCGAATACTCGTAGCCAACGTGGCTGCAAAGTCCCATGATTCCAGTGGGACTATCCTTGCCCCAGAAGAGGACCCATATCCAGGAACGATCCGCGTCGGAGCGAATGAACTCTGCGATCCGCGGCGGCAAGTGCGGCAAATATTCGCCGGTAATCACCTCGGTGCGCGAACGCATTACCAGGTCGCCAAAGCCCTCAGGAAACGAGATCTCTGCCGGGCGTCCCTTGTCGCGGCTGCGCGGTCCCCACGCTGCCCGGCGCCGGTAAGTGGGAGCGTCCGAATCGGAAAGATAAACTGATCCGCTTTCCGCTCCGAATAACGACACCACCTGTCGCAGGGTCAGATTCAGAATTTCGTCCAGGTCAAACGATTGCGTCGCCACTACCGCCATGGCGTTCAGCGCGTTCAGTTCGCGGTTGCGCCGCCGCATTTCGTCTTCGGCCCGGCGCTTCTCCGTCATGTCGAGCACAAAGCCCTGATAGCGCTCGATGTTTCCGGTTGCGTCGCGCGTGGCAAAACTGCTCTCGGCCGCCAGCAGCAGGCTTCCATCCTTCCGCCGCAGCGTCACTTCGAAGTTGCGTACGTAGTTGTGAGCTCCGATTTCGTCCCGAAATGCCGCGCGCTGATTGGGATCTACGCAGATGTCAGAATCGAGATTCAGCACCAACAGTTCTTCCCGCCGGGCGTATCCAAGCATGTGGACGAAGGCATCGTTGCAGTCGAGAAGGCGTCCGCTTGGGGTGGCCACGTACACACCCTCCTGCACCTGCTCAAACAGCAATCTGTACTTCTCTTCCGCCGAACGGCGGTCGGTGATGTCGCGGACAACATGGATGATTCCGTTTTGCTGGCTTCCCTGCTCCGAGTACGACGACGTGGAAACCACGGAGAATCCGCCGAAGCAAGGATCCGCTCCTTCGATGAACTCCTCGTCTCCGCCCATTGAGCAATAGGGACAGCCGGTCCACTCCCCGAAGGTGTGGGGCAGAATCGAGTCGCATGTGCTGCCAATCACGTCGGCAGCGGATTGTCCGACATGTTCGAGCAGAACCTGGTTCGCCTTGACGATGTGGTAGCCCGCGTCGTGCGCCAGGATGATGTCGTGGATGGAATCGAATGTGTTCATCCACTGGCGCTGCGAACGCAATACTTGCTCCAGCAGCCTGAAGTTTTCAACCGCGATTGCGACCTGCCGCGCACAGGTCTGCAGGAACTCCAACTCTTCCGGCGTCCATTGAATGTTTCGCGAACTGCCCAGCAGCAGCAATCCAACCGGCGACTTCTTGCCCACCACGGGCAGCATCACAACCTGACGAACCTTCTCTACCTTCAGTCGCTCCGGGCTCTCCGGACTGGCCGACTCTGCTCGCGCTACGCGGGGCCGCGCCAGCTCCAGCATTTTCGTGAGATCTTCTGTAACTTCGACGAAGCTGACATCGCGCAGGAAATCCGGCGAAACACCCACCGCGTGAGTCGCCACCATGTGTCCACCCTCAAGCAAGCGGAACCATGCGGCCCTGGTCCTAGTCAGCCGCTGTAGTTCCTGCAAGGCGGTCTGAACCATATTGCCGTACTGCTGCGCGCTGACCACGCCCGCAGTCACAGCCTGCATAACAGCCAGTCTTTGGTTGCGGGCACGCGACTGGTCGAACAGTATCAGCAACATGCTCAAGCCAAGAACGATCTCAGCGGATACAAAAACGCCACCCGGAACTGCGCCGGTGAAAGGCAGCCACGATAAGTGCAGAAAAAGCAGGCTCAGCGCCAGCAGCCATGGTCCAAGTTCCCACCGTCCGCGGCGCGCACGGAGCAGCGCGATCGAGGCACTGAACAAGACAATTCGGTATCCGACTTCTAGTGCTACTTGCAGCGGGAGCGAATCCGGCCACAACAGCAGGCGGGCGACTGCGAATCCGATCAGGATGGGCGTTACTACCGCCAGCGTGAGTAAAAGATCCCGGCTGCGAATGTAGGCAAAAACAGCAGCCGCTAACAATCCGACCGCGAGGACGAACCCCGCTTGTTCCACCACTGGAACATAACGTTGCGGAATTTGCGCCAGGAAAACGTGCCCGGCCAGGCGCGAGGCTACAAAAGCGATCCACCCAACCGTCCATATCTTGAAATAGCCTTCCCGGAAGGTACGAAGAGCGAGCAAGAACGCGCCCAGCACAACCAGCAAGGCGAACTCCGACCCTGTCGGTTTGACCAGACCAAGCTGCGCGGCGATATTCAAGATGGACCCGAAGAAGGAACTCATCTCATTAAATTGCTCTAAGAACGTGGTTATGCCCTGCTCCTGAATATCACGGCCCGGTCTGTTCTGGATGGAGTTTCGGGACCTGACTGATTACTTTCGGTATCTCGTGATTTCGTTACAATCGCCGATAGACTTCTGGGGAGCACTCATGCCCGATCGAATCTTGGTAGTAGACGACGAAGAAGCCATCCGCGAGATCGTCGCCTCCATGCTCTCCTCCGCCGGATATGCCTGCAAACAAGCAGGTTCTGGCATGGAAGCGCTTGCCGTGTTGAACTCCGGCGAGGAATTTGAGCTGATGCTCTCCGATCTCATGATGGCCGATCTCGACGGTATCGGCCTGCTCGAGCGCACCAAGGAAAAGTTTCCTGACATGCCGGTTGTGATGGTTACCGCCGTGCACGATATCTCCGTAGCGCTGGCGGCCATCCGCAACGGGGCTTACGACTACCTGTTGAAGCCCTTCGAGCGCGATCAACTTCTGGCGACGGTCAGCCGCGCCCTGGAGAACCGCCGGCTCAAACTGGAAAATCGCACCTATCAGTCCAATTTGGAATCGCTGGTCGAAGCCCGCACCGATCAACTGCAGGCGGCAATGTCGAGCCTGGAGCGCTCCTACGACATCACCCTCGAAGCTCTGGGTGATGCGCTTGATCTGAAAGACGCTGAAACCGAGGGTCACTCGCGAAGGGTCACAGCCTTCACCATCGCGATCGCCAAGGCCATGGGGTTGCCGCACGAACAGATTCCGATCATCGCGCGTGGAGCGTTCCTGCACGATATTGGCAAGATGGCCATCCCTGACGCCATCCTGCGGAAACCGGGAAAACTGACGCCTGACGAAATCACCACCATGCAGGAGCATTGCTACAAGGGTTATCAGATCGTGAAGAAGATCCCTTTCCTGGCCGAGGCTTGCGAAATCATCTATTCCCACCAGGAGCGTTACGACGGCACCGGATATCCGCGGCGTCTTAAAGGCAAGGAGATTCCGCTCGGGGCGCGCATCTTTTCGATCGCGGATACTCTCGACGCCATCATGTCAGATCGACCCTATCGTCCGAAGCAACCTTTTCACGCCGCAAAGGCCGAGATCGAGAAGTGGGCCGGCCGGCAGTTCGATCCCGAAGTCGTTCGCGTATTTCTGGAAATGCCCGAGAAAATCTGGGACGATCTCCGCAAAGATATCGACGGCCAGATATCCCGCATCACCTATTCCGCCGGCGCCAGAGGCTAGGGCTCGAGTTTTGCCGGCCGCAGTCTCAGTCGAACCAGACTCTAAGTGTGCCCATCGAAACGACTTCCCCGCGCGGAAAAATCTCGTTTGCGCAGGCAGCGATTCCGCATACTATTCCATCCAATAACGTGCCGACTTCAGTTCAGGGGGTATCTATGCTTGCCCGGAATCTTCGCCCTTTCGCGCGATTGCGATCAACCAGGTTCATGCTGGCTGCGGTATTCGTTGTAGCTTTGACGACTACCCTTGTGGCCGCCCAGGACGAGGCATCTGCGCCTCAAGCTCCGCCAAATGCCGTACCTCAAGGCACAATTTTCCTGATTCAGCTGACCGACCGTCTCGATACCCATACCGTAAGGGCAGGCGACCATTTTCATGCGCGGCTGGCTGAACCCCTTGTCGCCTCAAATGGCACGACGCTCGACCTCGGCAGGAAGATCAGAGGTCACGTGAGTGCCGTCGAACCCGGACTACATACTCGCCTCCTTCTCAGTTTCGACGAGATCGAAACTCAGCACGGATGGGTTCCGCTCATCGCAACCGTAACCGGAGTTCCGGGCGAACACGGACTGCGCGAACTCGGTGAGCAAGGCGAGATCGGACGTAAAGGCATGACCAAAGAGCAGATCGCCGAGGCCGTAGTGGTGGGAGCCAGCGAAGGCGCCGCCGCAGGAGCCCATCAGGGCGGCAAACACGGCGCAGCCG
>Ga0209488_10002787_pt1 | contig 14242 bp, 11 predicted proteins | sample Rivendell_Oct201_8_FD_188349 | JGI IMG/M metagenome (GOLD analysis project Ga0209488, IMG submission 188349) | Vadose zone soil microbial communities from the Eel River Critical Zone Observatory, Northern California, USA -... | ecosystem: Environmental > Terrestrial > Soil > Vadose zone >... | reverse complement strand
ATTGCGTTGCGCTGCAATCGGCTCAGCGGCAAGTTTGAAGACTACTGGGAGTCCCGCCATGCCCTTGCTGCTTGAGTTTCACGAATTTGTCGCGCACCCGCAGGCATGCGCTGGATCTTACATGCTCTGTTTCTACACTATTTCAGCAATCATGGTTCATTGGGCAGCGGCCCGAATTCCGGCGGAGGCTTTCGGTTCCGCGTCGCGGTTTCGTAGGCCGACGCGATTCGGAACAACAGCGGCTCGCCAAAAGGCCGTCCGATGAAATCCACGCCGACAGGGATCTGCGCGGGCACGGGCCCCACAAGGCGCGTGGTATTTCCCTCGGTAACGCGATCCCACACTTCGGTGGTGAAACCTGCGGGAACCGTGATCACCGGAAAACCCTGTTGGCCGAACATCGACCATCCGATCGGAGACCGGCCGTTGGCCGTCGGTTCCCGCGGCGAAGTCAGCTTTCGCGGCGGGACCGTCGACATGGGAGAGAGCAGTGCGTCGAGTTGCTGTTCCTGCATGCATTGCAGCAACAGGTTCTGGAGGGCAAAGCGAGTCTGGATGCGTCCGGAGCTATCCAGTTCGGTGGAGCGCTCAGCAGCTTCGCGCGCCTGCCTGCGGTCGGGGAAGTTTCTATCCTGATAAAACCGGGCTTTGGCGATCAGGTCGGCGTTGGTCTTGATGTTCGCATCCCCGCGTTCCTGCAGATATCGATTGATCATGTACTTGCCTTCGCCCTGCGCGCCGACACCGCCACCGAGACTACGCAGTGAGAGACCTTGAGGACCTTTGGCGGGATCGTTATGGATCTCGAGCAGCCTGGCCAGTGGATCCGATCCCGCAAACGCCTGGGGAAATTGCCGTGCAAACGCCGAGTTCAAGAGTTCCGGCGCATATCGCGGGATGCACGACTGGAATAACGCGCCTTCCGGCCCCGGGTCGACTATGGTCGCGCCCAGTTTGCGAACTTCGGCGATGGCGCGCTCCACGAGGTCGATGCTCTGCGCGTCCGCCTTCGAAAATAACTCTCTGCTCATATATTCACGGACAACCCCGATGCGCACGCCTTCAAGCCGGCGCGTCGTCGCGTAACTGGCGTACGGTTTTGACGGCATGCGGCCGATGCTGAATACGGTCATTTCGTCTTTCGGATCGTAGCCCGCAATGACATCGAGAATTTTCGCGGCATCCTGCACGTTGCGGCATAGCGGACCGACGCGCATGTTCAACCCCGCGCCCATCATTCCGTCGCGGCTCATGAGTTCCTGTGTGGGTGCAAGACCCACCAGACTGTTGACGGCCGCCGGCCAGCGTATCGACACGACGGTTTCTTCTCCGATGGCACAGGTCACGAGGTTCGCTGCCACCGAAGTCGCGGACCCGGCACTCGACATGCCGGGTTCACGTTCGGTGTCGTATGGATTACAGAAAGTGCCGCCAAAAGAACTGCGCGCTCCGTCAACGGCGTATTCGGCGAGATTGGCTTTCGCCAGGATGATTGCCCCGGCGTCGCGCAGGCGCTTCACAAACGTGGCATCGTCGGGTGGACGGTCGTTGGCGTAATCGACATCGCCGCCGGATGTCGTACGCATGTCGAAGGTGTCGTACTGGTCTTTGATGGCGATCACGACGCCGTGCAACGGGCCAACCAGCTTGCCGGTCTGCCGGAATTGACGATCCTGCGCCGCGGCTGTCTCCAACGCATCGGGCATCGCGGTGCCTTGATCGGCCTGGTCGGTCAGACTGCGCGCCTTCCGATCATCGAAGCCCCAGGATTTGCGAACTGCAGGACGCAGGTTCAGCGTCGAGAGGGCATTGATCTGGCCGGCGTGCGGCTTTGTGGTGACCGGACCGAGAATGCCCTGCGGTTCGTTCACACATGTTCCGTTATATGCCTTGATGCGTTTTAAATAGAGTTCGACCAGACCCACCGTGGTGACCTGGCGCGTCTGAATGGCTTTCTGGATCCCATCGATCGTTGCTTCCTGCAGATGAAACCGCGTCGAAGCCTGCTGAGGCGCTGCCGCAGTGGATGTGACTGCGGCAATCGTCAGCAGAAGGCATGCGGGCAGCCGGGTGCGGCCATGCGCTGGGAGCATCGTGTGTTCTCCTGTCGGAAGATGATGCGCCCAAGAATAGAGAATTCAAACCGCACGAGCAACAACGAAGCGCCGCTGGAGTGGAATTGACTATTGGCGTTTTAAAAACCGATCCAGGCCAACGGTCATTCCAAAAATGAATCGCAGGTCGTCCGGCCCCGTCCCGTTATTGAGATCAAATCCGAGATAGACGAACCTGAGGAATATTCGAGATTCAATGTACAGGCGCTTTTCACGTCGGACATCGAATTGACTGATCGGCAGTGGATTCGTCACGCATGAAGCGGTGTTTGGACTCTTCAAGCAATTCTTTGCTTCATCCGTATTACCTGCGGCGGTTTCGAAGTTTTGAAATTTACCGCCAGAGACGTCGAAATATGCCGAAGGAGTCCACGAATTTGGTTCTTTATGGTACAGAGTCACGCGGGTGCCGACGGTTACCGCATCGTAGAGGTCATCTGTAATATTCCACACACGCAGCGCCCGCTGAGAATCCGTCACACTTTGGAACATGACTCGAGCCATCGGACCGATGCCCCAATGAAACCGTTCCCCATCCAGGCCAAATGCTCCAAAGTTGTAGCTGGTAACCACGCCGAACTGGATTTGAGCCGCCTTCTGTGACTGCAGAATCGATTCGGTAGGCGCCTGAACAGATTGATTGGATTCCTGGCTGCTTCCGCCCACCACAGGGATTGTGGTCAGCCGGACATTGACCAACGGATCGATATAGACTTTATTGAACTGGCCACGGCTGGAAAATCTTTCTGCTTTTTCGGCACTGCAGTCCGCTTTGATGACGGCTGTCCCTTTCGCTTTCCCTTTCGCTGCGTCCTTTGCGAGCGGACATTTTCCAAAGTCAAATGACCAGAGCCTTGGCTGAGACTCATAGGCCAAATAAACAGCCGATTGGCTGAACTGTGCTGTCTCGAGAGTTGCTGTCTTGGCGTCGGCCGAGAGCACGGTTCGGGGAGCTCCATTAAAAAAGATCGCTCCGCCGGTTATTCTCGCCCGTAACGCCGCCAATGTAATTTGGTCCAGCGCATCCGTCACCGGCAAGTCCGGCGTCACCACCTGAAGTGCGACAGATCGAGACTGGGTCGCCGCGATCGTTGTTTGGTCTGCCGCGGTAACGGTCGCGGCGGCCGCTGCGAGCGCCTTGCTTCGAGCAGCGGCATCATCTGCAGCGGTCCCGGTTTGTTGAGCGGCCTCTGTCGCCTTTTCCGCCGCATCGGATGCAGCCTTGGCGGCTTTCAACGCCCTGGCCAGAGCGCTGTCCGCGGTGGCGCGAGCGGTGGCTGCATTAATGATGGATTCGGCATCGGAGGCGGCGTTGACGGCTTTGTCCGCCGCATCCGCCGCAGCCTTGGCTGCGCCCGCGGCGGCACTGGCAGCAGCCTGGGCTGCAGCCTTTGTTGTCATGGGGTCTTTTCCGGCTTTGTCTGCTTCGGCTGCCTTCGTTCGCGCCGTGTCTGCGAGGGTCGCCGCGTTCGTCGCAGCATCGGCAGTCTTTTTTGCCAGTCCAGCTGCTTTTAACTGCTCTTCAGCTCTGGCGTCGGCGTTGCTGACCGCACCGGTAGCTGCGTTTCCGTTGCCCTGGGCAAACAGACACGTGGAGCTCCATGCAAAGAGAGTGGAAAGGACGATCCAATAGATAAGCTTTGTCACTGCAATTCTCCTTTGACACGCGAGTGTTGTTGTCCAGGACGTTGTGTTTGATAGAGAGGTGTAATTGGCTTTTCCGTGCTGGTACTTCTTGATAATTCGGCCGACAAAATGGGCGCATGCTAACACGCGCATCATGATGCGGAAAGGAAATACCAAACCTGTGGATGGAACGCAGTGAATTGGAGAGAAATCGGTACCGAAATTTAGAAAATCATCCACCCGAGGGTTTCAATGAGTTCGATGTCTGCCTTTTCCACTAGTGGACTGCCGGTCACTTGTCCGCGCGTCAGGTTGATAATGATCTTGCTGTGCGGCGAGTCGACCTTTGTGACCACACTGGACGGCACAATGACCGATTTGCCTCCAATCCAATTGCTGGTATCGATGACGATATACCGCACATGCCAGGACTCATCCACCAGGAATTCTTCAACGTGGCCGATATTGCCATCCGTTGCCTGAACATGAAAGCCGCGCATGTAACTCGTTTTGTGCAACACATTGACCTCCACGATTTCGGTAAGAAGCAAACAGATATCTAACGCGACTTATACAACCAGCAGACGCCGGCACGCCATAGGGAATCGGTAGTGGTCTGGTTTGAAGTGAGGGTGGGCGCGATTTCAATTCGCGCGGGCTTGAACGGGTAAAATGCATGAACAAAGTGGGGACTGGAGCCGAATTCGAAACACAACCCCTCCGGTCTCAATCCAACCTCGATCGAATTCGGGGCCTGTCCCCACTTTGTTCATGCATTTGTTCCGTTTGCTTAGCGGCCGAACCAGCGGCTGAATTTGACGAGAAACACGTTATCGGCAGGTCCCGTAAACACGCGTCCAAAATCCGGCCGCAGCCGGAACTGCCCGGGGTCGCTCAAATCCTGGCGCTGCTGGGTCCACGCTATATATAAGGTAGAGCCCAAACGCCACTCCCAGCGGAATATCGCGTTCAGTCTCAGGGACTTGAAATTGAAATCGGGGTCAAACGGCTCAGCAGCATTTCGCTCAAAATCGAAGGACTGCGGGCGGGCGAGGGACTTGAAATCCAGATAATCTCCCGAAACAATCAGGGGTTGCATAAACACCTGCAGGGACACCTTGGTCGAGAACAATACGTTCACTCGAGTGTCGAGTGACAGCTGCTTTTCCTCCAGCCGCGCAAATATGTAGCGTTTGCCAAACGTAGCGGTCGCGGAGGGGTCGTCCAGCGTCGTGACATATTGCGCCACATTGATCGAATGCGAGTACGAAGGCCCGGTCGAAAGATTCAGACGGGGAGAAGGCTTCCACTCCACAGACACTCCTCCATCCGAACTATTGCTTCGCACCTGACTCCAGTTGCGGCTGGCGTTCAGATGCAGAACAACTTTGCGGTGGTAGTCCGTATTCGCATTCATGTTTGCGAAACCGTTTGGAGGATTCAGCACCGGAGGTCCGCCTCGAGTCAGACGATCGTCCTGAGTGTCGCGAAACAGTCCGAGCGTACCTCCCATGCTCCAGTAATTTAGAAAGGTAAAATTCGAAAACGCCATGACGCCATCGGTCAGTTTCGCGCGTCCGTAATCCCAGACGTAGAACTTCGCGACCGTAATGTTGCGGTCGCGCGTGATTCGATCCGGCTGAATCTGCCTCCATGAAAATGCGACGTGACTACCCGACGCATCACCGTTGAAATGAAATCCGAGATCGCCGGATTCGAATCCGGGGCTGACCGCCCAGAGAGCCGCGTTCACAGTCCAGGCGCCTTGATTGCGGTTGAGATTGACGTCGCCGTTCCACCCTTTCATGGATGTGCGGGAAGGATTGAACGTGACTTCAGGAGTGAGCGGACGCTGGAAGTACCGCTGCGGCTCCAGCTGCAGGCGTTCGATCGACGCCGCGCTGCCCGCGACGTCGCTCGCCACCATCCGTCCGTTGACGACCCACTGCCTGCCGGAGTCGAGAAAGTAGTAGCCATCGACGCCTGCAACATTGGCGCGATGCACCAGCAGATCCTGAAGCACCGGATCACGAAGCTGACGATTCACGCCCGTGAACAGCGCGCCCACACCCGCACGTCCGCCGCTGAATTCCTTCAACAGGCGTCCGGCAAAATAGTTCGTCAGGGGCTCCACTTCGGTGGAAGACTGCTGCCCGGCGGTGATCACGCGAGCACGCTCACGGCTGGTGACCGCTTCCAGAATTCCAAAGCTCCAGTCTTTCGTCGTTTTTCCCGTCAGCTTCGCGGCGCCCAGTATGGTTGTGCCCGAAGGCGTATCCACAAAATCTCCCTGGGTCGATCCCTGAGGCGCGCGGCCGATTCGCCGCGTGTGTATCAGCTCGGGTTCATCGCGGTTGAAGCCAAATCGATTGTTGGCGCCGAGGTTTCCGAAATTCGAGAAGACCTGAGCGCCCTCAATGAAGAACGGCCGCTTTTCCGGGAAGAAGGTTTCAAACGCGCCAAGATTGACGACCGCCGGGTCGATTTCGACCTGACCGAAATCCGGGTTGACGGTTGCATTCAGAATGATATTCGGTCGCAGCGCGTACTTCAGGTCGGCGCCTCCGGTTCCGAAGTATCGCGACCCGTTATTAAACGGATCTCCCGGAGACGAAGGCTTCACAAATTCACTTCGCTGTACTCCATAGGGAGTGACTTCCAGAGCGCGGCGGGGCATGATGCCGTCGATGTCGGTAAGATTTGCCATCCTCGAGGCCAGGCCGTTTTCTTTTTTGGGAACGAGTTCGAAGAAGTCCCGCTCGCTTTTCCGGTAAATGAAACGCTCGACATTGAAGCCCCAGGTCTGATGATCGGCCCTGGCGAAACGAAGCTGAGACAGAGGAATGCGCATCTCGACAGTCCAGCCATCCCCGTCGACAACGACCGCAGACTCCCACACTCCATCCCATGAACTATCCCGGTTCGTGTCGTTGGAGATGATGGCATCGCGCTGCGCTCCGGCGGCACTGACTTCGAAGGCGGCTCCCGTCAGATGATCGTGAAGGGCGTCGAGATAGAGCGTGACTCTGTCGGCATCGGCATCGTCGTCCCGGCGTGAGAGACGCCGGACAATCGCCGCCGGATCGCTGTCGTACAGCTTCAAACCGACATAGAGGGAGCTGTTGTCAAAAAGAATCCGAACTTCGGTGCGCTCGGTGGCAGGCTGCCCTTCGTCCGGTTCGTATTGATGGAAATTGCCGGCGACATCCGCGGCCTTCCAGGCAGCTTCGTCCAGCCGGCCGTCGATGGTGGGTGGAGTGTCGATGCGGTGAGCGCGGAGAGAACTCTCTGCGAAAGCGTTTGAAATGAAAATAGCTGTCATTAGCATCAGGCCTGTGATTCGCATTGCACGCATTTTCCGACTGTCCATTTCTTTAAGGTTTCCTCTGAACTATGTCTCTCGTCTGATTCCGCGAGGATGCATTTAGCGTGCCTTCGCATAAGCGAATGATTCTTCGACTTTGGTTCCAATCAATCTGTGAAGGTTCGTCACAGGTGTGCTGCAGTCCCAAGCCTCCGATGCAATTCTCAGTAATCGTTTCGGATATTGGTAGTGGTCTAGTTTGATATTCCGGCTCCCCTCCTGGGACAGGAGGGGTGGCGCAAAGCGCCGGGGTGGTAGCCAAGTCGAAAAGCTTTCCTGAGTACAGCTACCACCCCTCGCGGGATCCGCTTTGCGATCCCGCTGCCCAACATTTTCTGAATGGCTGCGCTAATTCCCGTAAGGTTTCGCGCTGTCGCGCTCACGCTTCGCGCGGGCTTGCACTCGCAGCCGCTCGTGTCCTAGGAGGGCAGCCGGAATATCAAACAAGACCACCACCCAAGTGTTGCTGTGCGGACGACAATCATCATGATATTCCCTTCGTCTGCCCACAGATGCGGCGAATGCGGAAACGTCATTTGCCAGGAACCCGCCGCACGATAGAGGGATATAATCCCGCGATGATTCGCTCCGCATTTCGGATCGGTTTGGCCCTCGCCAGTGCCGCGGTGGGACAGCCGCAGACCGTGCGCACGCCGGCGGACGTAACGGTGTATTCGGTTAATCCCGGCGAGGGCAGGTCCGTTACGCTCTATCCGATCGTTGTCGTTCACCGCGGAACGGATCAACGATACCGAATGGACTACCCTTCCTTGCCCAACGAAACAAGTAGAGAGGATCTCGAAAAGTATCAGAATGCTCTCATCAAATCGGGATCTCCCGTCAGTCTGTTTCTGGGTGGAAAGAAGCTTACGACCGCAGCTATTGAAGGCAACTCCGTTATCGGTGAACCCGGAGGTTGTTTTGTTCTCTCCGGGCAGGTTTCATATAGCGCACCGACACAGCCGCTACTGGCGGCAGGGACCGAAGAGATTCCAGGCCACGTTTCAACCCGTCGTTCGGGCACCGCCGCGGAAGGCGCAATCCTGAAGAAACTGGCGAGCCAGTGGTTGGCGGATTATGGCCTGGACAGAGCACTCCTAAGACACGGTGTCCTCGGGGACGTGACTTCCACGGAATTGAGAAAAGGCGGGGGACGCGCACTCATCGGCCGCTTTGACGTGAAGAGTAAAACCACAATTCATCAGCTCTTCGCGATTGCCGAAGATGACGGCTCAAAATATCGACTGACGCTCACAAATTTGCATATTCAACACGACCTCGATGATGGTGGGGACCGGGAAGAGCAAACCTATGTGGACCAACTCGATCTCGATAACGATGGAACAGATGAAGTGATCGTCAAAAACGAGTACTACGAAGCGTGGACTTATTCAGTGTGGCGATTTGATTCCAAATCCTGGGGGCAAATATTCAAAGGCGGCGGAGGTGGCTGCTGAATGCGGAGGGGGGACACGGTCATGAAAACAAGAACTGCGTTGGCAGTAACTGCAATCTGCTTCGTGACTGCCGGGCTTGCCGCCGGACAGAGGGGCCGGGGCGAGCCGCCGCCGGTCGCCGGGGTTCAGCAGAAGACATACCGCTTCGCGGAGACGAACGAAAAGATCGAGTACGACGTGTTCGTTTCACGCAAGGTCGACAAGAAAAATAGAAATCCCCTGGTCATCGCGTTGCATGGCGCCAATGAACAGCCGATGGGGTTGATGCGTTCTCTCACCGAACTTGCCGATAAAGGCGGCTACATCCTTGCCGCGCCGACGGGCTATACCCTCGATGGTGGTTATGGCGTCCCCGCTCTGAGATCCCGAGGTGCTGCCGCGGACAACACCGCGGAGAGGAGCGAGAAGGACGTGATGAATGTTCTCGAACTCATGCGCAAAGACTTCAACATCGACGACCGGCGCATCTATTTGCTCGGACAATCGATGGGCGGAGGCGGCGCCATGCATCTCGGCGTGAAGTACAACAGCATCTGGGCGGCATTAGGCCTGTCCGCACCCGCGATGTCGACCCAGCAGCCTGCGATGCTGGAAGCCATCAAGGACATGCCCGTAATTCTTGTTCATGGCGATGCGGATACGACGGTAGCCGTTTCCAGAATCCTGCCCTGGGTCGACAAGATGCGCGACTTGAAGATGACGAGCGAGTACTACGAAATGAAGGGAGTCGGTCACCACGATGCGATCGAGCACGGCGCATCACTCATCTTCGCGTTCTTCGACAAGCATTCCAAACCCGCATCAGGAAACTAGTCGTGGTGTAAGCGCGAACGGCGAATCCGGTCAAGGTTGTGGCCAACAGTCCTCAGCGGCCACCTCTGAAATAAGAAATAATTCTGCGTCCTGGTGTCACGAAATCCATGCCTGGCCGGTCATAGTTATTCAATGAGCGAGGTTGATCCGGCGCAGGCATTCAATCGATATCGCGGGCTGCTTTTCTCCATCGCTTATCGCATGCTGGGAAGCGTAGCTGATGCTGAGGACGTGCTGCAGGAAGCCTTTATCCGCTGGCAGCGGGCATCGGCGGAAGAAATCCGATCGACGAGGGCTTTTCTGGTCACGGTGGTCAGCAGGCTTTGCATCAACTACCTTCAATCGGTGCGAGTCCAGCGTGAAGAGTATGTGGGGCAATGGTTGCCGGAGCCCGTCGTTACTGAACCGAACGCTGATCCCTTCTCGCTTCTTCGAGTGGACGAATCGTTGTCGATGGCATTTCTCGTTCTGCTCGAACGGCTCGCCCCTGTCGAACGAGCGGTGTTTCTTCTGCGTGAGGTGTTTGACTACGACTATGCGGCCATCGCTCAGATTCTCTCCAAAGATGAAGTCCACTGCAGAAAACTCTTCAGCAGGGCCCGCGAGCATGTCGCCGAAATCCGGCCACGTTTCGTAACGTCATCTCAACAGCGGGAACGGCTGCTGGCGGAATTCCTGCAGGCGACCTCCACGGGCGATATGGACGGCCTTGTCGCGTTGCTTGCCGACGATGCCGTCCTTTATGCGGATGGAGGTGGCAAGGGACCGGCTCTTCCGAATCTGGTTCATGGTTCGGTGAACATTGCGCGGGCAATACTCGGCTCGCTCAACAAACTCGTGCCCCGTCATGTGACAAGCCGCCGGCTCGAGGTTAACGGCGAACCGGGAGTTGTCAGTTACCTGGAGGGCCGAACGTATTCCGTCGTCACCTTTGATGTCGCCGACGACCGCATCAACTCCATCTATGTCGTAACGAATCCCGAAAAGCTCGATCATTTGGCGGATCTGCCATCCAAACCGCTCTGAGTTGTCACAAAACACGGCGCTGTTCGGTCTCCCTTGATAGAAAAGATGCTGCGGCCAGATGCGCCGCCAGTGATTGAAGGTGAAACACATGAACAGGATTTCTGGAAGCAATCTGTCAAAACGAAAAATGTGGGCAGGTACGATTCTGACTGGGATCGTCACTGTGATTCTCGTCGGCAGTGCGATCGCGAAGATCGCGGGTGTTCCTCAAATGGTGGATGGGCTGCTACACGCCGGCATCCCACGCGGTGCAATCGTGCCAATTGCTGTTCTGGAGTTGTCGTGTCTTGCGCTCTATCTGTTTCCGCGGTCGGCGGTATTCGGAGCTGTTCTTCTGACGGGCTATTTCGGCGGCGCGGCCGTCACTCACATCATCGGAAGGGAGAACTTCGTGCCGCCTCTCATGATTGGGTTGTGGGTCTGGGGAGGCGTTTATTTTCGCGTTACCGAGCTTCGGGATTTGCTCCCGATGAGAAAGAGTCCGGTGAATCCGATCGATGTCTCGCTCACCACCGAGCAGGCATTAAACGCAGGCTTCGGGAGGAAAGGGCAATGAGAAGTTTTCAGCGCTTTGCACCATGGATTAACCGGCTCGTGCTGGCGGCGGCAACCCTGATCTTCACGATGATCGGTTTGCGCTATATCTCCGATCCGGTAAGTGCCGCAGCTGCCACCGGAGCCACATTGAATTCTGCACTGGCGATGACCACAACTCGTATCGGGTTTGGGGCATTTCCACTGGGCTTTGCAATATTCAGCTTCACGTGTCTGATCTCCGCACGACGGCTAGTCACCGGCGTGAGCCTTGTCGCAACGATTGCATCGACAGCGATTGTCGTCCGGCTTCTTAGCATCCGTGTCGATGGCATGGTCGCGGAGAGCTCGAGACTCTTCGTGCCGGAAACAATCATTCTGCTGCTCTCTTTGAGCGGTTTGTTGTTGGAAGCCGTACGGAACCGGAAGCCAGCAGCGGAGGCCCGACAATGAAACGGAATGCAATCCTCCCCGCGAAACGGCATCGCCTGGAGCGGCCGCCGTGGCTTCCCGAAAGCGAGTGGCCTTTCGTTACCTGCGGAATCGAAGTGGATAATTCCATGATCGCAGTCAGTGAAGCGGGGCAGGGGCCCATCCTGCTCTTCGTGCATGTGGGAACCTGGTCGTTTGTCTGGCGCGACCTTGTGACGCGGCTCGCATCCGGATTCCGTTGTGTTTTCTTTGATGCACCCGGAACCGGGCAGAGTCACGAAGGCGGGGCTGATGCAGCAACGATGCACCGCGCCTCACGTGCCACAGCTGCCGTCATCGATGCTCTCGACCTGGACGAATTCACACTTATTGCTCATGACCTCGGTGGTCCCGCGTCCTTTGCCGCATTGTCGACGATGCCAGAGCGTGCGCGAGGGATTGTCGCGATGAACACCTTCGGGTGGAGGCCGTCCAGTACGTCGCTGCGGAGCATGCTTGCGATTGTCGGAAATCCGCTCATGCGCGAGTTGGATGTGATGACCGGATTGGTTCCTCGCATCACTGCGTCATCCTTCGGTATTGGGCGTCACCTGGATTGGCCGAGCCGGGCGGCATTTCGCGCCGGGTTGGGTTCGCGAGGCCTGCGCTCCTTTCACGACTATATGCGTGACGCCCTTCACTGCGACGATGTGTATGGACGTGCGGCGGCGGTGCTTGCCGGGCCATTGGCCGGCGTACCGCTGCTCACCATATTTGGTGAGCGGAACGATCCTTTTGGATTTCAAATGCGTTGGAAGGAACTGTTCCCGGCGGCGCGGCAGATTGTGGTTCCAAAAGGAAATCACTTCCCGATGTGCGATGCGCCGGATTTTGTGGCGGATTCCATTCGTTCCTGGCATCAGGGGCTGCTGACGGGCACAAGAATTTATGTGGGCGGATAACGGAGACTTGAAGGGACGCTCTGCGCTCGTTACGGGTGGCACTGATGGCATAGGCAAAGAGATCGCACGCGGGCTAGCGGCGCGAAGGGCTCGCGTCATCATTGTCGGCAGCGATCCCATCAAAGGCAAAAGGGCAGAAGCCGAACTGCGCGAGGAAGCGGGGCATGGTGGTGTCGATTTCCTGCGTGCCGATCTGAGCCTGATGAGTGAGGTCGATCGAGTTGCGGAGAATATCGTGACACGCTGTGCCGGGCTGCATTACCTGGTACTCTGCGCCGGCATTGTGCGCGGCCGGTTCACGTTGACGTCCGAGGGAGTCGAAACCAATCTTGCGATCGGCTACCTTGGCCGGTTTGTGCTGGTGGAACGGCTGCTGGCATTCATGCAGGAGTCCGGCATCCCCGGCGGTTCCGCTAGCAGAATCCTCGTCATCAGCGGCGCGGCGCGGAATGGAACCATCCATTACGAGGATATGAATCTGACCCGAAATTTCGCGACGCTTCGAATGGTTTCGCAACTCTGTGAAGCGAACGACATGTTTGCCATCGAACAGGCGCGGCGCCTGGCGGAAGCTGGCGACCGGGCCCGCGTGCTTATTAATGTGCTCAAGGTTGGAGTCGTTCGGACCGGGATCCGACGGCAATTTCCGCTCTGGATGAAGATCGTAGTACCAGTGCTATTGGACTGGTTTCTGGCGCGGACACCGCGGCGGGTTGCCGAGGAAGCCCTGAGGATGCTCCTTTCGCCAGAATTCGAAAAGACCAGCGGAGCTCTGTTCTTGTTCATCAGACGATTCAAGCGGCTGGCGACTGGACCACGAACAAGCGATCCAACTGAAGGACACCGTCTATGGGAGATCAGTGAACGGATCGCCACTCAGGCTGGTGCTGCATAGTTCGAGTTGGATAGAGAACACAAAACCAAACCGCTGTGAATTACGGCGAGTTCCCGATTGACGTGAATCGCTCCGCCGCTTACCACACTATAGTGTCTCAGTTTGAGATCACTCCCCACTGCTTGCCCTCCAAGGACACGAGCGGCTGCGAGTGCAAGCCCGCGCGAAGCGTGAGCGCGACAGCGCGAAACCTTAAGAAATTTCACGCAGCCATTTAGAAAATGTTTGGCAGCGGGCTCGCGAAGCGGATATCGCGTGGGTGATAGCTGTACTAAGGGAAACTCTTCGACTTGGCTACCACCCCGGCGCTTTGCGCCACCCCTCCTGCTCCAGGAGGGGAGCCGGAATATCAAGCAAGACCACTACCCGCGCCTCCGGTCCGAGCTGTTTCGTTTCTAGAATCAGAGGCGTGTTCTCGCACGACCCTCTCCCTCAGGGGGCTTTGCCCACCATAAAAAAATGTATGAACAAAGTGGGGACTGGAGTCGAATTCGAAACACAAACCTTCCGGTCTCAATCCACTCTTGATCGAATTCGGGGCCTGTCCCCAATTTGTTCACACCATTGAGTTCGTTTAGCCGACGCTCTCGCCGTCCTGCACCACGGTAATGACATCGCCGCTGCCGATGAAGAACCAATCCGTGCCACTCGAACCGGTGAGTTTGTCCACGTCGCTGTCGTCGAAAACAGTGGCGGCGTTCAGTAAGTGACGGAGCTTGGTTACGCGTACGGCGTAACTATCGACGGTAGAATTCCAGCCGTCGGAGATGGAGCAAAGGAAAGCAGCGTTTCCATCGTAAGCCGTGAAGCCTCCGATGAGAACGTCGTCGCCATTGCCGCCGACAAGACGATCGATGCCGCGGCCGCCAATGAGGATGCTTCGCCCGCCGCCGCCGTTCAGCTGATCGTCACCGTCGCCGCCAATCAGGATGCAGGCCCCGGCGCCGCCCTTGAGACGATCATTGCCCGCGTCGCCGTACAGCCACGCTGCCATCGCGATGGTGCCGGCGACCTGAATATCGTCGTCGCCCGCCTGACCA
>Ga0209488_10002786_pt1 | contig 14247 bp, 7 predicted proteins | sample Rivendell_Oct201_8_FD_188349 | JGI IMG/M metagenome (GOLD analysis project Ga0209488, IMG submission 188349) | Vadose zone soil microbial communities from the Eel River Critical Zone Observatory, Northern California, USA -... | ecosystem: Environmental > Terrestrial > Soil > Vadose zone >... | reverse complement strand
CCGTGTCCCTCGAATTAGGCGACGCGGGCTCGGAAATAGGATGAGGCCCCCGGCGGTGCCGAGGGCCTGTGATTTAACGAAGTGGACTGGGAAGTGGACTGGCTACGGCGTCAGCTTGCTGATCCGCGTCGACCAGTTGCCGAGCGCGGCACGCGCGCCGGGCCCATGGCTGGCTCCGCCGCACGTACCGAGCAGGTTGTCACCGGTTCCACCCGCGAAGAACGGGCCACCCCAGTGGGTGTAGTCGCAGGCCTGAGCGATGTACTCGCTGGCGATCCAGATCGAGTTGCCGTCCACGGCGGCCGCCCCGTAGTCACCCCAGCGGGTGCGCGGCGGGTTGCCGACCTGCGACTTGTAGCTCGTGAAGCCATCGTCCTGCGCGGCACCGGTTCCGCCCGGGACGACGCTCCATGGGCCGACGCCGGTGATCGCGTCGATCGACGCGACGGCAGCGCTCGGGTTGAGGGTGTCGCCGGTCGCGGTGAAGGCCATCACGCCACGTCCGCTCGCGGTGACCCCGATTGCCGGGTAGGTGAAGTCGTGCCCGGCCGCCCCGAGGTAGCCCTGCATGGCGACCTTTGCCGCCAGCGAGCCGGTCGAGACATCCGGTTTGACGATGAACCACTCGATGCCGGCCCTGTTCGTTCCGTCGACGGTCAGCGCCGTATCGAGGGCGCCCCACAGCTTGCCGTTTGCGAACATCACCTGCTGCATGCGGGTGTCGTTCGAGTCGGGTGTCGAGATGACCTCGTTGTGGGCCGGCTGCCCACCGAACAGCAGCCGCCAGCAGCCCGTACCAGCGATGGTGGGTGTGGTCGTGTCGTTGATGCAGTAACCCTGGGGGGTGTCCGTCGTCGCGGGGGTCCCCGAGCCGGGCTGTTGCTGCTTTGGCGGAACGCCATATTGACCCACGCTGAGCACCTTGTTGGAGAGGTTGAGTGCGGGGGACGCGGAGTTCAGCGAAGACGTGTTGGTCAGCGACCAGACCACGAGTTTGGTGGAGGTGTGAGAGCCGCCGGTGCCTGACTTCGGGTTCGTTGCCTCGTCACCGGCGTTCGAGCTCAGGAAGTACTCGGTGCCGCCCGCGTTCAGGTCGAACGAGGACGTGGCAGGTGACTGGGCCGGCCAGACTGTGAAGCCCGGCTGGGTGGAACCAGCGTCGCTCGGGACATTGACGGTCCCGGACGTATCGATGTGGACCATCGTCACGCTGGCAGCGCCAGCGGCAAGTTGGGCCTTCGAGAAGGCGTAGATCTGCGCCCCGGAGAAGCCGTTGCAGCACCACGGGTAGGCGTTGGTCGTGATGTAGAAGCCGTTCGCATCGGCGCCGATGTGAGGGTAGTCGCCGAGGTACGGCCCGGGATTGACGCCACCGGTGTTCGTCCCGTCGTTGGTGACATCGATCCGATAGATATTCCAGGACCCCGTCGGATTCGCGGTGGTGCTCACCGCGACATCGAGGTGGTTGACGAGCGTGAACGATCCGTTCGGGTGCGTGTCGAGCGTCAGGACCACGACGAAGAAGCGCTGGGTCGCCGCGTCGTACAGGCAAGAAGGGTCGGTCACGAACTGACCGCGGACGCCTGTCGAGCGGTTGATCGCGGGCGCGTAGCCGTAGAACGAGTTCAGGTCGACCGCGTGGTTAACGTTCCTCGGAAACCCGCCGACGATGTTTGTCGCGGTGTTGTCCGGCAGGACCGATGCCCCGGACCCGTTGTAGATGTTGAGGACGTCGTTGACGGCCTCGAGCTCGTAGCCGTTGCCGACGCAGAGACCCTGGTCCGGCGGCTCGACAGTGAACTGGTTGCCGCCGCGCGCATAACGCTGCTGATAGAGGTTGAGGCCTTCGAAGCCGAAATTGAATTGCGGGTTCGACTTTGCCTTCGCGCCGCTGTTGACCGATGCACCGTGGCCGCCGCCGGATGACAGGCTGCGGTCGACGATGTTCCCGGGGTATGCGGCGGGGCCGGACTCCCCATCGGCCTCACCGGCGAACTCCTCATCGGTGAGGTCGCCTGCGCCGGAGGGCGTGTACTCGCCCGTCTGGGGGGATCCCGTCCCGGATCTCGGGACCTGCCTCGCCGCGCCGGCCGACGCCGCCGCGACCGTCATCGGCATCACCATGATCATGCTCGCGAGGAGCGAGAGGGCGGCAAGGGCCGCCGGCAGTTTGCGTGAGCGCATGTAAACCTCGCTGTGTGGGGGGAAAAGCAAGGGGCACTCGCCTCCTTCGTCAGACCGGTTCTGATGACCTCCTTTGTGCCGCGAGAGAGGAACCGTCCCGGGACAAGGATCGGCAAGGCGCGGCCTCACGGCCGCGATCTGTCGACGGATCCGGGGCAGCGCTGGGCTCCTCCCGAAACCCCAGCAAAGTACCCCGGAAGGTACTCCGCCGCGGGCCAACTTTCAACGCGATCCGCCGCGCCCAGCGGCTCGGGTTCGCGCAAAGGTGGTGCACCGGCGCACCGAACGGCGGCGGTGTCGCCGCAACGGCAACGGCCGACGTGGCGCGCGTCGAGGGCCCGCGGCCCTGGAACTTTCGGGCCATGGTGCCAGTGGGCACCTGAATCTACGGTGGGAGCCTGATTGGCCATCCGGACGCGCTGCGCGCTCGGGAACCGGCTCCGCAGGGGCCCAGATGGTCAGGTAATGGAGGCGTTCAGACCGATGAACCGACCCGGCTGGTATTCCCCTTCCTCGATCGCGAGCGTATCCTCCGCCTCTCGTGACGAGACTACACAGGGGGATACGGGGAGGTCGCGTCTCGTGGGTTTGCCGACAGGCCGTCGTTCACGCACGCCGCTGACGCGGCTGCGCCCGCGCTGGGGGTCATCGCTCCGGGTGCGGACGGCCGTGGCGTTCCTGACCGTTGCCTTCCTGGCCGGGATGCCCTGGGGCGCTGGGCTCCATGGGGCGGCCCAGGTCGTGGCCGCGGCCAGCGCCACATGCCAGGCGAGCAGCGCGCCGCCACCGGCGACCTATACGGTGACGGTTTGCATCGTGGCGCCGTCGGCGGGCACCACTGTCACGGGTTCAAGGGACGTGACCGCGACGCTGAACGTGAGCGGCACGTCGCCTGGATTTCAGCGTGCGACCTTCACCCTGGACGGCTCGGCACTGCTCACGGATTACGTCTCGCCGTATACGTTCAAGCTGGATTCCCGGCGGTGGGGTGACGGGATGCACGCGCTCGCGCTGACAGCGCTGATGCGCGATGGATTCACGAGCACGGCCGCAACGGAGAACCTGACCTTCTCCAACGGACAGGCCAGTCCACCGCCCAACCCACGTACCTTCGTCCCGGCCACCCCGTCACCAGCGGCCGGTGCGCCGCTCGTCGTGGCGGCTACCGGCGATGGCGCTAGCGGCGAGCCATCGGAGACCGCGACCGTCAACCTCATCTCTTCCTGGGCTCCGAACATGTTCCTCTACCTCGGCGACGTCTACGAGAAGGGCCGGGCGATGGAGTTCGACAACTGGTACGGCCAGCCCGGCGCCGCCGGTGTTTACGGCCAGTTCAGGGCATATACGAACCCCACCATCGGCAACCACGAATACGAGCCGGACGGAGCACCGGGCTACTTCTATTACTGGGACAACATCCCCCACTACTACAGCTACAACGCGGGCGGCTGGCATTTCATCTCGCTCGACTCGACGAGCCAGTACAACCAGCTGGATCCGTCGTCAGCCCAGTACCAGTGGCTCCAGACAGATCTGGCCGCAAATCAACCGGCCTGCACGCTGGTGTACTTCCATCACCCGCTGTTCAACGTGGGGCCGGAGGGCAAGACGACGGCGCTGGCCCCGGTCTGGAGCCTTCTCGCTGCCAACCACGTGACGCTCGTCGTGAACGGCCACGATCATGACTACCAGCGTTACGAGCCCCTTGACGGCGCCGGCAACCCTTCGGCCACGGGCATCACCGAGATCGTCGTCGGATCGGGCGGCCACGGTCACCAGGACGCTGTCCCGGGCGCGCCCGACGCTACCCACCTCGTCGCGTCCGACTTCAGCAGCTTCGGTGCCGTCAAGTTCAACCTCTACCCGACGAGTGCCGCCTTCACATACGTTTCGACCGCGGGGGAGGTCATCGACAGCGGTCTGGTCCCATGCCGCAACACCATCGACACGGTCGCCCCGACGGCACCGACCGGCTTGACAGCGACAGCCGCCGGCTCCGGCGAGATCGACCTCACCTGGGGAGCCGCAACCGACGCCGTCGGCGTCGCCGGCTACGAGATCTTCCGCGACGGTGCCGGCAGCCCGCTGGCAACGGTTGAGCCGGGCATCCGGTCTTACGCCGACACCGCGGTCGCTCCGAGCTCGACCCACAGCTACACCGTGGTCGCCTTCGATGCAGCCGGCAATCGATCGCCGGCGGCCGGGCCGAAGAGCGCGACGACCTCGAACGGCACGAACACGATCACCCTCAACCCGGTCGCCGACTCATATACCAATACTGGGTCGCCGAACACGAACTACGGCAGCAGCGTCAGCATTCGCGTCGGAACGACCGTCTATCGCTCGTACCTCCGGTTCGACCTGACTGGCGTCAGCGGCACGATCCAGTCCGCAGCACTCAAGGTCTACGCCAACTCGGCGCAGTCGGTCGGGTACTCCGCGTACGGGGTGGCCAACACGACCTGGGGCGAGTCGACGATCACCGCGAGCAACCAGCCGCCGTTCGCCGCGACCGCCAGCGGAGCCTCTGGACCAATCCTCATCAACACCTGGACAAGCGTTGCCGTGACGGGCCTCGCGGCGGCGGCCGAAGGCGGCCCCCTGAGCGTGGGGCTGTCGACGACTGCGAGCCAGGTCAACCTCGCCTCTCGCGACTCCGCCAACAAGCCCCAGCTCGTCCTGACGATCGGGGGTGCGGCCCAGAAGCCGAAGGCCCAGTTCACGTCATCGGCGACCTCGACGATCGAGGGTGTTCCGATCAGCTTCACCGACACGAGCACAAACGCCCCGACCGCCTGGAACTGGACGTTCGACGATGGCACGACCTCGCACCTCCAGAACCCGGTTCACAGCTGGGCCCAGGCAGGCACCTACACCGTCGGCCTGGTTGCCTTCAACTCGGCCGGCGCGAGCAATCCGGCGACGAAGCACATCACGGTCAACGACGATCTCGTTGCCCCATCGACGCCGACCGGGCTGACCGCGACCCCCGCCTCCCAGACCGAGATCGATCTCGCCTGGGGAGCGTCGACCGACAACGTGGCGGTCACCGGCTACGAAGTGTTCAGCGACGGCTCGACGGCGCCCCTGGCGACGACGTCACCGGGCACCCTGACCTACGCCGACACGGGGCTCGCCGTCGGGAGCACCCACAGCTACACCGTGCTCGCGGTCGACGGGGCGGGCAATCGCTCTGTGGCCGCCGGTCCCGTCAGCGCCACGACAGCGAGCGGGGCGCCGACCACGGTCACCTTGAATCCTGTCGCCGACTCGTACACGAACACGGGTTCGCCGACGACGAACTACGGCAGCAACATCAGCCTCCGCGTCGGAACGAGCGTCTTCCGCTCCTACCTCCGGTTCGACCTGACAAGCATCAGCGGCACGATCCAGTCGGCCGCCCTCAAGGTCTACGCCAACTCGGCCCAGTCGACCGGGTACAGCGTCTATCGGGTGGCCGACACGACGTGGGGTGAATCGACGATCACCGCGACCAACCAGCCGCCGTTCGCCGCGACCGCGAGCGGCGCCTCCGGGCCCATCCTGATCAACACGTGGACGAGCGTCGGAGTCACGAGCCTGGCGGCGGCGGCCGAGGGCGGCCTCCTGAGCATGGGCCTGTCGACGACCGGCAGCCAGACGAACCTCGCCTCGCGCGAGTCCGCCAACAAGCCCCAGCTCGTGCTGACGATCCTCGGCGGCGGCTCCCCGCCACCTCCACCACCACCGCCGACGGCATCGTTCACGGCATCGGCGACGACGATCACCGTCGGCCTCCCGGTCAGCTTCACGGATACGAGCACCGGGTCACCCACGTCGTGGAGCTGGTCCTTCGGCGACGGGACGACGTCGGTTGCCCAGAACCCGAGTCACACCTGGTCCGCGGTCGGGCCGTACACCGTCAGCCTCGTGGCGACGAACGCGAGCGGTTCGAGCACGCCGGCAACGACGAGCATCTCGGTCACCGCGGACACGACGCCGCCCACGGACCCGACCAACTTCACCGCGACGCCCAACGGCTCGACGAAGGTCGACCTTGCCTGGGGCGCGTCGACCGACAATGTCGGCGTCACGGGCTACGAGATCTTCCGCGATGGATCGTCGACCGCGCTGGCGTCGCCCGGCCCGAGCGCAGTCACCTACCAGGACACGGGCCTCTCGCCGAACACGACGTACGGCTACACGATCTGGGCCCGCGACGCCGCCACGAACACGTCTCACCTCGTCGGTCCGCGCTCTGCGACGACCGGAGGGGCCGGGACCACGACCGTCGTCCTGAACCCTGTCGCCGATGCCTACGTGAATTCCGCGTCGCCCGGGACGAACTACGGGACCAACGTCAGCATCCGCGTGTCGGGCGGCTCGAGCATCATGCGGCCGTTCCTCCGCTTCGATCTGAGCGGGATCACCGGCACGATCCAGTCGGCGTCGCTCAAGGTCTTCGCCAATTCCGCCCAGTCGACCGGCTACAACGTCTACCGGGTGGCGGATACGTCCTGGGGCGAGCTGACGATCACAGACACGAACGCGCCGCCGGTCGACGCGAGCGCCAGCGGAGCCTCGGGACCGATCCTCATCAACACCTGGACGAGTGTCGACATCCTGAGTCTCGCCGGTCCGGCCAAGGGTGGCCTGATGAGCGTGGCCCTGAAGACGACGGGCAGCCAGACGAACCTCGCCTCACGTGAGTCCGCCAACCAGCCCCAGCTCGTCCTGACCGTCGCGACACCGTAGACGGCCTCGACGGCGTTACTTGCCGACGAGCAGGATCCCGACCATCCGGTGGTAGTGCGACACGAACGTGTCGACGTGAACGACGTGGCCGCTCGAATCGCGAACGGTTCGCGTGACCGAGACGTCCATCCCGTCGACTGGCCACTCGATCCGCTGCGACTTGCCCTTCGGGAGCGTCGACGTCATCTGGACGGAGTCGGAGCCGCGGACGACGTTCCAGATCGACGGCCGGCTCCACGTGGTCGTCCGCCCGTTCGGGACGCTCCAGATCTCATAGCGGACAATGCCCGGCGACGCGAAACCGCGGATCAGCAGTGGGTAGCGGGTGTCGTTCCGGAAGCGCATCGTCTGGGATCCCGAGACGGTCGCGTCGAGGCCGACCGGGTAGCGCTTGATGTAGTACCAGTGCGGCGAGCGGGTGAGGATCTCGAAGCCACCGCGGGCCGCGGCGTTGAACAGCGTCGTCGACGCGGCGCAGATGCCACCGGCCAGTGCCTTGCCCTCGACGGAGTGGCCGCCGACGATCGCGCCGCCGAGTCGATAACCTGTCCGGAAGCTCACCTCGCCGAGAGCCGCCCAGAAGTCGAATACCTCACCCGGCCGGACGACGACGCCATTGAGCTTGCGGGTTGGCACGGTGATGTTCGCGCCCATGCCGTTGTGGGGAGCGACCTGGTAGTACGTGGTCCAGGCTCCGACCCTGACCATCAGCGGCGCGACCTGGATGGCCTCGCTCGTGTTGAGCTTTGGGGAGACGGCCACGACCGCGACCTTGACCTTCGCCGGCGCACTGACACCATCGACGCGGGCAGCGAGGGCGTCGACGACCGACTGGACGGTCGTCGGGACGTCGAGGGCTCGCCCGGCACCTGAGGCGCTGACGCCGAGGATCCGGCCCGATCGCTCGCGCAGGTACGTCGCCTCGCGGGGCTTGACGGCAACGTCCTTCGTGACCTTGGCGAGGGCTCCCGGCACGTCGGTCGGGTTGAGGATCGGCAGATAGCCGTCGCTCGTCCGGGCAAAGGTGATCCACGTCCGGATCCGCGCGGCCGGGATCTTCCATGACTTCTTGCCGTTGGTCAGGACGAGGTCCGATGCGATCTGGGCCGCCTGATCCCGGGCTCGAACTGCCTGGTCGTCCGTTACCTGCGGCGCGACCCTGACGATGTTGCCGGTCACGGCGATGTCGGTGGAGCTCGCGGGGTCGAGGAGTGCCGCCTCGATCTGGGGGGCGAGCTTCGTCGCGTCCAGACGCTCACCATCCAGCGATGGCGACACCGCCAACCCAGCCGGCCTGCTCGCCACGGCCGCGTCGACTGGTTCGATGCGGAGGCTGTCGGAGAAGGTCGTGAGCTCCGTTGTGAGGCGGCCGCGGTCGAAGCTGACGACCGGGGCAAGGGTCACGGGCCGAACGAGCAGGCGAAGGCCGGCGAGCGCTTCGTCGAAGGCTGATCCGCCGCGACCGACCGCAACGGCGCGATCGACCATCGCATCGAGTTCGACCTTCCGGCCGAGACGTTCGAACGGAATGGCCGCCGTGCCGCGCCCGGTCTTGATCGCGATCGTGCCGCGCTCGAGCGGGCCGAAGCGATCGGCCAGCGCCGCTCGTGCTGCCACCGGGCTCATCGACCCGACATCGACGCCCCCGACCAGGACCCCGGGCAGGATCCTATCGGCCAGCGCCTGGCGGAATCCGATCAGGCCGCCGATCACGACCAGCACCCCGAGCAGGAAGCCGATGACGAACCGGCGCGCCACCCGTCCCGGGCGGGCAACGGAAACCGCCCGCAACGTCGGAAGGAGTACCCGTGTCACGGCCATGTGCGATCCACCACCCCACTGGCGGAGGACCATGCCTCCGGTCGTGCGGGGCAGCCTACGGTACTGGGGGTCCCGCGGGCAATCCCGAAATTCGTTCGGAGCTACGCGAACCTTATGGTCGGAGTCGGACGAATGCTGGCGCTATCGGGCGCTCGTCGCCTCCTGGAGCAGGCTGCGTGCCTTCGCCGGGTTGTCGGTGATGAAGGCCACGGTCACGTCGTTGCCCTTCATCCCTGTCGGCATGATGGCCTCGATGTTCACGCCAGCATCGGCCAGACGGCGGGCAACGGCCGCAAGCGAGCCGGGCTGGTTGCGGAGTGACGCCTCGGTCACCTCGGATTCGGTGTACGTGCACTTGGCCTCGGTCAAAGCCGTCCGCGTGGCTCCGTCGTTGTCCGTCGCGAGGGCGACGCGGCCGCTCGAACCGCACGTCGAGCCGCTGATGCTCGTGATGTTGATGCCCTTCTTCGCGATCGCTTCGCTGACCCGAGCGAATTCACCGGGCTTGTTCTCCATGTCGACCAGGAACGCGATCATGGCGGTCTCCTCGATACGCGTCGGGCCCGTCCGAGGGACTTGCTGCCGGCTCGAGGGCGGGTCGGGTGGGAGATTCATGATTCTACGCCCGAGCACCAGCCCTTCAGGCCGGTTCGGGGTGACCGATCGCGACCGTCAGCTGGACGGGCCGAAGAGGATCGACAGCCACGATTCGAGCGGCGTCATCGACCGATCTCGAGCGCCGAGACTCAACGCGGCCGATCCCGGCGCGTCGGCGGCCGGCGACGGGACCGATGAATCGAGCGTGAACGGCACCTCGCGCTCTGTGCCGATCCGGTAGGCCCGAGCGGCCTGTGCGATGTACGCCGGCTTCTCGATGACCTGGAGCTCCTGCTCGAGCGACGCGACCTCGGCCGCAAGAGCCCGATTGTTCTCGTTCATCTGGTCGACCCTTGCGGCGGCGCTGGCGGCATCGCCGGCCTGGCGGGCGAAGACGATCACGATCCAGGCCGAGACGAGGGCGCCGGTGACCCAGGCGACCCGCCGGCGCGTGATCCCGGCAACGGAGAGGCTGGATAGATCGACGCCATCGGCCTGGCTCGTTGCGTCGGCCGTGTCGTCCCCCAACGCCGCCGGCACCGCTTCGGGCAGGTCACGAAGCGGGACACCGGCGCGACGGTCGGGCGGCGGGGGCACGCTCCGGGGCATTGTCATATTCCGGGAATCGTAGCTGCCGGCAGCTGACATGTCAACGCGGGCAGGCACATGACAGCCTAGCTGACACGAGCGCGACCGATCGTCCTGTTAGACTCCGCCACATTCGATCATTTGTTCTGTTTCAGAGGCGTCGAATGCGCACCTACGCTCCGGCCACCACCGAGGCCGTCCTGGCCGACCTGCTCGAGGAGCCGTCGCTCGCCCGTGGCGTCGTCCACCACCGCCACATCCCTGCCCGGGCTGCGGTCTATGGCGCCCACCCAGCGTGGCTGGACCCACGCATCCGGGACGGGCTCGCATCGCGCGGGATCGACCGGCTCTACACCCACCAGGCCGACGCGGTCGAGGCCGTCCACGCCGGAGACGACGTCGTCGTCGTCACGCCGACCGCGTCCGGGAAGACGCTCTGCTACGCCGTCCCCGTGCTGCAGGCGATCGCCGACGATCCGGCCGCGAGGGCGCTCTTCCTGTTCCCGACGAAGGCACTCGGGCAGGACCAGGTCGCGGAATTCTCGGGGCTGGCCCGCGCGGCGAACATGACGATCTCCGCGGCCACGTACGACGGCGACACGCCCGCCCCAATTCGGTCGGCGGTGCGCAAGGCCGGGCAGGTCGTCGTCAGCAACCCGGACATGCTGAATTCGGCGATCCTGCCGCACCACACCAAGTGGTTCCAGCTGTTCGAGCAGCTCCGGGTCATCGTCATCGACGAGCTCCACACGTACCGCGGCGTCTTCGGGAGCCACGTCGCCAACGTGATCCGGCGCCTGCTTCGGCTCTGTGCCCACTACGGCAGCTCGCCGGTCATCGTCTGCTGCTCGGCGACGATTGCCAATCCGGCCGAGCTGGCAGCGATGCTGACGGGTCGGCCCGCCCGATTGATCGATCGGAACGGAGCACCAGCCGGCGAACGCCATGTCCTCCTCGTCGACCCCCCGGTCCTCGACGCCGCGACCGGCGCGCGCGGATCCGCCCAGACGCTGGCAAACCGATGGGCCCTTCCGTTCCTGCGGGCGGGTCGCCAGACGATCGTCTTCGGCCGATCGCGGACGGCCGTCGAGATTCTCCTGACCGGTCTTCGTGAGGCTCTCCGGGAGAGCTACGGACCACGGTCGCGGGTCCGCGGCTACCGCGGCGGCTACCTGCCGACGGAGCGGCGCGCCATCGAGCGCGGCCTGCGCGACGGCGAGGTTCTCGGCGTGGTCGCGACGAATGCGCTGGAGCTCGGCGTCGACATCGGCCGGCTCGACGTGGCGATCCTGGCGGGGTACCCGGGCTCCGTCGCGGCGACATGGCAGCAGTTCGGGCGGGCCGGACGGCGGCAGGGCACGAGCGTATCGGTCCTCGTCGCCTCCGGCGCACCCGTCGACCAGTACGTCATCCACCACCCTGAGTTCGTCCTCGACGGCTCACCGGAGGAGGCTCGGGTCGATCCGGACAATCTCCATGTCCTGCTCGCCCACCTGAGGGCCGCCGTCTTCGAGATGCCGTTCGAGCCCGGCGAGCGGTTCGGCCCGGGGCCGGCCGACGATCTCCTGGCGTTCCTGTCGGAGTCGGGCCACGTTCGGCAGGCCGGAGACGGGCGCTGGTACTGGAGCTCAGAGAACTTTCCCGCCTCGGAGATCTCGCTGCGAACAGCCGCCCCGGAGAACGTCGTCATCATCGACACGTCGCCCGATCGGCCGCGGGTCCTCGGCGAGGTCGACCTGTTCTCGGCCCAGGTCCTCGTCCACGAGCACGCGATCTACATCCACGAGTCGATCCAGTACCACGTCGACAAGCTCGAGTGGGGCGAGCGGAAGGCCTACGTCCATCGGATCGACGCGGACCACTACACCTATGCGAACCGCGCCGTGACCCTCAAGCCGCTCGACGTGTTCGACGAGGCGCCGGCGACAGGCGGCCACCGTGTCCACGGCGAGGTGATGGTCGCGAGCCTCGTGACCCTCTACAAGAAGCTCAAGTTCGTGACCGATGAGAACGTCGGCTGGGGTCCGATCGACCTGCCCGAGATCGAGCTCCAGACGACCGCCTACTGGCTCACCGCGGACGCGCTGCCCGGCCGCTGGAGCCGGAACGATCTCGACGTCGCCCTCATCGGGGCAGGCCGGGCGATCCAGACGATCGCAAGCGTGCTGCTCATGGTCGACCCGCGCGATCTGGGACTCGTCACCCAGGTCCGGTCGCCACACCAGGAGGCGCCGACGATCTATCTCTACGAGTCGGTTCCGGGCGGCGTCGGGTTGTCGGAGCGGCTGTGGCAGCGCCACGACGAGTTGATCGTCGGAGCCACGGAGCTCATCTCGGCCTGCGCCTGTGACGGCGGCTGCCCGGCCTGCACCGGACCGCGACTCGAACCGGACATCGACGCGAAGACGCTCGCCCTCAGATTCCTGCGCGAGTGCGGGGCCGGGGCGGTGGCGGCCGCGTGACCGGCGCGACGCTCGAACGGCGGCTCGCCAATTACCGGGCGGCCATCCGCCCGGACCCGGCGCCATCGGCGGCCGACAAGACTCGCACGGCGGGCCTCGCCCAGCTGCTCGCGACGGCCGTCGACGGCGAGGTCGTCGATGGGCCATTCGGCGCCGTTGTCCGCTGCGAGCCGCTGACCGTCGTCCTGCCGCTGGACCGCGAACGGCTCGCCCGTCTGCCCGGTCAGCCGCCGCCGGACGCGCCGCTGGTCTGCCTCGACACCGAAACGACCGGCCTCGCGACGGCCGCCGGCACGATGGCCTTCCTCGTCGGGCTCGGCTGGTGGGAGGGCGAGCGATTCCGGCAGGCCCAGCTGCTCCTCCCGGACCAGCCGAACGAGCTGGCGCTCCTCACGCTCATCGAAGCGCACATCCCGCGGACCGCCTGGCTCGTCACCTACAACGGCCGCGGCTTCGACTGGCCACTGCTCGTGACTCGCTATCGGATGGCGCGTCGTGATCCGCCGATTCACGCGGGCCACCTCGACCTGCTGCCGTTCGTGCGGCGTGTGTTCCGGCATCGAATGGGCGACGCGCGGCTGCGGACCGTCGAGACGGAACTCCTCAACGTCGCGCGGCACGAGGATGTCGAGGGCTGGCAGATCCCGGGCCGCTATCTCGACTTTCTTCGGCTGGGGATCGTCGAGCCGCTCGTCGCCGTCGTCCGCCACAACCGCGAGGACGTCCGGTCGCTGGCTCGGTTGCTCGGTCACATCGAGTCGGGATTCGCCGATGCGGACGTCCGCCGAACGGCCGCACGGGGGGACCTTGCTGGCCTCGCCCGCGCCTTCTCCCGCGAGCGGCGCTTCGTCGAGGCGCTCGACTGTCTCGAAACCGCCCTCGCGGCGCCCATCGATCCTCCACCGACGGCGCCCTCCTCGCCGTCCCACCGCGGCGAGGAGGATCGGTGGTGGATGCCGCGCCATCGCGCCGACTTCGGCGGCCCGCCCGCGCCACCACCACAGCCCATCGCCACGGCCCGGCTCGACGCGCCGTGGACCGAGGAACGGATCCGCATCGACCGAGCCCGTCTGCTCCGCAGGCTGGGTCGGTTCGGCGAGTCGGCAAACGCGTGGGAAGGCCTCGCAGCCGGCAGCGGGCCGGTGGCGGCCCATGCCTGGGTCGAGGTCTCGAAGCTTCGCGAGCACCGCCTCGGCGATCACCCGGGGGCGCTCGACGCTGGGTTGCGAGCCCGGGCCGTCATCGAGCGAAGGCGCCGACTCGCGCTCGTCGATCCGGCGCTCGAACGTGGGCTCGCCCGCCGCCTGGAGCGCCTGACGAGACGCGTGGGCGATGCCCCTCCCGCATCCATCAGCGCAGGGTCGGTAGCTCAGCCGGTGGCGGCTGCTGCCGCGGGAACGATCGGCACCCTCGGATCGACGGCCATCGACGCCCAGGTCGACCTGACCCAGTCGAGATCCGGGTCGAACGAGCAGGCCATCGTCCGGCGGTCGCCGGCCAGGGCGTTGAGGTAGTAGGCGTCGTCGCCGTGCGTGGCACTGAACGGGTGATACCCGTCGGTCACGAGGACGACGTCGCCATCGCGAACCTCCCAGATCCCATCGCGCGAGCGGTCGGCCCGGTAGACCCGCTGGATTGCCCAGGCCTCCGGCCGGCGGAACCGGTAGTGATAAATCTCCTCGAGGACCGCCTCGTCGGGCATGTCGTCGACATCGTGCTTGTGGGGCGGCCAGCTCGACCAGTTGCCGGACGGTGTCAGGACCTCGACGACCTCCAGGCGATCGGCCGGGAAGTCCGGGGCAATGATGTGGTTGATCTGGCGGGTCGCGTTGCCGGCTCCCCGGATTTCGGTGCGGACGTC
>Ga0209488_10002785_pt1 | contig 14250 bp, 11 predicted proteins | sample Rivendell_Oct201_8_FD_188349 | JGI IMG/M metagenome (GOLD analysis project Ga0209488, IMG submission 188349) | Vadose zone soil microbial communities from the Eel River Critical Zone Observatory, Northern California, USA -... | ecosystem: Environmental > Terrestrial > Soil > Vadose zone >... | reverse complement strand
GGAAGTGGCAGTCGTCGGCTCGCCGTCAATTCACCTGCCTAACGCCCTAGTTCAGCTGCAAGCACAGTATCACCATTGCGGCGAAGTCGCATCCGAAAAGTGCTTGTCTGCTGCAACGTTCGTTAGACCGCAGAAGGCGGTGATTACTCGAGCGGACGACACTGCACGACTTTCACTGCCTCCGCAACGACCTGCACGGGATAGCTCTCTTTGATCGGAGCGCTCGGATTATACCAAACTCGCACTAGGCAGCCGACCCGAATGTCGGAGCGGCTGATTCGCGGTGGGAGAGTGACGAGGGCTTTCGGGCTGTGGCGCCCGTCATGGGGATCGGTTGTATCCGATTCGACCCTCAAACGGTCGCCGGCGAATGCTGTGACAAAGCCTGTTATGTCTGGTACGCGCGACTGATGGACGCATCCGATGCAACAGAGCGCTGATAATGCGACGAGGATCCTTCCAGCTCGAATATTTGTCTGCATGGAAACCAGATTCTGCGGTCTAACTAGTAATTGTACTGTGTGCTTATACTGCGGAGAAACGACAAATGCCGCAACGATTCGCGAGATATCAATTGCACCGTTGGTCGCATCGTAGCCGTAAGTTCTTCCCACTCTCGTGCTTCCAGATTCACAGAAACGCGGAGGTCGGTGTTATCTCGCGAAAGAGTTGCAGTGTAGCAATGCGCGGAATTGGGGAAGGATCGTAGCTCACGCAAGAGTGACTAAGTCTCGCCCACGCACCCGCTGGGAATCAAAGGCGGGCGCCTCCTCTGTCCTCCGCCGGTACCGCGGTGCAAATTGGCGTGTCGCCGTCCGCCGGCCGTCACCCCATCGTCTGGACCGCAAATGCATCGATTCATCACGCTCGCGCTTGTTCTCGCCTCGTTCTGCGTACCCGTCGCCGCACGCACCCAGCAGCCCCGCGTGCTCGTCTTCTCCAAAACCGCAGGATTCCGACATAGCTCCATCGGAGTCGGAATCGCCGCTGTCAAAAAGCTCGGACAGGAAAACGGATTCGCGGTCGACGCGACCGAAGACGCCGGCGCATTCACGTCGAAGAACCTCGCGCGATATCGCGCGGTCGTCTGGCTCAACACAACCGGCGACGTGCTGGACGACGCACAGCAGGACGATTTCGAGCGCTATATCCAGGCCGGCGGCGGATACGTTGGAGTTCATTCCGCCACCGACACCGAGTACGGCTGGCCCTGGTACGGCAGACTCGCGGGCGCCTGGTTCAATGGACATCCCGGCAATCCCAATGTTCGCAAAGCCACTTACCGCGTGCTCGACAAAAATCACCCGTCTACGACCGGGTTTCCCGACACCCTGTATCGCGAAGACGAGTTCTACAACTTCAAGTCGATCGACCCTACTATCCACACGCTCATCGAGATCGACGAGAAGAGCTACGAGGGCGGCACCAACGGCGCCCACCATCCCATGAGCTGGTACCACGACTTCGATGGCGGACGCGCGTGGTACACGAATATGGGTCACACCGAAGCGACATACTCCGAACCGCTCTTCCTTCAGCACCTGCTCGGCGGATTGCGCTACGCGATGGGGACGAAATCCGTCGACTTCAGCCGAGCTCGGCCGGAAGAGAATCGATTCACCAGAATCGTTCTCGCCGAAAAGTTGGACGAGCCCATCGAGCTCGCGGTTCTTCCTGGCGACCGTGTGCTGTTCATCGAGCGGCACGGCTACGTCAACCTGTATTCGCCGAAGACCGGCCACGTGAAACGGATCGCGACGATCCCCGTCAGCACGAAATACGCGGACAGCTCTCAGGCGGAGGACGGCCTGCTCGGACTCACGACCGATCCGCATTTCACGACGAACGGCTGGGTCTACATGTACTACTCGCCCGCCGGACCCGAATCGAAGAACGTCATCGCTCGCTTTCACATGAGCGGAGACTCGCTCGACCTCGGCTCCAAAAAGATTCTGCTCGAGGTAGGAACTCAGCGCCTCAAGTGCTGCCACACCGGCGGCTCGATGGCCTTCGACACCAAAGGCAACCTGTACGTCTCCACCGGCGACAACTCGAATCCGTTCGCGTCTGGCTATGCGCCCGTCGACGAACGGCCAGGTCGCATGCCGTGGGACGCGCAGAAATCCTCCGGCAACACGAACGACCTTCGCGGCAAGGTAATTCGCATCCATCCCGAGCCGGACGGCACGTATACAATCCCCGAGGGAAATCTCTTTCCGAAGGGAACGGCGAAGACGCGGCCCGAGATCTACACGATGGGCCATCGCAATCCGTATCGACTCTCGATCGACTCACACACCGGCTTTCTCTACTGGGGAGACGTTGGTCCCGATGCGAACGTAGACTCCGCCGGACGCGGACCGCGCGGCTACGACGAAATCAATCAGGCGCGAAACGCCGGCAACTACGGCTGGCCGTACTTCGTCGGCGACAATCAGGCGTATTATCGAACTACGTTCTCCGACTCCGTTACGGTGGTGCCAGGAGAGAAGTTCGATCCCGCGCACCCGATGAATCGCTCACCAAACAACACCGGTCTAACCGAGCTACCTCCCGCGCGCGGTGCTTACATCTGGTATCCGTACGCACCGTCACCGGAATTCCCGATCGTCGGCAGCGGCGGACGCGCAGCCGCTGCCGGCCCGGTATTTCACAGAGACGATTTCCGCAACGCGGCCAGACCCTTCCCGCAGTACTACGACGGAAAGCTTTTCATCTACGAATTCATGCGCCACTGGGTAATGGCAGTCAGCATGAATACGAGTGGTGACCTTGTCTCCATAGAACGCTTCATGCCGAGCGCGAAGTTCAGCGCTCCGATCGAGATGGAATTCGGGCCGAGTGGAGATCTGTATCTGCTCGAGTACGGAACGGCGTGGTTCCAGGGAAATCCAGACGCGCGGCTCGTCCGCGTCGAATACAACGCGGGCAATCGGAAACCGATCGTAGCAGTGGCGGTCGATCGTCCGACCGGAGCGCTCCCAATGCGCGTCCAGCTTTCATCGGCCGGCACCATGGACCTCGACGAAGATTCGCTGCGCTACGCGTGGACTATCTCGCGCGCCGGCGGTGGAACGGTCGCGAGACTCACCCAGCCGAATCCGTCGTACACGTTCACTCAACCCGGTACCTACTCGGCGTCGCTCACGGTGACCGATACTCACGGCGCGCACTCCACTGCGTCCGTGCCGATCGCGGCAGGCAACGAGCCGGCAACTGTCGATATCGATCTCGCCAGCAACAAGACGTTCTTTTTCCCGGGCGTCCCGGTGCGTTATGGGGTACGCGTGACGGATCGCGAAGACGGGTCGCTTCAGAGCGGAACTATCCCGGCAAGCGCAGTGAGTATGACCGCGCAGTACGTGAAGGAGGGCGCCGCGTCGGGCGGCGCAGCGTCCGCCGCGGAGACGGGCAGAAAACTGATCGAAGGAAGCGACTGCCTCTCCTGTCACCAGTTGACCAAAAAGTCCATCGGCCCCGCGTACGCGGATGTTGCGCGGAAATACAAGGACAGCGCGGTGACCGCGCGTCTCGTGCGCAAGATTCGCGAAGGCGGATCCGGAGTGTGGGGCCAAGTGGCGATGCCCGCGCATCCCGCGCTCACCGACGAGCAGGCAACCGCGATGCTCGCCTACATAATGAGTCTCGCGAACCGGAACCCGAGCGCGCCGTCGCTGCCTGTTCGAGGCACCTATGTGCCGCCAGCCGGCTCAGGTGATTCTCCCACGGGCGTGACCGTGCTCCGCGCGGCATACACTGATCGCGGCGCTCACGGAATGCCGGCGATTACGAACGAAAAGGAGATTGTTCTCCACTCACCGAGCGTGGTGGTCGCGAGCGGTGATTTGTCAGACGGAGTCTCCAAGCAGAGTGCGCCAGAGATGCCGGTCGAGATCACCGTTGTGAATCGCCCCGGCGCGTCAGTCGCGCTGAAGCAGATCGACCTGACGGGCGTCGGCGCGGTCACATTCACCGCGGTCGCTCCGGCTCAATACCAGGCGAGGGGTGGCAAGATCGAAGTGCATCTCGATTCGCCGACGGGTGCGTTGCTGGGCGGGACCGAGGCAATCACTCCCGCCGCGGCTCTCGCGCCGGTACAACTTCGCACGGTGTTGCAACCGACGGCGGGAGTGCACGACGTCTATCTGGTGTTCAGAAATCCAGACGTAACCAGCGATCAATTCCTGTTCGGGGTGTTGACGGCAACGTTCGAAGCAGTCGCGCATTGAGTTGAAGATGCGCGCGGCTCCGACGGTGAAATATGTTTTCGTTCTGCTCACAATCGTTGCACCAACTGTTGTCGCGCAAACTCCCACTGTCCCGGACAGTTCCGGCCAGTCTCTTCCGAGTGTGGTCGTAACTGCGGACAGGGTTCCTGGAATACTTGGCACGCACACCGGAATGGTGAACCGGCTGTCGGGCGACGCGCTGTCGCGCATGCCATTGCAGCGGCTGACTGATGGATTGCGAAGCATTCCCGGCTTGATCGTTCTCAACGCCGGCTCAATGGGCGATCAGCCGCGCCTGCTGATACGCGGGTTCTACGGTGGAGGCGAGACAGATTACGCCGCCGTCCTGATGGACGGTGTGCCGCTCACGAGTCTTTCGGCCGGCCTGGCAAACTGGGACATCATTCCGATCGTGGCGGTGCGCGCGATCGAGGTCATTCCCGGCAGCTCCTCCGCGCTGTACGGTGAAGCGGCGCTCGGCGGGGTGATCAACATCATCACGAGCGGCCAGATCCAAACTCCCGCGCGCTGGCTTTTCACCACCGGAAAGTACGGCACCGTCGATGGAAGCAGTGCGTGGAGCGGCTCGCAAGGAGAGCGTCAGGCTTCGGCGTTTGGCGGATTTCGTCGTTCAGACGGGTTCCGCGCGCATGAACATAGTGAGCTGCAATCCATTGGCGGATCCGCCGACCTCTATCGCTCGGATCGCGGAGCGCTGTCGCTTTCGGTTCTCGACCACGGAAGAAAGTTCGACGATCCCGGGCCGCTTCCCGACAGTCTGCTTCAGATATCACCCCGCGCCAGCGTCCCTTTTTACCGCTTCGATCAGGGCGCCGAGCAGCTGCGTCGGGTGTCACTTCACGGTTCGACACGAATTAACGATGCATCGAGCTTTTCAGGCAGTGTGACGGGCGAGAGCCTGAGCGGAGATCTTGTTCGGACGCTTCAGCTCGCGCCGGACTTCGCCGATACGAAGTCTCGCAGAACGGTCGCGCGCAGACTCATCTCTTCCGCGCAAGTATCGACCGACTTGCCGTCAAGGCCGTGGCCGCAACGAGTATTGATCGGCACTGACATATCGGTTGGCGATCTCAGCTCCGAGTACAGACCGCTGTTAATGGGAGATGTGACGGCCTACGCGGTGCCGGGAGTAACCGCCGGCGACGTCGACGCGAGCGGTCGCGGAGGCCGCGACGCAGCAGCGGCTTTTGTCCACTGGGAAAATCTCGTCTCGTCACGCCTTCGCCTCGTCGCGGGCGGACGGATGGACTGGATTCGCGATGACTATCGAGCCGAGTTACCCACTGGAACGCCGAGCTTGCGCTCTGTAAGTCGATCGTTCAGTCCAAAACTGGGACTGAATTTCGGCTATCTCGAGAGCGCTCGTCAGACCGGTCACGCTTACATGTCCTTTAGTCGATCGTTCAAGGCGCCGACGCTCGACCAGCTGTTCGATCAGCGCCCGATCCCGATTCCAACTCCGCCGTTTTCCGTGACCGTGTCCAACCCCGATTTGCGGCCGCAGCACGGTTCAGCGGTTGAAGCGGGTGCCATTCATCGCGCTGCGATTGGAGCCAGCGCGGTCGAGATGACCGCAGCCGTCTATCGGCAGCAGATGCGGGACGAGCTGGACTTCGATCTCGCCAAATTCCGTTACGTCAACGTCAGCCGAAGCGAGCACAAAGGAATCGAGCTTGGCGCGCGGGTCAATGCGCCGGCGGGAACGAGCGCATTCGCCAGCCTGACGCGTCAGTCAGTCCTGGCGACGAATGGCGCCAACGCCGGGCGCCAGCTCAAAGCCATACCGCGCCAGACATTCTCGGCTGGAGTCACCGGTGGTCCGCCGAGGCTGCAGGCAAGCCTCAGCGTTTCCGACATGCGTGGAGCTTTCCTCGACGACGCAAATCAGCGGCGTCTTCCTTCCTATACGCGTGTCGATGCGCGGTTATCCACTAGCGCGGGAGCGCTTCGCTTCAACCTCGATCTGATCAACGCGCTCGATCGAAGGCTGGTTTCGACAGGATTTCCTGATCCGTCCGGAAGTGACGTCGTCTACTACCTCCCAACTGCGGGCCGAGTTCTTCAGCTCGGAGTTGGTTCGGCGTGGTAGGGAGTTCCCGAGGATTCCAGATGCAGCGTGATCAGGATGGGTTCAGAACGCGATAACGCAGTTGAACCAGACCATCATCGAAGCGTTCGACGGACTGTAAATCCATGCGCGTCTGGCGGTGGCGCCGCGCTACGAGTGGAATGCCATCGCCGATGAACACCGGGATCACGCTGATGACGAACTCGTCGATCGCGTTCTCGTCAAGAAACGAGGCGATGAGCTCGCCACCGCCCATCAACCACATATCCTTTCCGGGCTGCTCTCGAAGCCCGCTCACGATCGGGCCGATTGCGCCGTTCACGAACTCGACGCCCGGTGGAGCGTCGGGTGGTGCCGCGCGATGGGAGAAGACAATCGTCCGAGTCTTCGGGTCGAACTTCCCTCCTATACTCAGGCTCACCTCGTAGGTTTTCCGGCCGAGCAGCAGCGTGTCGATGGATTTCATGAAGTCGTTCATGCCATAGAAACCTTTGGGCGCTGGACGGGACGTCAGCCAGTCGAGGTCACCATCAGTACGCGCGATATAGCCGTCGGCGCTGGCTGCAATGTGGACAATGACTTTTCGCCGCTTCGTCATGTTAGCTCCCGTGTCCCGTGTCTCAGCGACCGTGAATCGGTCCCCGCACCGGCCTTCCCGGCGCCACGCCCTCGACTGGCCGCGCGTTCGTAACCACCGACACGCCGTTCACGATCACGTGCTGAATTCCGACCGGCGGTAGCGACGGCTCGCGATAGGTCGACCGATCCAACACCGTCGCCGGGTCGAAGATCGTAATATCCCCGTCCGCGCCGACACTGAGTCGCCCCTTCTGTTTCATGGTGGGAACGCACGCCTCGAGTCGCTGCGCCGGCATCAGCGTCATCTTGTTGATTGCTTCCATCAGCGAGAGTGACCGCGCCTCGCGCACGTAGCGGGCGAGGACCTTCGCGCAAGTTCCCGTCGTGCGAGGATGGCCGGTGCCGTTCTGCCAGTATGCGTCGCTCGCGATGACAGTGAGCGGGCTGTTGATAGCCAACGCGACCATCTGCTCTGTGTTGGTGTGAACAACGATCGGTCCCCCGATCTGGGTATACCGCGCAAAGCTCTCGCGATTCAGCCGCTCGCCCGTGCGCGGCCATTCCAGCTCAGCGAGTCGCTCATTGGAAGCATCCTTATAAATGTCTTGTATGGTGGCGGATTGAATCTCCGTCATTCCGGCCGCGTACGGATACGTCTCCGTCGTTACGTCGTGTCCGCGACCCTGGGCGTCGACGATCATCTCGAGCATCATCGGCAGCTCGGCGAGGGATGAACTATTGATGTGCACAACGTGCAGTGGAGCGCCGGTTTTAGTGGCGAGCGAAAGTGCTTCTTTCAGGCCGTCGGCGCCCGGGGTGATGTGCAGGTGCACCGGCGTTTTGGCTCGCGCGGCGATGTTGAACACGGCCAACAACTCGTCTCGCGTTGCCGCGGGTGTGTACGGAAATCCAGCGCCGATGTCGACCGCACCTTCGCTGAGACCGATCTCAATGAGCTTGACGATCTCGCCAACCTGTGCGGCCGACCCAACGCGATACGCTCCGTCGCCCACCGGCATGAACGTGCCGGCATCGTGCATCACCGACATCCGCACTTTGATGTGGCCGATGCTGACGCCGTAGTTGATCAGCTCGCCGGCGCTTCGCTCGCGATACCAGGCATCGACGTCCGACGTGCCGAGCTCGAGCTCCAGCGCTGTGGTCACGCCGTCGAGCGAATAGAAGCGATAGGTCTCGGGCGTCTGCCCGTGGGTGTGGATGTCGATGAAGCCCGGTGCGACTACGAGCCCGCGCGCGTCGATCGTGTCTCGGCCACGAATCTCTTGCGGAGTGATGACGGCGATTCGTCCGTCGAGGATCCCGATATTGCGAACCGCATCGAGCTTGGAGGACGGATCGATCACGTGTCCGTCGAGGATCACGCGGTCGTAGACAGTGGGCGTCACTCCAATAGAGCCCAGGTTGTTCCTGTGCGCTTCAGATGCCCGAGCGTTTGCACGTACGGATCTCCTGGCGAGCTGTGCGTATTCTTGAAAAAGTCTATGGTGACCGAGTCCCGCCACACTATATCGGAGGCTTCCCAAGGTTCGTGCTCGGTGTCGTAGGAGAATTCCTTTTCCGGATGTCTGCCAACCATGTGCCAGACCTCGATCACCCCTGGATTGCCACCCTCCATGCCTTCCATCGACGCGAACGCGAAACGGTTTCCATCCGGCGACGCTACAGGCATTCCATACGCAATCGTTGAATCACCAGTAGAGTCGTCGAGGATGAAATAGATTCCTTCGCCTTCGTACTGATACTGATGGACCACATGCGAATGTATTCCTTTGAGGTACTCCACGTAGCGAGTTAAGGCGAACTTCATACCTGCCGTCGTATCGTCCTTCAAGATCGCGGTTGTTCCGTTCAGTAGGCGAATCCGCAATTCATCACCAACGCGTGACACGATTCCGCTGACCGGACGAAGGGCTACCACCTCCGCTACGTCGATATCTGCCGCGTCTGTTGCTTGCGAACTGTCGGACACTTTCGCCAGCGGGGTACTGTCTCGCGTTGTCGCCGTGACTACGGTCGTTGGCGCAGGGGCTGGGACTTGCGGCGGATTTTCAGTAGAACAGCTGACAGACAACAAGAAGCCGCAAAACACGCGGAGCTCTTTCTTAATCACGTGTGGTATCCGATAATGTCGCGCTTGGTCATTCAGAAAGCGGAAAGAAGAGCTCGTTGCCGTCGGGATCGTCGATCTGAATAGTGTCGTTCCCCCACCAGCGTTCCTTGCTCGGGACGGAACGGTCGGCGAGCTCACGCCGAAGATCTGCGAGCCCGGCCGCGGTCAGCTCGATGAAGAGGCGGCCCCTATCTCTGCGCGCAGCGTCCTCACAGAGGATGATCTCGCACTCTCCGTGATTGACCTGGCAGACTTTGCCCGCGCCATCGCCTTCATGCCAACTCTTCTCGAAGCCGAGCGTGTCGACGTAGAAACGAAGCGCCCGGTTGACGTCGCCAACGAAGAGAACCGGGCGCGTGTACCACCGGTGAACAATCTGACTTCTCACTGCTTGCTCCGTCATTCTGCCCCCTGATCTGTTTAAGGCCCAACCGCTTTCTTCACGAGCGCGGCGATCCGCGCCTCTTCGGCGCCGGTCAACTCTTTCAGCGCGAAGCTGTTCGGCCACATGTGTCCTTCGTCGAGGGCTGCCTTGTCGCTGAAGCCGAGTGTTGCGTAGCGCGTCTTGAACTTGCGCGCGTCCTGGAAGAAGCAGACGACGTTGCCGTCCTTGGCATACGCGGGCATCCCGTACCAAAGTTTCGGGGACAGCTCTGGCGCGCTGGCTTTGATCAGGGCATGGAGGCGTTGGCCCATCGCGCGATCCGGCTCCGACATCGCGGCGATCTTCTCGAGGACAGCACTTTCTTCGTCTGCTTTTCCTTTGCGCGCGGCGCCCTTCAGCTCCTTGACGCGATCCCGCATCGCTGCCCGTTCTTCGTCCGTGAATCCTTGGGACGGCCTGTCAGTCGCGGTAGCGGTCTCGGCGGATTTCTGCGTGCCTTTCTTTGCTGATTTCTTTTCAACCATAGTGTCCGTTGGCTCGTCGAAAGCGTTTGAGAATGCCTGTGGTCAACGCGTGTGGCTGTATCCGTTTGCAGCGGCCAATGATCTTAACGCACAAAGAAGAAGGGAGCGCTATTTCCCTCGCGCCCATTGAACCAACCTCTCGCTATATAATTGCCAGTCGTCAGCGCCCAGCCGCCAGCCTTCCATTCACGTAGGGTGATCGTTTGTTCGTTGTACTCGGCGTGATGAGCCGGAAACACGTAGACAGAGTCGCCCCACCAGTCGTCTGAGGGTCCTGCGTGTAGTAAGTCGGCGCCCCGGGCGATCCGGAGGCTTCCCCATAGCCCGCTGTGGGGAAGGGGCTCATTACCGAAAGTAAAAACATAAGGCGGTCCGCCGCTCACGACCCGGATTTCGTGATTCGTTTTGTTCCCCACAAAAACGCGCATGTGGAGGACGGTGGTAGTGTCACGAATACTGATGAAGCTCGGGGAAACTTCCGTCCAGACACTAAGCCCGACGTCGGTATTGGGAGCGACAATGTCATCGCCACAGGAGCACAGGCAAAGGAGGGATGTTGCCAGCAGCACAAAACGCATGGAGGCGTTTTTCAGGAAAAACTATGCCGCCCAGATCAGGCGAGCGCTATCTCAGGCCTTTAGTTCCAGCTTGTCCAGCGCTCACCCTAGTCTAGGGCGCGGCTTACGAGCGCCCCCAGGCGGGCGGCCAGAAGCGCAAGCGTTCCGAAGACTGCGAGGGCCGGCACCAGTAGTCCGCCCGTGACGAGAAGCGGCTTCTCACGAAATGCTCGGATTAGTACGGCCCACATGAGGCCCACGTTCGGGTACGGGACCAGCCAGAAGAACCTGTACGGCGCTGAGCGCCGCAGGTCGAAGATGATGAGAGCAGCCGACAGGACCGTCGCACAACCCCAAAGGGCGAGAAGTCGCAGCCAAAGCGGTGCACGCGACGCGATGCTATCCCTCCAAGAAGATCGCGGGTATCAAACGCCATAGTTCGGCTGCAAGCACACTATCACCATTGCGGCGTAGCCGCATCCGAAAAGTGCTTTTCAGCAGCAACGTTGGTTAGGCGGCAGATCGGTACAGTCCGGGTACATAGGTAACAGAGTAGTCCGGGAACATAGGTAACACTCCTTCTAAACTGCATAGCCGAGCCTTGTTCTGTGAGGATGGCGATGCCCTGGTTGGAGACGGTACCTGTGGAAGAGCGAATTCGATTTATTGGCGACGCACTCAGTGATCGATTCACGATGTCAGCGCTGTGTGCTCGGTATGGGGTGAGTCGGCGGGTCGGCTATAAGTGGCTCGCGCGATACGAGGAAGAAGGGCGACGCGGCCTCAGGGACCGGAGTCGAGCGCCGCACCACTGTCCGCATCGCATTGACGGCGAGCTCGCTGAGAGGATCTGCGAGTTCCGCCGAAAGCATCCCTTCTGGGGAGCACGAAAGCTTCTCCGCGTTCTCGCCACTCGGAATCCTGGCGTGACGACGTGGCCGGCTCCGAGCACGGCCGCAGATCTCCTGGCGCGCCGCGGGCTGGTGCTGAAGCGACGTCGCCGTCGTCCGCATCAACATCCCGGAGTCATCGCACCCACGACTGAAGCTCCGAACGATCTCTGGACCGCCGACTTTAAGGGAGAGTTCAAGACGGGCAACGGACGCTACTGCTACCCGCTGACAATCGCCGACCAGCACACGCGATTCCTGTTGACCTGTCACGGGCTCCTCTCGACCCAGACAGTGACCGCTCGGCCCATCTTCGAGAGAACCTTCCGCGAGTACGGTCTGCCGCGTGCGATCCGGACCGACAATGGCGTCCCCTTCGCCACCCAGGCCATTCACGGCCTTTCATATCTCAACGTCTGGTGGATGCGGCTCGGAATTCAGCATCAGCGTATCCTCCCCGGGCGACCGGATCAGAACGGAGCGCACGAGAGAATGCACCGAACTCTCAAGCGTCAGGCGATCCGGCCGGCCAGGCACACCTGTGGCGCGCAGCAGAAAGTCTTCGATTCATTTCGGGAAGAGTACAACACCGTGCGTCCCCACGAGCGGCTGAATCAGGAGACTCCGGCCTCACATTACACAGAGTCACCGCGCCAATATCCGTCGCGGCTACCCCCGCTCGAGTACCCGGGCCATTTCCTCGTAAAGAAAGTCACCACCGGTGGAACTTTCCGCTTCCAGCACAAGCTGCTCTACATCGCCAACTCGCTCGTCGATCAACACATCGCTCTCGAAGAAACCGACGATGGAGCCTGGTCCATCTACTTCAATACCGTGCTTCTAGCCACGATGAATGAACGTGATTACATCATCAGAGGATAACAAAAAGTGTTACCCATGCTCCCGGACACTTTTGTTACCTATGATCCCGGCTACTCAGGGCACATGACCTGAGCTGCTAGCCTAATAGACTCTGTTCAGCCGCGGTCTGCTCCATGTGCCACCGCTGCCACTCATTGGTCTCTCGCTTTAGCTCTTCGGAATCGACAGTACGCGGACGCACCTTCGGTACGAACGGGTCAGGGGCAGTCGCGAAGATATACCGGTGCGCATGTTCGGCGATCAGCTTTCGGACAACCAGTGCCTTTTCAGCGTCCATCCGAGTGCCACGTGGAGGAACTCGCTTTCCGATTTGTGTGAACAGCAGGTGCCGAGGTCCTAGAGGAAGCAGCAAGTCCGTCCCTACGCTTCCCCAGCCGCCCCCGAAGCTGTAGTCCGTCACGCTCTTAAAGTTCACCTTCAACACGGGATCATCGCTCGTAAACCACGTTTCTCCCTCAGGAGGCCTAAGAATTGTCCAACGATGCTGGTAGAGGGCCTTAAGTGACTTCGTGAGTAGGTATCGCATACTCCAGATCCACAGCGCGCGACCTGGGACCATTTCGGCCTTCAGCAGACCGCCAGTGTCATCCTTGCGTCGCTCCACACTCACCCGGAGTGGGAGATCGTCATCAGCGGAGATGGCTTTCGGAGTTGCCGCACGCTCGGTAGGCGTCATCGCCTCGAGTCGAGCAACCGATTCCGTTAGCGAATTCTGAATCAATTCTGGCAACCAGCCAGCCCATTGCTTCAAGTTTTCGACAAGCCTTGCTGGTGTTCTGACATCCTGAGCGGCGAAGAAGCGCGCAAGCAACCTCCAGTCACTCGGCATAAGAGGGCGATCAGTTATGACCTTCTCGATCGCCTGCTCGGCGGGCGCCTCGAATTCCGAGTCGAGCCAGTGTTCGATCTCGTCACTCTCTCCTGAGGCTGCAATTCTCGTGTAGAGGTGTTCATGGTAAGCGACGCCCCGCGTCGACGCCTCGCGCCAGTGAGGCACTCGGGCATGAGAGACGAGCACTCGATACGCCCAGAGCTTCGACCCATCGGAGGTCCATCGCTTTAGGTAACCGCGGGAGACGTAATGGTTGTCGCGATGCACGAGAGCGATGGATCCCAACCAGTCAAAGTGCTTGAAGTCACCTAACGCCTTAGTTCAGCTGCAAGCGCACTACCACCATCGCGGCGAAGCCGCATCCGAAAAGTGCTTGTTGCCGGAACGTTCGGCGAACACGCTATACCCCGAGCCTTAGAACCGCCACTCCCGAATCAGAAATGCCCCGAACGCGCTGGTAGTTGCCACTGTCTGATCTCGCTGCAACGTCGGCTCACGCAGCAGGTACCGCGTGTCCACGCCGGTTTCGAGCCGATACCCACGCAGTCCTCCGAAGCGGTGAACCAGCTGCACGCCCGGCCTCACCAACGCCTTCGGATCCAGCGGAGAATTGACCGCGACGAAAGTGTGCGACTTCACATATTTCCCGAACTCGAACTGCGTCCCGCGCAAAAAGTTTCCGACGTCCGTCTGCACGTCAGCTGGAGTGATCGTGAACACGTCGGCACCCAACGAGCGCGCTGCCTGGCCCGCCGCCTGGTCGGTCACGACACCAATCGCGATACCCGCCAGCTGACGACTCGCGAGGGCCGCTCCGGCACCTACCAGGTTGGAGCCACCCGCGCCGTTCGTCAGACCCGAGCCCTCCAACTGAACGAGCGACGACGACGATTGCCCAAAAGCCAGATAGCTGAGCAAATCGCTCTGCGGGATCGGCGGCTGCGCGTCGCTCGTCAGCGAGATGTTCGGCGTGTGCAACGTTCCGCCCACCACGATCTGAATGTTGATCGCTTCCCGGTTCGGCTGCTTCACCACGTACCCCGCCGTTCCCTGCAACGTCGGATTCAGCTCCGTCGAATTGATGAATGTCGCCGAGCCGCGCTTGACGTCGAATCTGCGCGTCATGAAAGTGTATTCGCCGCGCTCGCTCAG
>Ga0209488_10002784_pt1 | contig 14254 bp, 17 predicted proteins | sample Rivendell_Oct201_8_FD_188349 | JGI IMG/M metagenome (GOLD analysis project Ga0209488, IMG submission 188349) | Vadose zone soil microbial communities from the Eel River Critical Zone Observatory, Northern California, USA -... | ecosystem: Environmental > Terrestrial > Soil > Vadose zone >... | reverse complement strand
GCGCTAGTTATGTATGATAAACAATAACCCTTCAGCCATGATGGGATCGAATAGTGCCCAGTGCCCAGCGAGTTTCTGGCCCCCCAGACCAGAATCAAGGGAAAAAAAAAACACCATTGCCTACAATCCTGTGACGTCGTTTACCCTGGAACCGACGCGACTCTGCCGAGACAAAATCCAGGGATGCCCAGATATTTTCTGGCGCTGACTTATCGGAAACTTACGTGACAATGTCCCTTTCGCCTCGTACCCAGTCCCCAGTCCCCGCCGGCGCAAACACCCCGTGGCGTGTACGATCATGTGGGCATCATGATGAGCGCCGCGACAAAGAGGAGCCCATCGTGGAATAACAAAGACCGCTCAACCCACACCCAACGATCCATCAGGCACGAGGGCGTGCCTCGGGGATTGCGAATCAGATACAGATAACAGAAAATGAGGTGCCCGCCTGACTTGCCTCAGGTCCCACACCTTTCGGCACCAGTTCCAGAATAGGCAAAAATCAGAACTATTACCGATAGCCCATCTTATCCGCGAGAAACGTCCACCGGCAGTCGTTCACTCAGGAATCATAGAGAATACTCTCTTGTGGCTAGAACAGATGGGTATATCTCGGAGGGTGTACGTACACGCCAATCACTGCGCAACCTGCAGCTTCGACTTCTCTGGATCCTTGTCCAGTCCTGGTCATGAGGCCTGAAGCCTGAGACTCAGAGCTGAGAAGTAATTCACATTCACACCCCGAGGCCAATGATCACAAAGGGCGACACCCCCACTTCCTCCTGGAAATGTTTTTTTCTTTTGTGAGTTTCCGAGACCAACAGCGAAGGATCCCAAACCTCGTCACACGAGTGCCCACATAGTGAAAATGAAACAGCATCGTGGTGGCCGCGTTTACTCCGCAGCAAGCATATTGCGCCACTGCTGTCCACCCACCTCTCCAAGTATGCGCTCGACTTCTCCCTGTTCCAGGTTAAGAACAATGCGGCGTGCACCACGTGCCTCAGATATCACGACACGCGCGGCAAGCAACGCGTCGAGCACGCCTTCGAGTTCATGCAGCATGAGTGTGCTGTCTGCAAATACGCCGGCATACAGGTGGTGCTGATGGCTCACGTCTGCCCAGGGAACCTCGCTGACACCAGCACGACGCATGCATTTCAGCAGCGCAGCGAGAAGAATCCGTTCGTGTAGCGAGAGTGAGCGCAGAAACCCAGCTGTTGGCGAGTTTTGCAGGTTACGAATAACCTCCTTCACGTCGTCAGTTCGTGCCACGCGCATGTCTGGTTGCACGAGTTCGACGACCCGTCTGCCTGTTCCTCAGCACATCGAAAGGTGACAGAATACACAACGCACCGACAAATGTCAAGCACACGTCGGGCATCACCAGAGATACTCGACACCTTCATAGCCGCGAACTTAACCGCATCCCTAGAGAGCACCTCGGTCCTTCCTCCCAGCCGGGCATGTACAATTTGCTCCAGCTGAGGTGTCGTATACGGCTGGAAGTTGATTCGAATCATGCCTGGCAGCGTCCATCAGCACTCTCTCAAGGAAAGAGAAAGAACAAATCACCAAGCCTGGAACGAACGCGGCCGGACATGACGCGCTCTGGGAGGTCCATAGTGTTTGCCACCGCAAGTACAATTAGCTTTGCACCAGCAAGTGTCGGCCAATTGAAGAAATTGTATACCACATCCTGCTGGGTTGTCATCAACTGATCTAGTTCATCCATCAGCACAACACTATCACCATTATCAGTAGATCGGCCTATCTCAAATGTCAAATCTACTGACCAGGCATGACCACCGGGTCCAGGAGCACGCCGAGACGACCCAAAGTGACGTGACAAGTTTTTCAGAGCTTCCTTTGCGCTGAGGCGCAGGTGCCCATCAGTCGCAGTATCGTGGCCGGAGATTGCTCCCCAGAGCAAGCAATATGCCGCATTTGGCTCGGGTATTCGCAACCCGTTGATCTCAACGTAAGTGAACGGGTTTGTCTCCTAATCAATGCAAGCGTCGTTTCAACTCTCCTTCTTGCGGAACCAAAGATAGGCCATACATTCTCTTCCGCCATGCGTTTTAATTCTCTCACCACGGCGTGTACTGTTGCCGTTTTGCCCGTTCCTGGGACTCCCGAAATGTCTGTGGAGAGTGATCAGTTTGCCACCTCGTCATTAAAAACGACATAAAGAATCAACAACTTACAGATGCACCCACCGCTACCTTCCTCAAGTAACTCCTCCACTGCACGCATGACCCGCGCGTACTCCTCGGCACGACAAGGCAGAGCCTCAGGTCGCGCGCCAACATGGAGTGCATGCATCGCGCGCAACCAAGAGTCCGTCTCCTCCTCACCGAGAGAAAATGCACCAGCCATTTCTGGTGGCGGTACTCGCATGGCTGGTCGACGTGCGCGGGAGCGAAGAGTACGATTTGAATGTCACAATGTGCAAGGATTACGCGACACGCGACGAAGATGTGACACGGGCGTGACATGTCCTCGTGATAACTTGGACGGCCCTCCAAGTCTGAAGAGGGTGTCGTTACTGCCACTATATTCCGGTTTCCATAATTCCATAACTGAATGGCTCCTGTCACTAGCCCTCGTTACCACGGGGATACGTTGTGTCACGCAAGATGACATCACAAGGACTGCGTTGGAAACTGAATCGATTATAATTATAAATACAGTACCGAGTCTACGCTGCCTCGAGCTCTGCAAGAAGATCATTTTCATCAAGCACCATATCAGCGTACATCTACCGACGAACGTCTTGAGTGCTGTTTCACGCGGACGCAGAATTCGGAGACGGCTTACAGATGAGTCTGCCGATTCTACACTAACAGGCACCTTTTCCAGCTGAAGCCTCAGTGCATCCCAATCTGGTTCGTCTATGTCGGGTAGCTTTGCTCCATGGACCGCCAGCGCATCGGCGCCTTCATTACCCACTTCACCAGCGTGTCCCCGCACATGCTCAAGCCTGACCTCCTGTCCAGACCGCCCACGCGTGGAGAAAAGGGCATCCATGTACATTATCAATTTCACGTTCTTGACGGGTGTCCCTTGAGACGTAGTAAAATTATTGCGGCGCCAGGTAGGAAGCCAGTCAGTAAAACCTAGATACTCGGTTAGAAAGAGCGTTGCGACAATGCGGGAAAAAAAAATACATTTTATAGCGTACTCCGAGTCAGATTTAATGACCAGAGGTACTGAATTTATCGGGGTTGTCTCGAGCGCGCGGATGATGGCCTGAGTCATCACGCATGAGACGAACGCTAATACACTTGAGTGTGACCGAGACGCACGATCAACTCCGCACCATTGTTGGTTTGTCGACCAGGGCAGCGCTCGGAGAGGTTTCTACATTTCACTTGGCATCAGTGGACAGCACCATTGCGAGGAGAAGCGCATACCGAGCATCATTAGGGCCCCACCACACTCCGATGCCTGCAAGAGATCCAGACCGACCATTTCCCGAGCACGCACCGTCAGTGTACACCACCGCCTCGACCATCGTTGACAAGGGTGACCTTGCAGCTTTCGACTCCCCCGTCTCATCGCGCGATCTTGCACTTGAGGGGCCAGTGGAACGTTGTAACTCAGACCCTGAGGGGACGGGCAGAGGTTTGACCGCCGACGATACTGATGCCTGCGTGCTGGATTGTGACCCGATCAAAGCCCTCGCTTGATTCAACGAATGGCTCGCCGGCCTGAGCTTGGGTTTTATAGGATATGGTACTTCGTGCTGTTTTAGGGGGTTGGAGGCGCCCTGCATCCAAGTCTCCGCCTCTTCGACAGTTCTCAGTTTCTTATACCTCGCGCGAGGGTAACCGTCCACCTGATCTCGGCAGTCTTCCCTAATTAAGATAATCAGAGCCAACGCACCAAGAAATCAAAATAACAAAATGTGACCATGTTGTGTATATGCCTGGCCTTTTGCCGATTTTGACGGCATAGTATCCCGCTTTAGGCATGACGTTTACGTGCTGGCGAAGTACAACAGTCGAGGGAAGGGACAACCCTTTGCAGCGAAGCTGGTGGTCAATGGCGTGTAAGTAGGTTGATATGATGACTTGGCAGTAGCGAGGTAAATGGCCACATGAGCGCGTTTTGGCCCCCAACCAAGACATAAAACGGGACGAGTTAAATCATGAATCTAGGTTAGGGTTATAAACGGTCCGTAGTGCCCACCACCTAGAACTTGAACACAACAGCACTCACGGACTTTGTCGCCTCCCTTCCCTCCACTACTGCTGAGGTACCTCGGAACCTGGTTGTTTCCAGTTGGACCGGTGTCCCTGCAGATTCCCGGACTGACAGTCTACTACCTTTCTCTTCACACGACATGCGAAGGTGTACTCTCGACCTTCTGCAATGCTCGGCCAGTGGCCACAACGCTCCCTGTTTGTGTCATTACCTCGCACCATCTGCGTTGCTGCTGTTCCCCGCCCGCTCGGAGCACTGTGTAGTTCAAGTGCTTCCGTTGTGGACCCTATTATACACCCCATCTCAGGCGAACCTATTTGTTTTCAGTTCCTGAGACATTTGCAGCACGGCGTTCATTTATAACCCGAATACTAGACAACTGGTGAACAGTCAGACGTGGATACGTTGTGGCTACCACTCGGGCTTATTTTATACCAGTCGAATGACGAAACGCTGTGTTTGGGGGCTCAACGAGTCAGTCCTGCCAAAGCATGTAGATGATAAATATACTGCCATCTCGCCGGTATTGATATTGTCGTTGACCGGCCGAGTGGTACTCCCTGCTGATGGATAATCAAGCGCGATACTGCCAGTCATTCTTTCGAAGACGGATTTGTTGCGTATAAGCAAAGGCCCTTGAACATCCGCGATATCTACCCCGCAGACAAAGAGGATGCGACACACTGGCAAGAGTGTACCACGTACAATTCAGCTGGGTTCGTAGGAAGGTGTTCCCGATGATCATACACAACTCTCGTACCACCCCGGTACCCCCGAGCACCGATGGAAGCAACAGATGGCAAACCAGCGAAGGTGGGGATATGTTATAATTGGCGGACATTGCAGTTAAGTTAATAGGTAACCGTCATTATGAATTGGACACCGCGAGTGCACGCCAGGACCGATTACATTCACAACACAGGTTCATAACTCGAGAGCACAACGGTGTGATGAGTACGAAAGCACAATAAAATACAGAGCGAGATAGACAATAATGTACCGAACAGGGATAAGTCGACGATCGTCGAAGAGTAGGAGCAAGAAATCCGGGGAACATCTATTCGTCGCTGCCGGGCTCGACCTGGGGTCCCTCAGCATGCTCCAAAGCATCCCCTGCAACTTTCTTTGCGCGCTTGGGGGCTTTGGGTGCCTTGTCTTTGGATTCCTGACCACGCTTAGGATTCTCGGGTGCATCTTTCCAAAGCGCGCCAATCTAGATGTTGATGAGTGGTAAGAACGAACTTCAAAAAATGAAGAGACATACGTATTTCATAGCATCCTTGTTGGTTTTCCCAGGATGTTCTGCGAGGTACGTTTTCATGTGCTCTTTGACAAAGAGATTGTATGCAGATGGAGCGCGTTTGGCCTTTCCATCGGCTGACAAAGACGTGAATATACGTGCATATACGTCGGAAATGGGAGTGCCAACCTTCTTTGGACTTGGCATTGGCGCGACGAGTAGCTGTCTTGGTCGTGGTCTCTGTAGAGGTTGCAGTGAAGAAGTGAAGAAGAGAGAAGTAACAGAATATATCCTACCAATTGCAGTCCTTGCCATTCCGAGTGAGTGTAGTACAAATGAAAGAAAAGGGACGCTCTTATATTATCAAAGTCGGGGTCTGAATATCCTTGAACGAGAGACGCGTTCAACAGAGAGCGCGTGCCATCACGGCGTCACGTGCCAGGGTCCGTGCGCCACCCGCTCAAAGCACTCAATTTATTTATTTATGGAACACTCACCACCATACTTGTTACCGCAAAATGCCGACATAGTGTATAAATACCCGTCGCTAGCCGCTGCACACTGCTCTTTTACTTACTTCTCTCAACCGCCTCCCTTCGTACAGTCTTTTCTGCTATCTCCTTCTTCCTCCATTTTGGTTGCCATGATGGCCCGCTCCGCTCTTTCTGCTCTCGTGGCCTTTGCCTCTATAACATACGTCGCCGGCCAGTCCGTCACGCCTGCGGCCGTCCCAACATTCCCAGCGACTCCGCTTGCCAGCATCCACTATGCTTATACAGATCTGGCATGCATTCATTTATTTTGACTAAATTTTTTCTTTCTTACTGTCCGATTTTAAGCCGTACCAAGTTATCACTGGTCAATTCGTCAGGGGCACTCAGTATGGCTACAATAGGTGTAATGCTAGTACGCAAAACCAGCAGTCACTGTGTCAGACCCTTATCGCCAATAATGCTACTGGTGCGTTCTGTGGCACGCTTCGTCTGAGATGTAGATAAAGTCTTTACAGATTTCGGCGTCTGGGGAAGCCCTACACCCAATGAAACCGTTGGTAATACGGAAGGTATTGAAGTGGTTTATTCTACAAACCCGAAGTGGGGTTCGCGCTTGATACCCAATGGTGCTATCACCGGTGTCCAATGCCTGACCGCACCGAACTATCGTCAATGGATCATTTTCATTGACCAGACACAACTCAATTTCCAAGCTTCAGACTTCGGTGGTGAGCTCGATGGTTGGGCGCAGGATGGCGTGCGTATTCTTGCGACATTGCCCGTGAGAATAGTTTGCCTAATGGTTTTCCTTTCAGCTGGGCAACCCCATAGGTGGTATGGTATATACAAATGCTTTCAGTACTGATGGGTCACTCGAACAAACCTCATACTGGGCTTTGTGCGTAGCAACCTTAGACTTCTGACTGCGAGTTCTGATATCACGCTCTTAGCTTTGAGGGCGCGGGTGTTGTTGCAGCGAAAGTCTGCCCTCAAAATAATAACCAAAGTGCATCATACTGTCAACACACCCTCGATCGCATTGGCGTTCCTTACAACATGCCCAACGGTGCCAAAAATGGTACTTTCGAATATTGCGACTCGGAGAATATGGATATTCCTGGAGTTTACACTTCCAATGGAGCAACATATTCATACTCTCAGCCTGCCGAAAGCCTAGGCCCGATCTCAACACTTCCCTACACCCCTCGTATCCCAGCCAGCTCGAATTGTGTAACTTTTGCGAGTGCTTCGGCTTTCTCTCAGTTACTCACTGTCTCTCCCACTCTCGCCACCCCAACTGCCACTTCTGGTGCTTCTACTCGCACGGGAGGAAACAACGCTTCTGGTGCTCGCGCGAGCACCGCGTCTGGTGCGTCACCTACTGGATCCAACGGCGCGGAAGCTGTCACAATTTCCCTTTTCTCGACCGTCCTTGGCATCGCCTTTTCTGTTGCTTTCCTCGCATAAATGAATGTTGTCATGATTCGGCACGAGTGTTGGGAGGGTTGAGACTTGGGGGTGGGTGCTTGGGGACGCGCGGCGATACTGGACGCTGTCAATTTACCTATACCAGCTACATAATTATGTCGTTTATCAGTAGTGAATCCCTGAGCGTTTCAACATGGGATTCTTTTTTCTCCTTGCATGAGTGTTCAAGAAGAGAAGCGCCAGTATCGACGCATGCCGATCCGTCGGCCGTTAGCAGCCAGTTGAGTCACCCAAACCTTGAAGCTTGATGCCTTGAGGACAATATCACTCGCGCCCATTATTTGGCGCTCCAGGTCTTATAATAAATATCTCTGTTCCTGCATCCTTGATCACTTACCCCCATCCCCACTTCGCAACGATATGGCCGATCTCGAGAACGGTCCCTCCCGGTCTTCGCGTCAGAGTTCGTAACCTATTTCTCCCACCCCCGTCGAGAGTGAGACCTCATGTCCGTCCCGTGGATCGTACATTCAGGTCCAGACCCACGAGGCCCTGGTGAATCGATCATTCTCAGTCCTATCAGCTCTCCTCGGTCCATGTATGTTAGCGACTCGGTCATCGATGAGAGGGTCTCTCAAGGTGCGTAACACGACTAGACTGGATTCTCTTTGCCCGCTTACCTGAATCCAAGATGATGTATTTAGTCGTGCCCAGAGCCCAACCACCCGACAGATCATGAACGATCCCCAACGAAGAGACACGGGCCTCACCGGCCAAACTTTGTACAGCGATCCGTCAGCCAAAATCTGGGGACTGTATCTCTCCCAAGCAGAGAAGTTTGACAAGGAACATTCCGACAGTTGGACGGCAAACACAGACGGCGTGTTGGTGTCCGTACGTCAGACTATAAATGGGTCGTGTCTCGTCTCCCAAATTGTACCCAACTCGACGCCCTCAGACTGGTCTTTTCTTCGCGACGGTAGCTGCATTTATCGTCGTCAGCTATCCACAGCTGCAGCCCAATCCAAACAATATCACCAATCAGCTGCTCGCCCAAATCTCTCAGCCATTGTCGGCACTCCCAAATGGGACGTCCATCTCGGCACCGTTGATCGTCACCAGCAAATCTTCGTTTCAACCTACCGCCTCTGCCGTGCGTGTGAATGCGCTGTGGTTCACTAGCCTCGCCACGAGCACTGGCTGCGCCCTTTGGGCTACCCTCATGCAACAGTGGACTCGGAGATATGTGCAGGTTGCGGATAGGCCCTACAACCCCCCAAAGCGTGCACGGATTCGCGCATTTTTTGCGGACGGGGTGGAGAAATTCGCTCTTGCAGCAGCGGTCGAAGTGCTTCCTGCACTCCTGCACGCGTCAGTCCTTCTGTTCTACATAGGACTCATCGACTTTCTCCTCAACATCAACCATACCGTCGCCTACCTGTTGCTTTCCTTGGTTTCTCTTGGAGTCCTTATATACTTTCTGCTCACCATCATGCCGCTATACTACCACAACTCTCCGTACCAAACACCGCTTTCGGCCCTCGTTTGGTTCATCATAGAAGTCGCACCTTTACTCAAGTTGTGGTTCCGCCGGCGAACTGACGCGGTGAAGGGGGCCATTCGTGGACGCCGGATCAAGATTACACAGGGCATGCGTCGAGCACTCGAAACGACGGCCACCAAGCTTAGTTGGCGGGCCGACGTGCGCGCATTGAAGTGGACACTCATGTCCCTGGAAGACGACAACGAGTTGGAAGAATTCCTTGATGGTCTCCCAGGACTATTCCATCCCTCCGCCGGTCATCACTCACAACGACTCAAGGAACGATTGGAACGATTAGTCAATCCGGTGGCCGAAAAGCTGCTTGCGACCTGCACGACGGGTCTTCTCCCCGAAAGTACCCGGAGACAACGTCTGACCGCCTGCCTCGGAGCGATCTGGTGCTTCAATGGCACCATCGATCAACATTTTCGAGCGATCTGGGACCAGTGGGGCAAGATAACAAACACTCCATGGGGACTACTGTCAACGGAAACGTGGGCGGTAGCCGCGAGCATGACGACCGATCCGGATCCACTCGTAGCACTCCGTGCGCACTGCATCCAGGCGTTGATCGCTGTTATGCGGAGAGACGGCAGGTGGATATGTCCCCAGCCCGAAGCCTTGGCCCTTCTCCAACGCCAACTTGGTGCGTCCTTTGCGGACATTGAGAGGTGGTACCACAGGGCTGGATACTTGCAGCTCGCCGTGGCTGCTAACCTGCTCAATCACGCGCTTCCTCTCCTGCGCCAGCTGGAGACTGGCCTGGACATGTCGCTCAAGATCGAGGTCAAGGCCATTTTGGACACGATATGTAGCGATCACGCGCTAGACACGTCGAACGTGCCAGAGGACTTGCGTGCCCGGTTTGCTGATGGTGCCGAGGTCATGAAAGTATTCGACTTCTCACGAGGTTCCCGGCGACGTGCGGCCTTTGACGTCAAAGGGCCGTGGATGAGGGTGTTTACTCCCGTGACGGAAGTTGAGTGAGCGAGCAGCGAAAAGACCGCATGTCCGAGACGAGACCGACGAGCATGAATGGGTGATTCTGAAACGTAACGATGTAGGCCTGTAAGTGTTGTAGTGTAACAGGTGTCTGTGTATTGTATCGAATGGAAGAGTGGTCAGAGTTGAGTATTAGGAAGGCAACACACACGTCTTCCATGCATTTTCTAGAGCGAGCTCGTCCTCTCCCGCGGCGATAAGAGCTGGGGTGTTCCACTGGCCGACTTAAAGCGGTGCAGGTCGGACTGCGATCTCCGTGTCAAAAAGTCAATCACATCGCTTGTGTGCGCTACTAGATGTGAACTCCTCTATTCACTCTTCCTCGCGGTCAGAACGCACCGCGACTCAGTCGGTTACGCTCGACAATTGAACGACTATCACTCACTCACCCGCTACAGTCTAGGCGGCTTGCGTCCCCCAGGTGCTTCCAGACATTTCCTTGTCAGCCGAGGTCCAAACCCGACGAGACCCTACCCCGTGTACGTCTCTTTTCTCGTGCTTCTCTTCTCCCATGGGTTACGATACGCCGTTCGGCTGTTGTACGCCACAGGCGCCACAGTCTCGAGTCTCGTCGAATTCGTAAAGCACGACGAGTGGCAGACGTGCGGCGCTCACTATACGCTGGACATGCACAGCTCGTGCAAGTACACCGATGGCGCAAATCACAAACAATCCGTCATCTTGCGCGAGGTCGATTGAGGCGCATACTGGCCTCGGTCAATGGGGACGACTGGTCAGAAGGGCATGTCGGTTGCTGTCCCCTCCGAGGCCACTGCCCAGGTGCCGCGCTATCTCCCGACGATGCTGTTTCCGTGTAGATGTCCCACTTCGTGGGTCTGTGTTCCCCATCGCTCATGTAGAGGACGTGCTCTTGATTGGGGTGGTTTGTCGCCTCATTTGGCCGCTGGTGTCTTTGAGCTGAGGTGGATTGAGATTGGCCGAAGGGAGCATCATCCCTTCTTCATTTTCCACGGCACAAAGTCGTTAACAACTTAAGGAAGCAGGACGTACCCGTCAGCCGTTTGTTGGGCGACCTGTTGACGAGAGCGTTTCCAGGCACGGCTTGAACAAGGACCAGGGGTGTCCACTGAAGGTCCGAAATGGATGAGCGAAAGAAAGATACGAGCGTATTCACTGTTTTCCGCCAAATCATACTCGTCCTCGTCGCCCAAATTCTCAGCGTCGCACAGATCGTCTCGGGAGGCTTCAACTCTCACCCCGTCCTTGTCTTCAACACCCATTTCACGATGCTACCTTTTGCCCTCCGTCCTAGGTACGAGGCTTTTGCGCACCTTCAGCTTTACCCATACCAAACCTCATCTCCGGCACTTGTTTAGTCCATCACAGGAGCTGCACCTGTACTCAAGTTGTGGCTGCGCCAACAAACTGATCCTGTGCAGGAGGCCATTCTCGAGCGCCGGATTACGATTGCGCAGGGCATGCACCGAGCCCTCGAAAAGCTAACCACCGGGCATATCTAACAGCGGCGACAAAGGGGGGTGATGTACAAGGAGATATCGTTTGTACGCACGATTATGGTGATGAATAGGCAGTCAGGTGATATGATAACGACATACAATAAAGTCAGTCAACAATACGACTGAGAGTTTGAGTGCTACGCCTCCTCAATTTCCATTTCCATTTCCAATGCTTGTTGACGGTCCGCACTTTCAGGCGACGAACGAGGGCGAGCTCGTCTTCCTGCACTCCGATGGGGACAGCAGCCGTCGCCCGACTGAGCACTCCATCCTCGAACCGGAGGAAGAAAATAGCACTCTCCGTCGTAACTACTATCTCCGCATTCCACTCGATCACCGGGACTCGCAACGTTGGCGTGCCGAGATCGCAAAGTATCTCGCCCCCCTCATGTTAGGCAGTCAGTACGCCCGCCCTTCATCCCGCCTTCCCCCTCATCCCTCCCCTCACTCACCGCATTCTCTCAACCCGCTTTCTCTTCATGCACCCGTGACTGTGTCGCGCACATAATGCATAACGCACGACAGCAACGATGGGCCACTTGCCCTGGACGCTCGCAGACTTCCCACAAGACTATGTCCTCCTCCTGCACATATCTCCCCGCCCAGCGCCTCCCTCTTCCGACACCAACAAACCCCGACGGGACTTTTACCTCTACGGTGCGCATCCCACTCCCGCTCCCCCACCCCCCCTCGCTCACCCTCACCCAAACACACCCTGGCCGAAACGCAAACGCAAACGCAAACGCAAATGCAGGCGCGACCGACGTCCCAAGCTTCGCCTCGCCCCTCGAATTCGTCAAGCACGCCGAGTGGCTGATGCGCGGCGCGCGCCGGACCCTCGACTCGCACCGCTCTCCGCGCTGCGTGTGCAAATACTGCGATCTCGATTCTGCCCAAGGGCATACCCAAAAGCAGTCCGTCATTTCGCGCGAGCTGAGGAGCGTGCGCGCGCGCGTGCTCGCTCAGATCGATGGGGACGAATTGGTCCAGCCCGAGGAGGACGTGGACCCGGACGCTAATGCTGATGCAGATGGTGGGGCCACTGCCGTTGAACCCACTACTGTTGGCCCTTCTGCTACAGAGAATGGTGGCCATGCTGAGGGTGACAGGAATTGAGACTAAAATGGAGTTCAATGGTGTCCTTGATCCGCTAACTCGGGAAGTTGTACAAACTCGGTGCAAAAGACATCGAGTGACTTATTCGCTAACGTTACAAGTGCTATGTTATACGTCGTTGCGAGGACTCGAGTGATAAGTAAAGCAAAAAAAGCAACCTTAACATTATATATACTATGATCAACTTAGTAGTACAGGTATGCGACAGACTAGCCCAACGTGCTTGTGATGAGTACCATGAGACAAAGAGAGACGACGACGAGAGAACGAAAGACGATCGACTAGAAGATTAGAAGCGACACGACAAAGCAGCACCGCAGCCACGAGAACAAGCAACCAACGGGAGGCGTGTTGGGAGTGGAGAAGATGAGTAACAAGACATGGAAACGGTACGATGCGGTCAAGACGTGTTGATATACAATGCAATCCGCAGAAAGAAATGCGTGTGACGGAGAAAGTGATTGAAAAGAAAAATGATTGCAGCAATGGACAATGGACAGCGGACAATGAACCACGAGAACAAGGGCGTTGACTTACCAACCCGCATAATGAAAGTCATCCGCCCAAGTTCGATTTCGTGCCAACGCGCGTTGTCTGCGTTCGGCGATGCTCTCCTCGGCGCCTTCGCCAGGACCCTGACGTTCTGGTCGATGTTGTGGCCGTTGCTGTTGTGATGGACCTGCTTGGGCATTACCAACGCCATTCCCATTGACCGCAGTTGTCAGCGGACGCGACCCGCCGCCAAGCACGCTGCGCCGACCGGCATTGCCAAGCAAGTTGGTCTTGCTCACTTGTCGTTCCCAGAGCAAGTTCCGTCGGAGACTCTCGCTAAGTTCTGTTGCGAGCATCTGTCTTCGCGTCGTGCGTGGCGTCGTTGGCGGTGCAGGCGCAGGGAGGTTCCACGGGTGGTTGAGTGGGATGGGTGCAGTCGCGACCGTCGGTAGTATGGCTCGCGTCAAGGCCGACGCTTGGGTTGGAACTTGGTTATCGGACGCTCGCCGGCGGGAAGGATTGGCCAGCGCGGCCAGGCGTTGTTGGGCCAGGCTGCGCGAGACCTGGATGGTATCGTCCGGGTCATCGGGGCTATCGCTATCATCCTCCAGCTCTTCCCCTTGTGGACGGCCCTTGGGGCGGTACCCGCCGTGAGCAGACGACGTGGCAGTTGCCACAGGTGCCTGCGCGGTTACTTGAGCGGCCAGGGGAAGTGCGGCGGATGCCTTGCCCGACGTCAGCGCGGAAGGGACCCCAGAGCGAGTGACGTCGTGTGTAGACGTGACACGAAATGGGTGTCCGGGAGGGAGTATGTTCGGGTCTGGGTTGAGTAGTTGGGAAAGAAGACCAGACTGGGTACGACCCAGGTTTGAATACGATCGTTTAGGCTGTTTCATGAACAGCTCGCGTTGGCGCTGAGCTTCAAGGGCAGCTTCCCGTAGCTTGGTTTCCTCTTTTGTTGGAGGATGCTTGCCTGCACCTGTATCTGCAGCATCCACGCTGACATCCTCCGATGCCCACGAATCATCGTCATCGTCGGTATCCGTCGTTTCGTATTCGGACGAGGTATTTGACACGACGATGCCACGCCTCGGCGCAGCTGTGGTCGCCGCGTGCGTATTGGAGGCTTTAGGAGCAGCAGCGCCGTTCATATGACGAGTCTGGGCCTTCGCTTGTGGTGGTGGTGGTGGTGGTGGTGGTGGTGGTGGCGGCGGCGGATGGGGTTGAAGAGGAGAGCGTGGTGGACGGGAGG
>Ga0209488_10002783_pt1 | contig 14264 bp, 26 predicted proteins | sample Rivendell_Oct201_8_FD_188349 | JGI IMG/M metagenome (GOLD analysis project Ga0209488, IMG submission 188349) | Vadose zone soil microbial communities from the Eel River Critical Zone Observatory, Northern California, USA -... | ecosystem: Environmental > Terrestrial > Soil > Vadose zone >... | reverse complement strand
GTACGCAGCTGCAAATGAAGACGTGCTCTGGCACTAGGTTCTTGGAAATGGTCAAGTTGCTCGATGATCGTCAACGAGCAAGATGCGCGTCTGGTGAGGGCAATGGCCGCTAACTACGCGTTGGAGCATACCGTGAGACGCTCCACTTCGGCGCGCGGCCAGTGCGCCAACTATTTTGCGCCGTCCGCGCGCTTGAAAGCGCGGCGGCCGGCCGCTCAACGCGAGCGCTAGGCGGCACACTGGAGCAGTGTCACACTGTGCTACGCCTGTCGTGTGTCGGCAGCGTTGACCTGATAATCGCTGCCTATGGGCCACAGATGGTATTACCTGGCGCCGGGAGGGGCCGTGTCCCAGAGGAACCCTAGCAATGAGCCGCACGTGATGGACGACCAGGCGCTCGGCAAGCTCCGCTTCCTGCGGACGTTTCGCCTAACAATGGTGATCTTTGTAATCGGTTCAATTTACGGAGTGGTCTGGAGTTTGTGGTCGGTTGCCACTGGCGAGTCAGAGGGTGATTCTAGCGGCATGGTGATTTCGGCGGCTCGGCACCTGCAGCAAGCACGGTGGTTGGGATTCCTGGCTGCTACCAGCGGCGTGCTTTGGTGGTACATGGGTAGACTTAGGTTCCGCGTACTCCGTGCGTTGCAGTCGTAGGGAACTAACCAGGGGATGTGGCGTGACTGGTAAGTCGCGATGCAATTGAAGCTTGGGTCTCAGTTTGACAGCTTAGGAATCAGCGTGCCGCCTAACTACCGCATCGAGCGCCGCGTGAATGATAAAGTGCCAAGCTCAACCGTGAGTGCCAGCGGCGCTCATTCGGAGCGTTAGGCTCACGTATGCGAATCCGCGACCTTTTTCTCGCGAGTCTCCTTCTTCTAACGCCGGGGGTTCAGGCCAAAGAGCAAGCTGTTGAACCGGGCCAAAGATTTACCGGCCCAATCATAAATATCGGGGCGCCACACTCGGAAGGTTGGAAGCTCATGGAATCGTCGGGTAACGCTGTGACCTTTGGACGCAGCGGAGCTTCCAGTGGCGAAAGTTTTATTGCGGCGGTCCTGCGCTTTTCACTTCCTGAGGCTCAGAGCAAGGATGAGTTTGTGGCGTTGATTGAACGCAACGTCGAAGACGATGCACCTCCTGAAAGATTCACAAATATAGAATCTACGTTCGAGTATTCGGATCAGCGCGGGTATCCGTGTGTGCTATACAAGGCCATTGGGGAGGACACAAAGGCCAAGATCTCCTTCTTTGGCCGGAGGCAATTGATACTTCAGATTCGGGCACTGTACTGCCGCCTGCCAAATATGGAGAAAACGGGCTTCGCCGCTATGTTCTCGCATCGTGGCGCTACAAAGGTCGATGATCTTGACGCCCAGGCCACAGACTTTATTGACGGAGTTCAAATTCCGGACAGTGAGCCTAACAGCCGCGTCGAGCGCCCGCGTGAACCATAAAGTGCCAAGCTCAAGCATGAGTGCTCGCGGCGCTCATGCGGAGCGTTAGGGCTCCAAGGAGGTGGTATGACACGTGTACTATTCACACTTGCGACGTTGGCACTGGGAACCTCAGTACAGGCTCAGGTGCTCGAGGAGATTGTTGTTACCGGACAGCGCACTCAGAGCTACGAGGGCGTTCCAGCCGTGACGGTTCGAAAGCCCGCTGACTTTCTAGTGCAGGGTATTCGCTTGGTGAACGACAGCCGTTCACCCGACCTGCGAAAGAGCGAGATTATAGGCACCATTGATGGCCTGCTGAAGCGAACAGCAGAGTTACAAAACGTAGCCTTGTCATACGGCGAAGGCTTTCTCGTTCCAATCGATCTAAGTAGCGATGCGCTCCAAATTATTGAGGATCAGAAGCGATCCGACACAAGCGTCGTGAACATATATGTGAAGGTGACTCTCACTGATAAGGATGATACAAAGAAGCGAATCTCGGACTTGAGAGCCTTCATTAAGCAGGCCAAGTTAATTGGGCGCACGGAGATCGAACCCACTGGCGACGTTGGACTGAGCATCGTGAACCCCGAGAGGTATCGAAGTGAACTCTTGGCTCGCATCGCCGAAGACAACGCGAACTTGAGTCGGTCCATGGGGAAAAAGTGCAACGTAACGGTTGGCGGCTTGGAGCGGCGGATAGAGTGGCAACGCACAGGTGTAGCAGAGCTCACTTTGTACATTCCGTACAGCGTCGAGATCAGCAAGTGCTCTTTGGAGCCCTAACTACGCGTTCGAGCGGACGATGAAACGCTGCACTTCAGCGCGCAACCTGCGCGCCATTCATTTTGCGCTGTCCGCGCGCCTTTGGGCGCAGCTGCCGGCGGCTCAACGCGAGAGTTAGGCGACTTGCCCACCCCACCATGATTCGACCGGCAAACCAGGCCGATGACGATGCCATCTGGAATATCTTCCACGCTGTTGTCGCATCCGGCGACACGTATGTCTTCGATCCGCACATGCCCCGTGAGCAGGCACTGGCGTACTGGCTTCGGTCCGACACTTATACTTACGTCGCCGAGACTGAGGGCCAAGTCGTGGGCACTTACATCCTCAAGGCTAACCAACCCGGTCTCGGCTCCCATGTCGCAAACGCCGGTTTCATGGTCTCGCCGATGGCTCGCGGCTCAGGCGTTGGAAGGCGCATGGGCGTGCACTGTCTTGCCGAAGCGCGCCGGCTCGGCTTTCGCGCGATGCAGTTTAACCTGGTGGTTTCCACGAACGAAGGAGCGGTGAAGCTGTGGCAGCAACTTGGCTTTCAGATTATTGGCACCGTACCGGAAGCCTTTCGACACTCTCGAAAAGGTTTTGTCGATGCTTACGTGATGTACCAGTCGCTCCAATGAAGTCGCTTAACTACGCGTTTGAGCGGCCCGGATTGCCGTCCGCGCACGTCGGGGCGCGCCGGCCGGACGCTCAAGGCGAGCGATAGTCGCCCTATGCGCGACCGTATGCGAAGAATTTGTGCTCTTCTTTTCGTAGCTGCGTTTACTCTTGGTTACGCCGGTGACCTGCCGCCCCTGGAGAGTCGCAAGATCGACTTCCTGATTGCTGCAATTGAGACGCTCAGTGACGCGAAGTTCGTGAGAAACGGCACCGCGTATGACGCCAAGGCTGCCGCGGATCACCTCCGTCTAAAACTGCGCAATGCTGGGTCTCGGGTGAAGTCTGCCGATGATTTCATCCGATTCTGCGCCTCCGTGTCCTCGGTGTCTGGGGTTCCGTACGAAATTCGCTTTTCTGATGGACACGTCGTAACGTCGGAGGTCTTCCTTCGACAGAAGCTCTCTGAGTTTCCGAGGCAACAGGGTTAGGGCGTTTAACCACCGGTTCGACCGCGACTGCGGCGCCATCAGCTGCTGGAAGTTCAGAGGAAGGTCGATGATCGAGATAAACTGCCTTCGGCCATTGCCAAAAGCGGTGCCGCGCCGCGGCCAACCAGAGCGTTATGCGTCAGACCAGTCAATTTGAGGTTCAGCTATGCGACACACTATTGCCATCGCCTTATTCGTCCTTTGCGGCGGCGTGTCGACAGCGCACGCGGGTCTGTACACGGATGACATGTCTCGCTGCTTAGTGGAGGCAACCAGCAAGGAAGACAAAGCCACCCTGGTGCGCTGGATCTTTGTTGCTTTGTCGCAAAACCCGTCCATATCGTCCCTAAGCACCGCAACGGCGGCGGACATAGACAAGTACAACGCGGCAGTGGGCGCGCTGTTCATGCGGCTGCTCACTGATGCGTGTGTGGATAAAACCAAGAAGGCCATAAAGTACGAGGGTCCAGCGGCAATACAGGCTTCCTTTGAGGTCTTGGGGCGAGTGGCGAGCTCCGAACTGTTTTCAGACCCCAAAGTAAGTGCGGTCATGGCTGGGCTTGAAAAGTACGTAGACACGAAGAAGTTGGAGACACTAAAGGACAGCGGGCCGTGACGCCGAACAACGCCTTCGAGCGGCCTGGAATGCGCTCCACATCGGCGCGCGTCCGGCGCATCATTCATTTTACGCTGTCCGCGCGTTGGCCGGCGCTGCGGCCGGCCGCTCAACGCGAGCGTTAGGCTCCTTATGAGCCGTATCGGTATCCGTTTTGCGCTCTTCTGCACAGCTCTTGCCAGTTCGGTGTCGTCGGAGGCGGCGGACTACACATTCCCAACCGCAGCGCTGAAATCCCTAGAGGCAGCCTATACTGCTAGGGATATCGAGGCCGCCGTAGCGGCGCGCGATTTTGCCGCTGAGGCGCGGGAAATGCTCCTAGCAATATCCAAGGGGGATACCACGATTTCGAAAGACCCGGGTATTCTCAAACAAACCGCCGACGTACTTGAAAAGGGGTATCGCCTAGAGATGAAGTCAAAGGGCTTCCCCTCAATGGCTACCCTTTCATGCCAGATTGTTGAGACAACACCTAAGCGACCCGATTTGGTGCCCATGTTAGAGACGGGTATTTGGCCAGATCAGTCGCGCAGTACAGAAACCGTCTATGCCATCAAGACTCCAACTGGCTGGAAAATCATTACATTGCCCCAAACGGGAGCCTAACAACCGGCTCGACTGCGGCAGCGGCGCCGACAGCTTGGGGTAGATCGGAGGAGGGTTGATGATCAGGCCAAAGGAGCCTCGCTTTTCGTCGCAAGCGCCACGCTGCGGTCAACCGCAGCGTTAGGCAGCGGGGTGCGTATGGATCGGACAACAGTGTGCTTAATGTTCATCTGCGCAGACGCTATGCTTCAGGGGTGTGCCACGGAGTCACTTGGCACTGCCCCCGCGGGATCTAGCGGGGAAGCCGCTACGATCTATGCGTCTTCGCGGCTCTGGACCAGAGTCCCTGACGCAATGACCGCCGCCGCTTCGATCAACAGTGTCGATGGTCAGAAGACAAAGGCCAACACTACCAAGGTATTGGTTCCGCCGGGGCATCATACGGTGTCCGCCATGTGTCGATACGGGGTCTCCTACCATACCCAAGATCTCGAACTCGATGCGAAACCTGGCGCTCAGTACGCCCTCACGGCTGTATTGAAGGGAGTCTCTTCGACGTGCGGGTTGGCGATCGAGGAAGTGCATTGACGCCGCCTTACTGCGCGGTCGAGCGGCTCGTAGTGCCGTCCGCGCGCTTGAAAGCGCACTGGCGGGCCGCTCAACGCGAGAGTTAGGTGTCATGCGGAAGATCCACCTCCGAGAGGAATCACATCCGCGTGGTTTGAGGCGTAATCGCAACCATTGCGACCGTTCCTTTCCCAAGATGACAACCCGGAGAATTGCAATCCGTCGGGCGCTGCTGCCGCTCACCCCACTATTAGCCGTTGTATGCGCATCGCCGGGAGCTTGCGCAGCGCCGACCCATGACAGTAGCTGGTACTTTGAAAGCCAACACAATGAGGGTGCGGCCATGCAGTATCTGTGGCGCGTGCTCAGGTCAGCCCGCAAGTCGGGACGGGTCAATTTTCCCGCCTACTGCCCTCCCGGTGACGGCGACCGCATGGTGTTTCCAAAGATCGCTGTCCTGCCGCCGCCGGAAGGCACGTCGGGGTTAGCCGCTGCCCAGGGAATATTTCGAAATAATAAGGACATCGTGGTTCGTGAAGATGCCGATGGCATTATTCGGATCACAATAGGGCACGTCTCTGAAGCGATCTTGCATACTCCTATTGCAAGGCTCGCCTTCGACCCGACGAGTCAATATAACGAAGTGTTCGCTATCGCCTCCATCGAATTTTCGGACGAGGTACAAAAGGCAACGAGCGACCTAAAGCTTCGCGCCCCCGTTAAGGTATATAACTATCCGGTAGTCGAGCCCAACGAGCGTCTGCCGCATCTTCCGGCTTTGGTATTGAACTTGACGATGGATCAAGCCCTGAATCTGGTTGCCAGGACTTTTGAAGGCATCGTGCTCTACGGGGCATGCGAGAATTCGAACCTATACGATGTTACATACTGGTACGGTTACGTCCCACCCACCTAACTGCCGCATCGAGCGCCGCGTAAACGATAGAATGCCAGGCTCGAGCGTGGGTGCCCGCGGCGCTCATTCGGCGCGTTAGGCGCAATCCAGGTGTCGTCTGGAAGGTGTGCTTCGTGTCTATCCAACTAGCGCGGGGGAATGTATGGTCCAGAGCGAAGAAGAGAAGAGCGGCGAAGGAAAACAGGTCGGTAGCGGCCTGGCCGTCGGTATCGCCTATGGACTTGCAATCGGGGCAGGCCTCGGAATTGCCATGCACAACATGGGCGTGGGAATCGCCATAGGCGTTGGCATCGGCGTTTCACTTGGTTTGTTATTTTCGAAGTCGAAGCACAAGTGATCGGACAGCCAAGCGATCGTTCTACATCGAATCTACCGCGCATGCGAGTCGAACCATTCGAGCCGAAGATCCCTGGTGTCGAACCGCCGGGTTGCGCGCCTGACAATCCGTTGCAGCGGTCCGGGACCGATAACGTGCTTGGCCGCGGGCTGGGGCGCGCCGCGTCCAAGCAAGTCTGGTGCGCCCGCGTGCTAGAGCGTCAATGGCCGGCCGCTGAACCGGGCCGTTAGAGGAATGAAGACACTGCTTGCCATGTCCCTGGTCTGCCTTGCGGCTCCGTGTGTCGCACAGACGCGCGACTCCGATGGGCTGCTCGCCGATCGGCTGGTCGGCACCTGGACGCGACCGCAGGACGATCCGGGCCCTGTTGTGGAGCGACTTACGCTTAATGCCGACGGCACTGGGATAAACGTGTTCTTTGACCGGCGGAGCCCCGAGGAGTCCAAGACCTCGGTAAGCATGCGCTGGAGTGTGAAGCGCGGCGTGATTACTTATGTTGCAATAGCCACATCAAATCCGGACGCTGTTAGGGTCGGCACGACGTTTTCTCTCAAGGTGGTTGAGGTGACACAGGACCGCTTCGTGTACGAACAATATAAGGACAATGGCGCACGGGAGACAGGGCATCGGCAGACGTGGGTTCGTGACAAACCATTGCAAGCCAGCCCGGCTGAGGTGAAGTAGTCGTGACCTTTCATTCGTCCGGCCATGCGTTCGAGCGGTCCGTGACGCCGTACGCGCGGGCGCGTCCGACGGGTCTGTTGTTTTGTGCCAGCCGCACGCCTTCGGCCTGCGCGGCCGGCCGCTAAACGCGAGAGTTAGGCGGCTTCCACGTCACATTGACGCTTTAACGTCACCGGTCCACTATCTGCCTCATGCGTACTGCCCAGCGGGCCACGGTTTACTTCCAGGCCGATATTCACAAGGCCCTGCGGCTGCGCGCGGCGTCCAATGATCGTTCCAAACGCGGTCTGGGTAAGGAAGCGGTGCGGGTATCTTTGGCCGAGGACGTGGCTGACCTAGCGGTCTTCGGCCGCCGCAGGAAGGAACCCTCGGTGTCATTGGAGAGCTTCGTGCAGAGCATGAAGCGCCCTGGTCTTATATAGAGTCTTAATCAAGGCCTCAGCGGGCAAGGAGTTCGCGGCAGTAGGCTCGAAGACCGATCGTCAGAAGATCGTCGCCAGAATCCAGGGGCTTTCACCCAACCCACGGCCACATGCCTCGGAGAGGCTGGCGGGGTACTTCGACCGCTACCGTGATCGGCAGGGGAACTATCGAATTCTCTACCTCGTGGACGACGACGCCCCAGAACCAACGATCTTCAAGTTCGGTGACCGGAAAGATGCCTATCGTTGAACCGTCTGACTATGCGTTCGAGCGGCCCGTGACGCCGCCCGCGCGCTTGAATGCGCGCCAGCCGGCTGCTCAACGCGAGCTTGGGGCGACGCCAGCGCCATGCCATGATAGACATCGCGGCAATCGTACACCTTCATACGCCACGTTCAGTTGCAGGATTCCATAGGAGCGGTCATGACTACCCAGCTATTTAGTAACGATCGGCTTGACGCTTGGTGCGATGGCTCGGCGATCCGCGTCGTTGCGGTCGCAACCGATGGTGGGCCGCTAGACTTGGGCGAGGAGGAGGTTGGGGCCTTCATCGAAAAGCTAAAAACATGCCTGCGTGAAGCGGCCGCGTCCCAAAGTGGCGCTGCCTGACGAATGCGTCGAGCGCCGCGAGAAGGATAGAGAACCGAGCGCAAGCGTGAGTGCCGGCGGCGCTCATGCGGAGCGTTGGGCGGGCTCAACAGGGCTGAGGATGCGGGTTTGAAAGCCGTCACGTTCGATGAAAGCAAGTGACTCCGTGTGAGCAAAGACGGCCTTGAGTGCCTGGATGACCAGGGATGCCAAAGCGCCATTAATTTTGACATTTGCCGCGAGAACTTTCGGAGGGGATCTGCGGGATGGCGCGGGGCAGGGAATTCGAAATACGTGGGGCTTCGTGACATTTTAGCTAAACCACCGCATATCACCTTGGCCACTGATCCGCTGACCCGATTCGTATTCCCGATGCCAGGACCATCCGTCAATGTTCGAGGCAAAGAGTCCTCATCTCTCATACCCGGCGATTGGGATGGGTGCCAAATGCGCCTTTATTACGAGGCCGGGGTGAGAACTGTAGACTTGACTTGATGCAAATCGAGATGCCGCCCGACAACGCGCTGCAGCGAACGGTGGCGGGCGGCCGCCGTTGCAATAGCCGCGTCTTGTTACCGACGTCGCTGCGCTTGGGCGCTTGGGCGGCACGCCTGCAGGATTGGTTATACGCCTGTTCCAGTTTGGCGCGGAGTCGCGAGGTCGCGAGCCAAGGAGTCGCCTAATGTCGCTGAGTTTGCCCCCGTCGATCGCACTCTACATTGCTGCGGCAAACCGGAGCGCGACGGAGGGTGTGGCAGAGTGTTTCACCGGGGATGCGATCGTGCGCGATGAGGGCAATACAATGCGTGGGGTCGAGGCAATTCAGGTCTGGATGGCCGAAACGACCAGAAAGTATCATCACACGATTGAACCGCTCTCTATCAGACAGGAAGGCGCAGTCGCAGTTGTTACCAACCGACTTACGGGACTCTTTCCCGGCAGTCCGATCGAGGTGCAATTCAGATTTGTGCTCGACGCGGGCAAGATTGCCCGGCTGGAGATTCGCTAGTGGCGCCGAACGACCGGATGGACCGCGACGGCGGTGCCATCAGCGGCGGGACGGTCACCGGAAGGTCGATGATGGAGATGAAGGAGCTACGGTTCGCGCCCCGGGTGCCGCGCCGCGGTCAACCGGCGTGCTAGAGGTATCGTGAAACCCGTCGCCATATTCTGGCCCGTAATTCTTCAGGTCTCACTGACACTGCTTGTGGCCATGCGCATGTACGTGGTTAGAATCGGAGAGATCCGGTCCCGTCACGTCAGTCCACAATCCCTTGCCACGAGTCGTGAAGCTGCGGCACGCCTAGAGAACGTCGCGGCGGCCGACAACTTTCGCAATCTGTTCGAGCTCCCCGTGCTGTTTTATGCCATCTGCCCGGCGCTCTATGTCACCGGGCACGTCAGCTCACTCCAGCTCGGCCTGGCCTGGGCCTTTGTCCTGTCGCGCTGCGCGCACAGCCTCATTCACGTGACGTACAATCGGGTCATGCACCGCTTTCGAGCGTACTTTCTGGGGATGGTATGCGTGTTTGCGATGTGGGCGGTCTTTGCCCTGCAATTGCTGCAAGACGTCTGACAACCGGCGCGATTGCGACCGAGACCGCGACCGTGACGGTGGCGCCATCGCCTTCGGAAGGGCGGGAGGTGGGTCGATGATCCGAAACGAAGGGCTTCGCTATTTGTCGTCGCGGACGCCGCGCCGCGGTCAGGCGCAACGTTCGGCGTCTGCATGAAGGTTATTGGTCTCAGTCACTACAACCTGCGCGCTCCGCGAGACCTGCTCGATCAGCTGCGGGCGTTCTATGTCGAGGTGGTGGGCCTCGAGGTCGGACAGCGTCCACCGTTCGTGACCTATGGACACTGGCTCTACGCCGGTGGGCGGGCCGTTCTGCACCTCGGCGAGGCGCCACGGGACGAAGCGCCCCGTGAAGAAGCGTCGGGCAGCTTCGACCACGCGGCGTTTGACTGCACTGGCCGAAGAGAATTTGAAACTCGGCTTGCGCAACTGGGTATCAGGTATGAAGTGGCCCATGTTCCACATACAGACCAGGTTCAGTTATTCTTCACAGACCCGGCCGGCAATGGCGTCGAACTCACTTTCATGGGTGCGGACGCCTAGCAGTCATGGGAGCCGGCCGTGATGCGGGACGCGGAGAGCGCCTCGGGCGCCGGGAGACACGCGGCCCGGCGGTGCCGATCGGATCCCTGCGTGCCGCCGCTTGACTCCGCATTTAGGCCTCCATGCCGAGCGTAATCCACATTTTCACGGCCTCCGCGCGGGGAGCCCCCATGGAGCCGCGGCAATATGTCGCAGCAGTGACAGACGGTGGGCTGGACGGCGATCGCTATGCCGACTCGGCAAACCGTCGCGGCCCTGAGTACCAGGTCACTCTCATCGAGAGCGAGAACATTGCGGCATTTTCGGCGTTGGTGGATGTGCCATTTACAGCTGACATGCCCCGGCGCAACATCGTGACGCAGGGAGTCCGCCTCAACGATCTCTGCGGCAAGAGGTTCAAGGTCGGTGGCGCCATTCTCGAGGGTATTGAGCTGTGTGAGCCTTGCAGCCTATTTGCAAAGCGAACGCACCGTGAGGTCCTGAGGTACTTCCCGCGGAAGGGTGGGCTTCGGGCTCGGATTGTGGCAGGTGGGATGATTCATATTGGGGACACGGTTGTCGTGGAAGCCTGATGACCGGTTTGACGGCGACGGTGGCGTCATCGGCTTAGGGAAAGCCGGAGGAAGATCGATGGTCGGAATAAATGAGCGTCGCTGTGCGGTAGCGGTACCGCGCCACGGTCATCCGGCGCGTTAGGCGACGTCAACGTGGTCAACAACCCCTACGCACCACCGTCCGCGGCCATATCCCTCGTCGAGGTGCTGGAGCTTCCTCGTGTCAGACCGGCAGAGGTTCGGAGAGCGGTACAATTGCTGTGGTTCTCCTACGGATTGGGACTGCTGAGTGTCGCCTGGTCCTGGAGCTACTACACGGCAAAGCAGTCCATGGCCCTCATAATTTTGCAGCGCGCCTTTGGCCTTGTCATTGCAATCTGGCTTTATGGGAAGCTCTATCAGGGCCGTAACTGGGCTAGAGTCCTGATCCTGGTGACCACCATCCTAGGGATGCTGTCGATCTTGACGCCGCCGGTATGGAAGACGCTGGCCACTCTGCCCGTATTTTCGTGGATTGTAATGCTGATAAATTACATCATCTACTCATATGCGCTCTGGCTGTTCTTTAGCTCGCCTGGAAATGAGTGGTTCCGGAAACGCTCCAAGAGTTCTGGCGCCTGAGGACCGCATCGAGCGCCCCACCAGAGATGGGCCGCCTCGCCCGCGCCTCAGCGCCAGCGGCGCTCACGTGAAGCCTTAGGCGACTTGGGAGAAGACAGTTGTTGTGGATACGTCTGATCATCACTCTGTTCCTTGCCTCGTTCGTCAACGCTTGCGCAGTGGGACAGGACACGAAGGCCGCTGAGGCCGTGGTTGCAGAGTTTCGGGAGCACATGGCCAGCGCTGCGCTCGGGGACATCTACGACGCGGCGGCAGACGACTGGAAGAAGGCCATGTCGCGCGATGATACGCGAGCATTCCTTGGTGCAGTCAATCGGAAGCTCGGTGCGGTAAAGACCTCGAAACAGACGGGGTGGCGTGACGATGTCACCACGAACGGGCACTTGGTCACCCTGGAGTACCACACGGAGTTTGAGCATGGCGACGGAGACGAGGCCTTTGTGGTTCGCCTCAAGAACGCTCATGGCCAGCTCGCGGGCTACCACATCAACTCCATGGCTATGATGGTCAATTGAAGTCGCCTGACCATGGGGTTGAGCCGACCGTGATGCCGTCCGCGCGCCCGCGCATCGACACGAGCGTCGGACCTTAGGGGCAGACTTCCTGGACCTTTTGGGCCCGCCTGCGGTCGACAGATGAGTTGCTGCCTGGAGTCTTTATGAAGACACTCACGTGCTTGCCGGTTCTGCTGGTTGTTGGGCTAGGCGGCCTCGCCGGCGCGCAGGACGAGAAGCCCGCGCCGTACTCAGCGATGGCGCCGATCGCGCAATACCGCATTGCCGCTGCCCAGGAGGAAATCGCGCTGGCGCGTAGTGCGGCGCCGCCGGCGATTTCGGCCGATGCCGAGGTGCTCGTGCTCGGTGAACGCGGATACCAGGTTGCCGTCAAGGGCAAGAATGGCTTCGTCTGTTTCGTTGAACGCTCATGGACGGCGGGATTCGAAGACGCGGAGTTCTGGAATCCCAAGCTGCGCGCACCGAACTGCTTCAATGCGCCGGCGGTGCGCAGCGTACTGCCTCAGTACCTGAAGCGCACCGAGTGGGTGCTGAGCGGCGCCAGCAGACAGCAAGTCATCGCAAAAACCCGCTCCGCCTTTGCCAGCCACCAGTTCACGGCCCCAGCGGCCGGCTCCCTTTCCTTTATGCTTTCGAAACAAGGCTATGTGAACGACGGGGCGGCGGGTCCCTGGCTGCCCCACGTGATGCTGTTCGTACCGCATGGCCAGGCGATCGAATGGGGCGCCGGGCTGGAAGGCTCGCCCGTCCTCGGTGCGGATGCCAGTCCGCTCGAGCCGACGGTGCTTTTTATTCCCGTGCGTCGCTGGTCTGATGGCTCGCCGGTACCGCTTCCCGCAGAACACCGCCACTAGAGCCGAGCATCCGCGTGCGACGCGCCCTGGCACAAACTCTCGCGCCTGCGGACACTCACAGCATGAAATCTCACGGCAGTGTGCTCACGCCTGGTGTTGACAATATTGGGCGCGCAGTCGCCTCCTTCAATCTCCAATCCGGCCTGACGCTCGCGCCATGGCCGCGCAAGAGCCTGGCCGCGGATTGTGGCTTGGCCTGATCGATGAGTATTGCCTGTTGGTCCATCCAGTGACATTGGGCCGGGGGCGTGCGTTGTCTGCTGCGCGGTGGACACATACCCTGACCGATTGCAGGATACTTGGCGGTGGTGCACTGGCGCTGACCTATCAGCCCGCATCACCAGGCGGTCCAGCAGCGGCATCGAACGGCCCGTGATACCGTACGCGCAGGCGTTGGACGACGGCATGGAGGCATCGTGTCGCAGGTTACGTGGCAGGTATTGACGACGGCGCCGAACCCACCCGCGGCGCGCGTCCTGGCTGATGCATTGCTGGCACAGGGGGTCTTTTGCCGCGTGGTGACCGATTCGACGCTGCTGGGGCAGGCCATGCCGTGCCGGATCATGGTCGACGCCACGCTACTTCATCGGGCGCAGTGGCTGATGAAGCAGGGGGAATTCACTGACGAGGAGCTCAGTTTCCTGGCCACCGGGGCATTGTCTTGTGCCGACTCTAAAGAGTAAGGGACCTGGCATCGCTGGCCCGCGCGTTCGATTTGGCAGCGGCTGAATTCGTGAGCGCGGAGGAAACGAAGCGAACTTTCGGCTGGCGCGTCTACGGCCTGGGCGTGATGGCCCTGGGCATGGTCTGCCTGGCATGGGGAGACTTCGACCTGGGGCAGCCGGTGCCCAAAGACTTTCCCGACCGTACCGCCCTGGCTTATTTCGCGGCGGCGTTCATGCTCATCGCGGGCGCGGCCGTTGAATGGCGTCGAACCGCGGCCTGGGGCGCCGCGGCACTCACGGCTTACTACGCGCTCATTGTCGTCCTGCTGATAGGCGGCCGCGCCGTGCTTGCCCATTACACTGAGTTCGGCAGTTACAGCGGGGTCGCCGAGCAGCTCGCGATTGCGGCGGGTGGGTTGATCGTCTACGCCACTACGGCCAGGATCGATGCGGTCCTGGCGGCACGACTCAGGCGCCTGGGCCAACTGGCGTTCGGGGGTTGCGCGCTGTTATTCGGCGGGGCGCACTTCTTCTACTTGCAGTTAACCGTCCCGATGGTCCCCAAGTGGCTGCCGCCGACCCAGGAGTTCTGGGCTTATGCGACCGGGGTCGGCCACATCGCGGCGGGCGTGGCGATCCTGACAGGCGTGCAGGCCCGCCTCGCTGCGATCCTGCTGACCGCCATGTTCGCCTCCTTCACGCCGCTCGTGCACATCCCGATGCTCCTGGCGGATCCCTCCAGGTATGTGAACTGGAGTGAAAATGCCCTGAATCTCGCCCTGATCGGCGCCGCCTGGGTGGTGGCGGACTCGTTAGCGCGGCCGAGGCCGGCGGCCTCGGGGGATGGGCCGCGCTAGCTGTGACCTTTCCATAGGTTGTTCCCTCCCGCCCGGGAGAGGAAGCTGATGTTGCGAGACCTCAGTTTTCACTGCGGACAGGAGAGAACAAC
>Ga0209488_10002782_pt1 | contig 14266 bp, 11 predicted proteins | sample Rivendell_Oct201_8_FD_188349 | JGI IMG/M metagenome (GOLD analysis project Ga0209488, IMG submission 188349) | Vadose zone soil microbial communities from the Eel River Critical Zone Observatory, Northern California, USA -... | ecosystem: Environmental > Terrestrial > Soil > Vadose zone >... | reverse complement strand
AAGATCGCCGCGCCGATGAGGGCGTGCGAGATCACTTCACGCAAAATGTAGCGGGTCAGAATCCGCATGAGAGCGCGCTTTGGCCGAGCATAGCACGGCCGGGACGTTGGGGGGAATGTCACGGCGCTCCGTGACTTTTTAGCCAGAGAAAGCCGCAATCAACCATTCACTGAGATTCTCAACTCTCGTGGGGGACCAAGATGGAGCGGGTAGTTGCGAGAGCCTCATTTCCAGCGCCGCTTTTGAAAGTTACCGATGTAATGACCCGGACATCCATCTTCATGGCACTATGGAGCAGTGACAAAACCTCATCAGAGCGATTACATCGATTGGGATGCGGGACGCGAAGGCTATGTTGACGTGCCGCGCACGCCGACGTATGTGCCGGTGAGCAAGCCCGCCGGCAAACATGGCGGCCAGCAATATCGATTCAGCATTTCGACACAAGAGCGGATCGGAAGCTTAACAGCCGCAGCAGGAACGATATGGGCAACCTACGTGGCCACGGCAGATTATGCTGCTTTGTGGCGCCTGCAAATCTCGCCTCCGGGCCCGCTGGAGGTTTGTGCACTGGGAATTCTGATCTGGTTGCACGCGAAATGGCGGCGTTCCACGAAAGTAGACTGAGCCCGATGAGGCGATGAGGCGTATTCTCCGTCGGTTCTCTCAGATTCCCACGATTTAGACGAAAGTATGTGTTTGTGAGAGCGGCATGAGCTTTCCTATTCCGCTTTGAAGAACAACGCTGCAAGCGGAGGGAGCGATAGGCGCAAGGAATAGGGACGCCCGTGAGTGGGTATAGCCTCTGCGGTTACTCCGCCCAGATTGCCGACGCCGCTTCCCGCGTATTCTTTGGCGTCACTGTTCAGCAGTTCGCGCCAGTAACCGCCGTGCGGAACGCCCACACGATATCCGGTGCGGGGAACGGGCGTGAAGTTGCAGACGATCAAGACCGTATCCTGCACGGATTCGCTCTTGCGCAGCAGCGAAATAGTGCTGGTCGCGTTGTCGTTGCAGTCCACCCACTCAAAGCCGGCAGGATTGTTGTCGAGCACGTGCATGGCGGGCTCGTTGCGGTACAGGCGGTTCAATTGTTCCATCCAGGCCTGAACGCCGCGATGGAACGGATACTGCACAACGTGCCATTCCAGGCTGCTGTCGTGCGCCCACTCCCGCACCTGTCCAAACTCGCAGCCCATGAAGAGCAGCTTCTTGCCGGGCTGAGCATACATGTAGGCGAACAGCAGCCGGAGGTTGGCGAAGCGCTGCCACTCGTCGCCGGGCATCTTGCCGATCAGCGATCCCTTGCCGTGGACCACTTCATCGTGCGAAAGCGGTAAAACAAAGTTCTCGTGAAACGCATAGATCATGCGGAACGTGAGTTCGTTGTGGTGGAATTTGCGATGAATGGGATCATTCTGAAAATAATGCAGCGTGTCGTGCATCCACCCCATATCCCACTTCAGGCCGAAGCCCAGTCCGCCGAGGTAGACGGGCTTTGAAACCATCGGCCATGAAGTCGATTCCTCTGCCGTTGTCTGGACGTCGGGATGTTCCTTGTACACTTCCTGGTTGAAGCGGCGCAGGAAGTCGATAGCATCCAGATTCTCGCGGCCGCCGAATTTGTTGGGAATCCATTCGCCCTGCTTGCGGGAATAATCCAGGTACAGCATTGATGCGACGGCGTCCACGCGCAGGCCGTCAATGTGATACTTGTCGAGCCAGAACATAGCGCTCGACATCAGAAAGCTGCGGACCTCGCTGCGGCCATAGTTGAAAATGTGAGTTTTCCAGTCAGGATGGAAACCTTGCCGCGAATCGGAATGTTCGTAGAGATGTGTGCCGTCGAAATAAGCCAGCCCGTGAGCGTCAGAAGGGAAGTGCGAGGGCACCCAGTCGAGAATGACGCCGATGCCGTGCTGGTGCAGGTAGTCCACCAGGTACATGAAGTCTTGCGGAGTGCCGTAACGCGACGTGGGAGCGAAATAGCCGGTGGTCTGATATCCCCAGGAGCCGTAGAAGGGATGCTCCATGACGGGCAGGAACTCGACGTGGGTGAAGCCCATGCGGCTGACATATTCAGCCAGCTTTGGCGCTGTCTCCCGGTAGGTGAGCGGACGGTTATGTTCTTCGGGAACACGCATCCACGATCCCAGATGAACCTCGTAAACTGCGTGGGGTGCGCGCAGTGAGTTGCGGGCGGCTCGCTTTTCCATCCACTCGCGGTCACCCCACTCGTATTCGAGGTCCCACACCACCGACGCCGTGCGCGGGGGCTTCTCATGCAGCAGGCCGAGGGGGTCGGCCTTATCGACACGGTAGCCGTGCTGCTTCGATTCGATATGAAACTTGTACAGCGCCCCTTTGGCAGCGCCGGGCACGAACCCTTCCCAGATACCGGACGAGCCTCGTGATTCGAGGTGATTCATGACCGGGTTCCATGAATTGAAGCTGCCGACGATCGAAACGCTTCGCGCATTGGGAGCCCAAACGCTGAAGATCGCGCCCGGCTGATTGTTGAAGATGACGAGATGGGCTCCCATTTTCTCGTGCATGCGGTAATTGCTGCCCTCGTTAAATAGGTAGAGGTCCTGGTCGGTCAGAAGCTGAGATTTTTCGGAGGCAGCAATCACGGACGTGGTTTCATTGCTCATGCTTAAGCCGCACGTATAGGAGGTTCTTAGTGTACTGGAAGATGTAGATGGCGGGCATCGGGTTGCCGTCTGGCTGCTGAAAACACGATCTGCGGCGAATGTCCAAGCACGGCGCACAAAGGCGAAACTAACTTTTGGCGCTTTACGTATGGCTGAACGCGCGTCCTGATATGGAATTTTGGAATTTTTCTGCACGTGTCGGCGCGAGTGTCGAAAAATCCCATGCTAGACTGACCTTTCGGAATGCCAACTCTCCGCGTAATTCTCCTGTGGCATCAGCATCAGCCTTTCTACAAGGACCTGGTTTCGGGCGAATACCGCCTGCCCTGGGTGCGGCTGCACGCCCTCAAGGACTATTACGGCATGGTGAAGTTGCTGGATGAATTTCCCAACGTCCACCAGAACTTCAACATTGTGCCCTCATTGATGGTGCAGATTCAGGACTACGTCGCAGGTACGGCACAAGACCCGTTCCTGGCTATTGCGGCGAAGCCGGCCAAAGACTTGTCTCCCGGCGAACGCCGCTTTGCCCTGCAGTATCTTTTCCAGGCAAATCCCGCCAATTTAATCGGCCGCTATCCGCGATATCGGGAGTTGTGGGCGCGCTTCCAAGAGCATGGCGGCTCCGCAGAGCGTGCCGAGAAATATTTTCAGGCTCAGGACTTTACCGACCTTCAATTCCTCTCGCAAATTGCGTGGTTTGATGAGTTCTTTCTCGAAGAAAAGGACGTTGCGGAGTTGGTGGCGAAGGGCCGTAATTATTCGGCCGAGGATCAGCGCTTCGTCGTCGAGCGGGAGAAGGCTCTGCTGGGGAAGGTGCTGCCCGCCCACGCGGAAGCGGCCAAGAAGGGTTCGATTGAGATTTCGACGACGCCGTTCTATCACCCAATCCTTCCGCTGATTTGCGATACCAATGCCGGCGCGATCTCGTCGCCGGGCTTGCCGCTGCCCCAGAATCGATTTCGTCATCCGGAAGATGCGCGGGAGCAGCTCGTGCGCGGCCTCGATCTCCACCAGCAAGTTTTCGGGCTGCGTCCGAAGGGAGTATGGCCGTCGGAGGGCAGCGTCTCCGAGGAGGCGCTGGCGATCGCGCACAGCGTTGGCGTTCAGTGGATGGCCACGGACGAGGGCGTGCTGGGACGGAGTACGGGCTTGTTTTTCGCGCGTGACGGCAACGGCCGGCTGCCCGCCCACTTGTCGGAGAAGCTCTACAACATTCATCGCTACGAGAACGGTACGACGGCGATGCACATGGTGTTTCGCGATCACACCATCTCCGACATGATCGGCTTTGTTTATTCCGGGATGCCTCCGGCGGACGCGGCGCTGCACTTGATCGGCAACATCAAAGAGGCAGCCAAGCCGGTGTTGGCGCAAGGGCGGGACGCGGTGGTCTCGATCATACTGGATGGCGAAAATGCGTGGGAATACTATCCGAAGTCAGGACGCGAATTTCTGCGGCGCTTCTACGACGGACTGCAAAAAGAGAGCGGGTTGGAGGCGGTGACAATCTCAGAGGCGATCGCGCGTCACCATGATTTCGGCCGGTTGACGTCACTTGTACCCGGATCGTGGATCAATGCGAACTTCAACGTATGGATCGGCGCGCCGGAGGACAATCGTGCCTGGGACTATTTGCACAACGCTCGCGAGTTCTACGCCCAGAACGCCGCCCGCGTCAGCGAGGCGCAACGCAAACTGGCCTTCGAGGAGATCCTCATCGCCGAAGGCAGCGATTGGAACTGGTGGTACGGGCCTGAGCACCATTCCGCCAACGATCGCGATTTCGATGAGCTTTATCGCAAGCATCTTTCGAACGTCTACCAGGCGCTGGGCGCGACTCCGCCGGATTACCTCGCGCGGCCAATTACGGCAGTGGAAGTGCGGCCACTATTCACGCCGCAGACTGCTTACATTCATCCCCACATCACTGGAGACAAAGTTCGTTACTTCGAGTGGATGGGAGCGGCCGTCTATACATCCGACCACCGTGCCGGCGCCATGCATGGCAAGCAGTTTGTGTTGGATGCGGCCTACGCGGGCCTCGACGCCACGCATGTTTACGGGCGTATGGACTTCAAGGACAAAGCGCCGGAAACGGATTTTGAAATCGTGGTCAACCTGGAATCCTGGGCGGACAACGAACCGCGGCCGCGGCGTGTTCTGCGGCTGGATGCGTCAATGCAAGAGGGAAAACTCAGCCACTGGAAAATCGAGAATGGCGCTGAAGCCCGGCCGCTGGCGTCCTCCGGTAAATCGGATGACGATGTCAAGATAGCTTTTCTGCGGAGCTTTGAATTCAAGCTGCCGCTGCTCTGGCTGCTGGCCAATCCAACTGGTGCGCCAGCGGAGCGCAAGCGGGGGGCGGCGGGTGTTGCAGCCACCGGCAGGCTGCGCCTTCGATTCAGCTTGTGGCAGAATCGTCTGCCGGTCGACGCTCTCCCCATGGAAGGATGGGTCGAACTGGAAGTGCTCAGCGAAGGTGATTTGCTATTCGGAGCGTAGGCGAGATGATGGTTGCGTTTTGAGATTTTCTTTATCGGCGCTGAGTTTCGATTTTACTTTCAATAACGACCGGCGACTAGGCACCCGCTTCTGATCTCGATTTGAAAGGGCGCGGCTTGAAGCCGCGCCGTAAGTGCCACAAACAAATGCCGGCTTTAGCCGCTGGGGGCGTGCTCAGGCTGCCATTTCATTCTTCCAGCCCATTACGATATGGTTAAGTCATTGTCTAGTTGCTGCCCCCGTTAGCCGGTGCGTTGGTATTGTTCATCGTCAGCGGACGATTCAGTTCCAGGGTCAGCTGCGTGCCTGCGGGCAATGTTGCAGAGCGGTGTTTGGACAACCAGTGAACGGTCGTCGATGTCGCGCCCACCGCACCACCGATCAGGATTCCGGGGCCGCCGCCCATTAGTCCGCCGATAAGCATACCGCCAGCCGCCCCGCCGCCTGTTTCGAGCGTGTCATGGCGATCGTGTCCTGATCCTTTGAACTGGCCTTCTTCGTTGACGTCAGTCCCTGCCCCGGCGTTGGTATCGACCAACATGGCATCGAGATAGTGGCGTTCACCGTTGGGCAGAACCACCGCTTCGGCCAAAATTCCGATGGTCGGTTTGCCTGAGATGCGTCGCGGTTCGCTGACCTTGGTCACGCGGCCTTCCACGGTAGCTCCGACGGGAATCACTGTCTTGCCGTTCAGCGTGACTGCCTGGGTGACGCGCGCCTGGAACGGGTCGCCGATCTTGTTGCTGAAGGTGGCCAAAGTCGTTTCCAGCTTGACCATCAAGGGCGTGCCCGCGGGCAATTCCAGATTGGTTTGAGCTGCGAGCATCCCTGCCACCAGCAGGATCCCCGGTAAAACCATCCACTTCTTCATGATCGTACCTCCAGTCTTACAAACCCTAAATCTTCCGATTGTTGCTTTGACTCTAGCCTACGCGGATGGCATGGACAACAAGCGCGCCGCTTAAGGAACCAGCGAAGATAAGAGGCGGCCATAGTGCACCGGGAACGCAGCGGATTGTTCTTCACCAATGGCGTCCGCGCGAATCCAGCCAATCGTAAAATGCCTTCCGTCTTCTGCGGAGTTCATGGCTGCTAATCGGAAATTTCCTGTTGAGTTCGGCAGGGCGGTCGACAATCACCCAAAGTCCCGCCAGATAAAACCCGATCCAAAGGATGACGAAAACCAGGCAACTGAGGGCAATGTGCAGTTCCGGCCACACGTGTCTCAGTGAGATAACGATCAGACTCGCGTACATGGTTGCGAGTAAGACGCCGAAAAATCGTCCACTGTTCTTCTTCTTTATCATGGCGCCTTTTCGGTGCTGCGATCCAATAATCCCACCAAATTCGCGAAACGCCAAGTGCGATTAATGCAACCCGTTCTGCACCAATCACAGGGTTGCTTTGTTGCAATCTGCCATCCCGCTATAATCATGGGTTTCGAGATCATTTCATGGGAAAGACATACGAAGGCGTCGGCTATCTGACTGGCCGTCGCCTAAAGTTCAATTCCGCTACGCCTTGGGTGGTCGCTGACGACGACTCGAAACCGATATCAGATCGAAGGGATGGGAAAGACTGCATGACCAATATTGGAGAAATCATCGCGCGCGAAGTGTTGGATTCGCGCGGCAATCCCACTGTAGAGGCAGACGTGCAACTCGTGAGCGGCGCAATTGGGCGGGCCATCGTGCCGAGCGGAGCTTCAACCGGCGAGCACGAGGCGGTAGAGCTTCGTGACGGCGATCCACAGCGCTTTCTCGGGAAGGGTGTGCTCAAGGCGGTAGAAAATGTGAACGGTGAGATCGCCAACGCCCTGGCCAACATGGACGCTTCCGATCAGCGCAGCATTGACCAGAAAATGATCGATCTCGATGGGACGGAAAATAAAGGACGCCTCGGAGCGAACGCTATCCTTGCCGTATCAATGGCAGCGGCGCGAGCGGCTGCAGCCGAGTACGGCTTGCCGCTGTATCGCTACCTCGGCGGCGCGGGAGCGAACACTTTACCCACGCCGATGATGAACATCCTCAACGGGGGCGCGCATGCCGACAACAATGTGGACTTTCAGGAATTTATGGTGATGCCTGTGGGCGCCCCGTCGTTTTCAGAAGCCTTGCGCTGGGGCGTCGAAGTTTTTCATACGCTTAAAGGAGTGCTGAAGAAGCGCGGGTACAACACCGCTGTGGGAGATGAAGGCGGATTCGCACCGTCGGTCAAGTCGAACGTCGAAGCCATTGAGGTTGTGCTCGAGGCGATTCAGCAAGCCGGCTACAAGCCGGGGGAAGAGATCGCCATCGCGCTTGATCCCGCGGTGAGTGAGCTTTACCAGGACGGGAAGTATGTCTTCAAAAAATCTGACAAGTCGTCGAAGAGTTCTGACGACATGGTGCGCTTCTGGGCGAAGTGGGTGCAGGACTATCCAATCGTCTCCATCGAAGACGGTCTGGCCGAGGACGACTGGGACGGATGGCAGTCGCTGACCAAAGAACTGGGCAGCAAGATTCAACTCGTGGGCGACGACCTGTTCGTCACCAACGTCGAGCGGTTGGAGCGGGGAATCGACAAGAACGTCGCCAACTCGATCCTGATCAAAGTCAACCAGATTGGTACCGTCAGCGAAACGTTGGATGCAATTGATTTGGCGCGAAGGAATGGCTATACGTCAGTAATTTCCCATCGATCGGGCGAGAGCGAAGATACGTTCATCGCAGACCTAGCTGTCGCTACGGGCGCAGGACAGATCAAGACGGGCTCAGCCTCGCGCACGGATCGCGTTGCCAAATACAACCAGTTGCTGCGGATTGAAGAAGAACTGGGAGATTCGGCGAGGTTTTTGGGGTTGAAGGCGCTGAATTACTCAAGGTAGGCGACCTCTGCACATGAACTTCAAGTTGACTTAGTCCACGACTTAGCTATACTTGGATTATGGAAGTCAACATTCATGAAGCAAAGACTCACCTCTCCCGCCTGCTGGAGAGGGTGGCCGTAGGCGAAGAGGTCGTCATCGCCAAGGCGGGTAAGCCGGTGGCCAAGCTGGTGCCCATCAAATCTTCGCGCCCGAAGTTCAAGCTAGGTTCAGCCAAAGGCGAATTCGCGGTTCCGGACGACTTCAACGAGCCATTGCCCAAAGAGATTGAAGACTTGTTCTGGTGATGAAAGTTCTCATTGATACGCATGTTTTGCTTTGGGGACTACAGGGCGAGGAAAAGCTGTCTCGACGGGTCAAAACTCTTCTACCAGCGGCTGACGTGTGGATCAGCGTAGCCAGCGTGTGGGAAATTATCACGAAGGTCCAAGCTGGCAAACTCACTATTCCGACTCCTGTCGGCGATTACTTGTCGACGAAACTCAAAGCAAACGGAGTCTTGGTTCTCCAAATCACATTTGATCATGTGAAGCGTCTGGAAGGATTGCCACTTCATCATCGCGATCCATTTGACCGCATTCTGATCGCGCAGAGCCTGGAGGAGAATCTTCCTATTGTTACATCCGATCCTTGGTTTGATCGGTATCCTATTAATGTAATTTGGTGAAGGGCTCTCGACGAGCGCGTGCCGGTCAACATCGACTCGGCCTCGCGAACCTGCCGCAATGGGTGAGGCGGTGTCTTTAGCTGTCCTTGCGGTAGAGCAGGTCGCGCATGGCTCGTCTGCGGGCGTCGTTCGCCTCTGCTAGACTCTTGCGTTCGTCGGCATCCATGCTCCGAGTCTCAGCGGATTCGGTCTGCTCGGGCGCGCTGCAATCCGGGCAGCGATTGGCAAATCCGGGCTTGTCAGGCTTCAGCTCGAACTCTTCTGAGCAGATGGCGCAGATTTTGATAGGAAATGACATCCCAGGTACCATAATACAACTCACGTGTTCTCCTCGCCTGTGGCGGTACTCTGATTTTCAAAATGCGGGCCGAGCTCATCCGAGTCGTAGGATTGCGGATGACTCAACGGACGAATCCTTAAGTTATCCTGTTGGCGTGACCTTGGACGTTTAACTTCTTCGTGGAGAACCGCAAGACATTTATGCCTAGACCTAAACCACTCGTTCTGATCATTCTTGACGGCTGGGGCTACCGCGCCGAAACCAAAGCCAACGCTATCGCTCTCGCCCGCAAGCCCACCTACGACCGTTTGCTACGCGAGTATCCCAATACGATCATTCATACCAGCGGCCAATACGTCGGGCTACCGGACAACCAGATGGGCAATAGCGAGGTCGGGCATCTCAACATTGGCGCCGGACGCATCGTTCACATGGACAGCACGCGGATTCAGTTGATGATTCAAAACGGCGAATTCTTTTCGCATCCGGTGTTGCTCGCAGCAATGAGAAATGCCCGCAGCGATAGCAGGCAGCTACATCTTTTCGGATTGCTGTCGGACGGTGGCGTGCATTCTTACCAGACCCATCTCTACGCGCTGTTGAAAATGGCTAAGCAGCAGGGAGTAGACGGCGTGTTCGTGCACGCCTTCATGGATGGACGCGACACGTTACCAACCAATGGCGCGGGCTACCTCGAACAGTTGCAGCAGAAGATGCGGGAATATAACTGCGGCAAGATTGCTACAGTGAACGGTCGTTACTACGCCATGGACCGCGACCGTCGCTGGGAGCGCATCGCCAAAGCCTACAACGCGATGGTGTTTGGCGACGGCGAGGACGGCAAGTATGTAGACCCGGTGCAGGGAATGAAGGACTTTTACAACAAGGGAGTGACGGACGAATTTGTGGTGCCGTTTATCTGCATTGACACTCGCGGGGAGCCAGTCGCGACTATTCGCGACAATGATTCCTGCATCTGCTTCAACTTCCGCGCCGACCGCGTCCGCCAGATTACGCGGGCGCTTGCCCGCAACAGTGGCCTTAACGACAAGGGTGGCAGCGATCTGCCGGGCGCGGCCGAGCTTGATGCGACCATATCGCGCGACCGGGTTCCCAAGAATTTGCACTACGTCTGCATGACGCGGTACGACAAGAACTTCAGATTGCCGGTCGTGATTCCGCCGGAATCGATGGAGAACATTCTGGCTAACGTCATGGGCGGAATGAACCTGCGCAACCTGCGCGTGGCCGAAACGGAAAAATACGCTCACGTCACATATTTCTTCAATGGTGGAGTGGAGCAGCCGTTTCCAGGCGAGGACCGCCTGCTCGTGGCATCGCAGAAGGTCGCAACTTACGATCTGAAGCCGGAGATGAGTGCGGCAGGCATCGCCGATGCCGTAGTGAAGGCCACCGAAGAAGGAACATTCGACGTGATCATCGTGAACTTCGCCAATGCGGACATGGTCGGGCACTCCGGCAAGATCGAGCCTACGGTGAAGGCCGTCGAAACGGTCGATACCTGCCTTGCCCGCGTCGAATCGGCCGTGCGCGCTAAGGGCGGCGCTATTCTTGTCACCGCAGATCACGGTAATGCTGAGTTGATGATCGATCCCAAGACTGGCGGTCCGCACACCGCGCATACCACAAACCCTGTTCCTTTCATCGTGGTCGCGGAGAACGCCAAACAATTCACGCTAAAGCCTGGCGGGTCGCTCCGAGACATCTCACCGACGCTGCTGGGGATGCTCGGCTTGGACGAGCCAAAAGAGATGACGGGCATAGATCTGCGAATACTGGTGAAGAGCCGGTAGTCCAGCCCCACCCGCCGACCCCTTCAGCAGTGTACTTATTTCGCACCGCGCTCTGAGCCCGCGCCTTTCAATCACTCGTGCTACATTTTTAGCGCGAGATTTTTTCCTGGAGCGGGAGTCTCGAATCTCATGGAACCGCGACTGATTCTCATCCATCTGTTGGTCAAGCTGGGCGTCGCCGCAGCCGTGTCCAGCAGCCTGGTGCGCTCCAAGGAACTGAAGTCCCTGCTGTTTCGCGAAGAGCGCACGTTTCGGCAGAAGGTCTACCTGGTCTTGTGGATTGCGCTGCCCATAGCTGTTGGGGTCTGGATACGTTTTTCCGCTCCGAGCTTTCTGGCAGGGGATCTTAGCTTCGAGACCGCACTCTTGCTGGGCGTAGTCGGTGGGCGCTGGGCGGGTTCTCTGGGAGGAGTACTTTTGGGCCTTCCGGCACTGCTTCATGGCCAATGGGCGGCGCTGCCCTTCAACCTGCTGTCCGGTTTCATTGCCGGGCAGTTGCGCGCGATGGCTCTCGACAAGGACGACATCTGGTCGTTCTCACCCTTCATCGATCTCAGCATCTACCGCCTGATTCGGCGCAATCTGCCAACACCGCGCCTGTTTGACTGGCAGATCATGTTCTTTACCACCATCATCGGTTTGCGCTTCGTGCAGACGGAATTGTCGCGGTACTTTCCGCGTTCCATCTTCAGTCTCGAGAGTCCCGGCAATATTTGGGTAGAGGTTGCGATCTACGCGGCGTCGGCCATGGTGATCGGCATCGAGCTGAAGATATTCAACAGCGTACGCATCCAGATCAAACTGGAGGAGCAAGAACGGCTTCTGCTACATGCGCGTATGGAGGCGCTGCAGAATCAGATCAATCCCCATTTTCTGTTCAACACGCTGAACTCAATCTCGTCCCTGGTGCGCTTCGATCCGGACACGGCACGCGATATGATTTTCAAACTGGCGACCATCTTACGGCGCCTGCTGAACTCGAGCGAAGCTTTTGCCCCGTTGCGCGAGGAATTCGAATTCATTGACAACTACCTGGACATTGAGGTTGTCCGCTTCGGGCGGGACAAGCTGCGGGTCGTGAAAGAACTCGATCCAACGTCGCTGGATGTGATGGTTCCGAGCATGCTCCTGCAGCCGCTGGTCGAGAATTCCATCAAGCATGGACTTTCTACGAAAATTGAAGGAGGCAGTATCTACCTGCGCAGCCGGGTTTCGGAATCCAAGCTGGTCATCGAAGTGGAAGACGATGGAGTTGGTATGGGTCGGGCCCACCTTGCGGGCAGCGGTACGTGGCCCGGCATGGGCATTGGAATGGCAAATGTTTCTGAACGCCTGCAGGTCCTCTACGGGGACACGGCGCGGATGACCATCGATAGTCACGAAGGGAAGGGAACCCTGATTCGCATTCGCCTGCCACTCGTGCAGGCTGCGAGCGCGGTGCCGGAGGGCTTCTACGAAGAACGCGCCAGCACTCGGCGGTAGAAATCCTCATACTGGGCCACAATCTTAGTGGAGCAAAACCGATCCTGGGCCATGGCCCTGGCCTCTCTCCCCATCTCGCGCAATCGTTCCTCATTGGTGAGTAGTTCGAGGGCGTAACGCGCCATCGTCTCAACATCGCCAACCTCGGCGAGATAGCCACTTTTCCCGTGTTCGATCACTTCCGGAACTCCGCCGACGCGCGTGGCGATGGGAACGACCTCGCAAGCCATGGCCTCCAACGCAGCTAATCCAAACGATTCCAACTCGCTCGGCATCACCATGATGTCGGCGACTGCGACCTTCTCCTGGATTTGATCCTGTTTGCCGAGGAAGAGTACGTCCTGATGAATGCCCTTCTGCACCGCCAGCCATTCGGCCACGGAACGGTCCGGGCCGTCGCCAATCAGGAGCAGCTTCGACGGCATCTGCTTGTGAACCCGGTCAAAGATTTCGATCACGTCCGTAAGCCGCTTTACCGGACGGAAGTTAGAGAGATGAACCAGCAGACGTTCGCCGTTGGGGGCGTACTCTTTGCGCAACTCGGCCGTGCCTTCGGGATTCCGGCGGTATACGTCGCAATTCACCGAGTTATAAATCACCTCGATGCTGTTCTTAACGTCGAATACTCGTAGTGTGCGGTCGCGAAGATAGTTGGAAATTGCGGTAACCCCGTCGCTCTGCTCGATCGAGTAACGAGTGATGGGCAAGTAAGACCGGTCCAGCCCGACCAAAGTGATATCGGTGCCGTGAAGCGTGGTGACGAAGGGCAACCTGCGGCCCCGTGGTCCTTCGGCCATCATCTGTCGCGCCAGCAACGCGCTTACCGAATGCGGGATGGCATAGTGAACATGGAGAAGATCCAAATCGTATAGCTGGGCAACTTCGGCCATGCGGGTAGCGAGCGCAAGATCGTAGGGCGGATAGTCAAAAAGCGGGTACCGGGAGACTTCGACCTCGTGGTAATGAATGTTGGGCTCGGCGCCTCTCAGGCGGATGGGCTGGGCGTAGGAAATAAAATGAATTTCGTGTCCGCGCTGGGCCAGTTCCAGGCCGAGTTCGGTAGCCACAACGCCACTGCCACCGTAGGTGGGATAACAGGTGATCCCAATCTTCATTCGCCGGGCCGCCCTTTCGCTGGTTTTTTATTCGATGGCAGGAATCAACCGCAGATGCAGATTTTGCCGCGATTGTTTGAAATGCGCACGGGAAGAGACAGTGTACTACTGGTTTGGCGTGGTACCTACTGAGATGCCGGGATCCAGCACATCCAAGTGCGCCTGAAGCCGCATCTTGGTGTCTTCCGTCAATCCGGTGAACTCGATTCCCATGCCGACTCCAGGGTCACGCGTGCGGACAACAGCGGAGCTTGAGATGTGCTCCTGGTCGATCCAGAGATCCACTTTCAATGAAGTCGCAATGGTCAGGGGCATGATGGTCTCAACATAACATCCGTTGCCGCTGATGTCGGTAGCGTTCACGCGCATGGGAGTATTCACGCGCTCGTCGCGCAGTTCGATAGGGAAGGAGATTCTGTGACGAAGGAATTTCCGGCGATTGTCGGGATTCCGCACGCCGGCGACCGTTCGCATTTCCGGCGGCAGCATTGCCAGCCATGGACACTCCTGCTCGGCCACCAGCTGCACGCCAATCTGAATTTTCCTCAGACCACCGGCTTCGACCACCCAGATGATCTTGCAGCGGGCCTTTTTCGTTTCGTACTGTACCCCAATGACGTCGCCAACTTTGAGGTCCTGCTCGAGGCCGTGAATGCAGGCTCCGCTGCTGCTGATATTCTGTGCCACCGCGAATTGGAAGAATGGCTGGTCGTTCTTGCCCATGCCCCATACCCGTACGCGTAAGTCCAACGCCGCACGCGGAGCTGCACCTTGGGCCGACATCGACTACAACCTCCCCAGCTTAGCAATCTCTAATATGTCTTAAAGACATAATACGCCTCGATGGTTTTTGGCGAGATTACGATAGTACCCAGGCCGT
>Ga0209488_10002781_pt1 | contig 14272 bp, 5 predicted proteins | sample Rivendell_Oct201_8_FD_188349 | JGI IMG/M metagenome (GOLD analysis project Ga0209488, IMG submission 188349) | Vadose zone soil microbial communities from the Eel River Critical Zone Observatory, Northern California, USA -... | ecosystem: Environmental > Terrestrial > Soil > Vadose zone >... | reverse complement strand
ATCGACCAGTCACTGCCTTTTCGTCAACTCCACCCGCGCGGCGGCAAATGGCAGCACTGCCTCCAGCAACCCAGGCGTCCGCGCCGCATCCTTCGCCAGATACACGGTGAAATGCGCGTCTTTCATTTCCGCGCCATCGTCGAAAACCTTGATGTCCACCGTTGTAGTGGAAAACTTTCCTGCCGGCACTTCCACTTCCGCCGAACCAATCTTCTGCGCGCGCACTTCATAGAGTTTGTGGCCGTCATACACCGGGCCATGCACCACAGGAGTCTTGGTCCAATCCACTGATCTCAGATACTGCATCATGCCCAGCGGATCGCGCGTTCCCGGTAATACGCGTGCCTCGGACGCTCCGGCAGGCGCTGGCTCGCGGCCCGTCGGCGTCATCCGCTGCACCGATTGCACTTTCTGTCCGCGTTCGTTTAGGCGCATTTCATATTGCACGCTGGCAAAATCTCCCGGCGCGCTATAGGAATCGAACTGGTCGTCCAGCTCAAACACCATACGCAACGGATTCTGCGTGTGCGCAAACGCCTGCAAGTGCCAGGCATCTTTGCCAGCCACTTCTTTGCGCCCATTGACCACCAACCGCAGGCTCGCCACGTTGCTGACTTTTGCCACGCTGCCGGTAAACTCCAGCACTTCTCCGGACACTGGCGTGAATGCCGTGGCGGGCGCGGCATTCAATGCCGGCTTTGACGCGCCGGAGGCTACCGATCCGTTCGCAGGGGGCGCTACTTCATGGGTGACTCCAGAAGTAGCCGCAGGCGGATCGGGAGTAAACTGCACTACCGTCTTGCTCTGCCCGCCGGCATGCAGCCACACAAATGCCGCCGCGGCGCACACGACGGCAAGAATCACGGCAAGCAAGGAAACAATTCGACGGCTCATAACCTTCCTGCGACGTGCCCCTTTATTCGGAATCCTGAGAGATCGGCTTTCGTCGTAAAATACAGTGTCACGCGAACCATCTTTTCCGGAGCGCGCTGTTTCAGGTTAACAGAAGCATTTTCGTGCGTCTTGGGGAAGCTCTCTGCATGTTCACTCGGGCCAACTGGTTCGGGAGGATCGCGAACGACGCAACGCGGGTTTCAGGGATTGCTTTGCGAACCCTGAGATAAACAAGTTGTTTTACAAACCTTCAGTTAGCGCGGGTTCCAGGGTTTGTTTTACAAACCCTGAGTTGACAAAGGACGGTTCGAATGCGATACCTCGTTACCGGTGGCGCGGGATTTATCGGCTCCAACACCGTCGATGAATTGGTTCGCCGCGGCGAAAGCGTCGTCGTCCTGGACGATCTCTCGGCCGGCAAGGAAGACAATCTCACCGAAGTCCGCAACAAAATTTCGTTCATCAAGGGCAGCATCAATGACCTGGAAGCGGTTCGTCGCGCCATGCACGAAGCCGATTACGTGCTGCACCTCGCCGCGCGCACCTCCGTTCCCCGCTCGATAAAAGATCCTCTTGAAACCAACAGAATAAACATCGAAGGCACTCTGAATGTCCTGGTTGCTGCGCGTGACGCCAAAGTAAAACGTGTGGTGCTTGCGGCTTCTTCTTCCGCTTACGGTGAAACGCCCACGCTGCCGAAAGTTGAAACCATGCAGCCGCAACCGATTTCCCCTTACGGCATTACCAAATACGTTGGCGAACTTTACGCGCAGGTTTTTGGAAAAGTTTACGGACTGCAAAACGTCTGCCTGCGCTACTTCAATGTTTTTGGCCCGCGCCAGGATCCTACGTCGCCCTATTCCGGCGTGCTCGCGAAATTCTGTACTGCCTTCCTGGAAAAAACCGACCCGGTTATTTTCGGCGATGGCCAGCAAACGCGCGATTTCACCTACATCGACAATGTGGTGCAAGCAAATTTGCTCGCCTGCGAAGCTCCAGCCGCCAGCGGAAAAGTGATCAATATCGGCACCGGGGCGCGTATTTCTCTGAACCAGACATTGCAACTTTTGCGCGAAATCAACGCCAGCGAACTGCAGGCGAAATACGACCCGCCTCGCGACGGTGATATTCGCGACTCGCAAGCTGACATCACGTTGGCCCGCGAAGCCCTGAAATACGATCCCAGCGTAGATTTCCCTGAAGGCCTGCGCCGCACCTTCGCCTGGTACCAGGAATCCGAAGCCAAGGCCGCCGCAAAACAGAAATTAGTGAGTAGCGAGTAGTGAGTCAGAAACACCAAGCTGGCATCTAAAACTCACTACTCTCTATCCACCGCCCACCAGCCAGCAGTCTCTGGTCTCTGATCTCTTTCTCAGGGCGTGACGGTCTTACCGTAACTCAGTGGCGCGCCGCTTTTCGGCACATCGTAGTTATTCCAGAACCACAACGGCTCCAGTTTTTTCTGTTCCGGCCACACCTGGTTGAGCGTATCGCCCTCGAAGACTTCGCCGTTTTTCACTACCCAGTGAATGGTATTGGTGTTGTGAATATCGTCAAGCGGATTTTTGTCAAAGATTACCAGGTCGGCGAGTTTCCCCGGTTCGATGCTGCCAAGATCATCCGGCCGGCCAACAATTTTCGATCCGTTGACGGTTGCGCACTTCAACACTTCCAGAGGCGTCATCCCACCGCTGGCCAGCATCCACATTTCCCAGTGGTACCCGAGGCCCTGCAACTGTCCGTGACTGCCAACTCCAACCAGCCCCCCGGCGCGTTCCAGTTTCGTTACCTGCGCCGCCAGTTTGGGAAATTCGTATTCGTCTTTGCGGAACCAACTCGGCCGGCGCTTGGTTTTTTCGTCAATAATTCTATGCGGCGTAAAGCGGTTCAGTTTCGCGTTGTCATGCACCTCACTGTATTCGTACCAGTAATCCTCCCCGAATGGCCCCCCGTAATTCACGATTAGGGTAGGAGTTTCCGCAATGCCCGACTGCGCGAACATCTGTAGAACATCTTTAAATAGAGGTGTAATAGGCAGTGTGTGCTCGTTGCCATGGAAACCGTCAATGACGTGCGTAAGGTCGAGTTTCAGATCCAGGGCGCCTTCCGTGGTCGGCATCATTTCCAGCTCTTTCGAAGCCTGTACCATATATTGGCGCTGCTTGCGGTTGCCCACCAGGTAGCTCTTGATGTTGTGCGTGCCGTAATATTTTCGGTATTTAGTGAGCACACCTTTGACTTCTTCCTCGGATTGAAAATTATTGTCGGAGAAAACTCCGGGCCCGGTAGAAAATGCGCGCTGGCCCAGAATGTCTCCAGTGTCCACCAGATCCTGGTACGCAAACATATCGTTGGTTCCGGTTTGCACATCGAGGCCGGCGGTGACGCCGTAAGCGAGATTTGCGAGGAACGCCCAGTTCTGCGTGTCTAGAATACCGCGGCGGATTTCAAACCAGTGCGCGTGGGTGTCGACAAAGCCGGGCGTGATGGTTTTGCCTTTGACGTCGAATATTTTCGCGCCAGAGGGAACGTTACCCCTGGCGCCGACGCGGGTGATGCGGTTGTTCTCGATGACCACGTCGGCATCCTTCAACACTTCGTCGCCCTTCATGGTGACGACAGTTGCGCCGCGTAGCACAATCCCACCCTTGGGAGTTTTGCGCGGAAGCTCGATGTCGATGGCGATTTCCTGAACGTCCTTTTCCTGCTCCTTGAATTTCTGCGGTTTTTTCTCGTCTTTCTTGTCCTCCTTTTTTGCGTCCGTGGAATCTTTCTTATCTTTATCTTTGTCCGCGTCCTTGGCATCGCCGTCTTTCTTTTCGCCGTCTTTCTTCTCGTCCTTAGGCGGTTCAAAAGAAATCGAGCCGAATGGCTGGCGGAAATAGCTTGCGCCGACGGCCCACGCGACCGTCTTGCCGTTATCGGCCCAGCCAAAATAATCCGCGCCGATGTCCGTAACTTTCTTCAATGGAACAGACGGGCCGCTCACCATCACTGTGGGAGCCTCTCCGCCCACAGGCGGCATGGCCATCACGTAAAGCTGATTCTGGACGTGTGCCAGAACCCACTGGCCATCCGGGCTGGGGATCAAATCGTCCGCCGGAATCGGCTCTTCAAAGAAATACAGCCCTTGTCCTTTCACTTGCAGGTGTGTGCGGCGATCCGTCCCGTCGTAGCGCAAGGAAACGAGTCCGCCGGGAGTGTAAACGTAAATGCGGTCTTTCTCATTCGTGAAATGCGGGCCACCCGCTCCGCGCGCCGGAAGAATCAGATTCGCTTCGCCGCCATCCGCGGAAACCCAGACCAGATCGGCATTGCCGGTCTGCCCGCCATCGAATGCGCTGTTTTCACGGTCATAGGCGTTGCCACGCAGTAGAACTATTTTTGTCCCATCAGGCGAAAATGCCGGGTTGCTGTAAACGGCGAGCGACTTGGACAGTTGCAGCGGACTGCCGCCATCGGCGGAAATCTTCCAGAGCTGTCCGCCCTCGCTGGACCACGAGACATAGGTAATCCATTTCCCATCGGGTGACCATGCAGGCTGAAATTCCGTCGACTTGCCGCTGGTGAGCCGCTGCGGCTTTCCGCCCGGCAAATCGAGCGTATATAGGTGGGTCATCGCGGAAAAGACCAGCTTCTTATCGTCGGGAGATTCTGCCGGATCGTGAATCAGGCGAACCTTCACCGGGCCTTGCTCTACCTTTTGCGGAAAATCGAGCTTGGGCCCGAGATCCTGTGAAACCTCGGCGCTAAACGGAATCGCCGATTCGGCACCGGATTCTAGACTAAGCCTGCGGATTTTTCCGTCCTGGTTGTAAACAATTTCTTTGCCTCCGGGCAGAAACGCGTACCCAGGAAAGAGGTCGCGGGAAAAAATTGCTTCCTGGTCATCGCGCGTAACGGGATACCGAACCCAGTGATCTTCGCCGGTTTGCAGATTGCGGAGTCGCAATCCGCTCTCCGTTTCATGTCGAGTTACATAAAGGAGAAATTTTCCGTCCGGCGAAAGAAGCGGCCGCATGGCGCTGCGTGGCTGCTCAATGATCGCGTCTTCTTCGCCGGTCTTGCGATCTTTGCGTTTGATCTGCCACAACGGAAACATCGAGTTGTAGGAAAAATCCCGGCGCCGTTCCGCGTAATAAAGATATTTTCCGTCGGCGGATGCCACAACACCCATGACGCTAGTGCGGTCCTCGCGCTTGGTAGTCGGTGTCGGCTTTGCTTTGGTGATCTGGACACCGGCGCCGCCATCCACGTGGTACATCCAGATTTCCCGTGGACCGATGCCGAAGTGAGTTTTGGAAACGTAGACGTATTTGCCGCTGGGATCCCAACTGGGCGAAGCGAATTCGCTGTTGGGGTCTTTGGAAACTTGCTTCACGCCGCTTCCGTCGGCATGCATGATCCAAACGTTTTCGCTCCCCTCGCGGTCAGACAGAAACGCGATCCACTGCCCGTCGGGCGAAAATTTTGGCTGGCTGTCAAACGCCATGCCGCCATCAATCAACTTGGCCTTGCCGCCTTCGATTGGCAGGGTATAGATGTCACCAATCAATTCGAACGCAATCGTCCTGCCGTCAGGCGAAACATCGAGCGAGAGCCAGGTGCCTTCGTCGGTGGTGAAGCTGATCTTCCGATCCGACTTCAGGGGCAGCCCTTTTTTCTCGTCCTTCTTTTCGGCTTTCTTCTCCTCCTTTTTGTCCTTTTCCTGCGCAATCTCCTGGGCACGCAGACGCGAAGTTACGGTCAAGGCGCTCAGGCCAAGAGTCAAGACCAGCACATAAAACGCCGGCGACCGCCGGTTACCATACGTCCCATTCATGCTTTTCTCCTTAAAATTTCCGCCGCCCGTAATGCACTGATGCGCGCGTGTTGTCGCAGCACTTTTGCTTTTGGCAAAGTTCAGACTGGCTGCGGCCAGGGACCTGCTGTGTTATATGGTTCGAATCCAAACGTGATTATCCACACCCGCTCTGATGGCGATTAGACGCGCCGTGCGCTAAATGGTTTCCAGGAATCACCATTTTCAGCGTCCACCGTCGTCATCGTCTTGATCATTTCCGCCTGTACCTCGCGGCGCCGGCGGCGCTGGCACTATATGAGGGATTCCTGCATCATTCATCTTTTTATTGAGTGCTGCCAGATCCTCGTCGACTATTTTTTTCACTTGCGCGGAAGCTTCGGCAACCAGTGGCGTCAGTTCGGCCAGCTTTTCGTTCTGCTGGGCGCCCGGGGCGGCGGCAAAGTCGTCCAGGTCTTCCATCAGGTCCTGCACCTGGGCGGGAAGAGGCTCGGGCTTCCATTCGAACGGCGGCCCGGCATTGCCGAGGCCTTGCTGCTCGCGTTGGTACTTCAGGGCAACCTGGTCGACTTTTTTCTGTAGCTCGTCGGCGCTCTTTACAATGGCCTCCGGCATTTTCGTGCCCTTAGGTTTCGCGGCTTCCGTTTTCCAATTCTCGCGCGCCGTTTTCAGGGCGCTCTGAATGCCCAGAATCGTTTTGCGATCCTGGTCGTTGGACTTTGCCATAGCGTATAGCTGCTCGATGACAGCGCGGCGGGCGGCGCGATCTTCAGCGTTCAATTGCAGCCGCGGATCATCTTCAACGGTAACTTTCTGGATAGCTTCCGTGCTGCCGGCGGTAATCTTGATGGTGTATTCCCCGGGCTCAGCGTACGGCCCGCGCGGGCCCTGACCGTATCCTGCCGCGATTGCTTCTAATTGTTCCGGCGTAGGTTCGGCCGGCGGGTTATAGCGCAAATCCCAATTGGTACGGTTTACTCCGGCAGCCCCCGGTCCGTCCAGTTCGCGAACAATTTTTCCGTCCTTGTCAGTAACAACGATTTTGACTTTTCCTTCCTTTTTTGTATCCTGTTTTTCTTCCTTCATGCCCGTGGTTTTTCCCGCGCTCGGCGCAGCCGGCGTTTCGGCGGGTTTTTCCGAAAGCTTACCGGTGGGCTTGGCTTCGGGCTCATCGGTTTTGGGCTTCTGCGATTCGGCTGTCGCTTCTTTCTTTTCCGAGGAATCCGGCTTGAGCTCCGCAGGAGGTAGAGCCGATTTCAGGTAATAGTTAATAAGGGCTCCGGCCGGCGGATTCTTAGCCGCGAAAGTCTTTTGCCCGGCACTCCAGCGCCGCGTGTGGATGTGCCAGACGTTCGCGGTGCGCGGCGGAAAAAACGTCAAGTCGCTGGCGGCAACGGTTGCGTCCATTTTTTCCAATGGCGTGAGGTCGTCGAAAATCCAGATGGATCGCCCGTGCGTCGCAAGCACCAGATCGTTTTCCCGCGCTTGCAATTCGATATCGTCCACCGGCACAGTAGGAAAATTATTTTTGAAAGCCGCCCAGTTCGCGCCGCGATCCCACGAAATCCATAATCCAAATTCGGTGCCGGCAAAAAGCAGATTGGCGTTGCGTGAATGTTCGCGAACCACGTGAACCGATCCGGCGGTATCGGGAATACCGTGGCGAATGGCCTGCCACGTTTCGCCGTAATCTGAAGTAGCGAAAATGTACACCGCATAATCATCCGTGCGATGGCCATCGAACGTGAGGTAGGCTGAGCCAGCGGCAGATTTCGAAGCCACCACCCGGCTGACGTAAGTTCCGCGCGGAACGCCAGGCACCTGCGGCGCTACATTTTTCCAGCTTTTACCGCCGTCTCGAGTCACCTGCACGTTGCCATCGTCGGTGCCTGCCCACAGCACATCGGCGGTGACCGGCGATTCACTAATCGTCGTAATCGTCGGATACTCTTGGACTCCGTCGTGGCGCGAAAGGGTTTGCTTGTCGGGAGTCTTGCTGAAGATCTGCAGCTTGTTGCGATCAATCCCGCTGGTTAAATCGTTGCCCAGGCGCGTCCAGGAATCTCCACGATCCGAGGACTTAAAGAAATAATTTCCGCCGTAGTAAATGGTGTTGTGGTCGTGAACCGAAACGGCCACCGGCGAATTCCACTGAAAACGATAGTGCGGTTCGCCAAACTTTGCTTCTGGCTTGATAGAGCGTTCCTGCGCAGTGCGTAAATTGCGCCGTGCCAGATAGCCATCCTGCGATTCGGTGTAAACCATCCAGGGTTCCACATTGTCAATCTGAGCGTAGAAGCCGTCGCCGCCGTGAATCAGAGTCCAATCTTCATTGACGATGCCATCGCGTGCCGGTGTTGAGCTTGGGCCGCACCAACTGCCGTTGTCCTGCAAACCGCCGCAAATGTGGTACGGCTTTTCGTTGTCCAGCCCGATTTCATAAAATTGGCCGATAGCGATGTTGTTCAGAAAATCCCAGGTCTTGCCGTTGTCGTAGCTCCAGTGAATGCCGCCATCGCTTCCGGCAATGATGTGATTCGAATTGGAAGGATCGATCCATAACGCGTGGAAGTCGCCGTGAATTTTCTGTACGCGCCGCGTAGTGAAAGTTTTTCCTCCATCCTCGGAGAAAAACATGGCGGCACCCAGCACCCAAATCCGCAAATCATTATTGGGATCAACGCGCACCTGGCTGTAATAAGACGGTCGCGGATCGGTGTCGCTCATCTTCTTCCACGTTTCGCCTTTGTCTTCGCTGCGGTAGATGCCGCCTTTCTCATGCTGCACCAGGGCGTACACGATGTTGGGATCTTTCCTATAGATATCGAGACCAATGCGTCCGGTTTCGCCTGCATTTTCGTAGGGCAGACCTTTAATAAGCTTTTTCCAGGTCGCTCCGCCATCGGTAGTTTTGTAAATTGCACTTTCCGTGCCCCCACCGTTGAAGCCAAACGGAGTGCGCCTCCGCGTATACGCCGCTGCGTAAAGAGTGTCAGGACTTTCTGAATCCATGGCGATGTCGCTGACGCCGGTATCGTTGCTGATTTTCAGCACCTGATTCCACGTTTTACCGCCATCGGATGTTTTGTACACACCGCGTTCCGGATTTGCTCCCCACAGATGGCCAAGCGCCGCTGCGTAAACCACATCGGGATTTTTTGGATGAATGACCACCCGTCCGATGTGGTGGGTTTCCGCCAGCCCCATATTCTTCCAGGTCTTACCTGAGTCAGTGGACTTATAAATTCCGTCGCCCCACGAAGAACTCTGCCGATTGTTCGCTTCGCCGCTGCCGACCCAAATTACCGACGGATCAGAAGGCGCAATCGCAATGTCTCCGACCGTCGACACACCTTCTTTGTCAAAAACGGATTCCCAAGTAGTGCCGTTGTTGGTCGTTTTCCAGACGCCACCGGACGCGACGCCCACGTAAACAATGTTTGGATTGCTTTCTACGGCTGCGAAATCGTCAATCCGGCCACCCATGACGGCGGGGCCGATTTCGCGAAACTCCAGTGCCTTAAATTTGTCGGTCAACGCTGGTTCGCTGGCGGCATCTGCATTGGCTGCTGCAGCAGGCTTTTCTTTGCCTTTGTTACCCTTCTTGTGCTCCTTTTGGCCGGGAGTTGAAAGCGCCAGCAGAAATATCATCGAGCCGCACGCCAGAATAAAACGAATACACTTCGTCGCCATGAAGCCTCCAGCAATATTTTTCCGCGGCCTGGAGCGGAGTCGCGAATGATACCGCGCTGGACGCTGGTATGCAGCAAATGAATTTCAGATGAATAAGGTTGGATTCCGGCTCCGAACGAAGTGGCGTACATGCCGTACGCAACAAACCGGGCCGCGTCGCGTCGCTACTCGGAATTTCCGTGCGGCGCACGCAACCTAAAGCGCGTGATAAGCTATCGAACTGTTTTTACTCTACCGCATGTTGCGCACTCATCCGACTCTGCAGAGCATGTCTATAACCCTGCGCCGCAATCTGCTCGTACTGTGCCCGGCAAGTTTGCTTTTGTTGGCAGTACCCTGCCACGCCCAGCAGGTGCGGCTGCCCTCTGGAAAAGGCCAGTACGCGGAACTTTCTTCCGACGGGCCGCAGACTCGCAAAGGCGACCTCTTCATCGCCGATAAAAGTGTGGATTTGCAGTATGCGGCGATGCGCCTGCGCGCCGACCACCTGGAGTACAACGACACCACGCATGACTCCCTGGCGCAGGGTCACGTGCAATTCGACTACGAAAACGAACACCTCGAGGCCGACGAAGCGCGCTACAACTTTACGACTGGCGTTGGCACGTTCGCCAACGTGCGCGGCAGCATTAAAATTCTGCGCAGGCCGAACCCCGTCGTGCTGGTATCAGATAATCCCTTATATTTCGAGGCGCGCCAGGTCGAACGCTACGCCAACAATGTCTTCGTGGTGCATCAGGCGTGGATCACAATTTGCGATCAACAACGCCCAACGTGGCAGATGTTCGCGCCACGCGCCAGGATTCGCTTGAACAAATCGGTCGCGCTGGTCAATGCAAATTTCCGCCTGTTCAAAGTTCCTTTGCTCTGGCTGCCGTACGCGACCGCGCCGGCCGGGCAGAAAATTCGCCAATCCGGATTTCTGCTCCCCGATATCGGCAACAGTTCCACCAAGGGTTACGTTTTCGGCGACGCGTATTACTGGGCGCCCACTACCTGGGCCGACGCAACCATTGGCGTGCAGGACTACACCAAACGCGGCTCCTCGCAGCGTGCCGAAATTCGCTTGCGGCCAGCCGAAAATACATCGTTTAGCTATACCTATTACGGCGTAATTGACCGCGGCCTGCGTAACGCGAATGGCGTACTTGTGTCGCAAGGCGGCCATCAGCAGCGGCTCGAACTGCAGTCGGTGTTGCCGCAGGGCTGGCGCTTCGTGGCCGACTTCAACCAGTTGTCTTCGCTCACGTTCCGGCTGGCGTTCGCCGACACCTATGGAGACGCGATTAATTCCGAAGTGAACAGCGCAGTTTTTCTGAGCAACAATTTTCGCGGCTTCAGCCTGAATTTCGCGGGCGTGAACGACAAAAGTTTTCTGACCATCACCCCGGAAACCAGCGTTTCGCTCCGCAATGTGCCGGAAGCGCGATTCGGCTCGGTGGAACAGGCCCCGTGGCGCAACCTGCCAATTTATTTCAGCTTCGATTCTTCCATCGGCGCACTTCATCGCCAGGACGAAAATTTAGCGACGCCCGCAGCCGTACAGCGCTCGGAGATCGCGCCCAAAGTAACTGTCCCGCTTCATTTCGGCCCCTGGCTGGACGTTACCGCTACTGCCGCGGTGCGCACCACACGCTACGGCGCATCCCTCGACACCGCGGGCAACCTAAGCACGCAACCCCTGACGCGAAACGACGGCGAATTTTCTCTCGAGCTTCGCCCGCCAACACTGGAAAAATATTTCGACCGCGCGAAGTCCAAACGAAAATACAAGCACACCATCGAGCCGGAAGTTACCTACCGCTATGTCACCGGTATCAACGACTTCGAGCGCTTTATCCGCTTCGATTCCGACGCCACCCTTTCCAACACCAATGAAGTCGAGTATGGCTTCACGCAGCGCCTTTATGTGAAAAACGGCGACGATCAGCCCTTGGAATTTATGTCCTGGAGTGTGGTGCAGAAACATTATTTCGATCCGAGCTTTGGCGGGGCAATTGTGGATGGCGAGCGTAACGTTTTGCAGCCATTGAATTCCATCACTCCATTTGCGTTTGCCACAGGGCCGCGCAACTCTTCGCCAATCGTCAGCGATTTCAAAATCACTCCCGGCGGAAAGTACGATGCCGAACAGCTGGTCGAATACGATCCGCAATTGAACAAGATCGTGGCCGAAGGAACGCTGGTAAAAGTAAAACCTTACAGCGAATTTTTCGTGACCGTGGCCCACTTTCACATTCAAGACGATCCGATTCTTCAGCCGCTCTCCAACCAGATTCGCGCGCTGGTCGGTTACGGAAGTTTTAATCGCAAAGGCCTGAATTTTACCGGCGGCGTGAGCTACGACATCCAGAATAGCGCGTTGCAAAATCAGATCGCGCAAGTCACCTACAACGGAAACTGTTGCGGCCTGTCGTTCGAATATCGCCGCATCGCGCTGGGCCAGGTACGCACCGAAAATCAATTCCGCATCGCCTTAAACATCGCCAACATCGGCAGCTTCGGCAATCTCCGCCGCCAGGAAAAAATCTTCTAAATTCGGCCTGCGCCAGCATGCTTGGCGTAGAACGTGATACGCGTTATGCGCCACGTGTGATCCAGAGCTTTGTTTGTGATGAAACCGAAGACCTTTTTCATTATCAGAGAAGCGCTCGGTTTCGCGCCCTGGAGCGGGTAGACCTGCGGATGCTGTTGCAACTTCACGCTGCGACGGAATTGCGTGTCCTAAAATCACATCCGGGAAACCAACTGCAAGCTCTCCACGGAGATCGCAAAGGACAACATTCGATTGGTATCAACTCGCAATGGCGGATTTGTTTTGTTTGGCGTGACGGACACTGCCAGGAAGTAGAGATCGTCGATTATCACCCGGAGATGAGAACAATGGCCATGGCTAAAACTCCCAAGCCGCTTCCTCCGGTTCATCCCGGAGAGATTCTCCTCGAAGACTTCATGAAGCCGTTGCGCCTGACCGTCAATAAGTCTCCATGTACCGGCAACCCGCATTGGCGAAATTGTTCACCAGCGCCGGCGCATCACCGCCGACACTGCTCTGCGTCTCGCTCGATACTTCAAAACCAATCCTGAATTCTGGCTCAATCTGCAAACTTTCTACGAGCTCGAGCTCACTCGCCGTTCCGGCGTTGTTTCCGATATCGAGCGCCATGTCCACCCAGCCGCGGAGTTGGTTTCTTAATTCTGCACCTCAGGCGAAGCTAGCAGAAATTGCTATACTCTCGCGCAGCTCGTTCACGAGTCTCAGACACTTCGCTCAGCTCGCCGGAGAAAATTGATGCGTACAGCTTATCTCGCTCTTGCAGTTTTCTTCCTCACACTGTCCTGCTCCGCGCAACAAACCGCTCCCGCAGCTCCTTCCACACCCATCTTCAACATTCAGGAAGTGATGACTCCAGTACGCGACGGCGTCCACCTGCAAACCGTGATCCTCTCTCCCGTCGGCGCTACAAAACCTCTTCCCATTCTCTTTCGCCGCACTCCTTACGGTGTTCCAGAAAAAGCGCCCGAGCAGATGCCCGCCTCTCTCAAAGAACTGGCGCAGGACGGCTACATTTTCGTGATTCAAAATCTTCGTGGCCGCTTCAAATCCGAAGGCGTTTTCCTGCTCTCTTCCTGGGTGGACCTGAAGAATCCCAAAGCCACCAACGAAACCACCGACGCTTACGACTCCATCGAATGGCTCATTAAAAATGTCCCCAACAATAACGGCAAAGTCGGCATGTATGGCGTTTCCTACGACGGCCTCACCACCGCACTAACGCTGCTGCATCCTCACCCCGCTCTAAAAGCCATCAGTGAACAAGCTTCTCCCGTCGATCAATGGATGAACGATGACGATCACCGCTACGGCGCCCTGCGCGAAAGCTACGACTTCGAATATGCCGTGCTCGAACAAGCCGACAAAAACAAAAACACCAATTTTGCTTTTGAGATTTACGATACCTACGAGTGGTATTTAAACCTCGGCCCGCTCTCCAATATCAACGCAAAATATCTCCACGGCTCTATTCCTTATTGGAACGACTCGGTCGCGCATCCCGACTATGATGAATTCTGGAAAAAAGAAGCCTGGGTCAGCCAACTTCACGCCTCGACCGTTCCCAATCTCAACGTCGCCGGCTTTTGGGATCAGGAAGATCCCTGGGGCCCCTGGCAAATTTTCCGCCATGCCGCCGAACACGATCCCGATCACACCAACTTCATCGTTGCAGGACCATGGTTCCATGGCCAGTGGCAAACTCCCAAGGGCGATTCGATCGGCATCATTCCGTTTGCCGGGCACGAAACCGCGCGAGAGTTTCGCGAAACCCGCGAAGCTCCGTTTTTCCGCTATTACTTGCACGGCGTGGGAGACAAACCGGTCTGGCAAGCCAGCACTTTTCAAAGTGGCTCTGACTCCTGGCGCACCTACGCCGTCTGGCCGCCTAAAGAAGCCAAGGCCACCAATCTTTATTTTCACGCCGACGGCACGCTTTCATTCGATGCACCTTCCGACGCTGCCGCCAACAACTCATCCACCGCAAAACAATTCCGCGAGTACATTTCCGATCCCGCCAATCCCGTTCCCTATCGCCAGCGCCCCATTTCTCCCACCTATCCCGCCGGCGATTGGCGCACCTGGGAAGTTGCCGACCAGCGCTTCGTCGATCATCGCCCTGATGTACTAAGCTACGTCAGCGCCCCTCTCGATCACGACCTCACCATTACCGGACCGCTCTCGGCAAAACTTTTCGCTTCAACCTCCGGCACCGACAGCGACTTCGTCGTGAAACTCATCGACGTTTATCCCGAAACCGCCCAGAAAAACGACTGGGATCCCGAAGCTGGCCCCAAGCCCGGCCAATTCGCGCAATCCCTGAACGGTTA
>Ga0209488_10002780_pt1 | contig 14273 bp, 17 predicted proteins | sample Rivendell_Oct201_8_FD_188349 | JGI IMG/M metagenome (GOLD analysis project Ga0209488, IMG submission 188349) | Vadose zone soil microbial communities from the Eel River Critical Zone Observatory, Northern California, USA -... | ecosystem: Environmental > Terrestrial > Soil > Vadose zone >... | reverse complement strand
TTGAGTTCGAATTCGGACACCAGCATGCCGCGGCTTTCAACGCCGCGGATCGTGCCGATACCGAGCGTCATGTCCTTGCCCGGAATGTAAGCGCCGGGCGGCACGAATACGCCTTTCATGCCGGTTCGCGCATTGGGCGCGCCACAGACGACCTGCACGGGATCGCCCGAGCCGGTATCGACCATGCAGACGCGCAGCCGGTCGGCGTTAGGATGCTGTTCGGCTGATACGACGTAGGCGATCGAGAACGGCGCGAGCAGCTTGCCCTTGTCGTCGATGGACTCGACCTCAAGACCGATCATGGTGAGTTTGTCGGCGATCACGGCCGCACTTGCGTCCGTGTCGAGATGTTCCTTCAGCCAGGAGAGCGTGAATTTCATGAACTCAATCCTCCCGCAAGGGTCGGAAAGTCGAGCGGCCGGAAGCCGTAATGCGAGAGCCAGCGCACGTCGGCTTCGAAAAACGCGCGCAAATCCGGCATGCCGTATTTGAGCATGGCGATGCGGTCGATCCCCATGCCCCAGGCGAAGCCCTGGTAGACGTCGGGATCAAGCCCGCAATTGCGCATCACATTCGGATGCACCATGCCGCAGCCGAGAATTTCCAGCCAATCCTCGCCCTCGCCGAAACGCACCTCGCCCTTGTCGCGCCGGCACTGGATGTCGACTTCGAGCGAAGGCTCGGTGAAGGGGAAGAACGAGGGACGAAACCGCATCTTGACCTGGTCCACCTCGAAGAACGCCTTGCAGAATTCCAGGAGAATCCATTTCAGGTGCCCGAGATGCGAACCCTTGTCGATGACAAGCCCTTCGACCTGATGAAACATCGGCGTATGGGTTTGATCGGAGTCCACCCGATAAGTGCGGCCCGGTATGATCACGCGTATCGGAGGCTTCTGGCTCATCATGGTGCGGATCTGCACCGGCGACGTATGGGTGCGCAGCAACAAGCGCGAGCCATCGGGCTTCGGATTGAAGAAGAACGTATCGTGCATTTCCCGCGCCGGATGGCCTTCCGGGATGTTGAGCTTGGTGAAATTGAGGTCATCGGTTTCAATGTCCGGACCTTCGGCCACCGCAAAGCCCATGTCGGAAAAGATCGCCGTCAATTCGTCGATCACCTGACTGATCGGGTGGATGCGGCCGGTTTCCGCCGCGTTCTCGCGCACCGGGAGCGTGACATCGACGGTTTCGGTTTTCAGCCGCACATCCAGCACGGCGCTCTTGAGCGCATCCTTGCGCGCCGCGAGCGCCGCGCCAATCGCATCCTTGAGGCCATTGATGAGCGGACCGTTCACTTTGCGCTCGTCGGGCGTCATCGTACCGAGCGTCTTCAAGAGCGCGGACACGGATCCGCTCTTGCCGAGCGCTAAGACGCGCACAGTCTCGAGCGCAGCTTCGTCGGGTGCTGCCGCAATATCGGCGAGCAGCTGCTGTTCCAGTCGTGCGATATCGGACATGGACACGATTCCTATGGCGGTCATGGCCGGAGGGCCCCGGCCATCTCGTTTAGGGACGCGTCGTGCTCACCTAATCGGGATGCGCGCGTCATCAGGGCGTTTACGCCCGCGCATGACAATCGAAAGGGTTGTTTAAGTTCTCAAGCCGCGGCCGGCAACGCGGCCTTGGCCTGTTCGACGATCGCCTGAAATGCCGCAGGCTCATGGATGGCAAGGTCGGAGAGGACCTTCCGATCGACCATGATGCCGGACCGGGCGAGCCCGTCGATAAATTTGCTGTAGTTGAGCCCAAACGGGCGCACGGCCGCATTGATGCGCTGGATCCACAAGCCGCGGAAGGTGCGCTTGCGGCGCTTGCGATCCCGGTAGGCGTATTGATTGGCCTTCTCGACGGCCTGCTTGGCGATGCGGATCGTATTCTTGCGGCGGCCGTAATAACCCTTGGCGGCCTTGAGGATTTTCTTATGCTTGGCGTGTGCGGTGACTCCGCGTTTGACGCGTGCCATGGCTGATCTCCTTGAGTTGAATGTGCGGAAGAGGGCGGCCCTTATTCATGGCCTCGCCCGTGCGAATGGTCGTCAGCCGTTGGGCAAAAAGTACTTCTTGATATTGTCGCCGTCCGTCTTGAACAGGACGTCGGTCCCTCGCAGCTGGCGGATCGCCTTGTTGGTCCGCTTGATCATGCCGTGGCGTTTGCGGGAATGTGTGTAAAGCACCTTTCCGCTGCCGGTCACCTTGAATCGCTTCTTGGCGCCGGACTTGGTCTTGAGCTTGGGCATTTGGCTCTCCTTTGAGCGGCCCTAAGGCCGCACTTTTGAACCGCACAAGGACCAGACGGCACCAAAGCGCAGTCGCCCATATGCTGGGTTGCTCGATTTGAGCGTGCTGAATGAGCACTTCGCCGTCGCCACGGCAGCCCTTTCGGCCGGGCGACAGGAGGCCGGCTTATGCCAGAGGGCGGGCATTTTGGCAACAGCCGCCTCACGCCGTAATTGCCCGGCAAGTGGTCGGCAAGTGTTTGAAATTGGTTACTTTCTGCGTCATGGTAGGACATGGGATCAGCCCTTCGCCTCATTCTTCGCCTGTTCATAGTGCCGCTGGGTCTGCTGGCGGCCGTGGTTGTGGCAACCTTGGTAGCCGGCGTTGCCGACTGGAACCAATTCTCGCGTCACGTGGCATCTGACGTGAATGACGCCCCAGAGTTCGTCCTGGCAGCGCTTTTTGTGATCGGCGTGCGGTCAGCCGGCACGGCGCTCATGCTGCTTCCGGGATTGGTAGGCGTTGTCGTCTCCGAGGCGCTCGCGATCCGAAGGATCACCCTTCATGCCCTCAACGGGGCTTTGTCGACCTGGGTCGGCTGGACCACGATGGGGTCTGACCAAAACCTGATACTTTTTGACGATCCGAAAGTCGTCCTTGCGGCAGGGATTGCGGCCGGCTTCGCCTATTGGATGGTGGCGGGATGGAGCGCAGGGTTCTGGAAGCCGGTCTTTGGGAACACGTCTTTGGGAACAGGCCAGCATGAATCGTAAGGGCGCGCTGATTGCGCTTGCGGTTGCGGTTTTGGTTGGGGTCGTCTTCGGACTCCTTCCCGAATTCGATCTCTGGATGTCGGCCATTTTTTTTGATCCCGTGACAGAGAACTGGATACTGAACAGCCCACTGGGTACGTGGATGCGTCGTGCTGCCGCGGCGATCATTGCTTTGATCGTTGCGCCGGCCTTCGTAGCCTTGGCGCTTAAACTCTTCCGGCCGCACCGGCCCATGCTTATGCCGGGACGCGCCGCATTGTTGATGGTCGCAACGCTGACGCTTGGACCAGGCCTGATCACGAATACGATTCTCAAGGACAACTCGGGTCGTCCGCGACCCATTTTCGTAGTGCAGTTCGGCGGCGACGAACCGTTTTTTCCCTGGTGGGATCCGCGCGGCGCCTGCGACAAGAATTGCTCGTTTGTCGCGGGCGAGCCATCCGGGGCCTTTTGGACGCTGGCACCTGCTGCGCTGACGCCGCCCGCCTGGCGGGCCGCGGCCTATGGGGCCGCACTGACATTTGGAGTGGCCGTCGGGTTCTTGCGCATGGCCGGTGGCGGTCATTTTTTCACGGACGTCATATTTGCCGGCGTGTTCACGTTTCTGCTGATCTGGCTGATGCACGGGCTTATCTATCGCTGGCGGCCCACGCGAATTGAAGATGCGAGCGTGGAACACGTTATCGAAAAAGAAGCGATGCGCTGGCGCCGCGGGTTCGGCTGGATTGCGGTCCGATTGAAGCGCGGCGTAGGGTGGGCAAAGGCGCGCAAGCCGTGAACGTGATACATCCTCCATCGGTTCGTAAGCGCGTCGTGCCCACGCGTCGGCGGACACGTGAGAGAACACGTGGGCACGGCGCCGCATAGTATTTGCGTTTGTTGCGGCTTCGGTGTTCGGCGCCTTAGCCCACCCTACAAATCGCTCTCGGTCGAACGCTCACGCGTCCCGGCTCAATCTTCGCCGCACACCCCATTGCGCCAGCGTCGCCGCCATTTCATCCACCACGAAATACCGCGCGCTTTCCTGGTCATAGGATTGCGCCAGCAAGTCGTCATAATCGGTGAATTGGTGCCGCACATAGGAAACGAGCGAGAGCCACGCCGCCTCTTCGGGTGCAGCATGGCGCAATCCGGTGCTGTCGAGCGCATGGTCTACGACCGCCCCAAACTCGTGGGGCGGGATTCCCGGCGCGAGCCGCCGTAGTGCAGTTTCAATATCCCGTCGTTTGGTCAACTGATCAGGCCTCGCGCGAAAGTGGCAGAATCTGCTAAGAACATTGCGATCATCATGTCTCCGCGCGACGGTCACAAATTCCTGCCACCAGTCAAGTCAGAGAATCGGCTCAAAACTCGATGCATGTGAAAGAACCATGATACGCCTTCTGGCATGGAGTTTTTTTGTCGCAGGTCTCACGCCAGGCTGCGGGCCGATGTCGTCCCCGGCGCTGGCGCAAACCGCCGTCGAGAATTTCTATAAAGGCCGGACCGTCGAGCTTGTCATCGGCACGACACCCGGCGGCAGCTACGATCTCTACGGCCGTCTCATTGCGCGCAATCTGGGCAAGCACATCCCGGGCAATCCCACCGTCATCGTCAAGAACATGCCGGGCGCCGGACACCTGCGCATGACCAACTGGCTTTACAACGTAGCGCCACGCGACGGCACAGTATTGGCGACCGCCTCGCAATCGATTGCGTTCGAACAGGCGCTTGGTTCCGACGGCATCCAATACGACGCCGCGAAGTTCAATTGGATCGGCCGCGCCGCACAAAGTGTCGAGGTGACGTTTACCTGGCACACCTCGCCGACCAAGAACATCGAGGACGCGCGCCGGCGCGAAACCGTGATGGGCGCAACTGGCCCAACTTCTCCGACTGTCATCTATCTCAAGGTGCTCAATGTGCTGGCGGGAGCACATTTCAAGATCGTAACCGGATTCCGGGGCGGGCCCGAAACGGAACTCGCCATGCAGCGAGGCGAGGTCGAGGGTGGCAGCAAGTCGTGGCTTGCCATGAAAGTCGAAAATGCCGACTGGTTGCGTGAGAAAAAGGTGAATCTGCTGGTGCAATATGCGCTCGAACGCAGCTCTGATCTCCCCGATGTGCCGTTGCTGGCCGATTTCGGCCACGACACCAATGCGCGTGCGGCCCTGAAATTTTTCACCATGGGCAATGCCCAGGGCCGTTCCTTCATGGCGCCGCCCGGCGTCCCGGCAGAACGCGTCGCCGCCCTGCGCCAAGCCTTTCTCGATACCATGCAGGATCCCGATCTTGTCGCCCTTGCCACCGCGCGCAAAATTGAATTCGGCCCTGCGGCCTCCGGGGAAGCCGTAGGACGCCTGGTGGCTGAAACACTGACTGTTGCTCCCGAAACCGTTGCCATGGCGAAGAAGGTACGAGGGAATTGATCCTTGCCTGCCGGGCTTTCGGCCTAGAGCGCGATCGTCGCGGCCGCTATTGCGCCCCCGACCATTCTCCCTATAGTCCGCGCCGATTTTGAATATTGAGCGATTTGGCCGGCCCCAAGAGTCCGGCCAGAACTTGGAGGGTTCGGCCTACCGGCCGTGAACAATCAAATGAGCAGCAAAGCCGTCAAGAAAGTCGTCCTCGCCTATTCGGGCGGTCTCGATACGTCCATCATCCTGAAATGGCTGCAGATCACCTATGGGTGCGAGGTGGTGACCTTCACGGCGGACCTCGGCCAGGGCGAGGAGCTTGAGCCGGCGCGCGCCAAGGCGCTGCTGCTCGGCATCAGGCCTGAGAACATCTTCATCGAGGACCTGCGTGAGGAATTCGTCCGCGACTACGTCAATCCGATGTTCCGGGCGAACGCCCTTTACGAGGGCCAATACCTGCTCGGCACCTCGATCGCGCGCCCGCTCATCGCCAAGAAGCAGATCGAGATCGCTGAAAAAGTCGGCGCCGATGCGGTGGCCCATGGGGCGACCGGCAAGGGCAACGACCAGGTTCGCTTTGAACTCACCTATTATGCGCTCAAGCCGGATGTGACCGTGATCGCACCGTGGCGAGAATGGGAATACCGCTCGCGCGAGCAGCTGATCGCGTTCGCCGAGAAACACCAGATCCCGATCGCCAAGGACAAAAGGGGCGAAGCCCCGTTTTCTGTCGACGCCAACCTGCTGCACGCGTCCTCCGAGGGCAAGGTGCTGGAAGACCCAGGCCAGGAAGTGCCGTCATATGTCTATTCGCGCACCAACGATCCCGAAAGCGCACCCGACAAGCCGGCCTACATTACGGTTGATTTCGAACGTGGCGACGCGGTCGCGCTCGACGGCAAGAAGCTGTCGCCGGCGCAAATCCTGACCGCCCTCAATGCGCTTGGGCGCCAGCACGGCATCGGACGGCTCGATCTCGTAGAAAACCGGTTCGTCGGCATGAAGTCGCGCGGCATGTATGAGACGCCGGGCGGCACGATCCTTTATGCTGCCCATCGCGGCATCGAGTCGATCACGCTCGATCGCGGCGCGGCGCATCTCAAGGACGAGCTGATGCCGAAATATGCCGAACTCATCTATAACGGATTCTGGTTCGCGCCCGAACGCGAAATGCTCCAAGCCGCGATCGACCGGTCGCAGGAATTGGTCGCGGGCGAGGTCAAGCTCAAGCTCTACAAGGGTAACGTCAGCGTGGTCGGGCGTGAGAGCCCCTATTCGCTTTACGACCAGGATCTCGTGACCTTCGAGGAAGGCAAGGTCGCCTACGACCACCGCGACGCCGCCGGCTTCATCCGCCTCAACGCGCTGCGCCTGCGCACGCTCGCGCAGCGGCGGAAGAAGATGGGGAAGTGAGGGCGCGCCAATGGCGCCAGTTTAGGCGCGATTCCCCTCCGGCTCCTTGTGACAAACTGCCTCGATATTGTGCCCATCGGGATCAATCACAAACGCCCCGTAGTAACCGGCATGATAATGCGGACGCAAACCCGGTGCACCGTTGTCTTTGCCGCCGGCCGCGATAGCGGCGATGTGGAAGGCATCGACCGTCGCGCGGTCCTTGGCGGCGATTGCCACATGCAGCACGCCGTTGATGCCGCCTTCACCCCCAATCCAGAAATCCGGTTTCTGGCCAGCGCCGAAGCCGGCGGCACGAAAACCATTTTCGGTCTGGTCAACCTCCATCACCAGCGTGTAACCGAGCGGTGCCAGCGCTTTGAGATAGAAGGCCTTCGAGCGCTCGTGGTCGGTTACCGGAAAGCCCACGTGATCAATCATCATATCCTCCAAGCAAAGTTGCGACTGCGTCGATGCTGTCAAATCCATTGCCGAGCGCAATGGCGGCACTATGGCACTTGACCAACCCAGCGCCGGAACAGATCGCTGGCTGCCGCCACCATGGCGCGATCGAGCCGCTCCGCCTTGGCCGGCAATGACTCGCGCGCGATTGCAAATTCGGCATCTATCAGGGCGGCGATCGGCGGCGGCAAAGGGCCGACCCCGAGTTCACGCGTTACGGCCTTGCGGGCGAGCAAGTCGTCGACAATTTGGGTGATGTCCGCCGGCAAATCGGTTTCGGCAACGAGCTTCGGGAAATGCATGGGCGCGACTGCTTGCCCGGAATGAAGACGAAGCCAGCGCAACGCCATGGCGGGACGCAATCCGTAGAACAATCGCTTGATCTCCACTGCGCGGTCGTCGGCAAAATGCGTGCGCCGTTGGCGTTCACCGAGATGCAAATAGTGCCGCGCAATTGCAACCGGTCGTGCTGCTTCCTTTGCCAGCATCAGCGCTTCGTCGCGAAATTGCGCGCCACCGCCATAGACATAGGGCGAAGTCAGCCACTCGATCACGACGGCATTGCCCTTGAGCATGAGGCGCAGCGCCTTGCCGAGATCCCAGCCGTTGACATCGAGATCGCCCTCGATCGGGAATTCGATTACATCGCGCGGCGCATAGAGCGCCAGATAGTCATCACGCCGGCGCACATAGATGAAGCGGCAATCGTAATCGCTGTCTGGCGATGGAAAACCCCAGGCGCGGCTGCCGCTCTCGACCGCGAGCAGCACGCACGCATTGTGGTTGCGCGCGACCGCTTCGAGCCGTCCGTCGATGGCGGCAACGATAGCGGTATCAAAAGTGGCGTCGAGATTGCGCAGCGGAGCCATGACTGCCGTGAATAGCCGAATTGATTACGTGTCCCGGGCGCGCAGCGCCAGGGACACGTATATTAACTGTATCACCTAATTCAGATCGTACCCTCAGGACCAGTGGCCTGCATCTTCTCGTAGGGGCGACCCTTGTGGTCGCCCACCGGCCCACACAACGGGCTTCATTTGTGGAACCCCGGGCGACCACAAGGGTCGCCCCTACGAAGACAGGGAACCGATCAATTTAGTTGATTCAGGCCACTAGGCACACCCGTCGAACACGATTTCGACGCGGCGGTTTTTCTGGCGTCCTTCCGGATCATCTTTTCCGTCAGCAGTCTTGTTGGGGGCGATCGGTGTGGTCTTGCCAAGTCCTTTGATCGGCGTCGAGTCCGGCAGGATCTCGCGTTTTGCGAGCCAATTGCGAACCGTTGTGGCACGCGCTTCGGAGAGTTTCAAATTGTAACCATCGGAGCCCAATGCGTCGGTATGGCCTTCGATGCGAGCCGGCTTGCCACCGAATGTTGCAATCGCGGGGCCAGCGGCAAGAAGCATCTCTTCGGCATCGGGCCGCAAACTGTATTTATCAAAATCAAAAAGCGCATCGCCGATGACGCGAAGCCGCTGCTCGCAGCCTGTCGCGCGAACGACCTCAACGCCCTTCGGCACCTGAATTTCAGCAGGCTGCTGCAAAGGAGTTGTGGGGACCTGCATCGGGCCGGGCTCCTGCCAAGTCGCTTTGGGCACCTGGATCGGACCCGGTTGTTGCCACGGGCCCGTGGGCGTTTGGATGGGACCCGGCGTTTGCACAGTAACAGTGGGTTGCTGGATCGGGCCAGGTTTCTGCCAAGTGGCTGAGGGTACCTGGATTGGGCCCGGCTGCTGCCACGTGCCGGTCGGTACCTTTATTTCACCGGGCTTCTGCCAAGGACCCGTTGGCACCTTAATTTCACCCGGTTTCTGCCATGTGCCCTTCGGCTGCTGGATCTCATAGGTCTTCTGGCCGTAAGCCGGCAAAACCGCCAGAGCAACCAAAATAGATGCAAGCGCAATCCGCATGACGACCTCCTGTGTCCTTGCCTCTCTGGACCGCTTCAAATGAAGCTCTGGTCGTTTGTGGCTTCGACCGACGCACGGGTTCAGGTGTCATGTCGGTGATAATGAAAGCTGCCTAATAGATAGTTCTCAAACAACAGATAATTCTCGATCGGCTGCGATCCTCAATAGCAGTAGCCGAACCGCTTGCAATTCGTTAACTGTAACGCGCGATCAAACCTTGCGCTCGACCATCATCTTCTTGATGCCGGCGATGGCTTCCGCCGGATTGAGATGCTTCGGGCAGGCGTTGGCGCAATTCATGATGGTGTGGCAGCGATAGAGCCGGAACGGATCTTCGAGATTGTCGAGGCGCTCGCCGGTGGCCTCATCGCGACTATCAGATAGCCAGCGCTTGGCCTGCAGCAGCACGGCGGGCCCGAGGAAGCGGTCTGAATTCCACCAATAGCTCGGGCATGACGTAGAGCAACAGGCGCAGAGAATGCACTCGTAGAGCCCATCAAGCTTGCTGCGTTCATCGTGGCTCTGGCGCCATTCCTTTTCAGGCGTCGGCGATGAGGTGTGCAGCCAGGGCTCGATCGAGGCGTATTGCGCATAGAAATTGGTGAGGTCAGGCACGAGGTCCTTCACCACCGGCTGGTGCGGGAGCGGATAGACTTTCACAGTGCCGTTGATGTCGCCCATGTCCTTGGTACAGGCGAGCGTATTGCGGCCGTCAACATTCATGGCGCAGGAACCGCACACGCCTTCGCGGCAAGAGCGGCGGAAGGTCAAGGTCGGATCGATATTGTTCTTGATCCAAATGAGTGCGTCGAGCACCATCGGGCCGCAATCGAGGGTGTCGACCTGGTATGTGTCGATATGCGGATTGGCGCCGTCGTCCGGGTTCCAACGATAGATCTTGTATTCGCGCGTGGTTAGCGCGCCCTTGGGCGGAGCCCAGGTCTTGCCTTCGCTGACCTTGGAATTCTTAGGTAGGTTGAATTCGACCATCGGTTATCTGCGCCTCGCGTTGACGGCCAGTTCCATGGCCGCTTTGAGATCATTGTTGCCTTCGATACGGATCATCCGAACGTCGTTGGCGGCGGGCACGAACCACTCGAATGCGAGCGCCAATTGCTGGACCACCATCATGCAGTGCACGGCGACGATTGAATCGTTGCCGAAATAGACAGTGCCGTAGCGGCGCACGAAGCCTTTGTCCGCCAGAAAGCGCGTGACTTCCGTGTAGGCCTGCTGCCAGGCGGAACCATAGATTCGCGCCAGTATGGCAGGATCGAGGTCGATGCAGATCGCATAGCGACTAGGCGCCGCGACGGCCGGTTGTTGAGATTCTCCCAACGGCGGGAATGGAAATTCAGGCGCGCTCATGGCGTTGCGTCCCTCTCGCCATCAATACACCCGTGCCTTGGGCTCGACATACGCTACGTCGTTGGTCAGCGTATAGGTGTGCACCGGCCGATAGTCGATTCTGACCTTGCCCTTATGGTCGAGCCAGGCGAGCGTGTGCTTCATCCAGTTCTTGTCGTCACGATCAGGGTGATCCTCGCGCGCGTGCGCGCCACGGCTTTCGGTGCGATTGGCGGCAGAATGCATCGTCACCACCGCCTGCGCGATCAGGTTGTCGAATTCGAGCGTCTCGATCAGATCCGAATTCCAGATCAGGGAGCGGTCCGTCACCCGGATATCGGGTACACCGCTCAAGACGTCGTCGATCAGTTTCCTGCCTTCGTTGAGAACCTCGCCGGTGCGGAACACCGCGCAATTGGTCTGCATCACTTTTTGCATCTTGAGCCGCATCTGCGCGGTCGCAGTGCCGCCCTCGGCATGGCGGAACTTGTCGAGGCGCGAGAGCGAGAGGTCGGCTGAATCCTTTGGCAGATCGGGATGCTTGTCATTCGGCGTAAGGATTTCCGCGCAGCGCAATGCCGCCGCACGCCCGAACACCACGAGGTCGATGAGCGAATTTGAGCCCAGCCGATTGGCGCCGTGCACCGACACGCAGGCCGCTTCGCCGAGCGCCATCAGGCCCGGCACCACCTGGTCGTCATTGCCGTTTTTCTTGGTGAGCGCCTCGCCGTGATAGTTCGTGGCGATGCCGCCCATGTTGTAGTGCACGGTCGGCACGATCGGCACGGGCTCGCGGGTGAGGTCGACGCCGGCGAAGATGCGCGCCGTTTCGGTGATGCCCGGCAGCCGCTCCGCCAGCATCGCCGGGTCGAGGTGGTCAAGGTGCAGGTGGATGTGGTCCTTGAGCTTGCCGCAGCCACGGCCCTCGCGAATCTCGATGGTCATGGCGCGCGAAACGACGTCGCGTGAGGCGAGGTCCTTGGCGGACGGCGCATAGCGCTCCATGAAGCGCTCGCCCTGGCCATTGACCAGATAGGCGCCTTCGCCGCGCGCGCCTTCGGTGATCAGGCAGCCCGCCCCATAGATGCCGGTCGGGTGGAACTGGACGAATTCCATGTCCTGCAGCGGCAGGCCGGCGCGCAGCATCATGGCGTTGCCGTCGCCGGTGCAGGTGTGGGCGCCGGTGCAGGAGAAATAGGTGCGCCCGTAGCCGCCGGTCGCCAGGATCGTCATATTGGCACGAAAGCGGTGAATGGTGCCGTCATCAAGCTTGATGGCAACGACGCCGCGGCAGCGGCCCTCCTCATCCATGATGAGGTCGATGGCGAAATATTCGATGTAGAATTCAGCGGCATGCCGCAGCGCCTGGCCATACATGGTGTGAAGCATCGCGTGGCCGGTGCGGTCGGCGGCCGCGCAGGTGCGCTGTGCGGTGCCCTTGCCGTAATGGGTGGTCATGCCGCCGAACGGGCGCTGATAGATTTTGCCATCTTCGCGGCGCGAGAACGGCAGGCCCCAATGTTCCAGTTCGTACACCGCCGCCGGCGCATTGCGACACATATATTCGATCGTGTCCTGGTCACCGAGCCAGTCGGCGCCCTTGACGGTGTCGTACATGTGCCAGCGCCAGTCGTCCTCGCCCATATTGCCGAGCGAAGCCGCAATGCCGCCTTGGGCCGCCACGGTGTGCGAGCGGGTCGGAAACACTTTGCTGATGCAGGCCGTCTTGAGGCCGGCTTCGCCGCAGCCGACCACGGCACGCAGGCCCGAGCCGCCGGCGCCCACCACAACAACGTCGTAGGTGTGGTCTTCGATCGGATAGGCGTGGCCGTTCACCGCTGGCGCGTGGCCGTTTGAACCATTGCTCGCCATATCAGACTCCAAACGACAGCTTGAAAATTGCGTAGGCCGCCGTCAGTCCGACCACGACGGTGAAGAACGTGTTGAGCATCACGAGCGACAATCTGGCGATCTCGCCATGCACATAGTCCTCGATGACGACCTGCATGCCGATGCGCATGTGATAGGTGACGGAACCGATGAACAGGAGGATAACGATAGCGACCAGCGGAGAACCCAGGATCTGCTGTGCCGCCGCGTGATTGCGCCCGAGGAGCGACACCACGATCAGCACAAACGCAATGGTCAGCGGTATGTTGGCGACCGCGGTGAGCCGCTGGCGCCAGAAATGTTCGGTGCCGGAGCGTGCTGATCCGAGACCGCGGACGCGCGCCAATGGCGTGCGAAGCTTGCTGTTCATCGGGGGCCTCCGATCAGGAAAAAGCCGACAATCCAAAGCAGGACGGTGAGAATGACTGAGCCCACGCCCGTGGCGAGCGCCAATCCCTCGCGCTCCTGTTGCGAAAATCCGCGGCCGGCGTCCCAGATCAGATGCCGGATGCCGCCGAGCATGTGATGGATCAGCGCCCAGGTGTAGCCGAACAGGACGAGGCGCCCGAAATACGAATCCACAAAGCCGGCGACCTTGCCATAGGCTTTCGGGCCGGAACCAGCCGCGGTCAGCCACCAGGCCATCAGCAGCGTGCCAAAATAGAGGGCGCAACCCGTTATCCGGTGCAGAATGGACATCAACATCGGCAACGGCCAACGGTAGATCTGCATATGCGGAGAAACAGGTCGCTCGGTCATTTTTGCTTCCGCCATCGACGCCCCCGTGGAACTAGTTTCGTGTTAGACGAAGTAACGCTTGCAAACATGGCAGGCAATCAGCAATTGGCGTAATATGACTTCGTAAAATACGAAGGCTGTGGATTCTTTGGATGAAGCCATGCGGTTCGACATCGCCGACCTGAGCCTGTTCCGCCACATCGTGGAGGCGGGGTCCATCACGCATGGCGCGGAGCGGGCCAACCTCGCCTTGGCGGCGGCCTCCACCCGCATCCGCAATATGGAAGAGGCGCTGGGGGCCCCCCTCCTGGTGCGAACCCGGCAGGGGGTTACGCCAACACAAGCAGGACGGACTCTTTTGCAGCATGCACGCGCCATTTTGCGCCAAGCCGAGCGCCTGCGCGAAGACCTCGGCGCCTACGCGGCCGGTCAGACGGGCCAGGTCAGGCTGCTCTCGAATACCAATGCGTTGACAGAATTCCTCCCCGAAGCGTTGAGCTCGTTCCTCGCCAGCCACCCGAATGTGAGCGTGGATCTGGAAGAGCGGCTCAGCGACGAAATCGTTGGGCTCATAGCCGAAGGTGTCGCCGATCTCGGTATCGTGGCCGGCACCGTCGATGTCACGACGCTTGAGACTTTTCCATTTCGCAAGGACCGGTTCGTCCTGGTGGTCGGGCGAGACCACCCTTTGGGCAATCTCCAACAGACTGCATTTGCGAAGGTGCTCGAATACAATTTTGTCGGACTCGATCGTTCAAGCGCATTGCAGCGCTTCCTTGCCGACAAAGCGGCGCGGGTTGGCCGGCCACTGCGGCTACGCGTCCAGCTGCGCAGTTTTGATGCGGTGTGCCGGATGGTCGAATGCAATGTCGGCATCGGCATTGTGCCGGAAACGACTGCGCGCCGCGTCGCCCATACGATGGCGATTGCGATCGTGGATTTGACGGATGCCTGGGCGGTGCGTGAACTCACGATCTGCGTCCGGCAATTGGACGAATTGCCGCCCTATGCGCGCCAACTGGTCGAACACCTACGGATTGGGGCGGAACGAACGTAGCGCACGGCACGGAATCCAGGTTAACGCTATTTGAGCTGGAGCACTTTGAGCAGAAAATCGGGATCCCAGCTGGCTTTTTTACGGCGTGTC
>Ga0209488_10002779_pt1 | contig 14281 bp, 13 predicted proteins | sample Rivendell_Oct201_8_FD_188349 | JGI IMG/M metagenome (GOLD analysis project Ga0209488, IMG submission 188349) | Vadose zone soil microbial communities from the Eel River Critical Zone Observatory, Northern California, USA -... | ecosystem: Environmental > Terrestrial > Soil > Vadose zone >... | reverse complement strand
ACGAGGCGTCGGCAACGGAATCTTTCGCGTTCCCGGAATGCCCTCTTGCACGCTTGCGGCTTCATCGACGAGGACGAGGCTGGTGAGATGTGTGACCAGCCCTTCTTTCTCGGCCAGTTCAGCCGCGCTTTCGGCGTCGACCGCCGGCAGCGCGAGGCTCGCTGCAAGCGCCGCGACAGCGCGCGTATCAATTGTCTCGAGCAGCGATTCTTGGGTCCGCTGCCAGGACGCGGATATCGACATGCCGGCGCGGCAAACAGATAATCGCTCCGGGGCACCTGTAATCCGGCCAAGAGTCTTGTGGCTTGTGCGGAGCGAGCGCAATGACTGGGCGAGTACTTCCGCCAAGTCCCCCCCGCTGGCGACGAATATTTCGCCTCCGGTAAGGGCCGCAAGATATCCGACATTGGCTTCCAGACTATCCTCGCCAACGAGCACGACGGAGTAGCGGCGCCCCGTTTGCGCCAAGGCCTGAACATCGAGCGCATGGCTCTTTCCGTCGGTGACAAGAAGCACGTCCCGTGCATTGGTTTGACCGGCGACACCTTCGAGCGCACGGCCGATATTCGTTCCGCCATTTGGCTTGTTTAGCCGTTTCGCTATCGCGTTGAGGCTTTGGTCATTCCGTGTCGATCCAACATGGTTGAACCCGTCACTGAATTCCCAGATGTCAATGATATCCGCGCGACCGATGCCTTTGGCAATATCCTGCAGGCCACGGACGATTTCATCATGTTTGGTATTGTTGAGCCTGCCCGAGAACTGCTCATTCATGGAACCAGATCGGTCGATCAGCAAGGCCAAGTCGAGAGCGGCGTCCGTGACAGCAGAAGGTTCTATGCGCAGAATAACCTTGCGGCCGTCGGCGGCACGACCGCACAAATCGCCAGGTACCCAATTGCTTGTGACCATATCGATTGGTGCGTTGAGCGGAACCTTGGCTGCGCCGTTTTCAAGTCGTCCATCAATCAATTCTATCTGTCCATCGAGGCATGAAACCGTGAGATCGGCGATCTGATTTGGGCCGTCATGGATAAGATCATCGGAATCCGGCAACCCCGATCGCCCGAATATTTCGCCGACCGTAAGCGGAATCCTTAAGTGCCCTGTGCCATTGATGTTCGTCAGGGTCATTGCCCAGTTCGTGGAAACCGCAATCTCGGCACCCGGGGGAATGTGTCCGACCGACAGCATGTGAACACCACGCAGCACTTCTTCATGCAGCACCGATGTCTTGCCTCGTTCCAATGCGCTCTCGTAGGTTTCGCGGGCCTTGTCCTTGCGCTGCGCCTTGGCATTGAGAACACGGCCATCAATCCGGGCTTCCAGAGCAAAGAGGACGGCATGCACCGGGATCGGGAAAGTGATCGTCGCCTCGATGCTCTTTCGCTCGTCATTCCGGAAAGTTCGCGTGGTCGAGACGACGGCCAGTCCGTGCGCGACGCGCACATCGAACTGGGTCGATAGGAGCGGAAGCGGCCGTTTCGTTCCGGTAATGCAAGCGCCGCTAACGAAAACATGAAGCGGATCAATCATTGCTGGAGATGCGATCAGACTCATGGATTTGTTCCTTCAATAGATCCTTGAGAAGTGCTGCAGCGCGTTCGATTACTGGCGTCACGTCGGTGACCTGGCCCAGAAGATCGGGATTGATAACGAGCGTTATGCCCGGCGCCACCGTGAAGGGGGCCCCGTGCCCTCCTTCAAGAAGCAGTTTGATGGCCGCGGGTGGAAAGCCGAGGTCTTTCAGTTTCGTGTAGCGTTGTATCGCAACGACATGATCATCGTCGTAGTCGGCGTTCGATCGCCCGCCGCGCGGCGCAGGCATGAACCCTTCAGCGATCAGATAACGAATCTGCCGTTCGGCGATACCGGTGCGGCTTGTTAGTTCACGAATGTTCATAACCATCCCTATTGACAATAGTTTTGTCAAAACACGGGATCGAAGTCAATGCCTTTTTACAATATTTTTGTCGAAACAGCAAAGACTCACACCAACTGTTTGATTTTATTATGATTTATATGTACCAGGTCGGGAATTCCTCCGGCCTGGTCCTGGTGCGCGGCTATGAAGAGCGCGCGCCGTCGGTCACCTCGGCGGCGCGTCGCTTCAGCAGGTTCTGTTCGCGCTTGTTGCCCGCCAGCGCAGCGGCCGCTTCGAATTCGACACGCGCCTCCTCGTGGCGGCCGAGTTTATGGAGCAGGTCCCCTCGAACGCTGGGCAGCAGGTGATAAGCTTTGAGGGCGGGCTCAGGCACAAGACGGTCCACGATCGCCAGCGCCGCTTCCGGCCCCTCGGCCATGCCGACCGCAACGGCGCGGTTGAGTTCGACGATCGGCGAGCGCACAACCGCAGCCAAATCCGCATAGAGTCCGGCGATGCGCGACCAGTCGGTATCGCCCGCTGTCCGCGCGAGGGCGTGGCAGGCGATAATCGCCGCCTGGAGCGCATAAGCGCCGCCAGTTCCGCCCAGTTCGCCGACGCGACGAAGCGCACGCATTCCACGCTGAATCTGGAGTTGGTCCCAGAGTGCGCGGTCCTGGTCCAACAAGAGAACGGGCTCGCCTGCTGCGTCGGTGCGCGCCGCCGAGCGCGAGGCATTGAACTCCATCAGGGCGAGCAACCCATGGGCTTCGGGCTCGTTCGGTGCGATAGCGGTGAGCACGCGGCCCATGCGCAGGGCCTCATTGCAAAGCTCCGGGCGCAGCCAGTCCTCGCCGCGCGCGGCCGTGTAGCCTTCGTTGAAAACGAGGTAGACGACCTCCAGCACCGAAGAGAGCCGTTCCGACAGTTCCTTGCCGCGCGGAGTCTCATAGGCCAGCCCCGATTGCGAAAGGGTCCGCTTTGCGCGCACGATGCGCTGGGCGATGGTCGCGGTTGGCAAAAGGAACGCCCGTGCGATCTCCTCGGTCGTCAGGCCGCAGATCATGCGTAGCGCGAGCGCTGCGCGCGCCTCTCCAGACAGGCACGGGTGACAAGCGGTGAAGATGAGGCAAAGCAGCTCATCGCCGATGTCGTCGTCCAAGTCGGAGTGAAAATCGGGCATGGCCTGCTGCTCCGCCTCCATGCCCCTCGCGATCATCTCGTGCTTGCGCTCAAGCATGCGGCTACGGCGAAAATGATCCAAGGCGCGGCGCTTGGCGGTCGCCATCAGCCAGGCACCGGGTCTTTCCGGAACGCCTGTCACCGGCCAATGCTCAAGCGCGGCCAGCAGGGCTTCCTGCGTCAAATCCTCGGCCAGCGGCACATCGCGCAGCATCCTCGCCAGGCTGGTGATCAGCCGGGGCTGTTCGATCCGCCAAACGGCAAGAATCGTGTGATGGATTGCGCGATGGGCATCGGCGGCCGTCATGGCCGCCGACCGCTTCCAGCGGAGGCTTGCCTCAAGGGCCGGCAAACGCGCGAACCTCGCACGTCCCTTCCCATCCCGGCATGAAGTCCTTGTGGAGCTGCATGAATTCGACCGCCGCCGCCACCGCCTCCTCCTTGTCGCGCAACTCGAAGATCGCGAAGCCGCCGATCAGCTCCTTGGTCTCCACATACGGGCCATCGACGACGCTAAGCTCTCCGCCGGTTATTTTCACCTGCGCGCCGGTGGCGACCGGCATCAGTCCGCCGCTGTCGAGCATGCGGCCGGCCTTGATCTCCCGGTCGGCGAGTTTGTGCATCGCCGCCATAAGTTCTGGCGTCGGGGATCCCTGGGGCTTGGGCGATGTGACGATATACATGAAACGCATCCGAGTACTCCTTCTCTGGCGAGCCGCCGGCGCCATCGCGGCTGAACTGTCTCGCACCTTAGGTCGACGAACCAGCCCGCTCCAGATCGACACGCGTCATAAAAAAAACCTTGGCGCGTCGGCATTCGGCCGCCTCGTGCGGGGATCCCTTGTTATGCTAGGCTTGTTCATCCCCGTCATCACTTTGCCGAAATACGCCAATGAGGCTGACATGACCAACCATCGTCAATCCGAACAAATCGAAGAAGGCTTGAGCCGCCGTGGTTTGGTTCAGGCCTTGGCCGTAGGTGCAGCGGCGTCGAGTTTCGCCACGCCGTCAATGGCGCAGCAGTCGTCAATACTGGCCGAAGCAACCGCCGCGGACTATGTCCGCGATCCGACACACTGGGGTAGCCCCGAAGTCGCGGCCCTGTTTCCGGGATTCAAGCATCTCAACATGCGCACGAAGGGCGCGGTCATTCGTGTGCGCCATGGCGGCTCCGGTCCACCTTTGATGCTCCTGCACGGCAATTCGCAGAACCACGCGACGTGGTTTGGCGTCGCTGCGCGGCTGGCGCAACGCTACCATGTGGTTCTCGCCGATCTGCGCGGCTATGGCGACAGTTCGCTGCCCGAGCCTGGTGCTAATCACATCAATTACAGCGCTCCGGTATTGGCCTCGGACATGTTCGAAGTGATGGACAGTCTCGGGCATCAGCGATTCTTCCTCGCGGGCCACGATCGCGGCGCGCGCGTGAGCCATCGCATGTGCCTCGATCACCCTGATCGGATCATGAAGGTCTGCATCCTGGATGTGTTGCCGTCGTATCATTCCTGGACCAATCTCTCCATGAGATCGGCCCTGGCCTCCTGGCACTGGCAGTTCCTGGCGCAACCGGAGCCATTTCCCGACACACTGATAAGCGCCGTTCCTGCCGAATGGTTTCTGAAGAGCCGAGGTTACGACCGGCAACTTCCCAAGATCGTGTTCGACGACTACATCCGCTGCTTCACAAAAAAAACGATTCTCGGCGCCTGCCGCCACTATCGCGCCAACGCCACAATCGATTTCCAGACCGACACGACCGAGAAGGATCGCCTGATGGCGACGCCGCTCTTGGTCCTGTGGGGCACACGAGGCGCGCCGCCGACCCAGGAATTTCCGACCGTATGGCGCAGATTCGCGAGTAACCTCGTCGACGCCCAACCGCTCCCGACCGGCCACGCCGTGCAGGTAGAAGCGCCCGACGGCGTTTACGATCATTTCGTCAAATTTTTCACGGCGTGAACGGCGAGGTTGGATACATCGCCTCTGCCAATCGGGACGCTCCAGACTGCATTTCTCACACTGGTGTAAGAAATGCGGACTTGCGTGACGAGTGCGACGCGATCATTGCCTCTCCCATCCTGACAAGGCGAGCGCCGAGTCCGTTCGATCCTACGCTTTGGGCCGTGACACGTGCGCCCTCCAGCAGGAGATCCAATTCATCTGCAAGCATGTCCGGATCACTGAGCCCGGCCGCGTCACAGAGGCGAACGAGTCGCAAGCGATGCGCCGCCTTGGCCTCTTCAATGACGCGGCGCGCGGGATGTCCCTTTTCCGGTAGTTCGACCGCGGCATTCGCCAACGGGCAACCGCGCTCATCGGTGCTCGCGACATGGGCGGCCATTTCCTTGAGCCATTCGCGAAGCTGCGCCAGCGCATCCCCGGGATAAGCCTTCTCGAATCTGTCCCAACATGCCTCGGAGGCTTTGGCAGATTGGCGCAAATATTCCGCCACCAACTCATCCTTTGACGGGAAGTGGCGGTAGAGCGTCATCTTGTTGGTTCCGGCGGCTTCGGCGATTGCTTCCACCCCCACTGCCCGGATCCCATGCCGGTAGAACAAGTCCGCAGCAACCGCGAGCAAGCGGTCCCGTGGCGGGATTCTACCATCTTTTCCGTAACTTACATCCAGTTTTGTTGTCATAGAGAATTTCCGCTTGACAGGGGTGTTACCGGTCAGTATCTATCAACTAGTGTTACCGGTCAGTACCACAACGCGATCCAAAAGTCACGCCGTTTGTCGAACCCATTATCAAGGAGAAAATCATGTCAATCAGCGAAGTCGCGACCGCAGCGCGAGCGCACGACACCACAGGCGGCCCCACCCCGGAAACGGAGAATTTGTTCTCGTCTTACCAGTTGGGCGACCTCAATTTGGATAACCGGATCGTGCTTTCGCCGATGACGCGCAGCCGGGCGCTCGAAGGCAACGTTCCAAACCCGCTTGCAGCGATCTACTACGCGCAGCGTGCGTCCGCCGGCCTTCTCATCACCGAAGCCACGCAGGTCAGCCCGCAGGGTATCGGCTATATTCGCACGCCGGGAATCCACTCAGCCGCGCAAGTCGCCGGCTGGAGGAAGATTACTGACGCAGTACACCGCGCGGGAGGCACAGTCTTCGCCCAACTCTGGCACGTCGGGCGCGTGTCGCACCCGGATTTTCACGGCGGGGCGTTGCCGGTTGCTCCTTCGGCGCTACCGGTCGAGGGCGAGGCCTTCACGGTCAGCGGAAAAGTGAAGATCGTAACCCCCCGTGCGCTGGAAGCACGGGAGTTGCCCGCGATCGTTGACCAATTCCGCATGGCAGCCGAGAACGCCAAGGCCGCCGGGTTCGACGGCATCGAGTTGCACGGCGCCAATGGATACCTGTTGGACCAGTTCCTGCGCGACGGCTCCAACAAGCGCAGCGACGAATACGGCGGCAGCATCCAAAATCGCGCACGCTTCCCGCTTGAAGTGACCGAAGCGGTGACCCGCGTGTGGGACCCGTTGCGCGTCGGGTACAAGCTCTCGCCTCACTTCGCCGGCTACTCGATGTCGGATTCCAGCCCGGTCGAAACGTTTTCTTATCTCGCCGAGCAATTGAACCGGCTGCGGATCGGCTATCTGCATATCGGGGAAGCGATTGCCGGCCCGATGGCCGCCCCGGCCGGAACGGTGCGTATCACTCCAAAGCTGCGCGACAAATTCAGCGGCACGATCATCGTGAATGGGGGCTATGACGCTCGGTCTGCCGGCGCCGCGATCACGCGCGGAGAAGCCGATCTCGTCGCGTTCGGAGTGCCGTTCCTGGCCAATCCCGATCTGCCGGTCCGCTATCGGCAGAATGCACCTCTCAACGCGCCCGACCAAACAACTTTCTACGCCGGCGAAGAGAAGGGCTACATCGATTACCCAGCCTTGGCGCAATAGTACGGCGACTCGCGGGCACATCTGCGCGAATAGTGCGGTGCGCGGAAAGTCCCGAGTATAAAGTGCCGGCGTGGCGCATCTCGCGCCACGCTTCTCTGCGCCAAGATAAAGCTCGATTGCCGATTGAAATCCGCGACAGGCTGATAGGCGAGCCGACTGCGATCGCGACCCGCGGCTGGATGGCAAATCCGGGCACGCCGGCCACGATTATGATCGTCACTTCCGGTGCCCAGCGCGCACGGTTCGCGCATGGCGCGCCCATCGCGCGAAGCCTCCTATGATCGAGATTGACGCCACGCCAGCCGTCGATCGGCCTTCAAAAATAGATGTCATGATGATAGGATATAATTGGATATCTGGTCACAGCTTTGGGCACCGCTCATGGACACGTCAGTCCGAGCCATACCCCGAGTGGGCGCTGCCGCGACAGGATCGGTTTCCATCGCGGTCGCAGCGGCGACCGCGGCCGTTGCCAATCTGGCCATTTGGTTTCCAGGTGAGTCAGGTCCCGACAGCCGGTCCCAATATGCTCAGGCAGTTATTGGGCAGTTCGATGACTGGCATCCGCCGACCATGGCCTGGCTATGGTCCATGTTTCGGCTGCTTGCAGACGGCGACGGGCCGATGTTTTGCTTTCAAGTTGTCTGCTATTGGCTCGGTTTTGGGTTGATCGCAATCGGGCTCGCCCAAGCCAGTCGAATGCGCGCAGCCTGGGCCATGCTGGGAGTGGCGCTGTTTCCGTCCTTGCTGACGCTGAATGTCGTGCTTCTCAAAGATGTCGGCATGGGCGCAACGCTTCTTACTGCGTTCGCCGCATTGTTCTGGTGCCGAATTCAGAATCGCGAAGTTCCTGCTGCAATCGTTGCGATTTCGCTGGTATTCCTGCTCTATGGTGCTCTGGTACGCGTCAACGCAGTCTTCGCGGTAGTGCCGTTGTTCGTTTACATGAGCCGACCGCAATGGTTCGTCCGCCCCTGGCGGCTATTGGCAGTATCAATTCCTGTCTCATTGGCGATGGTTCCTGCGGCCCAACTGTTCAATTACGGTGTGCTCCACGCCGAGCCCCTTCGTCCCATCCGGTCCCTGCAAATCTTTGATGTTACCGGGATAGCTTACAATTCCGGCGATATGGCAGTGTTCGGGCTCGGCAATTCCTTCACAATCGACGAGGTGACCCGTTGTTACACGCCAGTAGGCTGGGATCACCTCGCACCATGGGGCGAATGCCGATTTTTCTGGGACCGCCTCGCCATTTCTCCGGATTGGCAGGCGATCGCGGAAGAATCTGATGCGAGGCCCGCCATGGGGCTGGAGGCTAATCCGGATTTGACCGGCCTTTGGATTGCAGCGATCGTCCGCCATCCTCAGGCCTATGCAAAACACAGGCTCGCGCATTTCAGTTCGGAGATATGGCGCGGCGCCTCGATCGCCAGTCCGAATGCCGCAGCGCCGAAACCCCTTGGTATCGTGCTTTACGATCTCGTGACGGCATCTGCATTTTGGGTCGCAATTGGCACGGCCCTGTTGATCCGACTCTCTTTCGTGCGCTCCGTGCGGCGTACCGCTTCGATCGACGCCGCACTCGCACTGCTCTTGTCCGGCCTGTTTTATGGAAGCGCTTATCTCATCATTGGCGTCGCGACAGAGTTGCGGTACCTGTTCTGGACCCTCATTGCGATATTCGCGGCGCTCGTGATTTCGCTGCCGGAGCTGAGAATGACGTTGGGCGCCCGCCGTCGTCATGCGACTGCAATAAGGTCACTCATCAAGACGGCCACTCATAAGGCTTGAATGGCGCGCACGGCTCGCGGCTCAGTAGTGGTTCCGTAATGAACCCATTTCGACGAATTCCAATTCTGACGCTCGAGGACTCCTCTCAGCCGTTTCGTAGAGGGGCGGTCCGAGGGGTTGAGCCTGCAAGTCGCATATGAGACGACTTAATCTTGAACAAACCTCGATAGATTGTACAACATTTTCGAACAGGGCTATCCCATGGATTCTTGGTGGGAGATCAAACGATGAGCGCCACTCCAAGCGACCTCGTGATGCGGCTGCGCAAGCTTGATTGCTGCGCGGTCTCCGATGCGCTCGATCAATTGAAGCTCGGCGGCGTGGTGACGGGCTTGCTGCAGCAGGGCTCGGGTGCCGGCCATATTGCGGGACGCGCGATAACGGTCAAGCTCGGCGTCGGCGTACCGCACGAAGGGCCGCCGAAACATCTGGGCGCAACGGCCATCGAGATCGGTGGTCCCGATGATGTCATCGTGATCGAGCAGCGCTCCGGCGTCGAGGCCGGAAGCTGGGGCGGCCTGCTCTCGCTCGGCGCAAAAGTGAAAGGCATCGCCGGCGTCGTCGCGCACGGCCCCGTGCGTGACATCGACCAGGCCATCGAGATGGGCTTTCCCATTTTCGCCAGTGCCACGACCTCGCGCACGGCACGTGGCCGCATCGTCGAGATCGCCACCAACGTCCCGGTGTCGATCGGCGACGTCACAGTCTCCCCGGCAGACTACGTCCTGGCGGATCGAAGCGCCGTGATCTTCATCGGAGCCTCCGACATCGAACGGGTTCTCGCGGCGGCCGAGCGCATCGCCGCAAAGGAAGAGGCGATGGCCAAGGCCATTCTCGCCGGTCAGCCGATCGGGACGGTCATGGGCGCCAGCTACGAGCACATGCTCAAGTGAAGGTCACGACGGACCCAAACGACATCGACACGTCTCGACGGCAACCGCTTCTCGGAATTTGCATTGTTAAACATTTTCAGGTAATTTGTACAACATGGAAGAACGAGGCCATGAGATGGACATGAAATCACGGCGTAGCGCACGCTCCGCAACCGGGACTGCCGCGCCAAGCGATCACCGGAGGACCCGCCGCGCAAAATCGACGCCGTCCCGCGGCGCCGAACGCGCCAAAGCCGCGGCCCTGTCGGCCGGCCTGGCGCTCGACAAGAAGGACAGCCGCATCGCGGGACGCGTCAATAGCGATCTCGTCCGCCGGGCCAAGCGGAAGAGCGGCATCACGTCCGACAGCGCGCTCATCGAAGCCGGCCTGCTCAGCCTGGCAGCCGCGGACGATTTTGGCCGCTGGATTGTGGCGCAAGCCGGCCGGCTTGAGCAGGACTTCGATATTGGCCTTTGACCTCAAGCGCTCGTTGCGTCGCCTGAAGCCGGGGGCGCGAATTCACGCTCTGCGGCAGCGCTCCGATGCCTCGTTGACCTTTGTCACGGCGGCAACGCCGCCAGCACGCAATCTCATGATCGATACCTGCGTCTACATCGACGCCGCACGCGGCAAGATGCCGGCGGAAGTGACCGCCTTTGTCGCTACCAGCCAAATTCATCATTGCAGCATGTGTCTGGGCGAACTTGCTTTCGCTCTCGGGCGCCTCGATCCGCAAGACGCCCGGACGCAAGAGCAAGCCGGATTCATTGCCGACGTTATCATGCATGTACCTGGACATCGGGTAGTGGAGCCAGACGACGAAGCCTTTATCGAGGCCGGCATGGCTGCCGGCATTCTGGCCCGGACGCAAAACTACACGCACGACGGCCGTCGCAAACTCCTGAACGACGCCCTCGCCCTCATGACTGCCCGCAAGTGCGGCCTCGTGCTGTTGACTGCAAATATCGTAGACTTCGATCTGCTGACGCAGCTGCGCACCGACGCACAGGTGATCTACTATCGCCCAAACTGATTGTCTGGATGGCCAAGGCCATTCTGGCTGGTCAGCCGATCGGGACGGTCATGGGCGGCCGAATGGGGCCGCGCGTCATTTGATTTGAAGGGACAGGAGTTATGCGTAAGGGTGGGCCTTAAGTCTGACCTGCACTCGAACGGCCTTTCACCTTCCGCGCGCCGTGCAGGCGGTCGAGAGCGAGGCTGATCAGCGGCCAGAACAGGAGAACGAGTGCCAGCGTCGTGATCGACCCGACGAGCCAGTTCGACCAGAACACACCGAGGTTGCCACCCTCGCCGATCATGGCCTGGCGGAAGGAGGCCTCGGCGCGATTGCCGAGCACCAGGGCAAGCGTCAACGGCGCAAGCGGAATGTCGACCTTCTTGAACACGTAGCCGACGACGCCGAAGATGAGCATGAGCCAGACGTCGAACATCGCGTTCTGGATCGCGAAGGCGCCGATCGCGCAGGACACCACGATCATGGGCGCGATGGCGGAAAACGGCACGCGCAGGATTGCGGCGAAGACCGGCACCGTGGTGAGCACGAGCACGAGGCCGACGACATTGCCGAGGTACATCGAGGAGATCAGGCCCCAGACGAAGTCCTTGTGTTCGATAAACAAAAGCGGACCCGGATTGAGGCCCCACACCAGGAGCCCGCCGAGCAGGATCGCCGCCGTGCCTGATCCCGGAATGCCAAGCGCCAGCATCGGCAGCAACGCGGCTGTGCCGGACGCGTGCGCTGCGGTTTCAGGCGCGAACACGCCTTCGATCGCGCCCTTGCCGAATTTTTCCGGATGTTTGGAGAAACGCTTGGCGAGATTGTAGCCCATGAAGGACGCCGCAATGGCGCCACCCGGCGTAATGCCCAGCCAGCATCCGATGGCCGACGAGCGCAGCAAGGTCATCCAGTAACGCGGCAAATCCATCCAGACATTGAAAACGACCCTGAAGGTGATCTTGGCGGGATGGCCGCGCAGCGCCAGCCTTTCCTCCATGGTGAGCAGGATCTCGCTGATGCCGAACAACCCGATGACGGCGACCAGAAAATTGATGCCGCGCAGGAGTTCGGTCGTGCCGAAGGTCATGCGCAATTGCCCCGACACGGTGTCAAGGCCGATGCCGGCGAGCAACAGTCCCAGCGACATCGAGATGATGGTCTTGTGCTTGTCCTCACGGCCCAAGCCGACGAACGAGCAGAAGGTGAGGAGATAGACCGCGAAAAATTCAGGTGGACCGAATTTCAGGGCGAAGGTCGCGATGCCGGGGGCCAGGAACGTGATCAGCAACACCGCCACCAATGAGCCGATGAATGAGGAAGTGAACGCCGCCGTGAGGGCTTCGGCGGCCTGCCCATTCTGCGCCATCGGATAGCCGTCGAATGTGGTCGCGACCGACCAGGCTTCACCCGGGATATTGAAGAGGATCGACGTGATGGCGCCGCCGAACAGCGCGCCCCAATAGATGCAGGAGAGCATCACGATGGCCGTGGTCGGATCCATCGAAAACGTGAGCGGCAGGAGGATCGCGACCCCGTTCGGACCGCCGAGCCCGGGCAGTACACCGACGAATACGCCAAGGATAAGGCCGACCATCATGAAGGCGAGCGTCTTCCACGTCATCAAGACGGTGAAGCCGTGCAGGAGCAGGCCGAAGGCTTCCATCGCATTATCCTATGGCATGATTGAGCATGAGCTGTTTCGAAAACCGGTTTCCACGTTTCGGAATCATGCCCTAACGCCCGAGGGCCGCTTCGATCGGTCCCTTCGGCATGATCACATCGAACGCAACGTCAAACGTGATGAACATGATGATCGAAAACAGAAAGGCCGTGAGGAGCGATTTCCAAGGCGCGATATGACCGACGAACCACATGAAACCGGCAATCAGAAGAAAGCTCGCCACATAGAGACCGAGCCACTCCATGAGCGCGCAGAACAGCAAGGTCGGAACGAACACCTGCATGACGCGGAACAATTGGTCGCGATTGACGAAAGTGCCGCCGGCCCCAGCCGACATGAACAACTTGTCCGCCAAGCCATAAAGACTGGCGGCGCCGAGCAGCAGGGAAAGATAGAAGGGAAAATAGCCGGACTGGGGACCGTCGGCCTCCCACGCAGCGCCGGAACGCCAGTTGTCGTAGCCGAGCAGAACCGCCAACCCAAATATCAACAGGTAAACCACGACATCGACACTTCGGGTCCCGACGACGGGTCGCTGGTCACCTGCTGCCGTATCGGCTTCTTCGGCCATTCTCGTCTCCTCGCATCGCCTGTCACCAAAGCGCGATACACGTTGATGGTTTGAGCGACGATGTGTCGGCAAACTCGGTTAGCCCCCTCTCCCTTAGGGGCGGCGGAGCCGCCGAGAGGGCTGGGGTGAGGGGTCACGGACTCTCGGTGGCTCCGAACCCCCTCACCCCAACCCTCTCTCCAAAGGGGAGAGGGAGTCTACGGAGCCCGTAGCCCGGGTTGAGTTCTTCACGAAACCCGGGATCAATCTAGTGGGGGATAGTCCCTCCCCGGGTTTTTGCACAGCGCGTCTTGCGACGCGCCAACCCGGGCTACGACACCACTACTTCGCAACAAACCCGGCCTCTTGCATCAATTGGGCGTTGACCTTGTTGTCTTCCTCGAGGAACTTCACCATGTCGGGCCCGGTCAGGAAGATGGGCTTGAGCGCCTGCTTTTCCATATAGTCCTTGTATTCCGCAGTCTGTGAGATCTTGCGGAACAGGTCGACGTAGAAAGTGCTCTGGTCGGCCGTGACCTTGCCTGGCAGGAACATCGCGCGCAGCATCAGGTACTGCACATCAAGACCTTCTTCTTTACAGGTCGGCACGTCGCTCCAGGACTGGTTGCCCGCGACCTTGGTCTTGTACTCGATGCGCTCCTTGTCGAAAACGCAGAGCGCCCGCACCTGGCCGGCGCGCCATACTTCGAGATTTTCCGACGGGTTGTTGACATTCGAAGCCGTGTGGTTGCCCACAAGCTGGGTCGCCGCCTCGCCGCCTGACGAATAGGGCACATAGGCGAATTTGGTGCCGGTCTGCTTCTCCAGCAAAACCGTCAAAATCTGGTCTTCGCGTTTCGATCCCGTGCCGCCCATCTTGAAGGGCGGGGTCGCGGCCTTTGCGGCAGCGACGAAGTCCTTGACGCTGGTCTGCGGCTGCGAGGCATTGTTCCACAACACGAACTGGTCGAGCGCGATGACCGAAATCGGCGTGAGTTCCCGCCAACTGAACGGTAGCTTGGCTGAGAGCGGCAGCATGTAGATCAGAGAATAGGCGATAAGCACCTTGTTGGCGTCGCCTGCGCCGGCCTTCATATACATCAGGGCCTCGGCACCGGATGCGCCGCCCTTCAGCGAGACCACCACGGGCTGCTTCATCAGCCCGTTTTTCTGGATGGCGGCCTGCATCATGCGCGCCATCTGGTCCGAGGCGCCGCCGGCGCCTGCCGCCACTACGATCTCGATCGGCTTGGTCGGCTCCCACGCGGCTTGCGCAGGTACGCCCGCCAGCAGGAGCGCAAGCGCCCCGCCCAGACCGGTCACGGACATTGCTTTGGACATGACGTTCTCCCTCATCTACGGCTGTTATTCAAGGTTAACACTTACCAAGCACATCAAACGGTCAGGGACAAG
>Ga0209488_10002778_pt1 | contig 14282 bp, 14 predicted proteins | sample Rivendell_Oct201_8_FD_188349 | JGI IMG/M metagenome (GOLD analysis project Ga0209488, IMG submission 188349) | Vadose zone soil microbial communities from the Eel River Critical Zone Observatory, Northern California, USA -... | ecosystem: Environmental > Terrestrial > Soil > Vadose zone >... | reverse complement strand
AGCGGCGCTGCGCGCTCTACGGCGAGCGTCAGATCGACAGACGACAACTTGCCAGCCGCCACATCGACAGGCGTCGACGGAGCGCTTTGATACTCGCCACCGATCGCCTGCACGACATATTTGCCGGCAGGAAGCCTGCTGCTGGAATATTTGCCCTGCTCCTGGGTGATGACCATAAAATTGAGACGGCGCTCTGCGTTCTTCATCTGCACGAACGCGCCTGCAACCGGCGCACCTCTCGCGTCGGTGATGACGCCAGCCAGGGTGCCGATAGTGTCTTGTGCCAGTGCGACAGGACAAGACGCCGTCGCAACCAACGCCAATGCAGCAAAACCTGATTTCAGCATGCTGAGCCTCCCGTTGGTGAGGTGATCGACAGCAACAACCACAATCGCAAAGGCGGATGTGGCACGCGACCGATCACGTCTCTTGTTTTGGCTCTGGGTGTTTGGGCTTTGGGCCGTCATCACCACAAAGCGTAGGGGCAACGAAATGCGTTGCCTGCGAAAAGGTCGCATGCGGCCATAGACAAGTCAACGCGCACCGCCACATGCAGTGCAACGACGATCACAGCCATGTCGGCTATTTGTTCGTCCAATATCCGGGGTTCTGCTTGAAAAATCTCTTCGGCACGACGCCGTAGATCAGCTGCACGCTGTCCACGGCCTCAGCCACACGGAAGTCGACGCCCATGCTGGCGATGGCATAGGCCTCCGCCGCCGTGACGCCTGCTCTCTCCTGCAACAGCTCGACCGCCTCGCGAACCGCGTTCTTCATCGCCACGTTGAGATCGACGTCGAGGCCGAGCGTGTAATAGTTGGTGGCGTCCTCGGCACGTGGCCCGCGCATGGCCTTGCCGGCGCCCTTGTGCAGGATGAACTGTAGCGTCGCGGTGAGCGATTGCTCGAGGGCGCCGCCATCGACCTCGCCATCAGCCTGCACGCCATGCGGATCGCCGGTGTAGAACAAGGCGCCCTCGTTGAACACCGGGATGGTAAGCGTCGATCCGACGCCGAGCGTTTTGAGGTCGAGGTTGCCGGCCCATTTTCCGGGCGGACCCGAGCTCACGATGATGAGATCGCTCGGTGGCGCAACCGCCATGATGCCGAGAAATGGCGACAGCGGCAGCTCGATGCCGCCGGGCAGCAACGCGACCTTGCGCTGCGGATCGGTCTTGATGATGCGCGGCGACGGCGTCGGCACCAGATCAGGCAGCACACCCGACCCCGGACCGGTATTGTTGACGCCATACGGCACGCGGAATTGCAGATCGAGCACGCGCACTTCGAGCGCATCACCCGGCACCGCGCCCTCGATCCAGATCGGTCCGGTAAGCACGTGGACGCCAAGCCCCTTGCCGCGCGGCACCTTGGCATAGATGTCCTTGGCGTCCTGCAAGACCTCCTCGGGCTTGATGCCGGCCTTGCCGAAATAGGTGACAGGATCCTCGCGCGTGACCAAGCCCTGGTGCGACATGGTATCGATGCGCACGGTGGTGCCCGACTTGATGCGCAGCACCGGCGGCACGCGCGCCGAGAGATAACCCCAGATCACTGTGTCCGGCGTCGAGCCGAGCGTGACATCGGGCTTGTTGTCAGCGGGCGCGGGCTGCGCGGCGGCGGACGAGATGAGCGCGAACGCGGCAAGTGCTGCGAATGCACAGGACATGGCGGCGGGTGATCGGAGGAGTAACACGACAAGCTGAGACATTGCGAGCTGAGACATGGGACGCGACCCTTTACGGCAAACGGCCAGGGCAGCATAGCAGCAAAAACGCACGGCGAATGGGGCCCGCCGTCTATTCCCCTTGCCGATCTATTGCCGAAACCAGCATCGCACTCGCCGCGCCGCCGCAGCTTGCAAAGGGTATGACGTCTGGCTGACCAGCCTTGTGGACCTACTCGCGCACCCTCGAAACGGAAAGCAGGGTGTGACCAATGACACTGAGGAGCGCAGCGATGCCCCATATGGTGAACATGTTCTGCTTGTAGCCTGCAGAAAGGCCAGCACCTTCGGCTATCATATCGCCGATATCCTTCCACCAGTTGGTAAGAGTGCCCGGCAACCAGCCGGCTGCATCAATGATTGCAAGCGCGACTCCCGAAATAACGGGCAGATAGAACAGGAGTATTACAGCTGCAACGAGAAGGCGGAGAACGACCAGCATGAGAGCCTCCTACGGTCTGTGCCCAACTGCAGCATTCCTGTAACCGACATCTCCAAATGCATCATTCAGAGAGTCAATCGTTGCTGCATTCGCTAACTGCCAACCAGCCATGGCAATAGGGTCGTTGCGGCATCGAGCCTCGAGTTGGGCCCTGGCCGTGGCATGTCCGACCGCAACGTGAAACGAAATAGGCGTACGAACGTTCCATGCTTCGGGACGTATTGCCTATTGCGGCTTCGGAATCGGCGTACTCGATGCGGCAGACCCGTCAGAAGTCCGGCTTCTCCGCCCTTGGGACGTCCGACTCCTTGTTGTTGTAGTACTCCATCCGATTCTCGGAACAGACGCCTTCCGTTATGCCGCTGGACCCCGGCGCATAGGTGATCGTCGCGGTCCAGGGCGTCGTAAATACACCTTCATCCTCGATGGTCAGATGCACCTGCAGGAACTTGCTGCCACGATGGCGGCTCCAGACATCGCCCTGAAACAGCCAATTCTCTTTGTTGTTTCGTTCGAGCGCGTCTTTCACGTCGTCATGGTCGCGCAGCCGGTAGCGCTCCACGATGTGCAACTTGTCGGTATAGGGCGTCCCGAACAAATCGATCATCGCGTACTTGCGATCGGTCTTGACCCCGACGGTGTCGATCACGAGGGTGTCACCCTCGTAGTGACCGACGGAATCTCCGTACCAGGACGGCTTTAGTGGTGACCGATGGGGCTCGTTCAGCCGCACACGGCGCACCTCATTGTTGTAGCCAGCGTACAAGATCGTGACCCTGTCCGGCTGCTGCATCATCTGCATGTTCTGCAGCTTGTAGATGAACAGCGTTGGCGAGGGCCAACACTGATTCGAAGGGTTCGGGACCGTGACGCCGGCAAGCGACATCTCGCCGGCCTTCTTGACCACCTCTGACGCCCAGGGCTGCAGGATCGGACTGTTATAGTCCCCGATCAGCTGGTCGTAGTTGCTGATCCCAACCTTGCCGGCAGGCAAAGCGAGCGAACCGCCCGGACCGGCGGGCCCCTGTCCTGCCCAGCGCGACAAGTTGGTGATCGGGCCAGGGCCCGCTGCGGGCGGCTCGAACCAGGGAAAGGAGGGATGAGTCCAGACGCCTGAAAGATTGGGAATCGATGCGGCGCTGTGCTTTTCAATAGCGGCCGGCCCGGCCGCCGAAGGCGCTTGCGCCATGGCGGGCATTGCTGCCACGGTCACCACTGTTACAAAAAGAAGGAAAGTCCGCTGCGTCCGCATCGGTCACCTCCCGTTGAAAGGCATTCTCCCGTTTGGTGAGCGTTGACCGTCGCGATCCGGGCATCTTCATCCGGTATTCGCCCGATGAACGCCAAACGACAGCAACAATAAGCGATTTTCAGTTCGGCCGGTAGCGGCTCGTTGAGGTCATCGGCGATGGTGTGTCGGTGGCCGCAGTAGCTTGAGGCGCATGGCGCATCAGCGCCAATTTTTCGATAAATCCGTGATTGCCAGCACATTCCCTCGGCGGACGACCGGCTACAGGGGTACCCAGCGGATAGACCTCCCTCGGTGGACCGAAACGGAAAGGAGGCGACAATGAGCTACGACCCGGAATTCATCGCCCGAATGCTGGTCGGCAATCTCGGATATGTGCTGCTCGTCGCCTCCATGATGATGACGCGCATGTTGCTCCTGCGAATATTCGCCATCGCATCAGGAATCGTCGGTGGCGCCTATATGTGGTGGTGGCTGGGCGACCCGGTCGGGACGGTCTGGGAATGCACATTCGCCATGGCCGCGGTTTTTCAGATTGCGCTGGGCCTGTATCGCAATCGGCCGACTGCACTGACCAGTGACGAGCAAGCGCTTCAGGCTGAATTGACGCTTGATTTCGAACCTCGCCATGTGCGCGCCATCCGGAGTGTCGGCTCATGGCACGACAGCGAGCACGGCACCGAGTTGATGCGCCAGGGCGAGCTTGCCAAAAGCTTGATTGTTCTGCGATCGGGCAGCATCTCCGTGCTCGTCAACGGCCAGCATGTCGGCAGCTGCGGGCCGGGCAGCCTGATCGGAGAGATTGGCTTCGCAAGAGCCACGCCTGCGACAGCAACCGTCGTTGCAAACGGACCCGTTCGGTACTTGGCACTCGAATGCGACGCTCTACGGCATCTCATGCAGTCGGATTCCGAGATTTCAGACGGCGTCAACGGCCTCTGTCGAAGCGCGCTCGAGAAAAGGCTGATCTTGATGAACGAGGCCAGGCTGCAAGATGCTCTGCCCCGAAACAAGCAGGCGGTGCTGCGCTTCTGCCGCCGGAAACCTGCGGCTCGCCCCGGCGCAAGGTTGGCCTCGAGCGCAGCCAACTGAATGCGGCCATCAGTCGAGCTCAGCTGATCTCGACGTCCTGCCAGAAGCCGACCCGGCCTTGGGTTTCAGCCTTGGAAGGGCGCGGCCTTTCGTAAACCCAGGCATTGCGAGCGTGGCGCACGCCATCGATCACCACGTCATAGAATTGCACGCCATGCGGACAGGCACGGTCCTTCTCGGTCACCGGCGCCTTCTCGAGCCATTCCAGGCGCACCGCGCCCGGCGGGAAATAGATGTAGCCATCGTTCTTCACGATGTCGTCGCTCTCGGCGATGGTCTTGCCGTTCAGGATGGCCTTCATGGGCTTTGCTCGTTGACTGGTGGCTGTGCTGCGAACGTAGATAGCGCGCGAGCTTGAAACAACCGAGGCGGACTTCACTTTTGCTCCATCCGGAGTACGCTCGCTTTGAACAGATAGTGATGAGCGTGACAAGCCATGTCTGACACACCACCCGACCGTCTCTCCAACGATCCGAACAGCCCCTACTATGACGCCGACGCGCTGGCGCGCGAGGTCGGCATCCGCTTCAAGGGCGCCGAAAAGACCAATGTCGAGGAATACTGCATCAGCGAGGGTTGGATCCGCGTGGCGGCCGGCAAGGCCAGGGACCGCTATGGCAACCCCCTCCTGATCACGCTCAAAGGGTCGGTCGAGGCCTATTTCAAGGACAAGACGGATACGTAGAATTCGGGTGGAATGCGGCGCGTTTGACCCTAAATGCTGCAACATGGAAACCGACCAGACCGTCATCGGCCATTGCGTCTTCGACACCGCCATTGGAACCTGCGGCGTTGCCTGGAACTCGCGCGGCCTTGTCGCCGTGCAATTGCCGGCACGCGATCGGGCCGCGACCGAGCGGCGCCTGATCGCGAGATGCGGCAGCAGCGGTGCTGCAGCACCGCCCCCGGAGATCGCGGTGTTGACGACCGACATTGCGCGCTATCTCGACGGCGAGCGGGTCGACTTCTCCGCAGTTCCGGTCGATCTCTCCGCGCTAGACCCGTTCCGCCGCCAGCTCTACGAAACAATGCGCGCGCTCCCTTGGGGCACGACCACGACCTACGGCGCGCTCGCGCACACGATCGGGCTCACGCAATGGGAGGGCGCGCGCGACGTCGGCGAAGCGATGGGACGCAATCCGGTGCCGATCGTCATTCCGTGCCACCGCGTGCTTGCGGCCGGCCAAAAGCTTGGCGGCTTCTCGGCTCCCGGCGGAGCAGCCACAAAGGCCAAGCTCCTCGCGCTCGAAGGCGTGCACTTCGACGGCGGCACTCCGCGCCTGCCGGGACTGTAAGGGCGCGGGCAAAGTCCGGAGCGGCGACAAGCCTGAAATCAAAACGGCAGGCTCGGGACGTGGAGCGATTTGCACGTCGGGTCGCAGCCAGATCAGCCCGCAATGCCAATGCGTTGCACAGCCTCCACCGTTTCTGGTCGCCTGCGCCTCGCCAAGCGCCCATCTGCTGCTGTACATTCGTGACGTAATCTTGTGTTGCGAATGACGTCTTGCGCGCCGCTCCGGGCATTCGGGCGGCTTGCATGGCGAACTGAAGCCGGGGTGGCGCACAGGAGATGCTGATGAAAATGCTGGTGACCCGACGCCAGGCCCTGACGGCAACATCCGCGCTCGCGCTTGGTCCATGGGCGGCGAACGCCGCCGAGCAGGTCGGGATGCAGCTCATCCTCGCCGCCGACGTCTCAGGCAGCGTGAGCCCGGCGCGCTACCGGACCCAGCAGGACGGCTATATCGAAGCGCTCGGAGACCCGCGAGTCCTGAAAGTCATCAGCGAGCTCGATCCGCCCGTGCTCGCGATCACCTTCATTGCATGGTCGCGCGAGCAGGCCGTCATGGTTCCCTGGATGCGGGTGCACGACGCGCGATCGATGGACCAGTTCCGCGAGCGGCTGCGCAACGAGCAGCGCCCGCGGGTCGGAATCAACACGCTGATCAGCCAGGCGCTCCTGTTCTGCGACGCCCGCTTCGACAAGGAGTTCACCGGCGGCCGGAAGGTGATCGATGTCTCCGGTGACGGCGACGACAACCAGGGAATCGCCGGCCTGCGGACCGTTCGTGACATGCTGGTTGCGAAAGGCGTGGTGATCAATGGCCTGCCGATCATTGTGAAGCCGCCGGAATACATCTTTCCGCCGCAGCCGCCGGAAGGCCTCGAGGTCTACTATCGCAACCACGTCGTTGGCGGTGACGGGCACGTCACCATCGAGTCGGTCGGCTTCGATAACTTCAAAAATGCCATCCTGCAAAAGCTGCTGCTCGAGATTGGGTAGTGTAGCGACGTCGCCACATTACTCCGTTCATTCCCGCGCAAGCGGGAATCCAGAGCCACGTGCTCTGATCTCTTGACTATTGCGCTGGGTCCCGGCTTTCGCGGGGACGAACGGAATATCACTTCGGCTCCAAAGTCTTCAGCAGCCATTCGCTCAGCGCGCGATGATGCGTCGATGGCAACAGGTGGTTCGCACCAGCAATCACCTGCAGGCTTGCGTTGGGCAGGCGCTCGGCAATGAGCGCTGCGATGCGCCGGACCGGCAATGGACTCATATCGCCGGCGATCAGCCGCACCGGAAACGCCACATCACGCAAGGCATCGACGAGCGGATGGGCTGACGCGGCGTGGAATTCCTGCATGATCTTCGGGGCGGCCCGCCGCATATGAGCCCGCGTGCCTTCCTCCATCGCCTCCCAGGTGCCGGTGCTCGACCAGTAATCGACGAAGTGCCGCATCGCGGCGTCGACCTCGCCCTTCGCCATACGTTCCGCAAAGCCACCGCTGAACCGCTCGACCTCCGCCCATGCCTGCGGATCACCACGCGCGATGTGAAACGCCACCGGCTCGATCAGCGTCAGCGAGCGGATGCCGACGCGCCCAGTGCGCGCGAACGCAAGCGCAACGACGCCCCCAAAGGAATGCGCCACGACATGCACGCCACCGGGCAGATGCTCGACCAGCGGCTCGATCAGCCGCAGCTCATCGTCGAGGCCGAAAACGTAACCCTCTGGCCACGAGTCGGTGCGTCCATAGCCGATGAGATCAGGCGCGATCAGGCGAAAGCGCGCCTTGAGCGCATTGATCACCGGCGTCCACATCGCCGAGGAGCTGGCGGAGCCGTGCAGGAGAAGCACCGGCGTGCCGAAGCCGGCGGCCAGCACCGCACTGCGCAGGATCGGACGTGCGGTGCTCATTCAAATCCACGATCGCGCCAAGCTACTCCGCCGCCACGCGTGCCGCCTCGTCGATCCTCTCAACCTTGGCGGCGCAATACTTGAACTCGGGGATCTTCCCGAACGGATCGAGCGCCGGGTTGGTGAGCAGGTTCGCCGCCGCCTCCACGAACGCGAACGGAATGAACACCACGCCGTCCGGCACTGACTCGTCCTGGCGCGCATCCAGCTCCACCGTGCCGCGGCGGGTGCTGACCCGCACCGGATCACCGGCCTTGATGCCAAGCCTGGCGATCGTGCCGCGCGACAAGCCCGCGACCGGCCCCGGCTCCAGCGCATCGAGCGTCGAGGAGCGGCGCGTCATCGCGCCCGTATGCCAGTGCTCGAGCTGGCGTCCGGTCGTGAGGATGAACGGATACTCGGCATCGGGCATCTCGTCCGGCTGCGTGTACTTCGTCGCCACCAGCTGGGCCATGCCGTTAGGCCGCGGGAAGCCCTGGTCGAACACGACGTCGCGACCCGGCACATCCGGCCCATCGACCGGATAGGTGACATGATCCTCGCGCTCGACGCGGTCCCATGAGATGTGGTCGAGCGCCGGCATCATCGACGCCATTTCGGTGAACACCTCGCTGACATGCCGATAATTCCAGTTACAGCCGATGCGTTGGGCGAGATCCTGGATGATCCACAAATCCTGCCGCGCCTCGCCCGGCAGCGGCAGCGCGATGCGGCCCATCTGTACCTGGCGATTAGTGTTGGTGACAGTGCCATCCTTCTCGGGCCAGGCCGATGCGGGCAGAACGACATCGGCATAGGACGCGGTCTCGGTCAGGAAGATGTCCTGCACCACCAGATGCTCGAGATGCGCCAACGCGCCGCGCGCGTGGTTGAGATCGGGATCGGACATCGCGGGATTCTCGCCCATGATGTACATGCCCTTGATCTCGTCGGCATGAACCGCGTCCATGATCTCGACCACGGTCTTGCCGCGCTTGGGATCGAGCGTCACGCCCCACGCCGCCTCGTACTTGGCACGGGTTTCAGCGTTCTCCACCGACTTGTAGTCGGGAAAGAACATGGGGATCAGGCCCGCATCGGACGCGCCCTGCACGTTGTTCTGGCCGCGCAGCGGGTGCAGCCCGGTGCCAGGGCGGCCGATCTGACCGCAGATCAGCGACAGCGCAATCAGGCAGCGGGCGTTGTCAGTGCCATGGGTATGCTGCGACACGCCCATGCCCCAAAAGATGATCGCGTTCTCGGCGCGGGCAAAGGTGCGCGCCACCGTGCGCAGCACGTCCGGCTCTACGCCGCAGATCGGGGACATCTCTTCCGGCGTGAACGGCTTCACGCTTTCGGCGAGCTTGTCGAAATTCTCGGTGTAGGTCTGGACATATTGCTCGTCATAGAGCTTTTCCCCGATGATGACGTTGAGCATGCCGTTGAGCATCGCGACGTCGGTGCCGTTCTTGAACTGCATCATCTGCCAGGCGTGGCGCTTGAGCGCATGCCCACGCGGGTCCATCACGATCAGCTTGGCGCCGCGCTTGGCCGCCTGCTTGAAGAAGGTGGCGGCGACCGGATGGTTCTCAGTCGGATTGGCGCCGATCACGATGATGACGTCGGAATTCTTGCACTCGTTGAAGGTCGCGGTCACCGCCGCCGAGCCGACCCCTTCCAGGAGCGCAGCCACCGACGACGCGTGGCACAGCCGCGTGCAGTGATCGACGTTGTTGGAGCCGAAGCCGGTGCGCACTAATTTCTGGAACAGATAGGCTTCCTCGTTGGAGCCCTTCGCCGAGCCGAAGCCGGCAAGCGCGCGCGGGCCATCACGATCGCGAATTTTCACCAGGCCCTTGGCGGCGCGGTCGAGCGCCTCCTCCCAGGTCGCAACGCGAAAATGCGTCCACGGATTGGACGGGTCGACCAGGTCGTCGGTGGCCTTGCCGACGCCTTCCTTGCGGACCAGCGGCTGAGTCAGGCGCTGCGGATTGCTGACGTAGTCGAAGCCGAAGCGGCCCTTGACGCAAAGCCGGTTCTGATTGGCCGGGCCGTTGCGGCCGCTCACATAGAGGAGCTTGTCGTCCTTGATGTGATAGGTGAGCTGGCAGCCGACGCCGCAATAGGGGCAGACGCTGTTGACCTCACGGTCGGGCTTGCCGGTGAAAACATTGCGCTCGTCCACCAGCGTCGCCGGCATCAGGGCGCCGGTCGGGCAGGCCTGCACGCATTCGCCGCAGGCCACGCAGGTCGACTCACCCATCGGGTCGTCGAAGTCGAACACGATCTTGGCATGATGGCCGCGGCCGGCCATGCCGATCACGTCGTTGACCTGCACCTCGCGGCAGGCGCGGACGCAGAGATTGCAATGAATGCAGGCGTCGAGATTGACCGCCATCGCGGGATGGCTGCGATCAGGCGTGGGCCGTGTGTCGCGCGGGAAGCGGCCGGGCTCGATCTTCTGCCGCTTGGCGATCTTCCAGAGCTCGGAGTCGGGATCGTGCGCGATTTCCAGCCCGGGCTGATCGGCCACAAGGAGCTCCGCCACCATGCGGCGCGCGGTCGTGGCGCGATCGGTCTGCGTCTTCACCTTCATGCCGGGTGTCGGCAGGCGGATGCAGCTCGCGGCCAGCACGCGCTCGCCCTCGACCTCGACCATGCAGACGCGACAGTTGCCGTCCGGCCGATAGCCGGGCTTGGGCGTGTAGCACAGATGCGGCAGCTTGACGCCGAGCCGGCGCGCGGCGCGGAAGATGGTCTCGCCCTCGCGCATGTCGATCTCGCGATCGTCGATCGTGAAGGTCGTGGGTTTGCCCGATCCGTTCGTGCTCATCTCGTGCTCGACTTTTCAGAGGCCGTAGGGTGGGCAAAGGCGTGGTACGGATGTCGCGATGGGGCACGCCATAGCACGCCTTTGCCCACCATCATGTGGATACGCGATGACGCGGTGGGCACGGTGCTGCGCCCTGCCGGCGCCAGGGCTGTGCGTGCCGATCGCACCTGTGCCCACCCTACATTCTGATTTTGTGGCACGGTGATCATCCCCAACTCCTCAGCGTCGTCTTCAGCTCTTCCGGAAAATACTTAAGAACGCATAACAGGGGATTGGGCGCCGCCTGGCCAAGGCCGCAGATCGATGCGTCGCGCATCAGGCCCGAGAGCTCGGTCAGCAGCGCCTCATTCCACGGTCCTGCCGCCATCAGCTTCGCGGCCTTCTCGGTGCCGACCCGGCAGGGCGTGCACTGGCCGCAGCTCTCGTCCTCGAAGAACTTCATCAGGTTGAGCGCGACGGCCTTGATATCGTCCTGGTCGGACAGGATCACCACGGCGTGCGACCCGACGAAGCAGCCGTACTTTTCGAGCGTGCCGAAATCGAGCGGCAAGTCGGCCATCGAGGCCGGCAGGATGCCGCCGGAAGCACCGCCTGGAAGATAACCCTTGAACGCGTGGCCGGGTTGCATGCCGCCGCAGTATTCATCGATCAGCTCGCGCACAGTGACGCCCGCGGGCGCGAGCACGACGCCTGGCTTGTTGACGCGGCCGGAGACTGAGAAGCTGCGGAAGCCCTTGCGCTCGCGCCGACCGTGCGAGGTGAACCAGCTGGCGCCCTTCTCAATGATGTCGCGCACCCAGAACAGCGTCTCGACGTTCTGCTCGAGCGTCGGACGACCGAAGAGGCCCACTTGCGCCACGTAGGGCGGCCGGTGGCGCGGCAGGCCGCGCTTGCCCTCGATCGATTCGATCATGGCGGATTCTTCGCCGCAGATGTAGGCGCCGGCACCGCGGCGCAGATGCAGGCGCGTGTGCGACGAAAGCCCCGCCCGCTCGGCCTTGGCGATCTCCTGCGCCAGAAGGAGCCGCACCTCGGGATATTCGTCGCGGACGTAGAGATAGGTCTCGGGCGCTTCCACCACCCAGGCGGCGATCAGCATACCCTCGATGAAACGATGCGGATCGCGCTCGAGATAGTAGCGATCCTTGAAGGTGCCGGGCTCGCCCTCATCGCAATTGACTGCGAACAGGCGCGGCGCAGGCTCCCCGCGCACCAGCGACCATTTGCGGCCAGTCGGGAAGCCGGCGCCGCCGAGCCCGCGCAGCCCGGAGTCGCTCACGATCTTGATCAGGTCGTCGCGCGTGCGGGTGCCGGCGAGGCAAGCCTTGAGCAGCGCGTAGCCGCCGTCGCGCTGATAGGTCTCGAAATCCTTCGGGGTCGGATAGGCATGCGGATGCGCGTGTTTGGCCGCAGCAGCGGCCACCTGCTCGGCCGTGGCCTGCATCACCTGGCTATGGCCGACCGCGCAGACCGGCGCCCGGTCACAAGCCCCCATGCACGGCGCGCGCACGACCCGCATGCCACCTCCAAGCCGGGCCGGCAGCTCGCGCAGGAGCGTCTCGGCGCCAGCCATCGCGCACGAGAGTGAATCGCACACCCGCACTGTGATCGCCGGCGGCGGCGTCTCACCCTCTTTCACCACGTCGAAGTGTGCGTAAAAGGTCGCGACCTCGTAGACTTCCGTGAGCGCAAGCCGCATCTCCTGCGCCAGCGCGGCGAGATGCGCGGCCGAAAGATGCCCATACCGGTCCTGGATCAGGTGCAGATGCTCGATCAGGAGGTCACGCCGACGCGAGCGCTCACCGAGCAGCGCCCGCACCTCCTCAAGCGCCTGAGGATCGACCTGGCGGCCTTTGGGAGTGCGGCGCGGACGCTTGGCGCCATTGGCGCCCTTGCTTCTGCGATCCGTAAGGGTCGTGGTGTTCATTGGAAAACCTCTAGGGCGCACATTGGGGCAGCCCTCAACCCACACAATCCCCTAGTTCTTATCTCACGATTGAAATTTTCTATCGTCCGTATTATGTAGCTAATTCAGAAACTTAGGGGTCACCCCGCAATGCTCGACAAGCTTGAATATCTGATGGCGCTGGCGCGCGAGCGGCATTTCGGTCATGCCGCCGAGGCTTGCGGGGTGACGCAGCCTACGCTGTCGGCCGGGATCAAGCAGCTCGAGGAGACGCTTGGCGTGCTCCTGGTGCAGCGCGGCTCGCGCTTCATCGGCTTCACAGCCGAGGGCGAGCGCACGCTCGACTGGGCACGCCGGATCGTGGGTGACACTCGCGCTATGCGCGAGGAGATCAGGGCGCTCAAGCACGGGCTGACCGGCCAGCTCCGCATCGCCGCGATCCCCACCACGCTCGCGATGGTGGCCTCGCTGACCACGCCGTTCCGTGCCCGTCATCCCGACGTGCGCTTCACCATCCTGTCACGCACCTCGATCGAGATCCTCGCCCACTTGGAAAACCTCGAGATCGACGCCGGCGTGACCTATGTCGACAACGAGCCGCTCGGCCGGGTCACCGCAGTGCCGCTCTATCAGGAGCGCTACCAGCTCCTGACCGCGGCGGACGCCCCGCTCGGAAACCGAGAGCGCGTGACCTGGGCGGAAGTGTCACAGGTGCCGCTCTGCCTGCTCACCCCCGACATGCAGAACCGGCGCATCATCGACGGCTTGCTCCGCTCGGCGGGCGGCGCGGCCAATCCGACGCTTGAATCGAACTCGATGATCGTTTTGTTTGCACATGTCCGCACCGGGCGCTGGGCGAGCGTCATGCCGGCGCGCCTTGCCGAAACACTCGGACTGACCGCGACCATTCGCGCCATCCCGATTGTCGAGCCTGAGGCCGTTCATACGATCGGACTGGTGGTGCCGGCACGCGAGCCGATGACGCCGCTCAACGCCGCGCTGGTCTCAGAAGCGCGCCGGCTCGCCACCACGCTGGTCGATGGCTGATGGCGCTTGCGACTGTTTGAGCCTTGATGACGCCGCAGTCGCCATTGTCTATCCTGCCGCCCAGTGCTCCGTTTCCAAAGTTCGTGATACACCTCAGCACACTCTGACACGAACTTCGGAAACAAAGGGGCACTAGCAACTCTATGACTCTAGTGCCGCTTTTCGATTTGAAGTTCCTAACCGAGTTTGCTGCAGGTGGCGTAGGAACTTCAAATCGGCGGCACTAGCCGCGCGGGAGCACTCCATGAATGTTGCCGACAGTAAGCGCCTGACCCATGCAGGCGCCAAGACGATGATGGCGGCCGCGATCACCGCCGCGCAGCAGGCGGGCGCTGCGGTCACGATCGCGGTCACTGACGCTGGTGGCCACCTGATCGTGCTTGAGCGCATGGAGGGCGGCCGTTTCCACACGGTCCATTCGTCGACCACAAAGGCCGCGTGCGCCGCGTCGAACAAGCGGCCGACCTCCGCCAAGGGCGCGGTGGGGCAAGACCTCGACACCAACCATGCGCTGGGACTTGCGCTCGCCGCGGGTGCCGAGCGCTGGACCGCCATGGAGGGCGGATGCCCCGTGATCGTCGACGGCGAATGCATCGGCGGGGTGGGGGTTGCAGGCGCTGACTGGCAAACCGACGAGCGCATCGCGCGCGTGGCGGTCGAGGCGATCGGGGCGAACTGGAAATAGTGAGTAGTGAGTAGTGAGTAGTGAATAGAAACAGGGTCGCGCTTCGTAACTCACTACTCACTACGCACTACTCACGACAGGCAGCGAACAGAGAAACGGAGACAAGACACATGACCAACGGCCC
>Ga0209488_10002777_pt1 | contig 14287 bp, 17 predicted proteins | sample Rivendell_Oct201_8_FD_188349 | JGI IMG/M metagenome (GOLD analysis project Ga0209488, IMG submission 188349) | Vadose zone soil microbial communities from the Eel River Critical Zone Observatory, Northern California, USA -... | ecosystem: Environmental > Terrestrial > Soil > Vadose zone >... | reverse complement strand
CATCAGAACTTCGGTCTCGAGAAAGCGGCCGCCCTCGATCAGGCGATAGCGCGCGACCACATGCAGCTTGTCGCTATGCGGCGTGCGGAAATTGTCGACGAAGGTCTTGTCGTTGAGGCCGATGGTGTCGACCACCAACGTGTCGCCTTCGTAGTGGCCGACGGACTCGCCATACCAGGATGGCTTCACATGGGTCGAATGCGGCACATTCAGATAGATCCGCCGCACATCGTTGTCGTGCTGATGCAGCATCCTGACCTGCTGGGCTTCCTGGATGAAGAACAGCGGTTGCGCGGGCGTCAAGATGAAGCCCGGAACGCCGGTTGCCCAGCAGCGCGCCGAGCGCGACCACATCGGCTTGCCGGACAGCACGTCCTCGTTGGTCTTCTTCAGCGAGTCTTTGGCAAATTGTGTCAGATTCGGATTGCTGATGTCGGCAATCCGAAACGTCGGCTGCCCGCCGACATTATTGGGCACATAACGATGGGCGGGGTCTTGCTTCACCGGCTGCGGACCGCCTGGCACGGCGGTCCATTCGGTGCCGACTGCGATCCATCCGATATTGACGGCGGACAAATCTGGCGGGCTTCCCTGCGCCAGCGCAGGCGCAGCGCCTGCGCAAACAAGGCCGGCCAGCAGACCGGCAGCAAACGAACGCACAGCTCGAAGTGGCATGGTTCGAAGCGGCATGGCTCGAACTGGCATGGCTCGAAGTGGCATGGCTGGCTCCATCCGTGCGCTTTGTTGACGGCCTGCTTTTGCGGTTTGCACGTCCGTCAGGGGCGCCGCACACCGGCCACCGAGGCGAGATCGCGATGCGGCTCGCCGCAGACATAGTCTTCGAGCCGGACTTCATCGCGCAGCGTGTACACGAAGCGCACCTGCCAATCGCGCGTGTAGTAGTCCGGGTCGTGCACGTTGACGACGATCTCGAGCTCGGTCGGACTGATCTTCCGAATCCGCTCGGTCGTCACCAGCTCGTCGGTGTGGGGTGCGCCGGACGCATCGAGGAAGGTCTTCTCATTGAAGCCGAGCGTCTCGACCACCAGCGTGTCGCCGTCATACCGTCCGAAGGCATGGCCATTGTAGAAAGGAAATGCGACCAGCTCCTCGTATTTCGGCGTCGGCTTGTCGAGCGTAACCACCCGGATCTGGTGATTGAGCTCGTGGATGATGGTGATCTGGCCGGGTGGCGCCTGGAAAATCTCGAACGGATAGGGTGTCGCCAGGTTTCGCACCGGCCCATCCGGCGTGCAGAACTTCCGCGCATCGTCGGTGATCGAGCCGTCCTTGAGGCCGGCTATGTTTTTTTCATACGCTTCTTTGCCCTTGGCCGTGAGCGGCAGCTCGCCGCCGCCGACAAGCTGGACCTTGGCGTTGTATTGAGTGGCCCAATAGGTGCCGGAAAAGTCCGGCGCTTTGCCTTGTCCGTAGGCTGGCCCGGCCAGGATCAAGGCCGCGAATGCGGCCACCAAAGCTGAGCTTGAACAAATGCGACGGCAGTGATCGTCCATGGATGTCCTCCCAAGATTGCTGGACTTTTTTATCGAGCTTAAGACCCTCCGACGTCCCCTTTGCCTCCGCGCCAACGTCGGATGCAGCGTTATCGTTGAGCGTCTAGAACAAATGTTGACCGCGCAAAACGACCGCAAAGGGGTCGGCCTGCCGTCAACAGGCAAAGCCTTTTCCGGTGATCTTAGCATTGCGGCGATCAGAAAAAAATCGCTGCGTCGCAGGAATGCGTCCAGCCACCGGGACGTGATTAGACTATTCCGTTGTTGCAGGTCAGCGCGACCTATGAGACGCTTGTATGTGGTTCGCTTCCGTCAGTGACTGGTATCCCGAGAATACAAGAAAACACCTGGAGAGACGCTCATGACCTTCAAAGCACTCGGTCTCGCGGGCGTTGCCGCAGTTGCTGTTGCGATTCCTGCTGCGGCGCACCATTCCTTTGCCATGTTCGACGCTCTCAAGATCGTCCAGCTCGAGGGCAACGTCAAAGAGTTCCAATGGACGAATCCCCACGCCTGGATCCTGCTGAACGTCAAGGATGAGCAGGGCCAAATGGTCATGTGGGCGATCGAGATGAACGGCCCGACCGGCTTGGCGCGGCAAGGCTGGCTGCCGAAGACGCTCACGCCCGGGATGGCGATCAAGGCGCACATTCATCCGCTGCGCGATGGGAAGTCCGGCGGCCAGTTTCTGGCGGTCACACTTCCTGACGGCAAGGTGATGGGCAATCCGACCGGTCGTCCCGCCAACGCGCCTAACGACTGACGCGTCCAACGACTGAGCAAGGGACATGCGCGCAGGCACGATGTGCCTGCGCGGACTGACCTTTTCTTATTTTATCACTTGTGTTTATCGCTCAGAAATCTGGCTTGCTGGCAGTCGGGAAGCCGCCATCCTGATCGTTATGGAACCCTAACCGGTTCTCGGCGCAGGCAACTTCCGGCCATTCGCCGCGATCGCGCAGATAGATCATCGAGGCGGTCCAGGGCGTCGTGAACGTGCCTTCGTCCTCGATCGTGAAGTCGACTTGCAGGTACTTGTCCTTGTAGTTGCTGGGATTGATGGGCCCGGCAGGACGCCAATTCTCCTTGGCGGCTCGCGTGATCAGGTCCTTCACATCCTCGTAATCGCGCAAGCGGTAGCGCTCCACGACGTGCAGCTTCTCGGTGTACGGCGTTCCGAACAGGTCGACCATGGCATATGGGCGATCGGCCTTGGTCCCGATGGTATCGATCACCAGCGTGTCGCCCTCGTAGTGGCCGACCGCGTCTCCGTGCCAGGATCGCGTCACCTTCTCCGGATGAGGCTGATTCATGCGCACCCAGCGCACTTCATGGTCTTCATTGAACAGCATCACGATCCGGTCCGGCAGCTGCAGCATCGACATGGCCATATGCTTGAACAGGAACGGCACAGGCTCCGGCCAGCACTGGTTGGACGGGCTCGGATAGGTCACGCCGGCGAGCGACAGCTCGCCCTTCTTCTTCACGACCTCCGCCGCCCAGGGCTGCAGGATCGGATTCGTATAGTCGCCGACGAGCTCGCCGTAGTTGCTCACGCCGCTATCGCTCCGGCGCGACTTGTTGGTGACCGGACCCGGACCCGACGCTGGCGGTATGAGCCAGGGGAGGGACCCGTGCCGCCAGACGCCGGAGAAATCCGGAACGGATGCGCCTCCTGGTGCGGCGGTCTGGGTCGGCGCGACCGCAGGTGGCGCAGTCTGTCCGAAGGCGGGGGTCGCAACTGCAACCACCAAGATTGCTAGCAAGAGGAAGTCCCGCTGCATTGCCATGGCAACCTCCCGTTCAGGTTCGCCTATCGCCAGCTGGATACAGACACACACTATAGTAAGACTAGCGACGGCGCGAGGTATGCCGAGGGTGTTTGGTCCTGATTTGTGCCACAACGTGAGAGCCTCTGCGTGGCGCACCTCCCGGCGACGTGCTAGCGTCTGCGCCAACCCGGCCATCCGAACGCCGGCTCAATTGGGAGGACTGCATGAAAATCCTGATCGCTGGTCTTTTGTTTGCGTCGACGCTGGCCGCAACGAGCGCGGTCGCGCAACCATTTCCATTCAACGACGTCGGCGTGACCATGGGGCATTGGCACCTCGCCTCGAAGGACGTGGAGGCGAACAAGAAGATATTCGTCGGCATGGGCGGCAAGTGGTTCAAGATCGGCGCTAACGAGTACGTCATGTTTCCCGGCGTTTTCGTTCATTTGAATTTGGGCACAGGAGCCGGCACCGGCGGGTCGCAGGGCTCGGTCGTCAACCATGTCGGCTTCATCGTCAATAACGTGCAGGAGCAGGTGGCCAAGTGGAAGGCCGCCGGCATCGCTGTGCTGCCCGGCGGTAACAACCGGCTCGATCAGGCTTATGTCGAGACGCCGGATGGCCTGCGCATGGAAATCCTGGAAGACAAGACGCAGTCGATGCCGATCCGGCACGAGCACGTGCACCTGTTCCTGCAGGAAGCGGAGATCCCGAAGGCTCAGGCCTGGTACGCCAAGACATTCGGCGGCAAGGCCGGCACCCGCAACAACGCCGCCGTGGTCGACGTTCCGGGCGCCCAGTTCCGCTTTGCCAAGGCCGACACGCCACAGGCCCGGACGCTCGGCCGTGTGCTCGATCACATTGGTTTTGATGTGAAGGACCTGAAGGCCTTCATTACCAAGATCGAAGGCGAAGGCATCAAGCTCGATGAGCCTTATCGTGAGACGCCAACCGGCAACGCGATCACCTACATCACCGATGCGTGGGGCACCCGCATCGAGCTGATCAAGCGCGGTCCGATCCCGGCCCTGTAATTGCCAGTCGGCAAGAGTCAACAAGCGGGGCGTGCAGATCGCTGCACCCCCCGCAGGCGTTGCGTATCGCAATCCTGGCTGACGGGAGACTCCAACATGCCCATGCAAACAAGCTCAAGTCTCGGCGCAGCCAGTCGCGCTCAAGTAGCACCGGGCTCGACCCGACGCAGCGTCATTCTGACCGCCGCGGCGGCGGCTTCCAGCGCGCTTGTGCAATCCGAGGTCGCGCGCGCTGCCATTGTTCAGACCGACATGGCAAAACTTCCTCCACTCCCGCTTCCCGCCGGCATTCGCTCCCGCTACGTGCCAAACATCAACGGTCTCACGTTTCACGTCTTGGAAGCCGGCTTCGAGTCCAAAGGACGGCCCTGCCTCCTTCTCCTTCATGGATATCCGGAGATCGCATACGGCTGGCGCAAGCTCATGCTGCCATTGGCCGCCGCGGGCTTTCACGTGCTCGCACCTGACATGAGAGGTTATGGCCGCACGACAGGCTGGGACGACTCGTACGACGCCGATGTATTTCCGTTCCGCCACACCAATCTGGTGCGGGATGCGCTCGGCTTGGTATCCGCCTTCGGCTATCGGACCGCCGCAGTGGTTGGACGCGACGCCGGCTCGCCCGTGGCCGCCTACTGCGCTGTGATCCGACCAGACGTATTCCGCTCTGTTGCGATGATGACGTCGCCGTTCGCCGGGATGCCTGCGCTGCCCTTCAATACAGTTGAAGGCGGAGCGGAGGGCCCAACATCCCCGCCACGCGCCAGCACGATCAATGACGAATTGACGAAGCTGCCGCGGCCGCGCAAGCACTACCAAGTGTACTATACGACCCGCGAAGCGAACGACAACATGCGCAACTGCCCGCAGGGTCTCCACGCCTTCCTGCGCGCCTACTATCACTACAAGAGCGCCGATTGGAAAGAGAATAAGCCCTTCAGGCTCTCAGCATTGACGGCCGAAGAGCTGGCAAAGATGCCGACCTATTACATCATGGATCTCGACAAGGGCATGGCTGAGACCGTGGCAGCGGTGATGCCGACAGCGGCCGAGATCGCCGCCTGCAAGTGGCTGTCTGAGGACGAGCTGGCGGTCTACACCGCGGAATACGGAAGAACGGGATTTCAGGGTGGCCTCAACGGCTATCGGCGCACGGGTCCGAGATTCACCGCAGACTTGCAGACATTCGGCGGCCGCACGATCGATGTGCCTTCGCTCTTCATCGGCGGCAAGAGCGATTGGGGCGTCTTCCAGAACCCCGGCTCATTCGAGACTATGCAGAAGACCGCCTGCACGCAGATGCGCGGCGCTCACCTCATCGATGGAGCCGGTCACTGGCTGGAGCAGGAGCAGCCGGAACAGGTGAGCAAATTGCTGATTGGGTTTCTGCAAGATGCAGGAGAGCCCAACCGCAAGCTTTGATACTTGCAGACGTCCGGCTGAAGGGGTGCCGCGTTAATCGCAATCCGTACAATTGCGCTTCAATAGCGCCAAGCGGGCGCGCTGCCACGCTTGGCGATGCAATGCAGTTGTTTAACTGCGAATGGCGGGTTGCTCCTGCCGTCCGCACCACTCCGGAACCGGACGGATGGCACGGGGTAGCTGTGCGCCAGGAGGAGACCTGATCGTCGGCAATCAGCTAGCTCCGAATCGAACGGCTTGGATTAGCCAAATTACCGCCACAAGGTTCAGCAGGGCAGTTCCTGCAGGGCCATAGGTTTTCATCGGGTCTTTGATCGTCCCGCCTATGACGGCATCACAGGCCTGAACGATGATCATGCTCCATGCCATGGCTTGGAGCCATCCATTGGACCCCGTTAGGAATGGGACCGCGCTTGCGATCATTAAAGCCATGCTTCTCGCACAGGCATAAAGTGCCATGGTACGAGCAATGTCCGTCGCACCCAACGCCGCCAATATAGAAAATCCAAGACTGATGATTGCGCTGATTGCTGTAATGGATGCGCAAACGATGAACGGGAGAGTCATTCAACCTCCTGCGGCTTGGTGTTTGAAACATCCACTTAAACTGTTCCGGCAGCCACTATCATGACCGCAGAAGAGTAAGTGGCGGCATGATACGTCTTGCTACTGACCACGGATTGTGCGGCTTGCTGTAAACCCAACACGATTGCGCAATTCGAAAAGGGTTAGCGAGCTTGCGCAGCACGCCAGAGCGCAGGGACATGCCAAGAAAGCCCTCCGCGTCAGGCTGGCTCCTCGCGACGGGGAATCACCAGGGTAAACCGCACAGGTCGAGCAGGCCAATTCGGGGCGCGACCTTGAGATCAAAGACGAAAGGGTCCGCGGCTATCGGCAACAACACACCGTCTGGCTATGTAGATGGAAGGAGGGGCGCGGGAGCTTCGTCCATCTCGGAGGTTATCGTATGGAATATATTGCGTCTTTTTTTGCCGGGGCTTTCCTCTGCAATTGCATCCCTCATCTGGCCTGCGGATTGCGCGGCGAAACCTTTCCGACACCGTTCGCCAATCCTCGCGGCAAAGGCCCTTCCGCCCCAATCGTGAATTTCCTCTGGGGGGCGTTCAATTTGCTCGTAGGCGTCTATCTGCTTTCGAGGCACCCGGTGACGGTCGATTTCGAGCCGGGTTTCCTCGCGCTGGTTCTCGGCGCCCTGGCTATCGGCATCTATCTTTCGCTTCATTTCGGAAAGGTCCGGCGGGACAGATCCGCAAGCTGACGACGCGGTCGCGGCGCGGATCCACAGAGGCGGCCGGCCGGTCTGCCTCTTTGGCGCGGACCGCGTGCATTCCCACGGGCGAGAGCGAGACGATCCAAGTTGTTCGTTGTCGATGGGGCGCACCAAGTGATGAGTTCCGACGGGGCAATCCTTTAGACCGCAGTTAATTCGCCTACACCCGCCAGCCAGACCCGTCGGGGTTGCTGTTGGTGAATCGTCTGCGGGCAAAACCGTCTTGCCGAGCCGCCAGCTTGAAGTCAGGGAGCTCCGCGCCAGGACTGCTCGATCCCTCGAATGTCCGCTATCGGACGATGGATTTCGCTAGCGAGAGTCGGCTTCGGGTCATTCGCGTCGCTGCCGCACACTCCAGCTGGCAGCCAATCATCCGGAAGCAGACGACTGGTCTGCGCCGATCCATCGGTCACGCTCGTATTCCTGTCTAGGCACGCCCCATATTCTCAACTTCGCTCACCGCTCCAGCCGTGCGAGCAGGCTCGACGTATCCCAGCGCTTGCCGCCCATCTTCTGCACCTCCGCATAGAACTGATCGACCAGCGCGGTGACCGGCAGGTTGGCGCCGTTTTTGCGCGCCTCGCCGAGGCAGATCGACATGTCCTTGCGCATCCAGTCGACCGCGAAGCCGAAGTCGAACTTGCCGTCATTCATGGTCTTGTAGCGGTTCTCCATCTGCCAGGACTGCGCTGCACCCTTGGAGATCGTCTGGATCACCGCCTCGACGTCGAGGCCGGCCTTCTTGGCAAAATGGATACCCTCGGCCAGGCCCTGCACCAGCCCCGCGATGCAGATCTGGTTGACCATCTTGGTGAGCTGGCCGGCGCCTGGCGCGCCCAGGAGCTTGCACATGCGCGCGTAGGCCGCGATCACCGGCTCGGCGCGCGCGTACGGCCCCGCTTCGCCACCACACATCACGGTGAGCACGCCGTTCTCGGCGCCGGCCTGGCCGCCGGAGACCGGCGCATCGATGCAGTCGAAGCCGCGCTTCTTGCCCTCGGCAAAGAGCTCGCGCGCGATTTCAGCTGAGGCGGTGGTGTGGTCGACGAATACCGCGCCTTTCGCCATGCCGGCGAACGCCCCGTTTGCCCCCAGCGTGACCTCGCGCAGGTCGTTGTCATTGCCGACGCAGCACATGACAAAGTCCTGGCCTTCGGCCGCCGCTTTCGGGGTCGGCGCGCTCTTGCCGCCGTGCTGGGTGACCCATTTCTCGGCCTTGGCCGCGGTCCGGTTATAGACCGTGAGCTCGTGGCCGCCTTTGGCCTTGAGATGCCCCGCCATGGGGTGGCCCATGACGCCGAGACCCAGAAACGCAACCTTTGCCATCATTGCCTCCCTCACTGTCCGCGACCGTGTCGAGTGCCCATATAACAGAAGTGATTGCGACGGCGCGGCTGCGGCGTCAACCCTTGCGCCTCGTTGACTTGCGCGCCCCGTTGACCGGTCGACCGTGCAGCTTATGGTGGCGCAGCTTTTTCCCTCTGGAGTGCTCGATGGCGGTGACGAAGGACGATGTGCTGGCAAGCTTGGCCCGGGTGAGCTGCCCGGACGGGACGCCGCTGCATAAAAGTGGCGCGCTGTCCGATGTGCTGGCGACCGATGGCAAGGTGTTCTTCTCGATCACCGTCGACGCCGCGCAGGTGAAGGCCTGGGAGTCGGTGCGCAAGCAGGCCGAGGAGGTCGTACGGGCGATGCCGGGCGTGACGTCGGCGATGGTGGCGCTGACCGCCGAGCGCAAAGGTGGCGCGAGTGGTGGTGGGGCGGCGCCCCAGCGTCCTGCGCCCGCCGGTGGCGCAGCGGGTGGGCCGCGGCCTGCGCCACGCGGGGAGGCGAGTGTCGGCGTGCCCGGCGTCGAGTCGATCATTGCGGTCGCCTCCGGCAAGGGCGGCGTGGGCAAGTCCACCACCGCGGTCAATCTGGCGCTTGGTCTTGCGACGCTCGGACTCAAAGTCGGCGTGCTGGATGCCGATATTTACGGGCCGTCGCTGCCCAAGCTCCTCGCCATCAAGGAGCGGCCGCAGATGCTCGGCGGCACGCGGCTCAAGCCGATCTCGCGCTATGGCCTCACCGTCATGTCGATCGGCTTCGTGGTTGATGAAGAGACCCCGATGATCTGGCGCGGCCCGATGGTGATCTCGGCGCTCACCCAGATGCTGCGCGAGGTCGAATGGGGGACGCTCGACGTGATGGTGGTCGACATGCCGCCCGGCACCGGTGACGCCCAGCTCACCATGGCGCAGCAGGTCCCGCTCAGGGGCGCCGTCATCGTCTCGACCCCGCAGGATCTCGCCTTGATTGATGCGCGGCGCGGGATCGCGATGTTCCGCCGTGTCAATGTGCCGGTGCTCGGCATCGTCGAGAACATGAGCTATTTCCAATGCCCGGAGTGCGGCACGCGCTCCGACATCTTCGGCCATGGCGGCGCGCGCCACGAAGCCGAGCGGCTGGGTGTGCCGTTCCTGGGCGAGGTGCCGCTGCATATGACGATCCGCGAGAAGTCGGATGCCGGTCTGCCGGTGGTGGCGACCGAGCCCGATGGTCCGCACGCCAAGGCCTATTGCGAGATCGCGGCACGCGTGCGCGATCAGCTCAAGGGCACGGGGCGTGCAGCGCCAAGGATTGTGATTGAGAGGTAGACTACGGCGCCCCAACCAGCACCCGTAGCCGCGCCTTCAAACCGCGCACTCGCCAGGCGTCGCGCAGGAGCTTGCGCCATTCGTGAAAATTCACAGTGAGCAGGCCCTGCGAGGGCAAGGGGCTCACCAGTCCGAAGCGCAGCTTTTCATCCGCGGGCGCTTCCGCGAAGGTGCCGAACAATCGATCCCAAATGATGAAGACGCCTCCGAAATTTTTGTCGAGACAGTGCGCGTTTGCAGCGTGATGCACGCGGTGATGCGCTGGCGTGTTGAGCACCCATTCGAGCGGGCCGAGGCGCGGAGCATGCTCGGTGTGCAGAAAGAACTGATAGATGAGATTGAGGAGCGCCATCGCGGTAACGGCGAGCGGATGAAAGCCGACCAGCGTCAGCGGCAGGAAGAAGAGCACGGCGCCTGATAGTGCCCCGGTCCAGGGCAAGCGCACCGCCGCGGTCAGGTTGAACCGTGTGGTGGAGTGATGTACGGAATGCGACGCCCACATGAAGCGCACCCGATGGGCGGCGCGGTGGAACCAGTATTCTGCGAAGTCGACCAGCACGAACAGAATGACAAGCGTGACGATAGTTATGGGAATCTCGAACAGACGGTGCTGATAGGCGAGGTAGAGCGGGAACGCGACCAGGAACGAGGTCGCCGGCCGGACAATCTGGTTGCCGAGCGCGGTCACGATCGAGGTCGTGGTTTCCTTGAGATCGTGGCTGTCAGCGTCGTGCAAGGCGAGCCGCACATAAAGCCACTCGATCAGCATCAGGCCGAAAGTCAGCAGCAAGATGAGATTGAGCCCACGGGCGTTGCCGGCAGCGGACGTCATGGCGAGGCTCCAAAAAGGGCAGAGCTCCAAAAGGGCAGAGAAAGAGGGCACGGAAGGCCGAGCCGGCCGTTTGGGATCGGGGCGAGGAGCCGGCTCGGCGTTCGCTTGCTCGCTCAGTAGGGCGGGTTGACCACGACGGTGCCGGAGCGCGTAATCGTCCCGCCGTAGGGTCCGGTGACGCTGCCCTGGTAGCTGTACTGGTTCGGGCCGGTCCGCACGATGCTGCCGGAGCGAGTCACCGTGCCGCCGTAGGGTCCAGTCACCGTGCGAGTTCGACTGCAGACGCCGCCGCTGCAGCCGCCGGCTGCGTTGACTGTGTAGGTGCCGCGCCAGGTATTAACCGTTGTGTGGCGTGTCCACGCCGAGGCATCCGCTGCGGTTGCGGCGAGCAGCAGCCCGGCGAGCCCAGCACTGGCAAAAAAGATATTCATTGTTCGTCTCCAGATCTGTCGTCCATCCACGCAGCGGAGCGTCGCTCGTTAACGTTGCCGGCTTTTCTCAAGCAGGAGGCGATTTGTAACGATTTGTAACGGCGCGAGGGTCGGGCTTTGCCGGTTCGACGGCCGTGTCTAGGATTGCCGGCATGAATGGTAAGGTCATCCTGATCGTCGAGGACGATCGTGACATTCGCGGTCTGCTTGCGGACTTTCTCAAGCGGGAGGGATTCTCCGTCGAGGTGGCGGAGGACGGCGCTGCCGCCGATCGCATCCTCGCGCGCGTCGCGCCGGATCTCGTCGTGCTCGATCTGATGCTGCCAGGCGAAGACGGGCTGTCGATCTGCCGGCGTCTGCGTGCGCGCGTCGCAACCCCGATCCTGATGCTCACCGCCAAGAACGACGACATCGACCGTATTGTCGGGCTTGAGCTCGGCGCCGACGACTATCTCGGCAAGCCGTTCAATCCGCGCGAGCTGCTGGCACGTATCCGCGATCGGGGCGGCGCCGGGCTTGGTCTTGCCATCGCGCGGCACCTGGTTCTGAGCCTCGGCGGGATCATCGCGGTGGAGGATCGGCCGGGCGGTGGCGCGCGTTTCCGCGTAACATTGCCGGCGCGGCAATAGAGCTTGTAAGCCACCTTGGATTTGCCACCCCAATCTGCATTGTACCGTCCAGCGGGCCGATCTATCGATCGCCCTCGGTCCTCGGAGGAGCCACCATGAAGCGTCGTCATTTCCTGCAGGCGGCAGGAATCGCCGCTGCCGCCACGGCGGTTGCCAAGCCTGCGATTGCGCAGCCCATGCCCGAGCTGCGCTGGCGCTTGACCTCGAGCTTCCCGAAATCGCTCGACACGATCTACACGGCGGCCGAGATCTTCAGCAAGGCGGTGGCCGAGGCGACCGACAACAAGTTCCAGATCCAGGTCTTCGCCGCTGGCGAGATCGTTCCTGCCATTGCGGCCGCCGATGCGGTGCAGAACGGCACGGTCGAGATGTGTCACACCTCGTCCTACTACTATTTCGGCAAGGATCCGACGTTTGCGTTTGGCACCGCGGTCCCGTTCGGCCTCAACACGCGCATGCAGAATGCCTGGATGTATCACGGCGGCGGCATGGAGCTGATGAACGACTTCTACAAGAAGTTCAATATCATCGGCTTTCCGGCCGGCAATACTGGCGCCCAGATGGGCGGCTGGTTCCGCAAGGAGATCAAGGATGTGGCCGACCTGCGCGGTCTCAAAATGCGGATCGGCGGTTTCGCCGGCACCGTCATTGCCAAGGTCGGCGTGGTGCCGCAGCAGATTCCCGGCGGTGATATCTACACCGCGCTCGAGCGCGGCACGATCGATGCTGCCGAATGGGTCGGCCCCTATGACGACGCCAAGCTCGGCTTCCAGAAGGTTGCACCGTATTACTATTACCCAGGCTGGTGGGAAGGCGGACCCATGATCCACAACTTCGTCAACATCGAGAAATGGAACGCGCTCAGCCCCGCCTACCGCTCGCTCGTGCGCACAGCCTCGTCGCTGGCGAATGAATGGATGACGTCGAAATACGATGCCAGCAATCCGCCGGCGCTCAAGAAGATGCTGGCGGAGAATGTCGTGCAGTTCCGGCAATTCCCGGCATCGGTCATGGACGCCTCGCTCAAGGCGGCGCTCGAGGTCTACGCCGAGGTGTCGGCGCGGAATGCTGACTTCAAGAAAATCTGGGACTCGCTGCTGGCGTTTCGCAACGACGCCTATCTCTGGTGGCGGGTCGCCGAATACAGTTACGACGACTATCTCATCCGCAATCGCACGAAAACCTGAGCATGATCCCGAAAAGTGAACACCGGTTTTCGGAAAGGATCATGCTCAAACAAAAAGTCAGACTTTGATCCGATGCAGTCTGATCGGATCAAATGCTAAAGTCGACTATCGGCTTGCGGCCAGGGTCCGGCGGACCGCCTTGACCGGCCAGTTGATACTCGCGCTGATCACCCGCACGCGCGACCCGTCGGCGCGATTGATCAGCGCGTGCGAGCAGACATCGTGCTCGACCTTCACGATGTCGATCTCCGTCGCTGGCAGCCACCCCAATGTGTTGGTGGTGTCGCCTGGCCAGATGCGCCACTCGGACCCATCGGCCAACATCACCGTGTGGCCGCGGTCATGCCGCTTGATGCGCATGGCAGCCTCCCGCTCCCTACGTCGCTCTTAAACGCCTTACTTGCTTGCTTAGACGCCTTACTTGCTCGGTTTCATCCGCTGCAGGATTTTTTCGCGAACCATCGGATCGTTCTGCGCCACCACCATGATCGAGGTATACTCTTCTACCGAGAGCCCCTGGTCGGTGACGGCTTTCACGAGCGCCTTGTTGGCATCGTCCACCAGCCGCTGCTTGTCGGACTCGCTGGGGGTCGCCTCAATTTGTTTTGTATAGCTCTCCTTCACGTCGGCAATCTGTTCCAACGCTGCCGCTGTCGCGTCGAGCTTTTGATCAGGGATGCTCTGCGAAGGCTGCGAGGGCGATGGAGCGGGCGATTGTACCTGCGCATTCGCCGCGGGAACCGCGGTGGCGAGCAGTGCGGCGGTCAGAAATGGCGTCCATGATCGCATCATTCATTCTCCGATTTTTTCTGCGGCGCATATCGCGCGCCCCGCGGCCCTCGAGACAATTTCGAAAGGGCGACAATTCAGACAAGTCATATCTCGGAAGAGGGTTCCACCCGAAGCGGGCGATGTGACCTGTCGAAAAGGCATGCCGGAGCCTACATGGAACCCGGTTCCGGAACTTCTGAAGCTCTGAAATCCTGCAGGCATGACTGTAATCCTGCAGGCATGACTGTAGTGACACGTGAGTCGTTGCTGCTTAGCGTCCGCGTTTAGCTGCGTCCTTGACCATGGTCGCGTGCGCCCCATCTGAAGAATTGCGGGATGAGTTGATCGTGTCGCTTGACCACTGCAGCCAGTGGGAGGCACCGCAAGGCCAGATGAACGGGCCTCGACCCGCAAGGCAACCCAACGGAACAACGCGAACCGAGCGGAAGGGAGCGTGCAATGCAATTGACGTCCACGCAGGTCAAGCGAACGCTGGCCCAATTTGAAGCCCAGGAGGTGCCCGCGAATCACTCCGCGATGGCGCAGCTGACAAGGCTATTCGGGGAACACACATTCTTCCTCGACCGCCATGGACTTAACATCCTGGAACCAATCGATGCCGATCAGCCGACTGATGCTCGCATGTGCAAAGTCGTCTGCGTGGCGGACTGGAACGATGCCGATCCGCCGAGCCTTGAGCCGCATGAGCCGGAGGCGACGGAACTCGTGATCCAGCTCGAGTCCAAGCACTAAAGCATGATGAATTTG
>Ga0209488_10002776_pt1 | contig 14289 bp, 16 predicted proteins | sample Rivendell_Oct201_8_FD_188349 | JGI IMG/M metagenome (GOLD analysis project Ga0209488, IMG submission 188349) | Vadose zone soil microbial communities from the Eel River Critical Zone Observatory, Northern California, USA -... | ecosystem: Environmental > Terrestrial > Soil > Vadose zone >... | reverse complement strand
TTTTTTACTTGTCTACTTTTCGAAAAAAAAAAAAAAGGCTTTTTTGTGCTTCACTCCTCCTGAAAATGAATTTGGGAACCAACTTTTTTTGGATTCTAGGTTCCTTGTCGACTTTTCGACTCGTACGAGTCCAAAAAAGTGAGTGCTGGGTTTCCTGATGCGCCGCTTCACCAGCGACGCAAGTACTGGAGCCAGAGAAGACAGGTCCGAGAATGACGAACGCAAGGGAAATGCTGACTTTGAGGAGATAGTTCCTAGACTTAGGGGACCGTGCTATAGTAGATGCGGTCCTCTAGGTAGATGACGGGGTTACTCACTCGTGTGAAGACAACCGCCGCGTCCGGCGTAGAAGTCCACCGCGATGCTTCTAAGCAAAAATTATGTCGAGAACCATGGGGGTTCAAGTTGAGGTGTCATTTCATTCCACTTTCCTCGTATTGAACAGGGAGTAGCCCTCGAGTCAAAGAGCCACGGCCCTTCGTGGCAACGGACGACGAGGCTGAGCTATCTAAGGCGAGGTGTGTAGCGGGAGCTGCCCGACACAATGCGTAGTAGTTGGCGAGTCAGGACAGCTCATGCATTAGGCGGAGGATTGATACTGTCATACATTTCGTACCTCCCCAAAATCCCATTCCATCATTTGCCTATCAATCGGCCTCGTAAGATAAAAAACGAGTAGTTTGGCACTGGCTACAGTCCAACGACAGAGAGGATCTTGCTTCCGTCTGTTGGGATCGACATTCGAGCTGTTACGCCAGTGCTGCTGAGTGACGACGCGTTTGGTGGAAAAATATATTACAAATCGTCGAGAGCACTTTCAGTGGCGAATAAAGCCAGTCAAGGCATAGGCCCATATTTATGGTGAGGGGCCGGGGATTATAGCCGCTTTTGATAAGCGACCACCTGGTATCCGCGGTGTCGACTTGTGACCGGTCTGAGCTTCGTCCTCAGTTACGGTGGCCACAAGGAAGGGGGGGGAGTGGTTACTTCATGACGTGGAGCTTGCAACAGCTACTACACCAAGGAGGAGCGCGCTGAGGCCCTTAAGTTACAGAAGCTCCAGCACATGCAGAGAAAATTGTCCGAATCATTTTGGGATTGTCCACGTGGAGATTCACCACGTACCTCGAGGACGTGCTAGCAACGCCATAGCTGTGACTTTGACTGTTGGTATCGGCTGTCCGTTTCTCTCTTCATCCTGCTACGTGTCACGCTGAGTGTTTGTACACAAGAGACGGCCACCAGGGAGCATGATTGAGCAAGATGGGATTCGGGCCGTGACGTGTCGGCTTCTGTTCGCGGCACTGGCCAGTAGTGTTGATGGCCTCGGGCTGGTCAGGTCTAGTACTGGAGTCTGCAAAGCCTACGCAGATAGTCGACGGCCACAACCGGACATACGACGTATAAACCGTGATGTTATGATACAGAAAGCGTGCTAGATACAGACAGTTTGGTACACGAAGTATTCAGGTGCGGGTATAAGAGCCAGTCCGAACGGAAGAGCACTCGTCGACTCTGTGAAAATAGTTATAGAGAGGTTAGGAGACTTTGCACCCATGGATTGTCTTGTATCTTTTGTTGATACGCGGAGAAACAACTCTTGAGCTCGGCCAATTGAGCTTCAGGAGTGAGATCGTCTGACATGACGACATCCTCATCGTCAACGGCAGACGGTACTCCTGAGACCCAGGACTTCAAGAATTCTTCAACAATCTGGACACCACTCTCAATGACTTCTGGAGAGAACTGTGATTCTTGCGAAGGCGCCGACTCTGAAGGGGAATGCCAATGGGACCACGAAAGCGGGGTGAGATTGGGATCACACTTACCAGTTCCAAAGTCCTCTAATTCTTCTGCCTTGCGTTTAGCGAGCTATGATCAGGTCAGATCCTAGATCGTCCATCGAGAAAGAAGAAGGTATTACTCGAACAACAGGCTCCGGAAAGTTTGCCATTCTGGCGACATGAATGCCAAAGCTCTGGTCAGAGACACCTATAAGTCTTGTCAGTTTCAGCCTTAGGGTTGGGTTGGCCTCGGGGACCCACCAGGCTCTACTTTGTAGAGTAATGTGATATCACGTTCCTTGGACTGGGTGTCCGAGTCCGAAACGTGGGCGACAACGTGCAGGTTTTTGACGTGGCTGAGCTCTTGATCTAACGCTGTGAGCTCATGAAAATGTGTGGCAAATAAACAGAATGCGTGAATCTCGGATGCGATTTTCCTATACACAATCAGTGCAAGCAAAGCCTACCGACACGTGATCGACATACTCAGAAATAGCCCAGGCTAGCCCAAACCCGTCATAGGTGGAAGTCCCTGAAATGTAGAGGTAAGCAGGGAAATGGTCTCCCTCGATGACTGTAACTAACCCCTTCCAAGCTCATCGATGATAATGAGTGAGTCTTTCGTGGCAGACTGGTGTTTCCCGTTATACAAGCCATGTCAGGTGCAAGCAAGAGCGGACCGACCTTGAGGATTGTCGCAGTTTCTAACATCTCAGCCATGAAGGTTGAAATACCCTTCAACTGGCTATCGCCCGCCCCAACGCGGCAAAGAATTGAGTCAAAGACAGGCAATTGAGCCATCGAACAAGGCACGAATGAACCGATCTGCGCCATGAGGGCAATAACTCCGATCTAAACCAAGGCGTGAGCTCCCCGAGCACGACAGCCAGTGTGTATGCAACATACTTGGCGGATGTAAGTGCTCTTTCCACCCATATTCGGACCAGCTAGTGTGACAGGTCAGGGAAGCACAAGTGCCAAAGTCTGAGACGAACTGATGATTTGGAATTCGGATTTATCTGCCAAAAGAAGGTGACTTGCGCTTTCAGAGGATAGCTGGATTGAGAGAACGTACCTTTGACCATCTCCACGTCATTCGGGATGAAGCTTATATCGTCTTGTACTTCGAGACAGGGGTGTCGCCCATCTTTGAGGATAAGATCTCCGGTACCTGCACAGATATTATCTCTGCGATCGGCAAATCTGAGGATGATCGACTACGAACCTTTCTCAACGATGGAAGGTTTGACATATGCTTCAGGAGCATTGACAGCGACATGAGCGAAGCTACAAGAACTGAGTTATCGAAGAGTCGACTAAGGGTCAACCGGACTGACCTTAAAATGACGTCGAGGTGTGCCAGAACACCGTTTAGCGACTCCAGTACGGGAGTATACGTCGCTGCAAGGACTTCGGTTTCAGGGCTGAGCGAAAGGAAAAAGGGGGACACGAACACGCAATTGATACAACCTCCTTAACCAGTCCACTCTGGGTACGTGAATAGGCCTCCGTTGCCTCTTGATACTCCATAGCGAAGTTTTTCAATTTGGTTGTCGTGAAGTAAACGCCGGATTTGACAGTTCCAAGTTCGATATATTTACGTTTGTTGCTGATCGCTCGGGAGTCCTAATAGTCATTGAGCAACGTCGGAGTACCCCAAGAGCATGATTGATACATTTTTCGTCAGCCGGAAGCAATATCCGTAAGTCGCCGAATTTTCCAGGTGTAGCTTCTTGTCGAGGTCGAGGTTGAGGTCGTTTGCCATATCACGATGCTCCTCATCCAGCCCGTCTCGCGCTGCGCTGATCTGGTCGGCCAGCTTGCGCAAACGCGGGTCATAGTCTGGCCTTATGACATAATTGTGCCTTTCAAGCTCAGAGAGATCGAGCGTTTGCTCGACCATCTCAGCATACTTATCGAGACTAGCAGCATACTCCTCGAGGTGACACAGATAGGTGCCCTTGATAAGCTCACTGCCACGTTCAGTCTTCGCATCGACGTGCTTTAACGCTTCAATGAGACCGGTTAGCTAGAGAGAGAAGGGTCTAAACACAAGCTGGATGCTCCTAGGAATTCAAAGACGCTACCTTTAAAACTGCCTGATAAACCCGTACAACATCTTCAAGGGATGCGACTGACTTCTGGAACCGCTTGCTTATACGATTCATGTCAGGCATGAGCTTCATGAAGTCATCCTAATGCAACCATTTCAGCGCAATCATCGAGTCAAGTAGTCAAGTTTTTGCCAACCTGAAGCGTCCTACGTGCATTTGAGTCTTCCACAAACGTCTCAACTAAGTCTTGCCGTTTCACTTCATCACAATAGGCATAACCGAGTCAATGATCGTGGGGATGAACCCGGACCGAAAACTTACGGATCTCATGACGATTGACCAGTGGCTGTTTCAACCAGCTTCCCAGCATCCGCGTCCCTTGAGCAGTTTTACATTTGTTTAACAGCCCGAGCAAAGTCGTGTTCTTCGCTCCAGAAGCCTTTCAAAAGAGAGCATGAACGACGGATATAGCCTCTGGAAAGCGAGGCTTACGTTTCCACTGTCCATGAGGTTCAAGGCGCGTAGTGCACTAGCATCCAAGCGCATATATTGCCCAAGATCGTGCGTGCGGATAGTCCAGGCACCGTGATTGGATGAATCAGACAGGAGACTGAGGTACGTGATCAGCGCCGCGACAGCGGAGGGAGCAGTGGGTAGGCTAAGTTGCGCTATCAGAAGAGTTGAGTTAGCATCTCATAGGCAGACACCAGTGTTGCGTACAGATCGTGGAGGGACCTTCGGTTCCTGATGCCGCAGGTGCCAGTAAGCGCGTGAGATCATCTTCGATCGTCTTTGCTACAAATTCGCCTAAATCGGTCGAGTTGGTAGGTGTGACGTTGAGTGCGCAAACGGACGTACTAGGTTTCCGTTCAGTGAGGACGATACCACATCTATCGAGGACCTCTTTCAACTTTTTGAGGTCAAAATCACGATCTGTTGTGCCCGCGACGGTGCCTGTTGGCACGATTGCTTCCTTGATTCCTAGTTGAATGGCAAGCGTCTGAAGGACACGGGCACTTAGCCTCCATCAAAATCCGAGACGCATAATCGCATATACCTCGATGTTGGAAAACGCGTCGTTATCCACAAAGTCTGCTACCCCGAACTGACGCAAGTTGGTGTCTGCAAATGCAATGCCGACGGTCTTGGTCTTCGCTTTACCAGCAGAACCGGGAACCGTAGGCGTGGTCGCCAGTTTCACTGCCATAATGACTGGTGGCGATAGTATGTCATTATTGACGAAGAGCAGGTCCTCCACAGCTTGGAGGTTCCCGGGCGATGCCTTGGAGCGTCTTTTAGTTAAAAGCAAGAGGGGGGGAGAGCCATGCCATACCTCCTTGTCTAATTTGAATTTCGAAACCTTCTTTCCATGGCCAGCCTCAGGTATCCATATCTCCACCTTCAGCTGCCTGCTTGTCAATGCCTCTCTTAGAAAAGAGGTCGCAACTGTCGGCCTGAGCGTGACACTCGGTAGGCCAGCTGTCCTGCCACCGGACCCGAGATATTTGAGGACAGACTTGGTGTGATATACATGTTGGGCAACATAGAGCGCATCTGCCCCATGCGCGCTGTAGAAATCTTCGTTGCTGGCTTTCCTGAAGAAAAGCCTGATGGTGCCATTAGCGTCCGGAGACTTGGGGGGAAGCTTGTTAAAGAACGAAATGAAACCCGGGTCGAGGGAATCTGATTTCACGATAAGCATAAAGGGGCAAGAAAATAAGAACACGGGCACCTGTCTCGTCATCTTTTTCTTTACCATACATTAAAGACATGTCGGTCTAACTTGGCGCTGTGGTGGAAATGCCGTGCCCGTGATCCGGCGAGTCTCAGCTGCGACGTGACGCGACGCGTATATTACATAATCATAAGCGGAATTCCCCAGAATTTCAAGTTTCGAGAGGACTTGCCCTTGATAACTTACTGTGCAGTTTTTAAGATGAAAGTGCAATCCGACAGCTTTTCATGAATCTCCTTTGTCGCACTCTCGTGTACAGAAGCTACGTTGTCCCTCCCGTGGCCTCTGAAGGATTTGTGGTGCAACAACGAATGGTCTTCTTGTACCTATCTACCTTTGCTTCGATACCAACCACCTGGGTGTGGAAGCTCGGGAAGGAGTCCATACTCCCAGAACCTGGGTCGAATGTCCGTATATATATTCCTAGACTCCCTGTTAATAAAGTCAGAATGTATGAATCTCTGCTTTGCTCCTTTCAGATCCGCCTGTCCATCTTATCCTAAACAATGCCTCATTGTTCCCAGCCGAACATCACGGGCAGTGGGGTGCGTCGACAGAGGACGTATGAAACGTATGAAAGTGTCAAGACAAAAGATCTTCTGTAATATGTCTGGACCAGTGTTTCTCTGACCTGTTTGTATCCTGTAGGGTGAGCCCAGCCGCTGCGCTCGGAATGAGCCTCCAAGAGTGCCCGTGCATCGATACCCGTAGATCACCCCTTTCGTACTTTCTTTCTTTCGTTTTCTCTCTAGCATACGTCGCGCGCTCGATGTTGGTGACAGCCTTACAGCACGTCCACGTCGGCCGACGCATGCGCACCCTCAGTTCCATACATCGCCTATACCTGTCACCCCCAGTTGTGTCCCAGTCGGTAAGAGCTCTCCGAAAGGAGCAGGATACAGCAGAGCGGCACTGGCAGTGCCGGAAAAGATCCCATTTTCTCCCCACTCTCCTTTGGAACACTGACTCTGCCGAACTCACATACGCGTCGACTCATACCTTCGCGCTTACAATCTGGTCTGTGCTATGCATGGGAGGCGCCGAGAGCAATGGAACTATTCTTGTACCTGTGTCATACGGATGTAGTTGCAGGTAACCCAATGCCGAATCAGTTCATTATCTGACTAGAATCGATGTTTTTTCACGCAAAGAAGGATAATATTTCTTGTAAGGACGAACTTTGGCGCAAGAGGGCGGGTAAAAAGACTGTAAAAAGGGTAGGTGTGTGTGCATGGAAGATATGTTTTGAAGGCTGGCTGCTCGGCAACGACCGTAAACAGGTTGCCAGTTGAGAACCCTCGTCACAGATTTATCCGCGTTGCCAAGTGATCCAGAATACGCTTTGTACCACCACTTTGTGTCATAAAGCTTCGTGGTGCGCCAGTATACGTCCCAGGATTCGAGGAGAAATTGTTTCGCTGACATGTCTCCGCTGCACTCGTCTGATCATGCGTGGGGGATCTCCCGACCACTCTACATCCTATACTCGCTGATCCACGCGAGACTAGGGTCAAGAAAATCTTAACTGTAACCATCAGCTTATAAAGGCTTTCACCCTCCCTTGTCGCCACGGGCATGTCACCGCATACCCCACGTTGGACTGGGCATTGCGAACAAGTTCGATTCTAGTCTTCGTCTTCTACTCACCCAAGAGTGGTCAAAGTGGGTGCTATATAGCAACTCCTCGAGATCCAGTTCAAGGTATTTCAAACAACATTCATACATTGAGTCTGTCTGCGATGGAGTGCTCTCAGCTGGTCGCTGCGGCACTGAACTGCGACACCGACTCTGAACGGTGTTCCTCTTGTGATGACACCCCTGGCGCAATGTCTTGGGGAAGTGAGCGAGTACCTTGATGTGGCTAATGTGGCCGATTTTCTAGGTCTTCGCCTAACCATTGTAACAGGGTCAACGTCCGCTGGCAACTCCAGGGCACACTTTTTCGTCCATCCGGTGGATCTAGCTTATACAAGTATTGGCTGAAATGAAAGCAAGTGACAGCCTTGAACTGGAAGTCAACCTCAGTATGTCTGTAGAGCACCTTTGGCAGTGGGCATTTCACCCCCTGCGCCCCTTCTCGAAGCTAACGAGTAAAGGAAAATTGATATCATGGTATCGATAATCCCCAGACTCAGGCACGCGCCAACGTCACTTAGTGGCAACGACGTTGCTTTGACCTGGCGTTCAGGTTGTTTGTGCGGCGAGAGCCATACGAATGTCGAGGAAACCACAAATATGAAGTTAGGTCCACAATCGAGACGAACCACAACGCAACGACCTATTTACAGCCGACTGGATCTCCAAGCAGGACTAATCTAATCTGCCGACCTATATAAGACAACAAGCTCCAGCTTTACACCATACTATCTACTAAACATCCCAAACTCTACCGCACTTTGTCATGTCTTGCAGCCTTGGTTCAAATGGAGATGCCACCGCATCTCAAGCGGAAAGGACCAAGTCAGCTGCGTCCAACGAAGTAGGTGAGCGCGTCATTCACCTCTTCGTTGGCTGTCCGTAGGTTGTTACTAAAGCCCATCGTGCCGTTGCTTGATGACAGAGCAAATAAGCGAAGCGATGACCAGGCTGTGGACGAGCGACGGCGGGACCTCTGCCTGCGATGAAGTCGACACAGCGTCAACAACGGGCGATAGAGGTGTCCAGAATTCGCAAGAGGTGGACGTTGAGGCTATGGTAGTACCTGCGAACATGACGAGGAGCAGGAGCGCGCCGAATTGATGGCCAACGTCTTGCGCAAACGAGGACATCACTTGAAGGAGATGGTGAGGTTCGAGAGTTTGCACCGAAGCGACGTTTGTCGAGCAGGGTGACTGTTCCATTAACGACAGGTGCGACTCGGAAAACAGAACAGCCTCTGGGTAAGTCGAAAAGGCAGGCGGAAAAAGTTGCCATTGGCCTCGATCTCAAACTCGATGGATATTCTGTTTTCTTCGAGATATAACCGAAATGTGACATAGTCCGTTTGGTAGACGATGGACAAACGCATCGAACTCTTAGAGACAATACAGCATGTGTCGAAACACATTGGCGGGTGTCTTGAAAAATGATAGCGCGGGTGGTGAGGTTGGAACGGTCGGGGTGCCAGCGAGAGGAAAAAAGAAGATAGATAGAGAAACAGAAATAAAGGAACAAAAGACATAAGGTGGTCTGGCGGCGAGTTGTACCTCTACATGCGCACTGGCGCGCCGGTGGGCACCCACCACTACACATCTTGGGCTAGGCTGTGGTTAGACTTGTCCTATCCTGGTCCTTAGTACTACGGCACTGCTAGTGGCATCGCGCCCGCTGCGCTCTCTCCGACGTATCATTGGTGCAACATGGAAGGACACCCCAAGAAGCGTCTGCGAAGTCAGTTCTAGGAGTGGTGCATCTATAATAACCCCCGTGCCGTGACACTGCCTGTACTACCAGCAGAGCGATACTAGTAGGCAAACTCGCATGCATTAGAAGGCGTTGTGTCCCGGAACATAGTCTAAAGAACCAACCCGAAATCGTGACGCAGTGCTGTATCATGATACCCCCACAACATTTTCACCTCTAGTTAAGACTCCATATTCACACCACGATCGCTCTAATCGTCATGACCCGCACAAGGCGCCCCCCGCCAGTGGTCTCTTGGAGCGTGAGCCCCGTGCTCCCATCACAAAATCAGGAAACCAAACCCAGTGCGTGCGAGTTTTGAGATTTTGACAGGCTTACGACATACTCCCACGATAGTCACGAGCTCTTTCGCACATTCGTAACCCCTCACGAGGCTCTTGCCAGGTCGTACTGAATTTGTTCGTCGATGTGAGACTAACACCTGGATGTACCTATCTCCTGAGGTCTTCACCAGGCTGTGACAGAACCATGGCCCATCACGAGGATGGGCGCCACCGTAATCCACTCGTCAGTATTGTGCGTGGTACTTCCAGCGAGTCTCCCTTCATTGATATCCTGCTACTAAACCCTCGCATAACACTGGTGCCCCATCGCTATCATGGTCAACAATGACGTCGCCTTCACTTCCATCGTCATCAACGTTGACATGATCGCTTTCCTCGGAGTCCCGGGCCTCCACTTCCCCAGTCTCCGTCATATTGTTGTCGTCACTATCCGCTGCCGTCCCCGGGTCAGGTTCGATTTCATGCTGTCCTTCACTGGGCATGTCCAATGCCATGCCATGCCATGCCGAAATGCCCCATAATGTTCACATAGAAGTTTATCCAATCATCCTCTTCATCGGGATTCTGGACTCGCGCTACGGACTTTGGGGCTGGCAGCAAAGTTGACGTGCGCCCCTCTGAGAATGCAGGAATGAGATGTGCTCTGCAGTGGCAACCAGTGTGCAAGATGGGATTGGATACGGTATCTGGACTCCGGACTTGAAGGCAGCCCCCGCAGCGTTGAGGAAGATCGGTTGCTGTAATTTACTGTATCTCAGATCAGTAAACGATCGACCCGTTGCCAAATATGAAATATACCTATAAAAGAAGTCTCCCCGGCTACGAACCATTCCCCTCCCTTCATGTCGCGTCGAGACCCGGGCAATCGATCCCCTCGCAGGGGCTCCTCCCAGTCATCTCTATCAGCTCGTTCTTCCTCTCCACATTATTCGTCCCGAGTTCATGGCTCTTCCGTCACCAGGAGCTCTTTTCCTATTGAAGACGATGTCATCAACCGCCGCCCTAAACTTGAGGCTACCAGTGAGGACGATGTCATCAACCGCCACCTTAAACTTGAAGCTACCAGTGGATACGGCGTCATCAACCGCCGCCCTAAAATTGGAGCTACCAGTGGAGACGATGTCATCAACCGCCGCTTTAGACTTGAAGCTACCAGTGACCAGTCTGACAGTCCAGAAATAGAAATGCCGAGAAAACGAAGGTATGACGTCCAGACACTAGGAGGCGAAATCTCCTTACGACTTTTGACGGCAGGAAAACCGGTTCTGCAACTCAACCAGGTCGAGGGATCCGCAAGATCGTAGATCTTTACCATGATCTCCCCGAACTTGTGGACAAAGCCAGGAAACATGCCGCCATGACTGAGAACTCGTTATCCCGCGAGGAAACAAGAAAAAAAGATTGGATTGAGCATGTAGGTTTGACAGAGGACGAGCGGGAAGAAGAGCAAAAAGAGTAAGTCGTTGATCAAAGTGTAGATTACATTATGTGACTAACGCCATCACATATGCCAGCCGCAAACGTTGCCACATCGCAATGCAGCTCTTGAACAAACTCATACCCGGTTTCAAAGACAAGGCCTATGCTTTTGACAAGGTCCAAGTCATCAGTTATTGTGCCCCAGTAAGTACCTCCAACCTATCCGAAGGTCTAACTCGTCTGACATTAAACAAGCTGCAAGCAGGGGCGAATAACGCTCGCAGCGACGATACGGCACGCTTGAAGGTGGCGATTGCGGAATGGCTCAATAGTCGCACGCCTCCGAGTCCACGTGAAGTGACAAGTTACAATACAAGGTTATCTACAAGAGGCAAGGAGGAACGCGGAATCTCGAATGACATTACAGGCCGACTCCTCTGTCCCATCGATTATAATTGGGACGATCCTGAGTACTTTCTGACTTTTCTTTTCTGGTTTAATCTAATATTTTTATCATCAAAGAATACGCTCAAAGCTTCGTAATGCCAAACCCGGATACGACATCGCATCAAGCTTTTTCTTGCGGTGCCTATATGATAAAGAGGACGGCGATCCCGAATCGCCTGAGGTGGGCTTTCTAAAAGGCCCACTTCTTTTGCGCGTAAGTACATTGTGTCCATCTCCATACTGTATTGTTGACGATGTGTCTTTCAGGCATACCGTCACATATTTACATCACCTTCATCTGCGTCCAAAGAAAACGCGGTCGAAGTTACTTCTCGACGGCGTGATGTTGCCAGCACACTTGGTTTGAATGGCCATGTCACCTCACGTTCAATCGCGTATACAGCAACACAGGTATGTCATCGTCTATGTATCATAGTCATTTTTTCTAATGTGTCTAAGCTTGTTTTTTCATTGAACAGCGCGCGGGAGTGGAAGCAAGAGCATGATGGCTTCCACTACCCGTCCTTTTACAATTTCATTGTTGACTTCTTTGAAGACGTCGACGATGAGACCACCAACGCAAGTGTGAATGAGCTCTTTGAATGGTGGAACTGGTACGTCTTCTTCTGTCTATTCAGGAATCGTTGTCCTAATGTTTCTTTTACTTTTCCAGTAGGATATTCCCTGCTACGGTCAGCAACAGTGGTGGCGCGGTTTCACGCCACGCGATGAAGTCCTCTAACCAGAGGATTCAGGAAGCTCGCGCAAGGCGCGCTCAGATAACTGGTAGCTAGATCGTCGTATTTCTTCCAAGCACCAAAATATATCTGCATTTTTTTTTGGTTCCTACATCTTGCCAAGATCTCATGAATGCACCAAAAGATGGTGCAGGTCTCGTACGGTACGTCGAGTGTAGGACTGTGGCAAACATACACGTTGGATGTACGTCTACAGTAATCTCGTACTTTGGAAACAAGGCCATATTGATCTTACAACTCCAGCGTCCGAGTCGGACTGCAGTGTACTCGTAGGTTAACATCAGCTCGTATCAACTCGTGAGATCATACAGCGCTCACTAATTGCTCGCCAGATTTGGATAGACGAATGAGGCCCCACAACACGGATGCGAGGTGGCCCCTGGCTCGTGCCGTGTCACAGTGTATTAACCCACAAAAGATGATATCAGCTCATGACCCCGAGCACAAATTTGCGATGCACGCACGGGGCTTATAGTGGCACTTACAACTCGGGCTATATTGACTAAACGACTTTTAGAACTCTACCGTTGCTGATGAATGTGCAGGATTCGAAGGTCGAGCCATGGAAGCTGGAGCCAAGCGCAAGCTCGCTGCCGTACTGAGGTCTCTCGGTTCGAAATGACGGTCCCGTCCCGGTGCCTTTGTACTGTATCCCAATCTCAGAGGCCGATCGGTGTGAGTTGTGCGAGAATCATCGCCAGCTAGAACCGCGAGAATGCTATCGAGATTTGCGGTGGTTCTCTGAAAGAGCAAGAGCAATACTATGTTGTACCTCAGCGAGACACCTCTTTGATCTATCATATAATGACACCATTATGAAATCAGATGAAATTGACCTTTGCGGATTTTACTTGCTTCTCCTTCACTGCCTCCTGTTCTCTCTCAGCCGAGGACAATCAAATCGGGCATTCTTTTTAGGAAAAGGACGCAATCTACTCTTCACTTGACTGTCAAACACGATGTTCAAACCTTCCCATCCGAAGCCTATAGGTTCGCGAGCATTCCATCATAAATCAGAACGATTTGCAGCCGGTATTGATGACAACCGTGACCTTTATTGGTAATATACCAGTATGCTTGCTTTGGATTGCACCCCCTTTCGAAATTGACTTGATGCCTCTTCTTCCCCATGTATAATTCCCATTTCGTAATGTGGACAGTGGAGATTAGACTTTGCGAAGGCACACCGAGGATGATACTTGGCATTTCTACATGCCATCAAGCAGGAAGTCAGGTCATTCGCAACGCGCAATATTCATACCTCGTCCGCACTAATGGTCAACATCAAGGACTGCGGGAGCGGCAGGCTCACAGTCGGCGAGCCCTAGTGTGAGAAGCGCACGATTTCGTCCTCCGTCAGTGACTGTCTGCACATCACGAGCGCATGAGCAACGGGGATTGATGTGACGAAGTGGCACGTCCTACTTCTCTGCCACGGAGATGAGTGGCCCGGGCGGTAGCTGCTGCCTGTCCTGCTGTAATAATGAGCAGAAGATCTTGCAAATCGCTCGCTCCCGCATTGTGACATTGTAACTCGCCCGAGGCAGGGAAGGGTCTTGACCATCCGAACAAACCTGCGGCGTGGGTACGTGTCCGGCGAAGCGAAAAGAAGGGATGCTGGGTATGGTGACTTTTGTCGGAAGTTCACTGGCAGGCATGATGGAGAGGTAGATCAGCTTCATATCCGAATTGGAGGCTCCCTTCACCGTTTAACGAGCCCCGGCCTCGCAGAAAACCGAGAAAAAGGAGCTAGCGATGAGAGTGCTCTCAACCGGGCCCGGGAAGAACCGGTGAATGCGGAAAAAAGATGGTTCTCGACCAACATTCAAGTAATGTGCCACTAGCACGACGATCAATGGACTGACAAGGTTGGAGAGTGTTGCCACAAAACCAGGACACCGTCATTTTGTCGATCACTTTATGTCGGCGCGAGGCAGAGACGTCCCTCGGCTAATGCTAAGGTCAAGGATGGCTGGCAGTCGCTGAGTACTCATCAGTATCGGACCTTGAAGCGCATCGTCTGAAGGCCGCGGGTGGAATGCGCGTCAGTGGAGATTACAATTTTGACGCCGCGTTCCTTCGCCATGCGAAGATGCGTATCTTTCAGGTCCAGGCGTTCCGGCGAGGCATTGCATTCCATGATTACGCCGCGTTCACGCGCGGCATCGAGGATTCGCTCCATGTCGTAGGCGTAGGCGTCGCGGCGCAGCACCAGGCGGCCCGTGGGATGCGCTAGGATTTGCGTGTAGGGATTCTCGATCGCCGCGAGAATTCGGTCCGTCATTTCCGCGCGCTCTAAATTCATGTAGGAATGAATCGACACCAGCACAACATCGAGTTGCGCGAGCACTTCATCGACCAGATCCAATTTGCCGGTCTTTAAAATATCCACTTCGCTGCTGGACA
>Ga0209488_10002775_pt1 | contig 14293 bp, 10 predicted proteins | sample Rivendell_Oct201_8_FD_188349 | JGI IMG/M metagenome (GOLD analysis project Ga0209488, IMG submission 188349) | Vadose zone soil microbial communities from the Eel River Critical Zone Observatory, Northern California, USA -... | ecosystem: Environmental > Terrestrial > Soil > Vadose zone >... | reverse complement strand
GCGCCATTGAGCGTACATCGTGACCTTTGTTCCATCGAGGCCGCGATGCAGGCTGCTTGAAATGAAACCTGGCGCATGGCGTACGGAGGTTTCAGTCGCACGGGCCAGCAGCTCAAGGAGTCGCCGCTGATTCGCGGGCTCGACAGTGAAGACATTGATCAAGGTGAGAAGTTTGCGGTTCGAGGAGATCGTTGTCATAGGTGGACTCGCGAGAGTGGTCACCGCAAGCATCAGCTTGCGCGCTTGGCCGCTTGACAGAGATAACTGGCCGCTGCTCGATGCCGCGCCCGGACACTTCGCGCGTGACAAAGCCCCATCAGTGACCGCCCTTTGGACGCCGGTCAGGGTTGTCAGCCAAAGCTTTCGCCAAAACGTGTCAAACCCTAGCGCCGCGTCATGAAAACGTCAACTCTCTAAAGAATGCTAACCCTGTCATCTCGCTGGTGAAGTATTCTAATTTGGCGAGCCGGGCTACGGACAGGCACCTCGAATGCGAACCGTACGCATGGCTGCTATGAGCATCTATAACAAGACATAGGGGTCGGCCATGAAGAGTTACGAAGGCGTTGTTGCCCATGGAGCGTCACTGCGCCTGAGGCATTGTTTGGGCATTGTTACGGCAGCGGTTCTGATTGCCGCCCTCGCGGGAAGTCCCTCGACTGCATTCGCGCAGCAAAGTGCGGCGGCGAACCGCTTCAAACCGTTGGATAACCGAGCGCTCGTCTCGCAGAAAAAGCCCTTGTCGCTGCTCATGAATGAGCGGGTCAATGTGGTGGTGACGATGAGCGCGGCGTCGGTCGCGGAGCTCCGCGCGCGTTCCCCCGGACACGTGATCAGTAAACAGGATCATGACGCAGTTCACGAGCAGGTGGCCAAGCAGCACGCCGCAATCGAGCCGACGCTCGTGTCCCGGGGCGGCACGGTGCTCGCGCACTATCACGACGCACTGAACGGTATCAAGGTTGAGATAGCGCGCAGCGAGGTCGCCGGTCTCGCGAATCTCCCCGGAGTGGTTCAGGTAGTCCCTGCGCCGAAGTACAACATAGAGAATGTGGTCAGCGTCCCGTTCATTGGCGCGCCGCAGGTCTGGCAAGGTACGCCGGCCTTTAAGGGCGAGCACGTCAAGATCGCGATCATCGATACCGGTATCGACTACACGCACGCGAACTTCGGCGGACCCGGCACGGTCGCGGCGTTCGCCGCGGCTGCCGCGACCAGCACAGCGCCCGCGGATCCGAAGCTGTTCGGGCCGGCTGCGCCAAAAGTAAAAGGCGGAATCGATCTGGCCGGCGACGCATACAACGCGGACATCGCGGGCAGTGTGCCGGTTCCTGATCCAAATCCCCTCGACTGCAACGGGCACGGCAGTCATGTATCGGGCACGGCCGCCGGATTTGGTGTCGCGAATGACGGCACGACGTATCACGGCCCGTACGACGAAGCCGCCTACGCGGCCGGCTTCGGCATCGGTCCCGGGGTCGCACCGCTGGCCGACCTCTACATGGTGCGTGTCTTCGGCTGCACGGGTTCGACCAATGTCCTCACCGAAGCAATCGATTGGGCCGTGCACAATGATATGGACGTGATCAGCATGTCGCTCGGCGGCACGTTCGGCACGGCCACGAGTTCCGACAGCATTGCCTCCGATAACGCCGCCAAGGCCGGTATCGTAGTGGTCGCCGCTGCGGGAAATGCCGGACCCGCGCCGTATGTGACCGGCGCGCCCGCGACCGCTACCGATAGCATCAGTGTCGCGGCGATGGACGCGCGTCAGTTCGTGGTCAATGGTGTGCATATCGCGCTGTCGTCGGGGAGCGGCGCTGACGGCGTCGAGGCAAACAGCCTGGCGCTGCCGCATGGCAGCGTACCGGCCGTCATTCTGACCAAAGCGGGAAGTCTCAGCTTGGGCTGCAGTGCGGCGGACTACCCGGCGGCCGGCGCCCCCGGCGCGCTCGTGGTCGTATCGCGCGGGACGTGCTCATTTGTCGCCAAGGCGAGCGCTGCGGCCGCCGCCGGTGCGGTTGCGATCGGTGTGGTGAACAATGCCGCCGGTCTCTTCAACCCGGCGATTCCCGGCGTGACTATTCCCTTCATCGAACTTGAAAAGAGCGACAGCGGTAAGTTCCTCAGCGCAACAGCGCCGGTCAGCGCCTCGATTGCACCCGCGCAATTGCCGAATGCCGGCTTCAAGCTTGCCGCCGGTTTCAGCTCCGGAGGTCCGCGTACCGGCGACGGCGCCTTGAAGCCCGATGTGGCCGCGCCCGGGGTCAACGTTTTCTCTACCAATATCGGCACCGGCACCGGTGGAACTTACGACTCAGGGACTTCGATGGCGACCCCGCATGTCGCCGGTGTCGCAGCACTCGCGATTCAAGCGCACCAACACTGGAAAGAATCCGGTGTGCGCGCGGCTGTCGTTGAGACAGCATCGCCGACAGCACTTGGCGGCTATGCACCGCGCATCGAGGGCGCAGGTCTGGTGGAGGCGGTAGGGGCTACCAAGACGGATGTCACGGTCGCCGGCGCTGACGACAGCGAGCTTGGTCTCTTGTCTTTCGGTGTCGCCGAGTTGACGCACGACTTCCACGAGGACCGCGAACTCATCGTCCGCAATCACGGACGCATTCCCGCGACCTTTACGGCGACCGCGACGCAGGTGGGCGGAGTACCGCATGCGCTGACGTTGTCGAGCTCGACGGTGTCGGTCGGCGGACATGATGATGCGTCACTGCGGGTGTCGCTGTCCGTTCCGGCCGCAACTGCCGGGAGCACTCACGATGCGGCGGGCAACGACGTCCTTCAGGAGGTCGCGGGTTTCATCACGCTGCAGCCCACGGTCGCGTCGGCCAACCATGGCGTCACTCTGCACTTGCCGTACTATCTCGTACCGCGCGCGCGTTCCAATGTCTCCGCGCGGCTACGCGAGGAGGACAATCCCAGCATCCGCCTCGAGAATCGCAACGGAGTGATTGCGGGCAACGGTGATTTTTACGCATGGGGGCTCAAGAATCCCAAGACGGGAGCCATCAACACGAGCTTTGAACCACGTGCAATCGGAGTGCAGTCGAACCCGATCTCGGCAATCGACAGTATCCTCGTCTTCGCCGTCAACACCTACGGACGCTTCTCGAACGCAGCGCTCGGTGAGTACGATATCTATATCGACGTGAATGGTGACGGTGTTCCGGACTTTATTCTGTTCTCGGCTGATATCGGATTGATAGAGACGGGCTCCAATAACGGCCAGACGGGCACGTTTCTCTTCAATCTTGCGAACGGCGTTCTGAATGCTGAGTTCTCTGCGGATGCACCCACCGACGGATCGATCGTACTCATGCCGGTGTTTGCTTCACATATGGGCATTTCGCCGACGAATCCGCGCCTCAGCTACTCCGTGAACGCGTTTGACGGTTCGGGCTCCGCGGGCGAGGCCGTGCCCGGTACCGGGTACTTCAATGCATTCGCGCCCGCTGTCTCGAACGCGATGTTCGTACCCGTTGCGCCCAATACGACGATGGACGTACCCGTCGCCATCGATCGGGTCGAGTTTACGAACACACCGGCGATCGGCTTTATGGTCGTTACGGAAGACAACCGATCGGGTGGGTCAGAGGCGGCACTGTTGCCGCTGGACGACTGACGAGCGACACGGCGCCGGAGTCAAGGGACCGACTTCGGCGCGGTATCTTTTCCAGAACGGCAATCCTGCGCCGGGCGCTCCGTTCGCCGAGAGGCGAGGCAGGTTGACCACGCTTGGGTGGCCGCTCATACTCGCCCGCGATATTCCGGACTACGAGTTCGCCGTGCCGTCCGTTATCGAGAAAATATGCCCCAACCGATCAGCCGCCGCGACTTTCTTGGTGGTACCGCACTCGTCATTGCCGGCGGCCTGAGTCCGCTCGCCCAACTCAGAGCCGGGCCCGTCCGATATTATCCGCCGGCCCTGACCGGTCTCCGCGGAAGCCATCCCGGATCGTTCGAGGTTGCCCACCAGGCCGGCCGCGAGGGCAGATCGTTTGACATCTCGGGTCTCGCGGTCGAGGAGAATTTCGACCTGGTAGTTGTCGGCGGCGGCATCAGCGGATTGGCGGCCGCGTGGTTTTATCGCGAAGCGCACGGCTCAACTTCCCGCATCCTGATCATCGACAACCACGACGATTTCGGCGGACACGCCAAGCGCAATGAATTCCGGGTAGGGGACCGGCTGCTGCTCGGTTACGGCGGAACCGAATCGTTGCAATCGCCCAGGGCGCTATTCAGCAAGACCGTCAACCGGCTGATTCAGACGCTCGGCGTCGATATCAACCGCTGGGATACGGCCTTCGAGGGCAAGTTGTACGCGTCGCTCGGCCTTACCAAGGGTGTGTATTTCGACCGCGAGACGTTCGGCGTGGATAGGCTGGTCGTCGGCAGTCCGATCGTGACCGGCGGCGATTCGATGCCGAGCCATGGCAGGGCCCGCCCCATCGAAGCTGTGGTCGCCGAGTTTCCCATGTCCGACGATGCCAAGGCGCGCCTCATTGCCTTCTTCAAGCATCCGAAAGATTATCTCGCCGGAAAGTCGAAGGCGGAGAAAATCGCCTATTTGAAGAAGATCAGCTACCGCGACTATCTGCGCAAGGATGCCGGGCTGGGTGATGAGGCGGTGAAGTTCTTCGATGGCGGGACCAAGGGCCTGCTGGCCATGGGTCCTGATATCGTGCCGGCGCTGGAGGCGCTGGGCAGCGAGTACCCGGGCTTCACCGGCCTCGGACTCAAGGATCAGATTGACACGGCCTTCGATGAGCCGTACATCTACCACTTCCCTGACGGCAACGCCTCAATCGCCCGGCTCCTGGTCCGCAGCCTGATCCCCGGCGTGGCGCCCGGCCACACGATGGACGACGTGCTGCTCGCCGAATTCGACTACACCCAGCTTGATCGCGGCGGAGCGCCCCTGCGCTTGCGCCTGAACAGCACAGCGGTGACCGTCGCCAACGCTCGCGCCAAGGGTGGACCGGTCGACATCGGTTACGTGCGCTCAGGCGAGCTGCATCGCGTCCAAGCGAGGCAATGCGTGCTCGCCTGCTACAACATGATGATTCCGCACATCATGCCGGAGCTGCCCGACGCCCAAAAGCAGGCGCTCGCCCTCGGTGTCAAGCTGCCGCTGGTCTACATCAACGTCGCCGTGCGCAACTGGCATGCCTTCCGCAATCTGGGGGTCAACGAGATCTACAGCCCTCATGGGTACTTCTCGAACATCAAGCTCGATTATCCTGTGTCGCTCGGCGGCTATCGCTGTCCGCGCGACCCGGGCGAGCCGATCCTGCTCCACATGGAGCATATGCCGCTGACGCCGAACCAGGGCCTGTCGAACGCGGAGCAGTTCCGGCTGGGACGGCTGGTGCTGTTGAATACGCCGTTCGAGGAATTCGAGAATAGAATCACCGACCAGCTCGACCGCATGCTCGGTCCCGGCGGATTCCAGTCGGCGCGCGATATCGCCGCGATCACCGTGAACCGCTGGCCGCATGGTTACTCTTACGATGCGAATACACTCTTCGATCCCGATACATCCGGACCACCGCCCTACGAAATCGGGCGAAAGCGCTGCGGCAATGTCACCATTGCCAATTGCGATGCCGGGTGGAACTCCTACACCCACGAAGCAATCGATCAGGCATGGCGGGCGGTTAACGAACTAAAGACGGCCTGATCCGCCCCCTAACATTGAATCCTTGAAGGTAGCGACTTAGCGTGGCAACTAAAGCCGACATCATCGATTTTCTGAGGCGTGAATTCCCTCAAAACAAGTGCGTGGTCGAGGAGGTGGGCAACGGTTCGGCCACCGTGATGCATCAGGTGGGCACCGATCATCTGCGGCCGGGCGAAACGGTCTCCGGTCCGTTTCTCATGATGGTGGCTGATGTTGCGCTCTACGTCGCCATACTGGGAACGATCGGCATCGTCCCCTTGGCCGTGACGACCAGCCTGACAATCAACTTCTTGCGAAAGCCATCGGCAGGCAAACCCATCGTAGGCGTGTGCAAGCTGATAAAGGTCGGCCGAACACTGGTCGTCGGAGAGGTTGCTTTGTACTCGCGGGGGAACGAAGAGATGGTTGCCCACGCGGTGGGTACGTATTCGATTCCTCCACTACGCGGCTAGGCCGAAAAAGCCGCTACCGGCATTTGCGTTCATCAGGGCGGCACGTTCGTACCAATTCACGAAACCAAGGGCTGCCATAACGGGGAGGGGTTCTCGATCATGACAAAGACATTCTTCGCGGGCGTCGTGACAGGATTGCTCGGCGGAATCGTTGGCGCATTTCTCGTCATTCATCTTGACCGCAGCGGCACCACGCCGTCAGCATTCGCTGCGACGACACGCTCGCTGGACGTTGTCTCCGCGGGCAGGATCCAGCTCACGGACGCAGGCGGGAAAGTGCGCGCGGAACTCGCGACGTCCGGCGATGGCGGCCCCGCGCTCTTCTTCTATGACAGCGCCGGAAGAAACCGTATGGTGTTGGGGCTGTATTCGCCGGCGGAAGGCGAAGCTCCATCCGTCGTCCTGAACGACGCCGAACAGCACGCGGCTGGCATATTTCGCCTGTTTGGTGCCCACGACACTCCGGTGGTCGTGCTGAAAAACAAGGGTCGGGATCGTTCCGTCTACGGCCTCAACCCAACCTCGACAGATCCGTTTCTCGCAAATTACACCGGCGACGGAAAGAAAAGCGATGTTTTCGGCAGCTACTAGGTGGCAACGCGGACTGATTCTGGCGTGTATCGCTTTGGTCGTTGCCGCCGGCGGCCGATTGGTCTGGCGGCACTATGGAAAGCCGGATCGTCCCGAATACGTGCTCGTCAACGAGACCGGACAGCACGACTACGATCTGGCGTTCACGATGAGCCTCAAGCTCGCCGAGAAGAAGTCTGGTATAGAAAACGCACTCGTCTTGCTTGCGTCGCTGCCGCCGTCCAAGACTATTGAGCAAACGGCGACCGAACTTTTTACGCAATGGCAGATCGGCGCGCGGCGCAATGGGCGTGGCATCCTGTACGTGTACAGCATCAAAGAAAACCTGTTGAAGATCGAGGTGTCGTACGCGCTCGAAGGCGACATTCCAGACATCTATTGCCGCCGCCTGGAGGAAGCGGCAAAGACGTACATGCTCTCGGAAGTACCGCAGGATTTCATTTCCGAACTCATCATCACTACGAATCTGCGCGGCATCGATGCGATGAGCACTGCCACCCTGCCGTCACCGCCCAAGTGGCTCACCAGCGACTTCCTTTCGGGTGGAGGAGGGGCGCTCGTGCATGGGTACAGCAAGACGCTGGCGGACTACGAGAACGCTATCCGTCGCCTACCAGATGCGGAATTGAAGGAATTCTTGGCGGCTCCGGATGCAAACGTTTCGGTAGAACGCTACCTTTCGTCGCTCGCGGCGGGTATCGGCGATCCGCGACTCTCACTGCTGACCGAGGGTAGCCGGCTCTTTCGCGCCATTGTCCCCCGTGACGAGGCGCAGCAAGAAAGGATTGGCGAGTTCTTCCGCGCTGCCGCTCCCTATCGATTGATATTCGCCGGCAATCTTGCGCTCGCGGTTCCGCAGCCGGGGCACTCGAACCTTCCACTCGTGCTTCGCCGTGGAACCGACAACTTGTGGTATGTGGACGAGGCCAAGGCGTGGACTTACTTTCACCGCTTCGAGGACAACGTCAATTTTTTCGTGAAGTACTCCGACAATCCCTTCCTCAGTGCATTGCGCGCAATGAACGCGCCCAACATGGACTACGCAATCTATGGCGGGCACGTGAGCACGCCTCCTTTGCCCGCGTACCCTTTTTCACTTGCCGCAGCCATCCGGGCGCAGGAAGAGAAGATTCGTGACGCCCCGCTCGATGCCGCAAACCACGCGGCGCTTGGTGACCTTTACCTGTTCGAGGCGAATTGGCTTTCGAAGGCGATTGCCTCCTATGAGAGGGCGTCAGTTCTGGCTCCGGGTGATTTGGCGTACCGATGGCGGCTCATGGATCTTTACTTGAATGCCTCGCAGGTCGACAAAATGCTGGCGGAGCTGAAATACCTTTCGGAGCAGTTGCCCACCGATCAGCAAACGCAAGAGTGGTATCGCTATTACAAGAAGGAATACGACTTCGCGCGCAATTGATAACGTCCCGAAGGCAGGTCTTGCGGCCAATGTGCACTGCACACTCGCCAAAAATAGTCGAAAAAGGGGCTTGTTAACCGCGCTTGAATCACACTATGGACTGTCGTCGAATTTGACAGCAAGGGCCGGAGTGTGGGGATTTCACAGCCGGCGCAATCTAGTGCTCAGACTAAGACTTGCACTTGAGGTTTGAACCATGATCAGCAAAGCCATTTCAACCCCGACGCCGACGGAGCAAGATCCGCGTTGGACGCACGTCAAGATGCGCGATAAAAGCGCTGATGGCGCCTTTTGGTACTCGGTCGAGACCACCGGCGTTTTTTGCCGCCCGTCGTGCGCTTCGCGGACCGCAAATCCGAAGAATGTCCGATTTCACGGCAGCCCTGCGGCGGCGCGAGCCGTGGGTTTCAGGCCGTGCAAACGATGCAAGCCGGAGGGGGCGTCCCTCGACGCGCAGAACGCGACCCTTGTCGCCAAGGCCTGTAAGCTCATCGAGTCGCGCGGGGAACCGATGTCGCTGCAGGATCTCGCCGGTGCAGTCGAACTCAGCCCGCACTATTTTCATCGCCTGTTCAAAGCCAAGGTTGGGTTGACTCCCAAGGAGTACGCGTCCGCGCACCAGGCTTCCCGAGTACGTAAGAATCTCGAAAGCGGGCCGTCGATTACGCAGGCGATCTACGACGCGGGCTACAACTCCAACGGCCGCTTCTATGAGAATGCCGCCGGTATTCTGGGCATGACGCCCAAGCAGTTTCGCCGCGGCGGACAGGACGAAGAGATTCGTTTCGCCGTGGGTCAATGCTCCTTGGGAGCGATCCTCGTAGCCTCGAGCAAGAAGGGAGTCGTGTCGATTCTGATCGATGACGAGCCGGAGGCACTGGTGCGTGCGCTCCAGGATCGGTTTCCGAACGCGCAACTGGTCGGTGCGGACAAGGAATACGAGCAGCTGGTGGCACGCGTCGTCGGTCTCGTGGAATCGCCGGGAGCCAATGTCGAACTGCCGCTTGATGTTCGGGGCACCGTATTTCAGCGAAAAGTGTGGCAAGCCTTGCGCAAGATCCCCGTGGGCAAAACGGTCAGCTACGCCGACATTGCGCGCCGGATCGGGGCTCCCAAGGCAGTCCGTGCGGTGGCCGGCGCATGCGCCGCCAACAACATCGCGGTTGCGATTCCCTGTCATCGTGTCATTCGCAACGACGGCAATGTATCGGGCTACCGGTGGGGTGTCGAGCGCAAGCGCGCACTCCTGGAGCGGGAATCTGCCGGTCATCGAGGGTAGAGCACAGGGCGACTCGAACGGGTGACGCAAGTATTCATGTTGCGTCGTGAAAGATGATGCCGAGCGTGTGGCGGTGTCCCCTACGCATCGTGCTGACTCCATGACGTAGATGCACCCGATAGTCGCTGCGGGTTCCCCGGACCGGGCGGCTGTTCACGGCGAACACCACGGCGTCGCCTTGAGTGAACGGCACCACTTCGACGCGCGACTGCATCCGAGGCCTTTGTTCGGTCAATACGAATTCACCGCCGTCGAAATCTTCGGCCGGCCGGGAGAGGAGGACCGCGACTTGCAGCGGGAAAACGTGCTCGCCGTATAAGTCCTGATGCAGGCAATTGTAGTCGCCCGCGCCGTACTGCAATAGCAGCGGCGTCGGCCTGGTCTGACCCGCATCGTGACAACGGGCGATGAATTCAGAATGAGCCGGGGGAAATCGGACGTCGATTCCCATCCGTTCGTGCCATCCGTTTGCAATCGGTACCATGCGTGGATACAGGCTGGTACGCAGTGCTTGAACGAGATCCGGGAGCGGATAGGCGAAATATCGATACTCGCCGCGCCCAAACCCGTGGCGTGACATGACCACCCGGCTGCGAAACGCGGCGTCGCGCGCGTACAGCGCTGACGTCTGGCGACATTGGTCTTGAGTGATCAATTTGGGCAAGAGCGCCCATCCACGGGTATCAAGGTCCTGGGCTTTGCTCTCCCAATCGATCGAGGCCGCGTGAACAACGATAGCGGTGGCTGACATGGTCTCTCTTGTCTCTCATTGTGGGGGATCAGGATCCTGCAATGCCACGCGCCGATAACTCCGCCGCTTGCTTTCAAATCGAGCACGAGCCGAGCCGTCCGCCGGCGACGACCATCGCCGCATCAGCCAAAGTCTAGAGCATTCACAGCAAGAAACGGAGCGCCCTTGTGGGCGCGCATCAATAGGCTTCAGACAGAGGAAGCGAACGCGCTTCGCATTTCGATCGCAACCACTGAAGGAATTTACCATGACCAAAGAGCAGGATAACAAGGCAATCGTGGGCCGCTGGTTCACCGATTTTTGGGGCAAGACTTGCAACCTCGGCATTGTCGATGAACTGGCCGCTCCAAACATGCTTCTGCAGTACTCGCTGCACGCGCCGCGTCGCGGCCGAGATGACATCAAGTCGTTCATGGCCGATTTTCGACGGGCCTTCCCCGATCTCAATTTCTGGGGGGCCGCCGATCTCATTGCCGAGGGCGACTACGTCGTGGGGCGTTGGGAAGGCGGAGGCACGCATACGGGCCCGGCGTTCTCGGATTTCCTGGTCGGCTCATTGCCGGCCGCGACCGGATTAAAAATGCGTTTCACCGGTACGACCGTGCTTCGCCTCGAGAAAGGCAAGATTGCGGAAGAGATCGGCCTGGACGATGGCGTCACGGCGCTTCAGCAATTGGGGCTGCTCAAAGCAGCCTGATTGCCGACCACCGATTCTAGATGATGTTGCTTGCAAGAGGGCCGGGTCGTCCTGGCCCTCTTGCTGTGCGGTACACGCCTGGCGCGACGAGGGGCACCGGTAAGCATGGTCAGTCGCCACCCCGCGGGGACGATGCCCGCTCTGCCGCTTGCTTGATCCGGCTCGCGATCTGATCGGGCACGGTAACGGGGATCATGTGGCCCCCTTCGATCACGTACAGGGTCGCATTGGGTAAGGCAGCCACGAGGCGTTCGCCGTGGGCTTGGTAGTTCAAGATGGGGTCTTGCCGCCCGTAAATGACATCGACGGGTATCGCCAGAGATGGGTAACGCGGCATCGTGATCGCAAGCTCATCGGGAACCGATACCATGTCCTTGGAGGCGGCAATGAAGCTGTCGGGACGCAGCCCGAGTGCGCCGCCACTATCGGCATCAAAGGTTTTCGGGACCAATTCGGGAGCGAACACGGCTTTGAGGGTCGCCTGATGGGCAAGCTTGCCCAGCGGCGCGATCAAGGTCCACGCAATGAGCCATCGCAGGGTGGGCGAACGGATATCGAGCGACTTGAAAATTGCGGGTGGTGCAGGCTCCACTTGGCTCAAGGTTGAGATCAACACAAGGGCGCTCACGCTGTCCGGATAATCGAGCGCGAGTGCGAGCGACAATGCGCCACCGAATGAATGTCCCACCAACAGCGGGCGGTCCAAGCCCAGCTTCTGAATAAATCGAACGATGATCGTCGCCTGAGCCCGCAGCGTGGGATGCTCGCCGGACACCATGGTCGAATACCCGGAACCCGGGCGGTCCACCGCCACCACCCGGCAGCTCGCGGCCAATTTGTCGACCAATCCATAGAAATTACGCAGATTTCCGCCGAGGCCATGCACCAATACCACAGCCGGCCCTGTCCCTCGATCGAGATAGTGCAGTCGTGCACCATCGACTTCAATGAAGCGGCCCGTTGGCGGCGCCAAGGCCTCCGCCCGCCGCGCAGTCAGCGCCGTGAAGAGCACGAGGCCCACGATCAGTAGTGCTAATCCGGTACCGATGACAAGGGCGACCAATTATCTTCTCAACGTCTGTATGTGCGACGAATGATCACGCCGATCATGACTGCATACGCCGCCGGGAATAATCGGGCTCACCCGGTCACTCTTGGGACGCCGGCCAGCTCGGATTGGCTGCCCGTGGAAAACACCAATGTGCCGTCGTCGATCGCGCGCAGCCGCAGATTCAGCAGATCCACGAGGTAATTCTGGCGCAGCTTCCACGGCACTTTCCCGCTTTGCTTTGGAAACTGGTCCAACGAACGCAAGACATACCCGGAAGTGAAGCTGAGGAGAGGCATCGGGGGCTGCAATGCCGCGGCATCGGCCTTGGGTTCAACCTGACGATAGCCGTGCCTGTCCATATAATTCATCAGGCGGCATACGAACTGAGACGACAGGTCCGCTCGCAATGTCCACGAGGCATTGGTGTAGCCCACACAAAATGCCATGTTCGGGACATTGCCGAGCATGATGCCTTTGTAGGTAAACGTTTTGCCCAGTTCGAGCAGAACGCCATCGACACCGAGACGGATTGCCCCCAATGCCTTCAGCTTCAGTCCCGTCGCGGAAATAATGATGTCCGCCGGCAGCGTTCGACCCGATTTCAGGCGTATACCTTCTTCGATGAATCCATCGATGTGATCGGTGACGATCGACGCCCGGCCGCTCTTGATGGTATCGAAGAGATCACCGTCGGGCGCCACGCATACGCGCTGATCCCAGGGTTGATAGCGCGGCTTGAAATGAGCATCGAAGTCGTAATCTGCCGGCAGCCGTTTTTTCTGAGCTTCCCGTATCAGTCTTTTGAACAGTTCGGGGAAACGGCGAGCGAGATGATAGAAGAACATCGTCATCAGGATCACCTTGGTACGCGCGATGCGGTACGCCAGGCGCAACGGCAGCACCTTGCGCAATAGCTCGGCAACGATGTCCTTCGCGGGCAGCGCGGTGATGTAGCTGGGCGAGCGCTGCAGCATCGTGACGTGCGCCGCTTTCTCAGCCAAAGCCGGCACCAGGGTTACCGCCGTCGCACCGCTGCCAATCACCACGATCTGCTTGCCTGCATAGCTCAGGCCTTGCGGCCAGTGCTGCGGATGCACGATCTGGCCTTGAAATCGCTCCTGCCCGGGAAAGTCCGGTGCGTAGCCGTTGTCGTAGTCGTAGTAGCCGCTGCATATGTAGAGAAACTGGCTGCTGTAGCATGCCGTCTCTCTTGCAGCGCCAATCTCGACGTCGAGCAGCCAGCGCGCCTCGGATGAAGACCAATTGGCGGAGACCACGCGGTGTTCAAAGTAGATATGACGTTCTATGCCGTACTCTCTCGCGGTGTCACGCAGGTATGTCAGGATCGAGTCCCCGTCGGAGATCGATTTCGCGCCCGTCCACGGCCGGAATGAATACCCGAACGTGTACATATCCGAGTCCGAGCGGATGCCGGGGTATTGAAACAGGCTCCAAGTGCCGCCGATCTCTCTGCGGCTCTCCAGGATCGCGTACCGCGTGCCGGGGCGTTGGGTCTGCAGATGGCATGCCGCACCGATCCCGGACAGGCCGGCGCCGACGATCAGTACATCCAGATGTTCCACGGGCGGCGTGCTCTTTGTTGTCATTGCCCAGATACCGATTGTATTCCGTCGGACATTCTGTAGCGCAACATTGGGTGCGGGTGCCGTGATTACGCAATTCTAATGACGAACTATTAATTCGAAATCCGGGCGGCTGGGCGGGTAAGCGTCAACGCGCCGTTGCAGCCATCGTTTACCATTCAGGAGCAGTTTTTGACTTGATCGACCGTCCGTCTGGTTAACGCCTCGTGTGCACCGCAATACTGTATAGGGGCCCTGAGGCAGGAGGATCCATCGATGAACGCCAAACATCTTGCTTGCGCTCTGTTGGTTCTCGTCTTGGCATCGACCTATCCCGCCGCTGCTCGTGCCGGCTTCGACGTGGGTGTGACCGTCGGCTTCGCTCCTCCGCCGCTGCCTGTGTACGTGCAACCACCGTGTCCGTCGCCGGGATATATATGGGCACCCGGCTATTGGGCGTATGGCGACGATGACTATTACTGGGTGCCGGGTACGTGGGTGCTGGCGCCGGAGTTCGGGCTGCTGTGGACGCCGGGGTACTGGTCAGATGTGGATGCCTATTTCGTGTGGCACGCGGGATATTGGGCGCCGCATGTCGGCTTCTACGGCGGCATCAATTACGGATTCGGCTACTTCGGCACCGGGTTTGTCGGCGGGTATTGGCGCGATCATGAATTCTTTTACAACCGGGCCGTGACCAACATTACCAACGTCAATATCACCAACGTGTACAACTCTCGTGTCTATGACAATCGAATCGTCAATAACAGTGCT
>Ga0209488_10002774_pt1 | contig 14302 bp, 13 predicted proteins | sample Rivendell_Oct201_8_FD_188349 | JGI IMG/M metagenome (GOLD analysis project Ga0209488, IMG submission 188349) | Vadose zone soil microbial communities from the Eel River Critical Zone Observatory, Northern California, USA -... | ecosystem: Environmental > Terrestrial > Soil > Vadose zone >... | reverse complement strand
GCAATCCACCGACTGGCTCAACATCGCCTGGATCACTTCCGGCGTGCCCTTGAACGGGACCTGGGTGACGTTGATTTTCGCCGCGTCGACGAACTTCTCCGTGTTGAGGTGGGTCCCGCTGCCCACGCCGGCATGGCCCCAGTTGATCGCACCCGGTTTTGCCTTCGCCGCGTTGACGACGTCCATCAGGGTCTTGTAGGGCGACCCGGCATTGACGATCAAGACATTCGGCTGCACCGCGAGCGGCACGATATCGACGAAGTCCTTCTCCACATCGTAGGGCAACTTCGCGTAGATCGACGGCGTCACCGTGTGCGCGTTGGAATCGATGAGAAGCGTATAGCCGTCCGCCGCCGCCTTGGCGACGAACGCCGTGCCGATCGAGCCGCCCGCGCCGGCGCGGTTCTCCGCGAGCACCGGCTGGCCCCACATCTCCGCAAGTTTCTGGGCCACCACGCGCCCCACGATGTCGGTCGAGCTGCCCGGCGAAAACGAGATGATCACATGCACCGGCTTGGCGGGGTAGCCCTGCGCCCACGCCTGGGACGCGGCTGCGGCCAGCCCTACTACGGCGACGCCAATTATTTTTTTCATCTGAAGCTCCTGTGAAAGATTATTGCGACAACCCGTCGCCGACCGCTTTGTTTTCCGGTTTCAGCTCGATCCCCGACGCCTTCGCCTGCTGCAGGAGCAGGGTCGAGAAGTCCTCCTCGGTCATGCCGGCGCCCATCATCGATTGGATCAGGTCGCGGGTGATCGAGGCGAGCGGCATCGGCACTTCGAACTTCCGACCCGCAGCGAGCCCCAGGTCCATGTCCTTGCGCAATAGATACGGTGTAAACGTGACGTGGAAGTCGAGATTGACGAAGGCTGGGGCCTTGTAGCGGGTGAAGGTCGAGCCCATGACGCTCTTGTTCAGGAAATCGAGGAAGGCGTGGCGCGGCACGCCCGCCTTCTGCGCGAGCACGGTGATCTCCGCCATGCACTGAGTCACCACGCCCAGCATCACGTTGTGACAGATTTTGACGATGCGCGAAAGTTCCCCTTCGCCTACGTAGGACGAGCCCTGTCCCATCATGTCCAGGTAAGGCGCCGCTGCGTCGTACGCGGACTTGGGGCCCGAGACGACGAACGTGAGCTTGCCCGCCTTGATCACCTTCGTATTGCCCGAGACCGGCGCGGACAGCAGTTCGACACCTCGCGCGTCGAGGATCTTCCTCAGGTCGGCCGAACCCTCGAGCGAAATCGACGAGCACTCGACCACCATGCGCGGCGCGCGGCCTTTGCCCTGCTCCTTCGACAGCAGGCCCTTGGGTCCCGCGATCACTTCCTTGACGTCGTCGTAGGTGGAGACCATGCAGAACACGACGTCGCAACCCGTGAGCTCCGGCAGCGAATCGACGATCTTCGCCCCGTCCTTCGCGAGCGGCTCGGCCTTCGCCCGGGTGCGGTTCCACACGGTGAGGTCGCAGCCGCCCTTTGCAAGGCGCCGCGCCATCTCGAAGCCCATGCGGCCGGTACCGATCCAGCCGAGCTTCGCGGCTCTTGCGGCAGTCAATTCAGCTCTCCTCGGGAGTTCATTTCGGCGCGGGCTCGATCACGGCGAGTACCGTTCCCACCGGCACGGTCGTGCCGGGCTCGACCAGGATCGCCTTGAGCACGCCGCTCGCAATCGCGGGAATCTCGGTGGTTACCTTGTCGGTCTCGACGTCGAATAGCGGTTCGTCCGCCCGCACCGCGTCGCCCACCTTCTTGTACCAGTTGGCGACCGTTCCTTCGGTGACTGTTTCGCCCAGCTGGGGCATGATCACATCCATTCCTGCTCTCTCCTGTCGGCTGCTATGCCGCGCGGCGCGATTCGAGCGCGCGGCGAACATCGGCAATGATGCGCGCGACCGAAGGCACGACGGCGTCCTCGAGCTGGTCGGCGGCGGGCAGGGGCACGTGCGGCGTGGTGATCCGGACGATCGGTCCCTTGAGCGCGCCGAAAATCTCCTCCTGGATGATCGAGGCGATTTCCGCGCCCCAGCCGCACAGCCGCGGATTCTCCTCGACCGTGAATACGCGCCCGGTTCGCGCAGAGTGCGCGAGCAGCGTCTGCGTGTCGAGCGGCACGAGCGAGCGCACGTCGATCACCGTCGCGGAGACGCCGTGCTCGCCGGCGAGCACTTCCGCCGCCTTCAGCGCGCGGGGAACCATGGCGGCGAGCGCGATCACCGTGATGTCCTTCCCTTCGCGCAGCACCTTCGCTTTTCCGAGCGGCTCGACGTGCTCGCCCTCGGGCACCTCGCCCTTGTTGGCGAGCAGGCTCTTGTGCTCGAAGAACACCACCGGATCGGGATCGCGTATTGCCGCGGCGAGCAGTCCCTTCGCGTCGGCCGGCGTGGAAGGCGCGACGACCTTCAGGCCCGGTATCGCCATCGCCCAGTTCTCGACGCTCTGCGAATGCTGCGCGCCGAAACGCGATCCCGCCCCGTTCGCCGTGCGGATCACGAGCGGAATCGTGATCTGCCCGTCGCTCATGTAGCGCGTCTTGGCGATCTCGTTCGCGACATAATCCCAGCAGCAGGCGAGAAAATCCGAGAACATGATCTCGGCGACCGGCCTGAGGCCCGTCATCGCCGCGCCCATCGCCGCACCGAGGATCGCGAGCTCGGAGATCGGGGTGTCTTTGACGCGCCTGGGGCCGAACTCCTCGAAAAGGCCCACCGTGGTCTTGAACACGCCGCCCGCGGCGGCGGTGTCTTCGCCGAAGAGCACGACGCGCTCGTCGCGCCTCATTTCCTGCGCGATTCCGGCGGCGACCGCGTCCCGGTAGCTCAGTTGCGCCATGCGTTGCCTCCGTCGGCCCATACGTCGGTCATCGCGGTCTCCACCGCAGGCGTGGGCGAGGCCTTCGCCGTCTCTGTCGCCTGATCGAGTTTCGCCATTGCCTCGGATTCGATTTTCGCGAGCTTCGCCTCCGGGATGCCCGCGGCCAGCAGCCTGCCGCGATAGAGCGTCACTGGATCGCGCTTGAGCCACTCCTCGAGTTCCTCTTTCGGGCGGTATTTCGCCGGGTCGGCGCGCGAGTGCCCGCTGTGCCGGTAGGTGAGGCATTCGACGAGGGAGGGGCCGCCGCCCGAGCGCGCCTTGGCGACGGCGTCGCGCGCGGTGCTGTATACGATGTCGGCGTCGTTGCCGTCGATCACCTGGTGCTCCAGGCCGTAGCTTGCGGCGCGGTCAGCGGCCGGGTGTTTCACCGCGGTGACCGCGGAAATCGGCGTGTACTCCATGTACATGTTGTTCTCACAGCAGAAGATGACCGGGAGCTTCCACACCGCGGCGAGGTTGAGAGCCTCGTGGAAAGCACCGATGTTGGTCGCGCCATCGCCGAAGAATGCGACCGCGACCTGCTTCGTTCCGCGGTACTGCGCCGACCACGCGGCGCCGGCGGCGATCGGCAGGTGCGCTCCGACGATCGCGTAGGAACCCATCACGCCGTGCGCGACGCTCGTGAGATGCATCGAGCCACCCTTGCCCTTCATCAGGCCGCACTGCCGGCCCATCAGCTCGCCCAGCACCGAGAGCATGGGAGCACCGCGCGCGAGCGTATGGTGATGGCCGCGATAGGTGCAGAAGGTGTAGTCGTCCTGGTTCATCGCCGCGGCGAAACCGGCCGCGACCGCCTCCTGCCCGAGCGCGAGATGGCTCGTCCCCTTCACCAGGTTCTGCAGGAACAGGTCGTAGGCGCGCTTCTCGCAGTAGCGGATCTCGACCTGCAGCTGGAACAAGCGCAGCCGCGTCGCCTCGGGGATCTCTTGGCTCCGCTGCGCCGGATGTGCCTTTTGCGTAACGCTCATGTCGGGGGCTCGCTCCCTTAGCTTCGGTAGGGATTTGCGATCGGCAGCTCTTCGGCCGGATAGAGCGAGATGATTTTCGCGCCCTCGGGGGTGAGGATCACCTCTTCCTCGATTCTCGCGGCGGAGATGCCGTCGGTCGCTGGGCAGTAGGTTTCGACCGCGAACACCATTCCCGCTTTCAGCTCGACCGGCTCCTTGAACGAGGTGAGCCGCGAGATGAGCGGCCGCTCGTGCAGTCCCAGGCCGAGGCCGTGGCAGAAATTCAGGCCGAAAGCTTCCATCTCGCTCGAAAAGTCGATTTCCTTTGCCTCGGGAAAAGCGCGCGCGATCTTGTCGCTAGCCACCCCGGGCTTCAGGAGCTCGATCGCCTTGTCCATCCACTCGCGCGCCTTCCTGTACGCGGTGCGCTGCGACGCCGTCGCGCGACCGACGTTGAAAGTACGGTAGTAGCAGGTGCGGTAGCCCATGAACGACTGGATGATGTCGAAGAAGGCCTGGTCACCCGGCCGAATGAGGCGGTCGGTGAAGTTGTGCGGGTGCGGCGAGCAGCGCTCGCCCGAGATCGAGTTGATCCCCTCGACGCAGTCCGAACCCATCTGGTACAGGCGCGAGGTCGCGAGCGCGACGATCTCGGATTCCTTGACGCCGGGCTTCAGGGCCTCGGAGATATCCTGGTAGACGCCGTCCACCATCGCGGAGGCCATGTTGAGGAGCGTCAGCTCGTCGATGTTCTTCACTTCGCGCGCCTGGAGCATCACTTGCTGGCCGTCGCGCACCTCCACCCCGAGCTTCTGCAATTCGAACAGCATCGGCGGCTCGACCACGTCGAGACCCAGCGGCATGTCGCCCACGCCTTCCGCGTCGAGGATCGCCTTGATCTCCTTCGCCGCGTCGCGAAACAGCGTGATGTCCCTTCCCACCGCGCCGCGCATGCCCAAGAGGCCCGCCTTGCAGTGATCGACGTGCAGCCACGGCGCATACAGCCGGTGGTGCTTGGCCGCGCTGCCGAAATCCCAGATGTACGGGTCGCCCGTGCCCGTAAGCAGCGAGTAGCGCGTCAGCTTGTCGCGCGCCCATTCGCCGATGACGGTGCTCGTGGTGTAGCGGATGTTGTGCTGGTCGAACGAAAGCAGCGCGCCCAGGCCCGAGGCAGCGAGCGCGGCGCGCACGCGCGCGAGGCGGTAGTCGTGCAGCCGCCTGAAGTTGATGCGCTCCTCGAAATCGACCTGGGTGTGACCCGGCGCCTGCAGCGGGCGTTTCCAGTTGTGGTGCGGATCGATGTCGTCGGGCCGGATGATTTTCGGCTCGGCGGTTTTTTTCGGTTTGGCCATCGACTTTTACCCAGGACGACTTTTTGCAGAACGCGAAGTATGCCACGCGGCCGAGAAGAGGTCCGCTCTAATTGGCGGTTATGCCCGCTGCCTTGATCAGCTGGGCGTTCGACTCGAACTCCTTCCTGATCATCGCCTCGAAATCGGGCAGCGACATGCTCAATGGATCCACGCCCAGCTTGAGAAATTTTTCGCGCACCTCGGGCGAGCTCACGGCGGCGTTGAACTCCTTGTTGAGGCGCAGAACGATGTCGCGCGGGGTCCTGGAGGCGACCAGGGCGCCGATCCAGAAATTGTAGTCGGAGTTCGGATAGCCGGCTTCGACGGTGGTGGGCACGTCGGGAAAGAGCGCGCTCCTCTTGGGAGAGCCCACTGCGAGCGCACGCAGCTTGCCCTCCTTGACCTGAGGCCCGACCTGGAACGGCAGCGCAAAATAGAAATCGGCACGACCGGTGAGCACTTCGGTGAGCGCATCCGGCGCGCCCTTCATGGGCACGTGCAGCACTTCGATCCCCGCGGAGATGCGAAAGCGCTCGAGGTTCATGTGCGTGGAGCTGCCAATGCCGGCACTCGTGGCGACGACCGCCCCGGCCTTCGCCTTGGCCGCGGCGACGAGGTCAGCGACGGTCTTGTAGTTCTTGGCGGTCGAGACGACCAGCACCGTGGGAACCGTTCCTAGAGTCGCGACCGGCGTGAGCTCCTTCGGATCGAGCGGTCCCGGGGAAAGGAGCGGCGCCACCGTGAACGCGGAGGTGTAGATGCTGATCGTATGGCCGTCCGGCTCGGCCTTCGCGACGTAGGCGGCACCGATCAGCCCGCCCACGCCGAGCTTGTTCTCGACGATCACCGCCTGACCGAGGCTCGCCTGCAATTTCTCGGCGACGATGCGCGCCGTCGTGTCGGACGCGCTGCCCGGGGTGACGCCCGAGACGAGATGGATCGTCCTGCTGGGAAAAGTCTGGGCGGCGGCGACGCCCGAGACGAGCATTGCCGCCGCGAGCACGGTCCACCGGTTGCGCATTGACATGGTTTTCTTCTCCTCCGTTCGGCTGTCAGATCCTGGGCAGCCCGAGCTGCCCGGCGAGCCAGTCGGCAGTCCGGCTTCGATAGCGATAGGGGCGATTGTTGGCATTGTGCCCGCCGTCCTCGACGATCAGCAACTCTACCGGACCGGACACGCTCTCCGCCAGCCGTTCGGCGTGCGAGGCAGGCACGAGCCGGTCCTCGCGGCCGGTCACGATGAAGATCGGGCAGGCGATTTTCGCCGCCGCCTCGTTCATCGACAGGGTGGCGGCGTTCTTCAGCGCGTCGGCCTCGCTTGTACAATGGCTGCGCACGCGGAACGCCTCGCGCGTGAGCACCGGCAGCGCGCCCCAGATTTCTTTCCACTCGAACGGCCCGGAGAGCGCGATGCAGGCCTTGATGCGTTTTTCATAGGCGGTCGCGCGCGGAGCATAGTAGCCGCCCAGGCTCACGCCCCACATGGCGATCTTCGCCGCGTCGAGATCCGCGCGCTTTTCGATCCAGTCGCACACCGCGCGCGCGGCACGCTCGTAGTCGCCGCATATCGGGATCTCGTACTCCGCTTCGCCCTGGCCCGGTCCGTCGATCGCCAGGATCGCGATATCACGCGCGAGGAACGGTTCTTCGTAGGCGTGCAGTTCCTCCTTCGTGGAATCCAGGCCCGGCGCCATGATCAATATCGGCGAGCGTCCCGTCGCACCCGCCGGCCGCCGCAGGACTCCGTAGAGCGTCTTGCCTTCGAACGGGATCGCGACGCGCTCGCCCGCCGGACGCATGAGCGGAAGCGCCGCCTTGTAGCAGTCGACCGAGCGCAGGTGCGCGTCGCGCATCTGCTTCTGATCGTGCACGAAAACGAACTTGGCGAAGTGGTAGTACATCGCCGCGCGCACGAGGTGCTCGCCGGCCGTGAGCTTGTAGCCTTGGACGAGCGCTTCGCGCCCGAGCGCCTCGTGCACCTCGCCGCGTGCGCACCAGGCCCGGCACCAGTCCTCCCAGCGCGCGATCCCGGCAGTGACCTCCTCGAAATCGGCGAGCAGCACGCCGTTCGACACGAAGCGCGGCGCCCAGTGCGCGATCGCGGCGGCGACATGCGGGTCGGGGGTTCGCGTTTTCACTTCGACTTCGGACATGATCTTGTCATGTTTAACGCTAGTTCCCCTCGCGCCGAGGAGGTTGGAAGTTCGGATCGCCGAATTGCCACAGCATGAAGGCCAACGTGTCGACGAACTCAAGCCGACGCTGTATGGCGGAACTTCCGATCCCGTGACCTGCCTGATAGTCGAGCCGCAGGAGCACGGGCCGGCCACTTGCGGTGGTCGCCTGGAGACGGGCCGCCGTCTTAGCCGACGTCCACACCGGGACCCTCGGATCGTTTACACCATGGACAAGCAGTACGCCAGGGTAGCGACCTTGGTCCTTCACATGCTCGTAAGTACTCATCGAACGTAGGGCAGCGAAACCCGATTCGGTCTTTACAGATCCGAATTCACGGGTGTTGCCCGGACCAACCGCCATTGTTTCCAATCTAGTAGTGTCTAAAAGACCAACGTACACCGCAACGGCAGCAAACAACTCTGGGCGCTCCGTCATCGCGCGACCCACCAGGATGCCTCCTGCGCTACCCCCAATCAGGCCAAGGCGCTCTGAGCGCGTAAATCGTTTCGCGATCAAATATTCGGCGCAGGCAACGAGGTCCTTCCACGTATTGGGCTTCGTTTCCTGGAAGCCGCCGCGGTGCCAGGCCTCGCCAAGTTCTCCGCCGCCCCGCACGTGGGCTACCGCGTAAATTCCCCCGCGCTCGAACCAAGCAAGCCAGCGAGGGTCGAATTTTGGCTCTAGCGAGAAGCCGTACGCCCCATACCCAGCAAGAATGGTCGGGTTACTGCCATCGAACTGTATGCCTCGCTTGTGCACGATGGACAACGGCACCATCACCCCATCGTGGCTGGGTATCTTCACTTCTTGCGTGACGAGTTCCTCCGGGGCATCAAATTTGCCCAGCGGTTGCAGGGCTAGGCGCGTGAGGCGTTCTTTGGCTGGGTCATACGAATAAAATCCCGACGCCTGCGTCCATCCAGCCAGTTCCAATAACAGACCGGGACGAGTGTCATCCACATAGGCGATGCGGATCGATCCCGAAGAGGGCATCGCAATCTGCTGCACGCGATTGGTTCCGTACGGAATGCGCAGCAGGCGGCTGGGGCCACCGTCGAGCAGGCGAACATAAAGCGCGTCTGCGGCCGCAGCGATCTCTTTCACCACAGCACTGCCTTCCGAGAGCACCACGGCCGCGTGCCGCATGTCCGGCTTTGCGAGCGATGTCTTGAGCACCTTGAACCGCGGCGTGTCTTTCCCGCTGATCATGTATAGATCATCGCCATGTAGTGCGAACTCAGTGATCTTGTCCTCGAAGCCCACGATGCGCTGCCACGGAATCTGCTCCTTTTGTAGCTCGCTTCGATGCACGGAGTAGAGGGAAATCAGGTTCCCTATTTCGAGGAGAGACATTGCGAGTGCATGCTCTGACGTGCGTGGTACGGCGAGGAACGGCAATTCATCCGGCTCAAGGCGCGGACCCGCCGTCGTCGCATTGCCAAATACGGGTTTTGGTAAACCGTCTGCTCTTGGGATTCGGATCATGAAAACGCTGCTATTGGCGTACTTCTCAGTGAGCGGCATTCCGGGCCGCAGCTCCTGCTTTCGATTGAAGTAGAAGGCACGTTCGTCAGGCAACCATTTGGATATAGGGCCGATGACGTTTGCGCTGGTCCTATCGATAGGAGGGCCCAGTACCTTGCCGCTTGCCGTGTCGAGCACCGACATTGCGACGAGCTCGGAGCCTCCCTGAGCGATGCCGTACGCAACGTAACGGCCGCTCGGCGAGGCTGAATAGAAGTGAAGAGAAGAGTTCGCGCCCTCGCCAGCCGAGAGGGTCTCCGGATCCACGAGAAGGCGTTCCTTGCCCCTCAGCCCTTCCCGAACGAACAGTTTGGGTTGTGCTTCCTGCCCTTCCCGTTTGAGGTAGAAAAGGCGGTTGTTGCGTAGCCACGATACTGAAGTGACGCGTGCCGATACAGAGTTCTCAAGCATCTCGATGCGCTTGAGCAATTCAATTCGGGCCGGGAGACTGTCTAGAACGACTCGTGCATAGTCACTTTGTGACTTCATCCAGCTCGCGACCTCGGGGTCGCCTACGTTCTCCATATAACGGTAGGGATCTTCCACCGGCACCCCATGATGGGTGTCAGTGACGATACGAACCGGTGCAACGGGCTGCGGCATTTCTCGTGGTACCGCCGGCTCCGCCCAAACAGGCGCACACATACCGAGGATCAGCAAAAGCAACACCTTTCTTGGCGTCATTCGCCTTGAGGACTTGGTCATCGATTCGTTCGCCGCTGCGAATTCAAGCCGCAGCCCGGGCGCCCGAGGGCAACAGCGGCACTCCGGTGAGGCGCTGCAGTTCGTCGAAGGAAAGGCCCGGCACAACCTGGCTCGCAACCAGACCGCGCGGCGTGACGTCGATCACCGCGAGATCGGTGTAGATGCGCTTCACCACGCCGATCCCGGTGAGCGGATAAGTGCAGTGGGGCACGATCTTGGATTCGCCGCTCTTCGTAAGATGCTCCATCATCACCCACACGTTCGTCGCTCCGACAGCGAGATCCATCGCGCCACCCACCGCGGGAATCGCGTCGCCGCCGGTGTGCCAGTTGGCGAGATCGCCTGAAACGGACACCTGGAATGCGCCGAGCACCGCGATGTCGAGGTGTCCGCCGCGCATCATCGCGAACGAATCGGTGTGGTGGAAGTATGCCCCGCCGGTCAACAAGGTCACGGGTTCTTTCCCGGCATTGATGAGGTCCGCGTCTTCCTCGCCCGGCGCAGGCGCCGGGCCCATGCCGAGGATTCCGTTCTCGCTGTGGAGGAATATCTCCCGGTCCTTCGGCAGGTGGTTGCCGACGAGCGTCGGCATGCCGATGCCCAGGTTGACGTACGAGCCCTCGGGGATGTCGAGCGCGATGCGCTTCGCGATCTCGTCGCGGGTGAGTTTCGCGTAGCTCATCGCCCCGTCGCCGCCGCTCGGCTTGATATCCCTCGCGTGACGCCGCCTGCGGGGACCCGATTGCCGCCCTCTTTCCGCGGCACCTTCACCACGCGGGTAACGAAGATCCCCGGCGTGACGATGCACTCGGGATCGAGCGCGCCCAGCTCGACGGTCTCGTAGACCTGGGCGATGGTGCACTTCGCCGCGCTCGCCATGGTCGGCCCGAAGTTGCGCGCGCTCTTCCGGTAGACGAGATTCCCCCAGCGGTCGCCTTTTTCTGCTTTGACGAGCGCGACATCCCCGCGAAGCGGATGCTCCAGAACTTGGTGTTTCCCGTCGATGATCCGTGTTTCCTTGCCCTTCGCCAGATTGGTGCCGTAAGCGGTGGGCGTGTAGAACGCGCCGATCCCCGCGCCCGCAGCGCGCATGCGCTCCGACAGCGTCCCCTGCGGCACGAGTTCGAGCTCCACTTTCCCCGCGCGGTAGAGGGCCTCGAACACGTAGCCGTCGGCCAGGCGCGGGTACGAGCAGACGATCTTGCGCACGCGCCCCGCCTTGAGGAGCGCCGCGACGCCGACCTCGCCGTTGCCGGCGTTGTTGTTGACGATGGTCAGGTCCTTCGCCCCTTGCGCGATCAGCGCGTCGATCAGCTCCTCGGGGACGCCCGCGCCGCCGAAGCCGCCCACGAGAACGGTCGAGCCGTCGCGCACATCGGCGAGCGCGGACTCCACCGAAGGGACGATCTTATCGATCATATCGGGGCGAAGGATATCGCTTTTGCCCACGGGGTGCGAGCGCGCGTGGCGTTGCCTCTGCAGGTAGAATTGCGGATCAAATAAGGTTGGTCCGAATGCCTACAAGAAAACGCCCCGAAGAGCTGCGCAGCCACCGCTGGTACGGGGTGGGCGACCGCAAGACCTTCGATCACCGCTCGCGCACCGCGCAGATGGGCTACGACAAGAGCGATTACGCGGGGAAACCCGTGATCGCCATCATCAATACCTGGAGCGACATCAACCCCTGCCACGCGCATTTCCGCACACGCGCCGAGGAAGTCAAGCGCGGCGTGTGGCAGGCGGGCGGATTTCCGATCGAGATGCCGGCAATCGCGCTCGCCGAGCCGTTCCAGAAACCCTCCACCATGATGTACCGCAACTTCCTTGCGATGGAAACCGAGGAGCTGCTGCGCTCGTATCCTGCCGACGGCTGCGTGCTCATGGGCGGCTGCGACAAGACGACGCCCGCTCTCGTGATGGGCGCGCTCTCGATGGGGCTGCCGATGATCTACCTGCCCGCGGGGCCGATGCTGCGCGGCAACTGGCACGGGCAGGTGCTCGGCTCGGGGAGCGACTCGCGCAAGTACTGGGCCGAGCTGCGCGCCGGAACGATCACGGAGAACGACTGGGAAGAAATCGAGGAAGGCATCGCGCGCTCGCCCGGCCACTGCATGACGATGGGCACGGCATCGACCATGACCTCGGCCGCGGAGGCGCTCGGCCTCTCGCTGCCGGGCGCGGCGTCGATCCCCGCAGCCGACTCGCACCACGCGAAGATGGCGACTGCGACCGGAAAACGCATCGTCGAGATGGTGTGGGAGGACGCCACGCCGAAAAGCCTGCTCACGCCGTCCTCTTTCGACAACGCCGTCACCTGCGTGCTCGCCTGCGGCGGGTCGACCAACGCGGCCATTCACCTGATCGCGATGGCGCGGCGCGCGGGCGTGCCGCTCGATCTCGAGCGCTTCGACGCGATCTCGCGCAAGACTCCCGTGATCGCCAACCTGCGCCCGTCGGGCAAATACCTGATGGAAGATTTCTACTACGCGGGCGGATTGCGCGCGCTGCTCGCCTCGATCCGCGACCTGCTCGATCTCGATGCGAAGACGGTGAGCGGCAAGACGCTCGGAGAAGATCTCGAAGGCGCGAAGATCTTCAACCCCGACGTGATTTTGCCGCGCGAGAAGGCGCTGATTCCCTCGGGCGGGCTCGCCGTGCTGCGCGGCAACCTCGCGCCCGACGGCGCCATCGTCAAGCCCGCGGCCGCGGAGCCTCGCCTCCTGCAGCACAAAGGTCGGGCTGTGGTCTTCGAGGACTACAACGATCTCCAGGCGCGCCTCGACGATCCGGCGCTCGATGTCGACGCGAATTCGGTGATCGTGCTGCGCAACGCCGGACCGATCGGGGCGCCCGGCATGCCCGAATGGGAAGTACCCATTCCGAAAAAGCTCCTGCAACAGGGCGTGCGCGACATGGTGCGGATCTCGGACGCGCGGATGAGCGGCACGGCCTACGGCTGCTGCGTGCTGCACGTCGCGCCCGAGTCCTGGGTCGGCGGGCCGCTCGCGCTGGTGAAGACAGGCGACACGATCGAGCTCGACGTGCCGCGCCGGCGTCTGCAGGTCCTGATCGACGACGCCGAGATGATGAAGCGCAAGCGCGCGTGGAAAGCTCCGGTGCGCAGGTTCGAGCGCGGTTACGGCGCGCTTTTCTCGCAGCACATCATGCAGGCGAACGCGGGCTGCGACTTCGATTTCCTCGAGGGCACGGCGCCCACGCCCGAACCGGAGATTCACTAAAGAGAGGTGACCATGAGGCGACTGGCCCGTCTGTGTTCCCTTTCTCTGTTGTTGTCGCAGGGCCTCGTCGCGCATGCCGAACCCTACAACCTCGGGGCCTTCCGCCTAGCGGTGATGGACGATCCCTGGCGAATCGAATTTCAGGGCGGCGCCAAGCCAGTGACCCGGCAGGACCTTGAACAGGTCGTCACGATCGTAGGGGCGACCCGGGGTTGGAAGGTAGCCAACTCGACCGAGGGCCGCATGGAGCTGACGAACGTCATACGCGAGCATACGATGTCGATCGAGCTGACCTACGACGCAACCGGCTACGGCATTCGATATCTGCAAAGCACCAACCTTCTCTACGAGGAGCTGGCGCGCAGCGGCGCAACGCTCCGGGTGATTCACGGCAACTACAACGGCTGGATCAAGGACCTCGTATCGGGGATCAATGCCGGCCTGGGAGTATCGGGGCAAACGACCATCGGCTTTGCGCCGATTCAGAAAGTCGACGCCGTTCCCTTTCTCAGGGAGAAGGGACGCGACGCCTACAAGGAATTCCTGTCCAAGCCGACGCCGCGCGCATTTGCGATTGCGCCAAACGGAGCATGGGCATTCGGCTTCCGGACCGTTCCCGGGAGCAGGCAGCCCGACGTCGTCGGGTACGCGATGGCGACTTGCAATCGCCGCGGAAACGGAGAGTGTAAGCTCTACGCCCTGGACGAGCGCGTGGTGTGGCGCTCCGAGCGGTGAAACAATGATTTCCTTCACTCGCCGCCGGCTTCTTGCCGCCGCGGCCGCGCTTCCGGTCGTTCCTGCCTTTGCTCAAACCCGTCCGCTCACCTGCGGCGAGCTCACCACGCGGCAGACCGAAGGGCCTTTTTTCAAAACCAATACGCCGCGGCGCGTTTCGCTGGTGGAAGCGCAGTCCAAGGCCCCGCGCTTGGTCGTGACCGGGCAGGTCCTGTCCGCCCAATGCAGGCCGGTTGCGAACGCGCTTCTCGATTTCTGGCACGCGGACGAGGACGGGGAGTACGACAACCGCGGGTTTCGCTATCGCGGCCACCAGTTCACCGACGCCGAAGGGCGCTATCGCCTGCAAACCATCGTTCCGGCGGAATACCCCGGACGCACCCGGCATATCCACGTCAAGGTGCAGGCGCCCGGAAAGCGGGTCCTGACCACGCAGCTCTATTTCAGAGACGAGCCCGGCAATCGCCGCGACGGCCTCTACCGCCCGGACCTGGAGATGCGCATGGCCGGCAAAGGCGCCGGCGAGGGAAGGTTCGACTTCGTCGTCGAGATCTGAGGCCGCGGACGCAGGATCATTTCCCCGCGACCAGCGGGCACTTGCCTTCGTTCAGCGGGCGGAACGCCTGCTCCGCCGGAATGCTCGAGACGACCTTGAAGTAGTCCCAGTCGCCCTTCGACTCCTCGGGCGATTTCACCTGCAGCAGATACATCGGGTGGATCTTGCGCCCGTCCTCGCGGATTCGCCCTT
>Ga0209488_10002773_pt1 | contig 14302 bp, 18 predicted proteins | sample Rivendell_Oct201_8_FD_188349 | JGI IMG/M metagenome (GOLD analysis project Ga0209488, IMG submission 188349) | Vadose zone soil microbial communities from the Eel River Critical Zone Observatory, Northern California, USA -... | ecosystem: Environmental > Terrestrial > Soil > Vadose zone >... | reverse complement strand
AATACAGCGTGCGAGTGTCGAGAGATACGCGCCTTGCGCCAGAGATAGCGAATAGTAAAAAGTCCCCTCCGAAATCCCTGCGTGTCACCTCTGCTGTGTCCTCGTTTCCTTTCGACCTGACTTCTCAACGCTGAACCGCGCCATGGCGCCATCACTCGTTTCGAGGACCTTTATTGGCACTTCCCCTTCGGCGCGCCTCGGACACGCTTACTCTGGGTACTCTCGGCCTCTATCTGTGCTCGCGAACCCACCCAAGCACAGCTAAGGCTCGCCACATGTCAGAGCGAAATTGTGCTGTTAGACTTGATATTAAAGGGCTTTCCGCCAAGCCAACAAGCCGGAGCGTACATCTGCGCACGAGCACCTCGTCTCCATCATCAAAATACCTGTCCACCTCCGCCCCACCTTTTTTGATGACAATGAACATCCCACCAAGGCACAGTTTACAGCACCCCGAGGAACGCTATGTCATCATGAATTTCGGTCACTTCGAGTTTGTTGGGGGTTCACAGTACACACACATCGCGTCGTCACTGCTGGCACGAGCGTGAACAGCAGGTCTGAAGCAATACGTGAGAATTTGGTGATACCACGTAGAGATGCGCGATTATCTCCCCTGGTTGTATTGTAGGTACAACCCAATATTACTTGTGACCTGCTCGCTTCTTTGCTCTAGCCTTCTCGCGCTCTAGTGCCTTCTCTTCCGCTCTTTCCACCTCGATACTTCCAAAGACCTTTTTTATGCGCTCGTGATAGGATTTATCCTTCTCACGCTGCTTTTCCTGCTCCACTCCGGCCAAGAACCTGGCGTCCTTCCGCAACTCCCGAATAGCACCCTTCCTCTCTTCCTTGTACTGTCTGCGAAGCTTGGCCGCCTCTTGTCGTTCATGATCGGGATCACGCGTACGGAGATAGGACGAGGTGGAGTGCTCAAACTTCGGAATGTACGATGGGATAGGGATAGGCTTGTGTGCTTGGAGACGAAGAGGCCGGCGAGCCTGACGTGAGAATCTTAGGAGTCGTTGGATGGTGTCAACGGTCTGTGCTATTCGGTTCTTTAATGGAATTATCAATGAGAATACATACGGAAATAAATCGAGGGCTCACCTGAAGCACGGGACAGAGAACATCGGAGTCGACGTCGCAAAGTATTTGTAGCACAGGCTCGTACAATTCCACAAACCCTTCGAGTGGCTTGTATAATTCAGCAAATTGAGCCAGAAGATCAACTGCGAGACCCAGAAGATCCACATTCGTTTGTACTTTGTTCCCTTTGTCGGAGATGACACTAACGAGATCGGGCCGGTTCATGGATATCATCCTCGCCGTCGCCGTATCATTTAGAACGCACAACGGCCCGAAGTTATGCCTTAGAGGAAAAGGAGCAGATCGCACCGGTCCAGTGGAGTCACTCCTCCGCAGGGACAGAGACCGGACAGCGTCGATCAAGAAGTTGATGGCTTCGGGTATCAACCTATTGGAGCGGTTTTCATACTGGAGAAAAAGGGTGCAGAGAAATAAGCCGCTTGCGGCATCAGCAAAGGACCTTATCTTGCACAAGCCGAGATAAGATCCCATCAAAAGGCGTGCCGGAGAAACCACTGCGTGGCGCATGTCGCTTGTCGGCCATAGTGCCCCCAAGACTCGTAATAAGACGAACTCAGGGATCCCGGGCCATGTTTTTGCATGGTCATCTGCAGCACCACGGCTCAGGCCTCGCTTGAGGTTCTTATGCATCAGCACCAATTTCCCGATAAAGTGTTCGGCGACCTGCTTAGGGTACGCATTGGTGAGGGCACGAACGTGTGGAAGCAAGCCGCGAACAACAGCCAGTCGCGGGGTTGGTGGAGACGTGACATAAAGAACGTGATCGATAAGAACACCAGCAAACACCTGTAAGTTTTATGTACATCACGCGGTGAGATGCACCAATAACATTGAAGCCCACCTGCAATTTCGAAGGATTTTCTGCACCAAGGCTGGGATGATGTAGAGCACGGATGCGTTCGACAACAGTGGGGATGTCTTGATCCACGATACCCTCGATAATATCGAGAAATTCTTCGTGAGATGACGGACAAGGGAACGTATAAGGGAGTTCATTGGAACTGATTGTGTGTCCACTTCTCTCCGCACTGGATGGCCCTGACTCCCTACTGTCTGCGAGGCCGGACCAAGGGAACGCAGAATCGCTGGCTTCATCCTCTGATGCAGCGCTATCCTCATCGTCTCCTGGGCTGCCATCTTCACTGGAATTGTCCAAGCTTGATCCTAGGCCTCCGCCTAAGCCGTCCCAGTCATCAAAATCGTCTTCAAGATCGTCGCCACCAGTAAGTCGCCTTCGCTTCGGTGCTCTCCCCTCTTCCCCGCTACTTTCGGCGTCATCCTCTCCGTTCATTCGCCGAATTCGCCGACGCTCAGCTTTCTCCAGAGCATTTTTTGCTTCCAAGGCCAACTCCTCCTCAGTTTTCGTCCGGTCTTTTGGTTTGGATCGTTGATCAAAGACCAGCTCGCGCACGAATTGGTCGTACTGCTGGTCACGACCCTCTTCGGCTGCGCTAAAAGATTGGGAGCCGAGGTTCTTTTCAAGAGATTCCGACAAAGGGTCTGGGCCCGAAAGCAGGCCACGGATGGTGTCAAGCTCCTGATCCAACTGATGACGAATATCGTCCGCTTCTTCTCGTTGTTTCTGTCTTAACGCCTGAAAAGGAGACGATGGATATCACTGATAGACGAGTAGATTTCTTTGTACCTTGTACTCCTTGCTCTTCGCCATAACCTCTTGCATTACCTCGGCTTTTGTTTTTTTGCGTGCAGACTGTATAGGCTCCATCAGTGGGGAAGTAAATCAAAAATACGCGCGCATTTACTTCATCCTCGTCTGTACCCTCACTTTCGAAGCCACCGAAGTGTGCCCTCTTGACTGTTTCACCGTCAATCTGGCCTAAGAAGAATCAGCACGGGCAAACTGGGCTGGACGGAGCGCGAACCCTTTGCCTCCTCCTCACCACTCTCGAGTTTCAGCCCTGCGTCAGAGAAATCGTCCAGTTTGGACAGACTTTGTCCATAGTGCGTCAAGTCAACTTCGTCTTCGAGGTGGAACGCGGCACCCTTGGAGGCGCGCTGCCTTTCCCGCGTAAAACGCTCCAGCATACGTTCTTCTGGAGTGAGCGTGGGGTCGTTTTCTCCAAAACGCCTGTCAATGACGCCGCCCGCGCGGTTTCTCTCTTCGAACTCTTTGAGAAGGGTTTGTTTCCGCTATGGCAATCAAGCTTGAGAGGTATGACCGGCGAGACGTGTACTCGACCCACCGCCTCGATGCCTGCGTGTTTACTCTGAGCTGGCTTCCCGGAAACACCACTAAGTTTCCTTCCGCCGACATCGTGCTTGAGTTTTGTAACCTTGACATCAAACGGATTCAGCTTTTGCTGAATCTCGCGTAGCCTAGCGGCACGTTTTGCGTTATCTTTCTCCTCATTCTGAGCGCGTCTTCGTTTCCGCCCGGGTTGAGGCTTTCTCGAAAGTCCAGCCTGCGACAATGCCGACTTGAGCTGCGACAGCTGTGAACCTTTGCCCATGTGTGGCCCAAGTCTTTGTGGAGGGTATTATAGACCGGGCCGAAGCGAGGCCGTGTTGTGTTCAGTTGTGTCCTCATTATTATCTCCTTTAACTCAAATCAACTTGTCAACTGTCAACCTGTAATCCAAAGTTCGAGTCTCTCTCTCTCTTGATTAACTCTCGCCACCTTCACAACGGCAATCAAAACTCTCCATGGCACCCACTCTACGTTCCAATAACTCCACGCCTGGCAGGTCCAGCATGGAGACAACACCCATCAAGTCGCCTCGTAAGGTTCCCCATTGCACCAAATGTCAACGCCCTCGAGTAGGACACCCTCGCCAAGGATGCCCTTACATTCAATCCCCCAACTCGCCGGTGCAGCCAAGCGATCTGGATATCACCACAACAATGGATTCACTCGCCATATCCCCGACGAAGAGAACACGCCGTGGGCCTCGACCCGCTCATGAAATGACACTCGGATCACTCTCCACGGAGTCAAGTGACATTCTAAACAGACTCCTCGAACCTGAAAATACGCGTGAATCTCACTCCTTCATTGAAAGACATGTAGGTGCAAGTCCTGCTTCTGAACCTCACCGGGATCCCAACTCTTTTTTCAAAGCCACCTTTCAAACATGGCAGAGTCATGCCCGGGACACTCGTCACACCGGGTCCGAGTTTTGTAACGGAGGTGCCTCCAACGCAAGAAGCATCACCGCCGAATGGCTCTTCTGATAGCAAGGTGTCAATGCATATGACGCGACCTCAGTCGCCATCGCGTGCTGCTCCGCTTGCTCGGACCATGAGCATGGAGGAAAGGACTGCCTTCTTAGACGGGCTAATCGAGCTCTCGCGGGGACCACCGGCTACCGTATATGCCATTCACGCGCACGAATTGCGTCACATTGCCGAATCCGCTACGAAGCTCGGGTTTCATACTGGCACAGTACTCCCCGAGAAAGGGTCTGGGGAGGAAGGGCTGTTGATCCTCGGGAGAGATTATGGAGCAGTTAAAGATCTACATGCCAGATTATCATGGGATGGAGCCCCGCCACAAGGTGGTATCCGTGCTATGGCTGGCGGGGCTGTTGCCGGAGCAGTAGCAACTTTTACAGGGCTCGCATTGGCCTAATTATGATTCTGTCTTTTGGGATTAACGCCGCAAAGTGTCTGTGAAGTATTAATTATAGCATAGAACAGTTGTCTAATGGATCTGGTTGCACACGTGTTAATTAACTGTACGCTGATACGGTGTTTTAGCCCGGGCAAAGGAAAGCGTAGATGCATGGTACAAACGTGGCATCATCTGAACGTTTATGACCCACAGCATGGCATGTTCAGGTCCCTGTCGCTGAACACCACACGTTTGAAGGATGGCATGTTTGAGAGGGCATCCGTGTTCGTCTGGATGCGCGATCCATCATTCTCAGCTATCTATACTATGGGGTAAAGCCCCCTGGAATTCTGCCACATGGGTCCCCCTGGATGAATGACCTGACCAGCATGTGTCCTCCGACACGCCACGAAGGTCATATGCGCATGACCCATGACTGCCCATTCCTGTGGAGCGGTGTGCTCAAACGCGCTTGAACATGAACTGTAGGACGCACCCCTCATTGAATGTCATATGGCATCGGGAAAGGATCATAAACCAGTCCACGGGGATCAAAAATAACGCCCGAGAGGAAGATCGTGGAGTCAATCACGGGATAAGTTGCCCTTATGGCCGATCTTAACCACACGTCCCACCACCTATCTACGCCCGAGTGCGCATGCGGCCACATGCCCTTTGGATTAATTGCCAAATTAAAGAGCAGCTGAGGTAAATGAGGTGAAAAAATATGATGACATTATTAGCTAAGCAAGATAGAATGTACTTGGAATTTATTTTCACGATCGAAGAGAGTGCAGCGGGCGACAAACCAATAATTCCCCCAACGGGACCGGGAGTGCCACAAGGATGCTGTCATAAACAAGTCAGCCAAGTCATCATATACGGATGAGGATCACGAGTAATGCGGTTTTGTTTTCTCCCATCGGACCTCAAATCGGCATCCTCGGTACCTCGGCCATGAAGGAAGACATGGTACAGGAAAGACATGCCAATCGACAGAACGTCAAGGCGGTTTGTTTCAAGTGCTCATTTGTAAGGAGTAGCTAGTCCGAATTTTGATCACCACTCCAAATGAAGTTGAATCGGCATTTGAAACCAACTTAGGATCCGGTGTCACATCGGTGACTTGAACAAAATGGTTTGTGCCTGACCAATTGGGAGATTGAGAGCATCGAAAGCCACGGATCACCGGCCAGTCTTCTGTGTGCCTTCCTCTCTTCCTCCCATGTGCCATCGTCGTACGGCCCTTTGATCCCGATCCTATGCCAATTTCACCCTTTCCACCCTAACCGAACACGCCCTTCGGTTGGTGTATTCTGGGTTGTGGTCCTTGCGAATGCGCAAGAGGTACGACATATTACACCTGGTCGCCCTATCATTTTGTGCCCTGTCCTGTAGTCAGGCCTAGTCAGGGCTTGTGCCGGTCGCATGCACGGTCACACCTCCGTGTGCCGTCTTGGCCCTTAGGTGTTTGACATGATCGTGCCACAAGGGAGATTTACTTTTCTGTGGCAGGGTACCGCCGTAAAACATATTGGGGACGACACTCAAGGAAACGCTGCCATATTTACCTTTGAGGGGAGGGCAGTGGTGAATGCAGTGCAAATGAATTGGACAGCTCGCAGTGGCGGTATAATTCCATTCCCACAGATTAGGACGTTCGCCAAGGACGCCGAATCTTACACATGGAACACATAAAACACTCGGCAAAGAGTAATATTAATGTAAGAGGTTGAAAATAAAACACCGACAACGGTGGCATAAAATGAAGAGTCAATCAGGCCACCGGGGGTGACCGTGGAAAGGCACTGTAAAGAGGGAGTGTGAGAAAGTCGGAGGATCTCCGAGTGCGGACAGAGCGGGGCCGGAGATTGAGCAAGGGACTGCATATTCCAGAACAGGGAAGGACAAGTGATACATGAGTAGGTGAAATACAGGTAGGGGCGGGTCATGGAAGGGGAAGAGGGAAGGGAAGGGGAGCGAGGGCTCAGGGAAGGAAGGCGGGTCGGATATACAGAAAGAGGCGGCGCAAGGGAGGGAGGTCGGGAAGAGAGAGCTTGATTGGGAAAGATCCACCCGTTCCTCAAGGTTCGAATTCGCATGGGAAAAAAAAGGGGAGGGGAGGGAAGTTGAGCGCAGGTGGGTTATGGAAGATATCAAGGAGCAGGTCACAGGTGGCCAGAGCCTCGGCAAAAGCGAAAACCGAGAGAATGGCTTGAAAAAAGAAGATGCGTGACCGTGACGAAGGGTTACGGTCTAAACCGAATAAGGGAAGCACAGGATGAGGCAAGCCGAATCGGTACAAAACCCAGCGGCGTGATGACAAGGTGACCTTCCAGGAAGCGCGTCCCTTCGACCCCCACGTCCTCTCACAACTCACCCATCCTCATTCCCTCTATTTCTTAATTTTATTGTCTTTCTTTCTCGTACGTCCTCTATTTCCCTCTAAGCCACCCCTCAAAAAGCTCATCTCTCCTCTCTTCTTCCCTCGCTTCTCTTTAGCCCTCGTTCGATGGACTCTTTCCATTTCGATTCTTACACCTCATCCCCGCATTCCAGCTCATCTGCACCTCGTACACCTTCCCCTCGAACTTCTATCTCCTCTGACGGAGCTCCCTCCCCCGCTCATTTCAAAACAGAGCTCGAGCCTGTGTGCAACATCTTTTCCGACCAAATGGTTGACGATCACGTAGTCCCTCCAGAGGGTCATTCTCTCTGGCCAGGTTTATCCCATCAGTCCCTACCTTTCAACGGCTCACGCGGCTCCTTACTTGGGGAGCTTTATGATCACGATCTTCCAGTCGATCAATCTGCTAATATGTACGACCAGTCCAGTGACGGAGAGTGGCACTCGCAACTCTCTCGTCAGGTCTCCCATCCTCCCTCTCAAGAGTTAGCTGCCATGCGCAGGGCTACTTATCCTTACGTTCGCCACGATCGTGACCCCTCTTCGCCCTATTCCCAAGCATTCATCCCTCAGGATTGCGAGCCAATTCACCCCCCCTTCCATCGTGCCGATACCCTCTATGGGGAACCACTTCCTCTCATGGACAGCTCCCCTCAACTTATCTCATTTGGTTCAGACAACCACTCATTCCATCCTGGCCACTATGACATGTCTGTCTCGTCGTCTCCCGCTTCTTCCTATGTCGAGTTCGACAATCTCGATCATAGTGTAAAACTGGAAGAGTCCGCCCCCGTCATTGTCCCTTCGCAAACCTGCCTGTATCGTCCGCCCTCATCGGGTGCGATGCATCCTATGTCCTACCTCCCACCTCATGGCGGTCTCCCCGTTCAGCACACCGACGATGCCGCTTCGAAGGAAACGCAATACCTTCGTCGTCGATGCTTCAATTGTTCACAGACTGAGCCACCAAGTTGGAGACGATCCACGCTGAATCCAGGCAAGATTGTTTGCAATAAATGTGGCCTGTACGAACGCACTCACTTGCGTCCGCGACCCCTTCGATTCGATGAACTCCGAACCGGAAATAAGTCGCGCAAGCAATCTAAGAGCATTTCTGGCTCCCCAGCTTCCAAGCTGATTAAGAAGGAGGTTGAGTCCCAGGCGATGTCTCGCCGTGCTTCTGTATCCTCATCTTCATCCTCCGTCCATAGCAGTAGCGATTGGGATGATTCAGGTTCGTTGCCATCAAAAATTTCATTAGTTAAAAGGTATTGACCTCACCCTTAGTGTCTGTGTATTCCTCTGGTTCGGCACCCACGTCGTCATTCAATTCTCCTGCCGTGACGAGCTTTTCCCTACCACTGGAGCGCTCCTCTCAATCGCCGCCTCTTGGCTCTCGCGATGGTGGAATTCGCCTGCCCAACACTCCTCTCTCGGACATCGCATCTCTCCAGTCCCTATCACCGTCTCCTCGTAAGGCTGTGACGTCTCCTGATTACAGTCTGGCTCCTGCAATTCAAGGAGATTACTACCCTCGCCGAACGTCGCTCCCAGTGGACATCGCGAAAGCTTCTGAGGTCCCCGAAATCACCGGCTGGCAGGCTGTGCCGATGGCAGGCTCCCCGCCAAACAAGTCAACCAAGCCAAGTACTCTGCGAAAAGCAGTTGCTGCATGAACTGTAATTACCCAGCCTGGCTCCTTCTTGTGCGCCCTTGTTGCTGTGAGATATTCGCTTTATCTATTTATTTATTTTTTTCTCGCAAAAATGGCCTTTTATTTTTTTGCTCATTGATTGCCAGCATATTTGCATGTCATTCGGAGCGTTGTCTGCCTGTGGCTGGTCGCTTCATCACTGTACTCATCGGCATTGTATCCATTCCTATCTCCCATGGCGTATTATCTTCTCGCTTGACTCTCGCGTTTGATTAAATTTATTTCTTGCCTGTTTGCTTGGGACGTTACAACCGGTCTCGCCTTACAGTCGTGTAATGTAATCTTAGGTAGAAAATAACGAACATCGACGAAATGAAAATGCCATGCACTGAGGGCTGTTATCTTAAGATTATTCTCGGAAATTCCCCGCTAGTGTCACAATGCGATGCAGTTGACGATCATGCCCCTCGTGGTGGTGAAGGGAAACGGTGCATGGGCAATTATGCCGTGAATGGGAAGTAACGGTACTATATCCCAAGGGGAGGGATGGAGGGAGGGACCTACTTCACGGATTGATTGAATGCAACGCGTACGAAGTTGGCTGGTTATCAGGGCGTCCCGTGGGGCATGATGAAACTCTAACGAAGTGTCAGCCGCCATAGGGGGGCACAGCGACACCGCGATGCCGTAACCTGACAGCGCCAGACCAAGGCTTAGTGATATGTGGGTATGCCCAGCCTCTGCGGCGTCATTGACAAACGCATGGACCACGTTGATTGGTCGTACCGCAGTGGTGGAAAAGCCCCGACGGCGGGGCTTATGATTATACGGCATACGTAGAAAAGAGGAATGGGTTCAAATCCCCGAAACGGTCCTTGTGTACAAAGGGGGGGAGAGATGACGTCCCCAACCGGTACTTCACGGCGGCGTGCCTGCCGGGGGAGGGAGGGGGCAAAAAGAACAACTCGGTGGAACACCTGGGGATACGACACATACAGTCCCACACACATGGCACATCCCACGCTACGCACTATTGACGCTCTCTCTCCCGGGCGCACCCAGATTGTCCGTCAAGCTCGCGGTATTGGCAACAGCGCCCAGTTCCCCAGTCGAGTCGCTCGTCAAATGTTTTTTTTTGTTTTAGTTTTATTTTTTATTTATAACAAGGGGTGGGGGGGGCTTACAGTCGCCAAGATGTCGGAAATCAAGTTGAGAGAAAACCATGCCTACTTGGGGAATTTGGCCATACCGGGTTTGGGGGCTTGGACACCTTTCCCCCCCCTCCCTTCCCTCAGTACGGTCCAGCCCAACCCCAACACTACCCACACGTGGCCTTTCCTTTTTTCCCGTTTGCCTCCCACTGGCCCCCTTCCCCCTCCTCACATTTGGGTTCTGGTAAGGATGGGGTCAGGTCAGGGACCGCATTTGTCCGGCTGGCTTGTTAAAACGCCACAAACAAACAAACAAAGGCATCATTTTCATTGCGGTTCCCCGTTACGCACAGCCTTTTTCAGCGGAGATTGAAAAGTGACGCCGTCATCTCGGGCGCATTCAATTCCAGTTCAGTTCGGGTTGGGTTGGGTTGGTTGGTCGCGCCCCCAGGCTCTGCTTCCCAGAAGCTTCCCAGAAGCCTGATCGGGAAACGACGCGCATGGGCCCTACACATGCGTTGTCCGTCTCCAGGGCCGGGCTCTGTCGCCGGCACAAAAGTGGCAAAACAGCCACCCCCAACGTCCGAGAATTCGTACACAATCCGCGGACGACCGCTAACATCTCACAGGCCATTTTACCCACCATTGGTCATCTCAGATCCCCAGGCCCGATAGCAGAAACTTGAAACACGTTCCTCTCGATGGGTTACCATTTACTTTATCCGGACCGGTGTACAGATGAAGCGGCCACGGGTTTGGGGGACGTCCGGTTGAGCGACGCCTGTCCTTCGTCCAGTCAACACGACAACACAAACGTGTGTCAAAAGTCGAAGATGAAGGCTGTGGTGTTTCAAGAGGTCATGATGGACATAGACAAAAAGGTATCACGAGGGGTGTACAGATTTCGGGCCTAGTGCGCAAAACTATGGTCAAAACTGGTCATACCAGACTCCATTGTTTGGGCGTAGACCGATGTGGAGGATATCCCCGCTCGCATCTCACTGCCTCCTCCATTCCGGGTGGCAGTGTTCCTGACTCGTTCCCAGCACTTACACTGGAAACCAAATGTGCTTCCAAAGCTTCCTATCCAACAAGGGCCGATCCAAGGAGTACAGTGCATAGCTATGAGCGTCGCTCACTGGGATCCCCCCCTCTTTCTTGACCCAACTACGCCACGTTTCTCTTCCGATACCCACGCCCCAAGGCGGGAAACAGCCGAGAGCGCTTGTGCCGCTAGTCGAGAAGCGACCCACTGGGTGAGCATTCCACCGGGGACGAGGCCAACGAGGTCCTTCAAATCCCAGACATCGCGATGATGGATGATTCTACCCTGTTCGTTGAAGGACAGACGAGTAAACACGTGGAATTGAAGGTGGAGCGGGCTTGGGAGAGAGACACCGATGCCCGGCACCGTCAACGTCGGCAAAGGCGGTTGCTGCGGTCCGCTGCCACTCGAAAAGGACACATGCAAGGAGCGGCTGGCAGGGTTACGCTGACTCTCTGACGTGAGCGCATATGGATGGGCGGCGTTCATGTGGCCCAAATGGCGTTCGGCATGAAGCCCGGGAAGGAGGAGTATATTGAGAGTATGCTCCACAATGCATCGCCTGTGCCCATCTGACAGGGACCAATTGAAATCCAGAGAAGAGGCGCCAGAGGTGTCATCGCTGACTCACCAAAGCTCTCGTTTTCGCACACGTCGTCAATCTCCGTCCACATCCGGGAAATCTGAAACCATGACTCTCGTTCCGTCGGGATGCGAGCCAAACCAAGGATGCTACGGAGCAGCGATGTAGGTCTGGGCGCGTCTAACTCGGATAAATATTGCGAAAGGGAATGGATGTCCCCAATCGAATCACGAGACGTTGCAGTAATCACTGGGTTCTCGTAACTTTGAAACCAGTGCAAGTCAGGGTCTGAACGGAATGGAGATACGAAGCTTACACTGTTGTTGGATGTCGTTAGCTGGATGCAATGATTCCATAAATGATAGCCTACCTGCATCCGTCTCGTAGAATCTACTCAATGTGTCCCACGAAACGGGGTCTGCCTGGCCATATACAAGATTGCACACTTCGATTGCGGCGGTGTGTCGAGCGACGAGGGAAGCATCGGATTTGTTAAGGCTAAGCGGCGAACGGGCCTCGGTAGAGGGAAATGCGATAGTAGATGCCATTTGGTCGTAAAGAGGGGTTATCAGGTACTCGGCTCAAGATGAAGCGAGAGGGAGAAGTTGGAAGACAAGTCGAGCGCACCAACTACACCTTTGCCCCTGCCGCCTCACCCCGAGCACCACCAATTCGCTGTCACGTGTTATTTTTTGAATCCACTCTTTCTCTCTCCTCTGTCCTCCAGCTCAGCCTATGTCGTTCCAGCATGCACCCGTCACAAAAGGTTCCCCTGCAACAAAGAACTTAGATGCAGGCAGTCTGATCGTTTGACGCGCTCATAGGTATCATGATGGCCGTTGCCGTCTCGTCAGTCGTTGTCGCGATATTTGACGTCAAGTACAATTTTCACTTACAGGTACGCGTTCTACCACCCTCGTTTCACGTCCTTTCTGGTAACATCCGACACCTCATCATAGCTTGTCCCACACATCTCAAGGGACCACCAGGTGAGAACAAGGTCCTCGGTTGGCCTCGTACTCAACCATGTAGTATTGGCGGCTCCTTGCGCATCATATCGCCTTTTCAAATTCAAGCGAGCTCTTCCTCTGGGAGCTTATTCTCTACAATATTGGCGTAAACATTGAGCGGCAATTCGGAGGAGTAAAGTACGCCGTAAGTCTTTAGGTTTATTTTGTGAGTTCTCGACCTCTTTTTTTTCTCATCATTATCTCAGTCCTTCCTCGTCGTGTCCACTCTATTGGTCACCGTACTCGAACTTCTCTCGCTTCTGGTCCTCCATCAGTTTGGTTCCAGTTTCAACGTCATACCGTCTGGCCCACTCGGCCTAGTCTTCAGTTTACTATACCAATTCTTCAGTCTTGTTCCCGCCACATATCATTTTCGCGTTTTCGGAATCACTTTCTCAAACAAATCGTTCGCTTACGCACTCGCGTTGCAGGTAAACGTGTTTGCTGAACCTAGACGCTTACGTTTGTTAACCGTTTCGTTTCGTGTTAGCTTGCCTTCAGCCAGCCATGGTCCACAACGCTCGCCGCGGCTCTTGGATTTGTCGCCGGCGCGCTGTATCGTTCCGACATTGTCAGCCTCAAGAGCTACCGACTCCCTCCTTGGTTTGTCCGGCTGAGCTCCCACTTGCTCTCACTCGTCGGCGAAACACGGGCCGTCCGCCGGACCACTCGCGCATTCCCCGCGACTGAGATGTCCGAGACGACTTCTAGACTTGAAGATGAAGTCATTACCACCGCCCCAACGCCACGCGCAGAGCCTTCTGCTCGCTCGACTAGCAACACTTCGCGTGCAGCCACTGAGCAAGCCGGGCCATCAGTGATGCGAGAATGGGTCAACGAGCTAACTGGCAGAGTAGACCGTGCTTCTACAGGCATGCGGGTCCCAACCGAGGCTGAGATATCTCAACTCACGAATATCTTCCCGGACTTGCAACGGAACGTGATCGTTGCTGCCCTACAGCGCAGGTGAGTTGTTGCTGCATCCGTGAAATCGCTGTGCATGACGACCCGAGCAGCGCGAACATCGAAGGGGCGGTAGAGACACTACTCAGTGCTTCCTGAGCACGTTCGCCATGACGCAACGTAGTGGAACGGCTTGGAAACCGTGTGTTACTGGTAACATTCGTTGGATGCTCTGTGAAAAACTCCGACTTTTACGACAGGTCATTGCTATCTTTGTCTGCAATATAAATACACTCGTCGTAGTTGGTTCCATCCAGCGCGATGAGGCTGTGAATACAACAACAGCCACAACACGTGTCGGTCAGGGCTCCGCTTCTTCCTCGGATGCCACGCCTTCTTCCTCCTCTTCTTCGCCAGTGAATGCTGAGAGAGGGACGGCATATAGCCGGATGACCGGCTAGGAAAAAGTGTGCGTGAGCAGCAAGGCAGGATCAACGGCAGCGACGGAGAGAATGCCATGCCCCATCTAGAAGAGGGTGGAAGCATCCGCACGTCCGGTGAAGTGCGGCAGCAACGCAAGACAGACCGCAAGACAGGTGGCGAGAAACGGAAACGTACTTTGTTTGGATCTTTTATCAAGACATACTTGCCCTCGGGCATTTTCAAGCACAGGTCCGCCACCGTCCTCACTATGCCCCAACCGTTCGCCAAGGAAACGTTAAGCTGGGTGGCAAAATCCAAAGGGCGCATGGACGCCGTGCTCAGGATGACGTGCCGCGTGTTGTCGCGAGGGTTCGCTCGTGAAACATAGCTGTGTGTGATGATCGCAGGTCAGGACGAAGTGGCTGGGCTCGGCAAACAAAGAGAGAAA
>Ga0209488_10002772_pt1 | contig 14306 bp, 12 predicted proteins | sample Rivendell_Oct201_8_FD_188349 | JGI IMG/M metagenome (GOLD analysis project Ga0209488, IMG submission 188349) | Vadose zone soil microbial communities from the Eel River Critical Zone Observatory, Northern California, USA -... | ecosystem: Environmental > Terrestrial > Soil > Vadose zone >... | reverse complement strand
GGTACGTGAGCTGGGTTTAGAACGTCGTGAGACAGTTCGGTCCCTATCTGCCGTGGGTGTTTGAGACTTGAGAAGCGCTCTCCCTAGTACGAGAGGACCGGGAGGGACGTACCTCTGGTGTACCGGTTGTGGCGCCAGCCGCACCGCCGGGTAGCTAAGTACGGACGGGATAACCGCTGAAAGCATCTAAGCGGGAAACCCCCTTCAAAACGAGGTCTCGTTGAGAGCCGTGGTAGACCACCACGTCGATAGGCCGGAGGTGGAAGCGGAGTAATCCGCGCAGCTGACCGGTACTAATCGCTCGATTGGCTTGAGCACCGCATCCAGCGGCAAGAATCAACGATCAGGAGGGCGGCAAACCCTCGACGAAGACACTGTCACAACTCGCTTCCCTGCGGCGCAACCCCCGTTGCGCCGCAGCCCGGATCGCTCCGGGGGAGGGCCTGCATGGCTTGGTGGCCATGGCGAGGGGCAAAACACCCGATCCCATCCCGAACTCGGCCGTGAAAACCCTCAGCGCCGATGGTACTGCGTCTTAAGGCGCGGAAGAGTAGGTCGCCGCCAAGCCCTGCAAGCCCTCCCCTAACGATGGAAATTGACGCGGGGTGGAGCAGCCCGGTAGCTCGTCAGGCTCATAACCTGAAGGTCGAAGGTTCAAATCCTTCCCCCGCAACCAAATTCTGCCAGATCGACCTTTGACAAACGCCGGAACCTCCGCGGTTCCGGCGTTTCTTTTTTGCGTCCGGCTGGATCGCTGGTCATCGGTCCATTACCAAACCCATGCTGGCCGCGATCCATTGCAGACGCGTGTTCCGTGTCCACAAATTGGCACCCGGCGTCAGGCGAGCTGCCGCGAGCAGATGCGCGTCGACATAGCCGATGCCGCGCCCAAACAGCGCCTGCCGATCGATAAAGCCCAGGACTTCCTCGTCGGAGGCGACAGCTGCTTGAGGCAATTCCCGTAATGCGCCGAGAACGAGATCACGCTGTCGCAGGTTGCCGAGCGCGAGTTCGCCGATAACGAAGGGATGCGCGAGGACCTGTCCGCTGTTCAGCAGGCCGGTGAGCACCTCATTGCCGGCGCGCAGATGATCGACCCAGATTGAGGTATCGACCAGGATCACTTGGCGCCGGACCGCCGACGGGGGACGGGCGCCAAGTCGGGCTCGCTCCCGCCCAGGCGCGCCAGGCGGCGCGCACTCTCGCGTTCAATCAAGGCCCTAAGCGCCTCGCGAACCAGCGCGGATTTCTCGCGCAAGCCGGTGTAGGAAGCGGCCGTTTCAAGCAGCTCGTCATCGAGCGCGAGGGTCGTCCGCATCTCGGTCCTCCGATCAGGCTGCACCAATTCTGTCATCACATGATGCCTTTTTCAATGCCGATCAAGCTGTTGATCGCGCGATGAGACGGCTACCTACCATGACCGCCGGAACCTGGTTTTCCGGCCCTCGTTCGGATTCGAAAGCATCCGAATTGGGACGAGACCAATGCGCGACGACGATCCGAAAGAAGCCGGCGCCAAACCGCCGTTCAAGCCGCAGCAGCAGGAGCCGCCGGGCGACACCCGCGCGATGCAGCCGGTGCCCGATCATGGGGAGCAGTCATACAAAGGCTGCGGCAAGCTCGAGGGCCGCGCGGCGCTGATCACCGGCGCCGATTCCGGCATCGGCCGGGCGGTCGCGATCGCCTTTGCGCGCGAGGGCGCCGACGTCCTGATCAGCTATCTCGAGGAGCATGACGACGCCAAGGAGACCGCGCGCTGGATCGAGCAGGCCGGCAAGAAAGCGGTGCTGATGGCCGGCGATGTCGCCGATCCCGCACACTGCCGGGCGCTCGTGGAACGCGCCGTCAAGGAGTTCGGACGGCTCGACGTCCTGGTCAACAACGCCGCCTACCAGATGACCTATCAGAGCCTTGACGAGATCAGCGAGGCGGAATGGGACAAGACCTTCCGCACCAACATCTACAGCATGTTCTATCTGAGCAAGGCGGCGGCCGGGCACATGAAGCCGGGCAGCGCGATCGTCAACACCAGTTCGATCAACGCCAAATCGCCGAACCCGCATCTGCTCCCCTACGCCACGACCAAGGGAGCGATCGCCAATTTCACCGCCGGCCTGGCGCAGCTCCTCGCCAAGCAGGGGATCCGGGTCAATTGCGTCGCGCCCGGGCCGATCTGGACGCCGCTGATCCCGTCGACGATGGCGCCGGAGACGGTGGAAACCTTCGGCAAGAACACGCCGCTCGGCCGGCCCGGCCAGCCGGCCGAATTGGCGCCCGCCTATGTGCTGCTCGCCAGCAATGACGGCAGCTACATCACCGGCGCAATGATCCCGGTGACCGGCGGTCGCCCGATGCTGTGAGGTTGACGGCCCCGCCGCTGCCGTTCTTGATGTCGCATCATACTGGCGGCGGCGGGAGCGAGCACATGGCCGACAGCGAGGCTTTCGACCGGCGGCAGCACCGGTTTCCGGAGAGCCGGTTTTTCGAGGATCTCGCGGTCGGCGAGCGCTTCTACATTCCGAGCCGCACGGTCACCGAGGCCAATTTCGCCGCCTTTCAGACGGTTTCGGCCGACAACCATCCGATCCATTACGATGTCGAATATTGCCGCGAACGCGGCCATCCCGGCCCGCTGGCGCACGGGTTTCAGGTGTTGTGCTTCACCGCCGCCGGCGCCGGCACCTTCGCCCATGTGATCGGCGACTCGCTGATCGCGTTCATCGAGCAATCATCGAAATTCCTGAAGCCGGTCTATCCCGGCGACACGCTGTATCCGAGCCTTGCCGTGGCGGGACTGACGCCGCAGCGCACGACCGGAATCGTCACGATCGCGGTCACCGCCCATAACCAGAAGAACGAGCTGGTCCTGACCGGCGAGCAGAAATACCTGCTGAAGAAATGCAATCCCGAGGCGCCGGTCAGCCGCGCTCGATGATCGCGGCGAGGCGATCGGCGGCATCGCGGCACTGCGCGGCGCTGACGTCGAGATGCGTCACCGCCCGCACGATGCGCGGGCCGAGCGCCGAGACCAGCACGCCCGCCTCCCGGGCCCGGGCCGCGATCGTCGCCGCGTCCGGCAGCCCGTCCCCGAGCCGGAAGATCACGATGTTGCTCTGCACCGTGGCGAGGTCGAGCACGACGCCGGCAAGCCCGGCGACCCGCTCCGCGATCAGCCGTGCATTGGCGTGGTCGTCGCCCAGCCGCGCCGCATTATGGTCGAGCGCGTAGAGCCCGGCGGCGGCCAGGATGCCGGATTGCCGCATTGCGCCGCCGAACATGCGGCGGGCCCGCACCGCGCGGACGATCGTCGCGCTGTCGCCGGCCAGCACGCTGCCGACCGGGCAGCCGAGCCCCTTCGACAAGGCGACCGAGACGAGGTCGAACGGCCGCGCCAGCTCGGCAGGACCGAGCCCCGAGGCGGCGGCCGCGTTGAACAGCCGGGCGCCGTCGAGATAGGAGGAGATGCCCGCCTCGCGCGCGACGGCGCAAACCTCCACCGCGTCCTGCTGCGGAAGCACGATGCCGCCGCCGAGATTGTGGGTGTTCTCGATCGCCACCAGCCCGGTCGGCGGCAATACGATATGGCCGGGCGGTTTCAACGCGGCGCGGAAATCCGCGGCGGTGAACAAGCCGCAATGGCCGATCGGGGTGAACTGGACGCCGGAATTGGCCGCTCCGGCCCCGGATTCATGCCACATCATGTGGGCGTCCTCGCCGAGGATCACCTCGTCGCCGGGCCGGGTCAGCACTTTCAGCGCGATCTGGTTGGCCATCGTGCCGCTCGGCACGAACAGTCCGGTCTCCTTGCCGAGCAGCTCGGCGATCCGCTGCTGCAGCCGGTTGACCGAGGGATCTTCGCCATACTGATCGTCGCCGACCGGCGCTTCCGCCATCGCCCGCCGCATGCCCGGCGAGGGCCGGGTCACGGTGTCCGAGCGCAAATCGATCGGCTCAACGGGATTGGGCATCGCGGTTCCCAGACGCAAAACGAGCCTGCGAGGCTAATCGAGATCGGCCTCGCGGCAAATCTAGCTCCTAGGGTTAGGTTGCAATCGGCGATGAAGCATGGTGTCATCGTCCATGGCTGTCTCACCGCGTGAGACGATTATCGGAATCCGAAAGTATTGTTGGCGCGGCTTCGCCTGCGCCAGTTTGCTTTTGATGATGGCGGTCTGCATCGCCGCCCTGGCTGTCGCGGCGACCGGGCCCGAGACGCGCTTTTTCCGGATCGGCACGGCGGCGACCGGCGGCAGCTTCTTCGAAATCGGCGGGATCGTCGCCGGCGCCATTTCTGGCCCGACCGGCGGTCCGGCTTGCGGTCATGGCGGCAGCTGCGGCGTCCCCGGCTTGGTAGCGGTGGCCCAGGCGACCCCCGGCTCGGTCGAGAACCTCCGGCTGATCAACAAGGGCCAGATCGAATCCGGGTTCGCCCAGGCCGATCTGGCGGGCTGGGCCTATAACGGCACCAAGATTTTCGCCGAGGCGGGTCCGCAGCGGCAATTGCGGACGATCGCCAGCCTGTTCCCGGAGGCCGCCCACCTGGTGGTGCGCGCCGACAGTCCGATTCACAAGCTCGCCGATCTCAAGGGAAAGCGCGTCTCGCTCGGCGAGTTGGGATCGGGGACGGCGGCCGACGCGGCGGTGTTCCTGTCGACCGCCGGCTTCCGCGAGAAGGATTTGATCCGCAAGTTCCTGCGGCCCGGCCCGGCCGCCGAGGAGCTGAAGAGCGGCGAGCTCGACGCCTTCTTCCTGGTCGGCGGCTATCCGATCCCGGCGATCCGCGACCTCGCCTCGACGATACCGATCCGCCTCGTCCCGTTCGAGGATTCGCTGCTGGACAAGCTTAAAAAGGACTTCGTCTTTTATCATCGGGCGGTGATGCCGGCGGGGCTTTATCCCGGCGTCGACAGCGAGACGGTGTCGCTCGGCTTTTACGCGCTCTGGCTGGTTAATGCCGATATCGACGAGGATCTCGTCTATGCGATAACCCAGTCGCTATGGCATCCGGGAACCAGAAGACTGCTCGACGCGCTCGACCCGCTCGGCAAGCGCATCCAGCTCGACCAGGCGCTGAACGGGCTGTCGGCGCCGTTGCATTCTGGCGCGGCGCGGTTCTATCGCGAGAAGGGCCTGCCGATCGAAAACGCGCCGCAAGCGGCGGACGCCGGGAGCAGCCAGCAAAAACAGCCGTAGGGCAACTGCTGCGGCGGCGGGCGTGGCCGGCAACCGATCATATATGATGGGCGGGATGAAGCTTCTCGAACGCTGGCATGACTATTGGTCGCCCAAGGAGGCGATCGACACCTCGCCGAAAATCTCCGACGAGGTCAAATACACCACCTGCTACATGTGCGCCTGCCGCTGCGGCATCAAAGTGCATTTGCGCGACGGCGGCATCCGCTTCATCGAGGGCAACCCGAACCATCCGGTCAATCATGGCGTGATCTGCGGCAAGGGCGCGTCGGGGATCATGCAGCACTATTCGCCGGCGCGGCTGTCGAAGCCGCTGCTGCGGGTCGGCGAGCGCGGCGCCGGCGAGTTCCGCGAGATCGAGTGGGAAGAGGCGATCGCGACCGCGGTCGACTGGCTGTCGCGGATCCGCGCCGATGACCCGAGGAAGCTGGCGTTCTTCACCGGCCGCGACCAGAGCCAATCCCTGACCGGGTTTTGGGCGACCCAGTTCGGCACGCCGAATTTCGCCGCGCATGGCGGGTTCTGCTCGGTCAACATGGCCGCCGCCGGCATGTACACGCTGGGCGGCAGCTTCTGGGAATTCGGCGAGCCGGATTGGGAACGCACGCGGCTTTTTCTGATGTTCGGGGTCGCCGAGGACCACGATTCCAACCCGATCAAGCTGGCTTTGTCCCGGCTGCGGCGGCGCGGCGCCAAATTCGTCTCGGTCAATCCGGTGCGCACCGGCTATTCGGCGATCGCCGATGAGTGGATCGGCATCCGGCCCGGCACCGACGGGCTGTTCGTGCTGTCGCTGATCCACCAGCTGTTGCACGCCGACAAGGTCGACCTCGAATACCTCGGCCGTTACACCAACGCCGCGTGGCTGGTAATTCAGGCGCCCGGCACCGCCGATGATGGCCTGTTCGCGCGCAACGAAGCGGGCGAGCCTCTGGTGCTCGATGGCGCAGGCGAGCTGGCGAGCGGCATGCAGGCCGGGGTCGAGGCGCGGGTCGTCGGCGAGGCGAGGCTGCCGGACGGGCGCCGCGCGGTGCCGGTGTTTCAGCTGGTCGCCGAGCGCTATCTCGATCCGCGCTACGCACCGGAAACGGTGGGGCCGGTCTGCGGCATCCCGGCCGAGACGATCCGCCGGATCGCCGGCGAGATCGCCGCCACCGCGTTCGGCGAACAGATCGAAATCCCGGTGGCGTGGACCGACTGGGCCGGGCGCGAGCACCAATCGATGCGCGGCCGGCCGGTGTCGATCCATGCGATGCGCGGCATCTCGGCGCATTCCAACGGCTTCCAGACCTGCCGCGCCTTGCACCTATTGCAGATGCTGCTCGGCACGATCGATGTGCCGGGCGGCTGGCGCTACAAATCGCCCTATCCGAAACCGGCCCCGCCCGGCCCGAAACCGGCCGGCAAGCCGGGCCAGGTCGCCGCCGGCACGCCGCTCGCCGGCGCGCCGCTCGGCTATGTGCTGTCGCCCGAGGATCTGATCGTCGATGGCGACGGCCGGCCGCAGCGGATCGACAAGGCGTTCTCGTGGGAGGCGCCGATCGCCGCGCATGGGCTGATGCACATGCTGATCCGCAATGCCGCGAACGGCGATCCCTACCCGATCGACACGCTGTTCATGTACATGGCCAACATGGCGTGGAACTCGGCGATGAACACGACCGAGACGATCCGCCTCTTGACCGACAAGGACCCGGCGACCGGCGAGTACAAGATCCCGCACATCATCTATTCCGACGCCTATTATTCCGAGACCGTCGCCTATGCCGATCTGATCCTGCCGGACACGACCTATCTCGAACGGTGGGATTGCATCTCGTTGCTCGACCGGCCGATCGGCGGCCCCGACGGTCCGGGGGATGCGATCCGCCAACCGGTCATCGCCCCCGACCGCGACGTGCGGCCGTTCCAGGACGTGCTGATCGAGATGGGCGCCCGGCTCGGTCTGCCCGCCTTCGTGACGCCGGAGGGTGCGCCGCGCTATCCCGGCGGCTACAAGGATTACATCGCCTTGCACGAGCGTACCCCCGGCATCGGCCCGCTCGCCGGCTGGCGAGGCACGGATGGCGAGACGCATGGCAAGGGCGCGCCGAACCCGCAGCAGCTCGAGCGCTATGTCGCGAATGGCTGCTTCTGGAAGTACGAGCTGCCGCCGGAGCAGCTGTTCTTCAAGCACGCCAACAAGGCCTATCTCGAAACCGCGACGGCGATGGGGCTGATCCCGGCGCCCGAGCCGATCGTGTTGCAGCTTTATGTCGAGCCGTTGCAGCGCTTCCGTCTGGCGGCGCAGGGACATGGTGCGATGCAGCCGCCCGACAAGGACCGGGCGCGCATCGAGACCTATTTCGACCCCCTGCCCTTCTGGTACGCGCCGTTCGAGGAGACGCGCGCCGACCCCGGCGGCTTTCCGCTGCACGCGATCACCCAGCGGCCGATGCAGATGTACCATTCCTGGCATTCGCAGAATGCCTGGCTGCGCCAGATCCTCGGCCAGAACCGCCTGTTCATCAACCGCATCACCGCCCGCGCGCTTGGCCTCGCCGATGATGATTGGGTGTGGGTATCGAGCCATGCCGGGCGGATCGAGGCGCAGCTGAAGCTGATGGACGGGGTCAACCCGAACACGGTGTGGACCTGGAACGCGATCGGCAAGCGTGCTGGCGCCTGGAACCTGGCCGCGGACTCGCCCGAATTCACCAAGAGCTTTCTGCTGAATCATTTGATCGGCGACATCCTGCCCGGCCAGGACGGCAATACCACTCTCAACGCCGATCCGATCACCGGGCAGGCCGCGTGGTACGATTTGCGAGTGCGCATCGAGAAGGCCGCGTCCGCCGAGGCCGGCCACAGCGCGCCTCGCTTGACGCCGATTGCGCATCCGCGCTCGCTGTCGCCGCCGCCCGCGATCGTCCGCTATGGCGCCCGCTTTCGGCGCGACGAGCAGCAGGACACCGCGGAATGACCGACCTGCCGCAGACCTATCCCGGCCAGAAGAAGCTCGGGCTCGTCATCGATCTCGACCTCTGCGTCGGCTGCCATGCCTGCGCCACCGCTTGCAAGGAATGGAACACCGGCGGCCACATGGCGCCGTTGCCCGATTTCAACGCCTACGGAGACGATGCCTGGGGGGTGTGGTTCAACCGCATCCATTCCTTCGAGGAAGGCGAGGGCGACGGCGCGTGCACCGTGCACTTCCCGAAATCCTGCCTGCATTGCGAAGAGCCCGCCTGCGTCACCGTTTGCCCGACCGGCGCCTCCTACAAGCGCGCCGAGGACGGCATCGTGCTGGTCAATGAGAGCCTGTGCATCGGCTGCAAGCTGTGCTCCTGGGCCTGCCCCTACGGGGCGCGCGAGTTCGACACCGATGCCGGCGTCATGAAGAAGTGCACCTTGTGCATCGACCGCATCTACAACGCCAACCTCGCCCCCGAAGAGCGCCAGCCGGCCTGCGTCATGGTGTGCCCGACCAAGGCGCGGTTTTTCGGCGATCTCGGCGACCCGAATTCAGAGGTTTCCGAACTGGTCGCGGCACGCGGCGGCGCCGATCTGATGCCGGAGCTCGGCTATCGGCCGGTCAACAAATACCTGCCGCCGCGCCGCGGCCGACCCTATGGCGAGGATCGCGCACCCGCGCCGCTGACCGCCTTGGCCGCCGAAGCGCAACGCGAGGCCGATATCGCCAACCCGTTGCTGCGCTGGGTCGACCGGCTGCTGTCGCGGTGATGATCGCTCCGACGAGAATGTCTAGCTCGGCTGGCACCCTCACCCGGGCTCGGGCTGCGCCCTCGGCCACCCTCTCCCGCGGTGCGGGAGAGGGAAGTTACGGTGCCGCCTTGAACCCTCTCCCGCACCGCGGGAGAGGGGGGACCCGTCGCGGCAGCGACGGGTGGGTGAGGGCCACCGCCGGCGCTGTCGGTGAATAGCGGCGATGCACCCAGCCCTCTCTATCGTCTTTTTCACGACCGCGTCGGGCGCGGGGTTTGCGCTGCTGTTGTTGCTCGGTCTCGCCGTGCCGCTCGGATTGTTGCCCGAGAGCAGCGGGTTCGGCTTCGTCGCCTTGGCGACCGCGTTTGTGCTGGCGGCGGCCGGTCTCGTCTCCTCGGCGTTCCATCTCGGCCATCCCGAACGGGCCTGGCGGGCCTTTTCGCAATGGCGCTCGTCGTGGCTGTCGCGCGAAGGGGTCATGTCGGTCATGACCTTCGTGCCGGCGGCGGTCTTCGGGATCGGCTGGATCTTCTTCGGCGTCACCGACGGCGTGATCGGGCTGTGCGGCTTTCTCGCCGCGATATGCGCCGCCGTGACAATCGCCTGCACCGGCATGATCTACGCGTCGCTGAAGCCGATCCGCCAATGGCACAATCGCTGGGTCGTGCCGAACTATTTCACGCTCGGGCTGATGGCCGGGTTTCTGCTGCTCGACCTGATCATCCGCTTCTGGGTGGTGCGGCCGGTCGGCACGCCGCTGCTGGCACTCCTCACGGTGCTCGCCGCGTGGTGGAGCAAGGAAGCCTATTGGCGCTTCATCGACACGAATTCCGCGCCGAGCACCGTCGCGAGCGCCACGGCGCTCGGCAGCCGCGGCCGGGTGCGCATGCTCGAACCGCCGCATACCCAGGACAATTACCTGTTGCAGGAAATGGGGTTCAGCATCGCGCGCAAGCACAAGACACGGCTGCGCCTGATCGCCCGGACAGCCGCTTTTGTGCTGCCCGCCCTGTTGAGCCTCGTTGCGCTGATCGGCACCGGCATGACCGCGGCGGTTGCCGCCGCGCTCGCGGTGCTGAGCGCGGCGCTGGGGCTGGTCATCGAGCGCTGGCTGTTCTTCGCCGAGGCGAAGCATACCGTGATGCTCTACTACGGTGCCGATGCCGTCTGAGCCTCTTCCGGACCGGGCAAGTCCGACCAGGACGCCGCTGACGAACGACACCCGGGCCGTCGGCCCGGCAAGTCGCGCGCTGTCGCTGCTGCGGCGGGCGGCAAAGATCGCCGGCATCAATCTGCTGCTGATCGTCCTGCTGCTGATCCCGGTGGAATTGTGGTTCGGCTACTGGCTCGACGGGCCAGGCGCGGTCAGCATGCTCGACGCCAATCCAGGCCGGATCGAGGTGCGGTCGAGCCCGCTCTACCCGCCGGGCACCACGATCACCAACAGCCGCAACCGATACGGCTTTCGCGGCGGGCCGGCCGATCCGGCGCGGATCGACGTGCTGGCGCTGGGCGGCAGCACGACCGCGGAGCGCTACATCGACGACAAGGATATGTGGACGGCGCAGCTCGAAACCGGGCTGCGGCAGAGCGATTGTCCGATGACGATCGCCAATGCCGGGGTCGACGGCTATTCGACGGTCGGCGACATCGCCAGCTTCAACGGCTGGTTCGACCGGGTGCCCGGACTGAAGCCACGCTTCATGCTGGTCTATGTCGGGATCAACGACGCCGCGGTGAACCCGAAAGCGGCATGGTACGAGAAGTCGGTGCGCTACAAGAGCCAATGGCGGCAGATCGAGCATTACGTCGCGTCGCGCAGCGCATTGCATCGGCTGCATGTCGCATTGCGCGGCTGGTGGCAGGCGCGCGAGAACCAGCTCATTCACGACGAGCTGCCGATCACCGCCGGGACGCAATGGGAGCCGGCGAGCCTGCCAGCCGATTTCACGGCGACCGCAGCGCCGAAGGTGGAATCTTACCGCCGGCGCTTGAGCCGGCTGACCGAGCTGATCCGCGAATTCGGTGCGCGGCCGGTCTACATCACGCAGCGGCGCATGGACGGCCGCCTCGTCGATGAGCACTGGCAACAGATCGCCGGGTCTGACGGTGCCCGTCATACCGCGACCGTCGACGCGATCAACCAGGCGACGTTGGGCTTTTGCCATGACACCGGCGAGACGTGCGTCGATCTCGCCGGCAGGATCGATTTCAGTTCGAGCGAATTTGCCGACGCGATCCACACCAACCCGGCCGGCTCGGCCCATATCGGGCGCTTTCTGGCGCGCGAACTGGCCCCGGTACTGTGCGGCGAGACGAGCCGCGGTCGCTAGCGCGACGACGACATCGAGGCATGGCCGCCGAATTCCGCAAATCGCTTCTTCTGCTGGTCGGCAGCACTCTGTTGTGGCTCGCCCTCGCGGAAGGCATCTGCCGATTGCTGCCGGTCCATACCGGCTATGAGGTCCAACCGGTCGACGCCGCAAACCCGATCGTCCGCTTTCACCCGAACCGGGACTTCCTCTTTTCGCGCGGCCCGTTCCTGACCAATGTCAACCGCGGCCATGTCAACAATTATGGCTTCGTCAACGATCAGGATTACGAGAGCGGCGATAAGCGACCGCTCCTGGCGGTGATCGGCGACAGCTATATCGAGGCCGGAATGGTGCCGTATCCGCTGACATTGCAAGGCCGGTTGGCCGGGCAGCAGAACGGCAATCGCCGCGTCTACAGCTTCGGCTCGTCCGGCAGCTCGCTGCTCGATTATCTCTATTACGCGATTTACGCGCGGCAGCAGTTCGGCGCCGAATGGCTGGTGATCAATGTCGTCGGCAACGATTTCGACGAGATGCTGCTGCGTTACAAGCAGGCCCCTGCCTTCCACTATCTCGCCGAGGCGCCGGATGGCGGCTTGAGCCCGATGCTGATCGACTACCATCCGGCCTGGCCGCGCAGCCTGCTGCGTCATTCCGCCCTCGCGCGCTATGTCTTCTTCAACATCGGCAGCGTCTCGCCTGTGGTGAACCGGCTGACTCACGGGCTGGATCAGCTTCGCTTGTGGTTCAGCGGACCGATCGCGAAGGCGAATGCGGCGTCACCGGCGTTCGTCGGCAATACCGCCAGCGATGCCGACCCGGAGCGGGTCGAGCTGTCGCAGCGGGCGACCCTCTGGGTGCTCGACCATCTGCCCGAGAGGGTCGGGCTTCCGGCGTCGCACATCTTGTTCCTGATGGACGGTTATCGGAGCTATGAGCCGGATCAGGTGGCGGCCGACCGCAACAGCTTCTTCGGGACGATGCGCGAGTTTCTGATCACCGAAGGCCGCCGCCGCGGTTTCGAAGTGCAGGACATGCAGGAATGGTTCGTCCGCCGTCATCGGCGAGACGGCGCGGTGTTCGATTTTCCGGACGACGGGCATTGGAGCGCGATCGGTCACGAGGAAGCGGCCAAGGCAGTCATGGCGACCGATTTCTACCGCCGTTTCACCGAGGTCGCCGCTCAGTCCGGCTCGAATTGACGCGACAGCGAGCGCAACGCCCGGCCGATCGCAGCAGCCGCGACGGCATGGCCATGCTCATTCCAATGGGCGTCGGCGTCGAAATCGAAGCGGCGATGCTCGCCCTGCCAATCGGCGGCGAAGACCGGCTGGAGATCGACGAACGGGATGTGGTGCCGCCGCGCCGTCTCCTCGGCAATGCGATTGAGCGCCAGGGCCGGGCTGTCGGTGCCGCGATAGATCGCCAGGCGGTGGCCGTCCATCGCCAGCAGCAGCCGCGCGCCCATCGCGCGCACGACCGCATCGAGCCGGCCGAACAGGTAATCGGTGACCGCCTCGACCCCGGCCCGATCCGCCAGGACCGTCTCGATGTCGGTATTGGCCGCATAGCCGCTGGGCGCGGCATGGGCGCGAGGGAGCAACAGATCCACCAGAAACTCCGGGCGGACCTGCCAGCGATAGAGAAAGAACCGGGCGGTTGCGGTCTGCCGCAGCCATTCGACCGCCGTGGGCTGCCAGGGCTCAGGCGGGATCTCGCCGGTTACCCGGCCGTTTTCGACGCGCAGTTTCAGAAAGCTCGATGTGTAGCGCCCCGGCTTGAATTTGTAGGATTCATCGAAATCGTTGTGGACGATCACCACGACGACCCAGTCGGGCCGATAACGCACCACCTCGCGCTCGGTCATCTGCAGATACTGGCTCATCGGCGCGCCGCTGATGCCGAAGCGATAGACTTCGACCGGATGATCGGCGCCGCCGAGTTCGGCGGCGAGCCGTTCGCCAAGGCTGCGGTCATGCGGCACCTGCAACGCCTCGACAAAGCTGTCGCCGACGATCGCGATGCGCCCGACCCCCGGCCGGCGCGCCACGGCATAGTCGCCGATCCCGGAATTCCAGCCTTCGGCATTGATTCGGTAGGGCGCGGCGATCTCGTTGCGCACCCGCCAGATACCGTGCTGGTTCGGCATGTAGCGGACGACGCCATCGACAAAGGCGTTTACCGGCGCATCGCTCGCCAGCCACACCAGCCGGAACACGACGAGCTCGCAAAACCCGAGAAACAGCAGGATGCTGGCGAATACCAGCCCGAGATTGACGGCGAAATCGCGCCAGCGACGCATCATCCCGCGCCGGCCGTGCCGCTCAGCCGGCGAGCTGCTTCTGCAATGGCAGATCGTCCTCGATGAAAGCCTGAACGGCCTCATCGATGCCATTGTCGCGGCCAAAGCCGAGCACCTCGGCGCGCGGCGTCGCGAGGGAAGGCGGCCAGCTCGAGACGATCGCCTGAATCTGCGGATCGGGCTGCCAGCGCAGGTGTGCGTAAGCCTCCTCGCCGCCGGCGCGGCGCAACGCCGCCGCCATCTCGCCGACCGACACCGAAAAGCCGGGCAATTGCAACGATCGGCTCGTCCCGAACGCCTCGCCCGGGATGCCGAGCGCATGCACCAGCCCGGCGACGATGCGGCGGGGCGACGCAAGCGCCATCACCGTCTCGGGCGATACCGGGCAGACCGCGTCCTGGCCGGCCAGCGGCTCGCGGATCATCGAGGAGGCGAAAGTCGAGGCGGCGCGGTTCGGGCGCCCCGGCCGCACGACGACGGTCGGCAGGCGCACCGCGCGGCCGTCGACAAAGCCCTTGCGGCTGTAATCGTTGACCAGCAGCTCGCCGATCGCCTTCTGGGTGCCGTAGGAGGTCTGCGGCGTCAGCGCGGTGTCGTCGCCGACCGAAGATGGCAGCGCGCCGCCATAGACCGCCAGCGAGCTGGCGAAGACGAGACGTGGCGCGCTCTGCAGAGCGCGGCAGGCGTCGAGCACGGCGCGGGTGCCGTCGAGATTGACGCGGTAGCCGAGATCGGTGTCGGCCTCCGCCTGGCCGCTGACGATCGCGGCGAGATGAAACACCGCATCGGTG
>Ga0209488_10002771_pt1 | contig 14307 bp, 13 predicted proteins | sample Rivendell_Oct201_8_FD_188349 | JGI IMG/M metagenome (GOLD analysis project Ga0209488, IMG submission 188349) | Vadose zone soil microbial communities from the Eel River Critical Zone Observatory, Northern California, USA -... | ecosystem: Environmental > Terrestrial > Soil > Vadose zone >... | reverse complement strand
CGGTGGCGTCCGCGAACATATCGAGATCGCCAATCCGTACGGCCCGAACACCCGCCCCCAACGCCTGCGCGGCGGCGCGCAGCTTCGCGGTCATCCCACCGGACGCTACGCCCCCTTCAATCATCGTCTCAATTTCGGCGGCCGCAAGGGTGGGCTGTGTCACTCCGTCGATCGCTACGCCCGGCACATCGGACACGAAGAGTAGCTCCTGCGCGCCGAGCGCCACCGCAACGGCCGCGGCGGCCTGGTCGGCGTTCACGTTGAGCGGCCGCAGGGGTGCCGTGAGGGATGGCGTGACGGGGGCCAGCACGGGCGTAAGCCCCGCGAGCAGCAGGCTCTGCAGCAGCGACGCCCGCACGTTGACGATCTCGCCGACCTCGCCGAGCGCCGTTCCGTTCTGGAGCGGCTGCGCGGTCAGCAGCCCGCCGTCGACACCCGACAAGCCGATGGCGTCGAGGCCGGCGGCGCGAAGCGCGGTCACAAGAAGCCGATTCATCGGCCCGCCCAGGACCATCTCGACGATCTGCGCGATCTCCGGCGTCGTCACGCGCAGGCCGTCCCGTTGCTCGACTGGAAGGCCGAGCCGGCGCGACCAGGCGCTCACGGCCTGCCCGCCGCCGTGCACGACGACAGCCGGACCGATCTTGCTCAAGGCACGCGCGCACTGGGCGACCCATTCGGGCCGGTCGAGCGCATTGCCGCCAATCTTGACGACACGCACCGCTAGCATGCGAGTCCCGCCGTCTCGGGCAACCCAAGCATCACGTTCATGTTTTGAATCGCCTGCCCCGCCGCGCCTTTCACCAGGTTGTCGATCGCGGCGATGACCGTCAGCCGCGGGCGGCGCACGTCGACGACCTCGGCGACGCCGATGGCCACGCGATTGCGGTACACGACGTCCTTGAGAGACGGCAGCGTGCCGTGCATCACCTGCACACACGGCTCGGCGTCGTAGGTGGCGCTGTACAGCCCCTCGGCGGTCGACTGATCGAGGACTCGCGTCAGCGGGACGTGAATCGTTTCGAGAATGCCGCGCTTCACCGGCAGCAGGTGCGGGGTGAAGACGAGGTCGCCGGTGAAACCGCCCTCGCGCGACAGCGACTGCTTCAGCTCGGCGAGGTGACGGTGCGTGTTGCCGATCGCATACGCGCGATAATCCTCGGCGACTTCTCCGAACAGGAGCTCACGCTTCGGATTGCGTCCGGCACCGGTGACGCCGGAGGCTGCGTCGATGATGACCTCGCGAGAAGGGTCGATCAGCCCGAGCTGCGCGAGCGGGATCAACGCCAGCAGCGCGGCCGTCGGATAGCAGCCGGGGTTGGCAACCAGCTCGGCATCGGCGAGACGGGGCCGCGTGAATTCCGTGAGGCCGTAAACGGCGTCTGGCGACAGCCGGAAGTCGGCCGAGAGATCCACCGTTCGCTTGCCGCCGGCGCGAGCCTCGTGGACGTAACGGGACGACACGCCGTGCGGCAGCGCGGACAGGATGATCTCGGCCTGCTGCCACGGGGCGTCGTCGGCCTTGATGAGCTCGTGCCCGTCGACCCACTCGCCAGCCGAGGACTCGGCGGTGGCAAACGCGACGGTGGCGCCCGGATGGCCGTTCAACAGACGCAGCAGCTCCTGCCCGACATAGCCGGAGGCACCCAGTACGCCGACCGGGATAGATGCATGATTATTCATTTGAGCGGAAAATTATGCAGACGCCGTGCTCGATGCAAGTGCGCCCCTACGTCACGCGTTCCAATCGAGGATTAGCCCGGTAGGAGCGCCCGACTTTGGCGCACGGCTTTCCCTCGAGCATGACCACATCGGCGGTGAAATCGAACCGGCCCTGGAAGAGGCTCGAGCCGACGCCGTAGACGTCGACCGGGATGTTCTGCTCCTCGAACTGGCGGATTTTCTCCACCGTGAAGCCGCCGGAGACCACGATTTTGACGTGGCGGTATCCCTCGGCATCGAGCGCGCGGCGCACGTTCCTCACCAGCTGCGGGTTCACACCGGTCGGCTTGAACGTCCCCATCTGCGGAATGACCGAGTTGTCCACGAGCGTCTCCGACGTGTCGAGCCGGACGCCGTACAGCCGGTCTCCCAGCTCGCGTGCCACCGCGAGTGAGGTGCCTACGCAGTCGTTGTCGAAGTCCACCAGCGTGATGAGGCGAATCGACGGGTCGCTCTGCTCGGCGAACTTGCGCGAGGCGAGGACGGTGTCGCCTTGGTAGGCGGCGATGAGCGCGTGGGGAACGGTGCCGATCCCCTCCGAGCCCCACCACGACGCCTGGGCGTCTGTGGACACACCGATCGCGCCGGCGATGTGCGCCGCGTAGCCATCGCCGGTCTGCACCAGCCAATGGTCGTGCCGTGCCGGGAAGAACATGACCTCTTTCGGCTTCGCCGCTTCGACGACCTGCCGTGTGTTGGTTCCCACCCGTGTGCGCCGCGCGAGCACGCCCAGGTAGAGCGTCTCCAGCACGGCGAAGGCGTCGTACGGGCCTTCGATGAGCAGCACCGTCTCCCAGGGCTGGATCTCATCTCCATCGTACACGGCATGCACCACCAGCTCGTCCCAGCGTTCCGCGCACAATTTCAGAATCGCGATCGCCTCATCGATGCCGCCGAGGTAGGCGTGCGACTTCCCGAACACCTGCATCGTGACGCGGGGCCGGTGGTGATCCTTCCGCAGCAGCTCGCGCGCGCGGACGAAGTATTTGTCCGAGTAATAGCCCTCCCGCATCTTGTCGACGGGAAGGTGGAAGATCTCGGGATCGAGCCGTTTTTTGCGTGCGGGCATCAGCGCGGGCCGGGCCAGGCGAATGTTGCGGAAAGTGTATCCCCGGTCGGGAGCGGCAGCTGTCGCGCGATGTTATTGAGCCGCCCGCAGATCGTGCCGAGCGGTTGCGGCGCGTCGGGCGGCGAGACTTTGAGACAGACGATATCGGCATCGAGCGCGAGCGCGCGATCGCGCGCCGAGCGTGCGGGGTCGGGACGCGTGAGACTCACGACGAGCGTCGTGGCGCGTCCCTTGAGCACGAGCTGCACGACGCGCGGTGGCTCCTCCGGAATCAGGTCGATCGGCCGCGGCGCGCTGACGGTGTCGCCGCGCACGAGATTGAGGATCACCCGGGCCCGCCGGGGGCGAACGACGGCTTCCAATCGAAAGTCGCGCGTCGAATCGAGCAAATCGAAGGCTTCGGCCGCCCGGGCCTCGCCTCCCGCAAACTCTCGCTCGAGAATCAGCTCGACCCACAGCGCCCGGGGGCGCGCCGGCGCCGGAGTCTGACCGCGTTGACCAGTCCCGAAGGGATAGATGCGCGCGGTGTCGCTCCACGCCAACCGCACCATCCGCCGGTAGGTGTCTTCCTCCCACAACGGCAGGCCACGGCGCGAACGGCCGACGCGCCGCCGCATGTAGAACTCGCCGGCGAGGCTCACCGTGTCGCCGACCGTCGGTGTCACCTGGAACAGTGCTTCGATCTCGGCGGTGTCGGTGCGGAGTGTGAGGCGCATGTCGCTGTCGAGCGGACCGCTCACCGCGCCGCTCGCGAGGATTCGCGGCGCGACCGCGGCGGGCTCGATCACCCGAATGCGATATGTGAGCCGGGTGCCCGGCCCCTGAAAAGCGGACAGCACGAGGAGAACGCTACTGAACGACGATAGTCCCACGCGTCTCCTCGAGTGTTCCGCCCCCGCCCGGCCCGCCCCAGCGGCGGTTCGCAGTCCATCCCGCGAGGAGGCCGGTCGCGAGCGCCAAGGCGACCCAGAGTGCCAGCGTGCCGGCACGGATCACCGGGCGGGGCACCACGAACGCGTGCGGATTCCCGGCCGAGCGTGCCAGCGCCACGCGGACCTCGAGCTGGCTGGCCCGTGCGCCGGCGCAATGCGCGCAGGTCGCCAGGTGCTTCGCGAGAGCGGCGCGCTCGACCAGCGACAGCTCGCCGTCGAGCTCGGCGTCGACCTGCAGGAGCCACTGTTCGTGGGTGGTATCGGTTCCCGCCATCAGATCTCCTCCCGCACGCGGTAACGCAACACGCGGCGCTGCATCCAGCGCACCGCAAACGCGTCCTGCAGCGACCGCCACACGCGATTCCACATACCGTATTTGGTCACGCCATGTTTCCGCGGCCGGTGGCCGACCGGGACTTCCGTCACCGTTCCGCCCTGCATCTTGATCAGCGTGGGAAGAAAACGGTGCATGCCCGTGAACAGCGGCAAGGCGCGCACCGCTTCGGTACGAAACGCCTTGAGCGAGCAACCGGTGTCCCGGATGACTTCGCCGTTAAGCCGATTGCGAACGCCATTGGCGATGCGGCTTTGCAATCGCTTCCAGGGGGTATCGCGACGGGCGGCACGATAGCCGGCCACCGCCGTGGCCCCGCTGCGCTCTAACGTGGCTACGAGCGCCGGGATGTCGGCAGGATCGTTTTGGAGGTCGGCGTCCAGGGTGACCACTACGGGGGCGCGCGCCGCGCGAAACCCGGCGGTGAACGCCGCGGTCTGACCCGCGTTGCGCTCGAGCGCGATGATGTGCAGCTGTGGGTACTGCTGGCGTAACGCTTTCAGCGCTTCGAATGTGCCGTCGGTCGACCCGTCGTCCACGACGATCACCTCGTAGCTCCGACCGGTCAGGGCGGCCGCGATCTCGGCGAGCAGCGGTGCGAGGTTGTCCCGCTCGTTGTACGCGGGGACCACGAGCGAAAGCTCCACGGGGTGGGAACGATAGCAAGTTGACAGCCGCAAGACGAGTGGGTAAAACCGTGCATGCCTGAATCTGTCTCGCGTCGCGAGTTCCTGCGGTCGGCCGCGGGCGGCGTTGCCGCGAGTGCGGCCCTGGGGATTCCGCATCCGATGCGCCCGCCGCGCCCGCTGCCGCCACAGTCCCGCTGGGCCGCCAAGCCTGTCGCGATCGCCAGCGCCAACGGGCTGCGCGCCGTCCAGAAAGCATTCGACATGCTCATGCAGGGCGCCGACACGCTCGACTCCGTCGTGGAAGGTGTGAAGATCCAGGAGCTCGATCCGAACGACGACTCGGTCGGCTATGGCGGTCTGCCGAACGCGGACGGCGTGGTGCAGCTCGACGCCTCCTGCATGCACGGCCCGACCAAGCGTGCCGGTGCGGTTGGCGCGCTCGAGAACATCAAGACACCGTCAGAAGTCGCGAAGCTGATCCTCAAGTACACGACGCACATCTTCCTCGTCGGCGAAGGCGCCAAGCGGTTCGCGCTGTCGTTCGGCTTCAAGGAAGAAGATTTGCTGACCGACCATTCGCGTGAAGCGTGGCTGCGGTGGCGCGCCAACCTGAGCCCGAACGACAACTACCTCGACGTCCCGGATTCCGACCACCTCGTCGTCACCAAGACCGGGACGATCAATTGCAACGCCGTGACGCCGCAGGGCGATCTCTCGTCCGTGACGACGACTGCCGGCCTCTCCTGGAAGATTCCCGGGCGAGTGGGCGACTCACCGGTCATCGGCGCCGGACAATACTGCGACAACGACATCGGCGCCGCGGGCTCGACGGGACTCGGCGAGGCGAACATCAAAGTGTGCGGGGGATTCCTGACGGTCGAGCACATGCGGCGCGGCATGAAGCCGACGGACGCATGTCTCGAGACGTTGAAGCGCGTCGTCGCGAAGACGGAAGCGCGACTCCTCGACGCGCAGGGCAAGCCAAAGTTCGACCTCGTGTTCTATGCGCTGACCAAGCGAGGCGAGTTCGGTGCGGCGTCACTCTATCCCAATCACTTCGCGGCCCACGACGGCGTAGACGCCAGGATCCGCGACACGGCCTACCTATTCACGCGCGCGTAGCTCTTCTGCTCCTCGCGCTGGCCGCTCCGCTCGCAGCGCAGGTCGAGCCGAATCCGAAGCACAACTGGGCCGATCACCTCTACCCCCTCGTCTATTACAACTCGGTCGACGGATTCTGGTTTGGCGGGCACTACGACTGGTCCAGCCCCATGGGCTTCGCCGAACGCCCCGAGCCCAGCTTCGGCCGGATTGCCTTCGATGCCGGCGCGAGCACGCAGGGGAGCTACATGGTGGTCGCCGACGCGCAGGCACCCGCGTATTGGGACGGTTGGCGTCTCGGTCTGACGCTCAGTCTGATACGGGCGAATCGCCTCGGGTATTTCGGCCAGGGCAACGGTACGACGTACGTCCGCGATAGCACGTCGGGAATGGGCCACTCCTATTTCTACCGCGTCAGCCGCCGAACCAGCGGGGCACGGCTCACCGTGCAGCGCCACGTGGCGGGGCCGCTGCGCGTGCTGCTCGGTGGCACGCTCGAGCACACCGATTATCGCGAATTGCCGGGCGAAACCGTTTTCCAGCGCGATCGGCTGGCGGGGGTCATCCGGCCGGACGACTCGCCCTTCAACGACGCGGTCGGGCGTGTGGGCGTGGTGTTCGATATGCGCGATCTGGAGGTGGACCCGCATCGTGGCGTCTTCGCAGAGGCGCTGGTGGGCCGCGGGCACGGCTACACGCGCACGACTGCGTCGTTTCACGCCTATGTGCATCCGTTCGAACGGTTGGTCATCGCGGGGCGGATTGCCGGGGAGAACGTCACCGGCACGGCGCCGCTCGCGGTGCAACAGACGATGGAGACGAGCGAGGGGCCGGTCGTCGCGCTCGGCGGATTTCGCTCGTTACGCGGCTACTACGACGGCCGTTTCGTGGGACCCGGGAAGATCCTCGGCGGCGTCGAGGCGCGCTACGGCATCCTGTGGGCGCCGCGTCTGTTCGAGGTCAAGCTGTTTGCCTTTTACGACGCGGGACGCGTCTTCGCGCCCGGCCAGACGGTCCGGCTGACTCGACATGGCCTGCATTCGGCTATCGGCGGCGGCGTGGCGATCGCCCTGCTACGGAATACGCTGGTGCTGATGGAAGCCGGCAAGGGAACTGAGAGCGCGCAGGTGACCTTTGCGACCGCGTGGAGCTTCTGATTTCGCCGGTTTAGATTACCTCACGGATCTCAACTCCGCGGCGCTTCAATTCATCCACATACGCCTGAAACGGCACTGCCTCATCGGGCGTGTAAACACCCGGCGAGCTGACACGTCCGTCCACCTGCATCACGCCCGTGATCGCCAGTGAGTACCCGGTCGTCCGCATCATCGCACTGATCCCGGCCGCCTCGTCAAAGTAGTCGAGCAGCTGCCACGCGACGCGCTTGCCGTTGCGTCCCTGGACTTCCACGCGCAACGCGACGAGGTCGCGGCCGTTTGGCTTGCTGAGCTGAGGTGAGACGGCGGCGATGAACGCATCGCGCGGAATGATCTCCATGCCTTTCATTTTCACCGGATCGAGCGACAACAATCCCATTTCGCGGATCGGTCGCATGATCGCGACGTGCCCGGGGTAGCGAAGCGTCTTGTACTCCATCGTGCGTACCTTGCCGCGGTAGGCCCAGGGCATGGTCGAGATCCCGCCGCCGGTATGAAATGCCTCCAGTGTCCCCACCGGGCTCGGGAACGCGACGTCTTCGAGCTCCGACAGCGCATCGACGCGCTCGGGCCGGCCCTCGCGCAATATCCACGACGGCGTCGTGTAGTAGTCGAGCGCGCCTTCCAGAGAGTAGACGATTTGATAGTTGAGCGGCGGCTCGGGCTTTTGCGGCAGGCCTCCCACGAAAATCTTGACGCTCTCCGCGTCACCGACTCGTCTGATCCCCTCCGCCGCGATGATGTTGACCATTCCCGGAGCGAGGCCGCAGTCGGGAATGATCGAAACCTGTTGCTTTTGGGCGGCGGCGTGGAGGGTTTTCTGCTTTTGGACGATCTCGGTGTTCCCGCCCAGATCGGCGCAGTGCAGTCCCATGGCGACGGCGGCCTTCGCGACGGGATAGTTGAAGTAATACGGCAGCGCGTTCATCACGGCGTCGTGGCCGCGCATCAGCTTCCGCAGCTGCGGGCCGCTCTTGGCATCCAGGCGCGCAGTGACGAGCCGCTTGTCTTTCCTCTTCTTGAGGAAGGCGGCCGCGCGTCGGGGATGCAGGTCGGCGAGCGTGACGCGCTTCACCTCCGGACGCTGCAGCAAGTCATACGCGCAGGCAGAACCCTGCAGCCCAGCGCCCAGCACGAGCATGCGCATCGCGGCAACGCCTCCAGAATGATTGATGGGAGATGAAAGGGCGCGAAAGCTAGTAGATTCGCCACCGTGTCGCACCCCTCGGCTCCTCATGAAAGTGCCGCCGATCTGACTCGGCAGCGCCTGATTCGCACGGCGCTGGAGCTTTTCACGACGCGCGGCTACCACGACACGACGACCGCGCAGATCGCGAAGAAGGCGGGCGTGGCCGAGGGAACGATTTATCGCCATTTCGCGAGCAAGCAGCAGCTTTTCAATGAGCTGTATCGAGCGTCGCAGCGGTGGGCGACGACGATCGTGCAGAAACCGACGCGTGACGACGAAGCGGGTCCGGCCCGGGCGCAGTTAACGGCTGTCGCGCACAGATTGGTCGAAGGAGCCGCTCACGACACGGCCGTGGTCAAGCTCGGCTTGTTCGAGCTGCCCGGTGCGATACTCGACGACGAGAGTCGGAAGACGGAGCGCGAGTTTCGGTTGGCGCTCGAACGGATTGTTGCCGAAGGCAAAGCGCAGGGCTCGGTGCGGGCGGGAGCCGTGGACATCTGGGCGGGGATCTGGTTGGCGACGATCAGCCATGCGTTGGAAAAGGTCGTTGCCGGGGATTGGAAGACAGGAGATACAGGCGTCCGGTTGGTAATAGAGGCAGCCTGGAGAGCGATTAGCGTCTGAGCGACCCTACCCGCGCCGTAGTTCGAACAGCGCAATCTCCGCCGGTACGAATACCCTGAGCGGTACTCCCACAACGCCGATCCCGCGGCTCACGTAAAGCTGACTGCTTCCGTGCGTGAAGTGACCCATGACGTATTTCGTGATCAGCCTTCCCGGCGACCAACCGACGACCGGTAGATAGAACTGCCCGCCATGGATATGCCCCGCGAGCGTCAGCGGGATGCCACGGGGCGCGGCGCCATCGAACGCACCGGGCCGATGGGCAAGCAGGATGCGGAAGGCGTCTTTCGCGGCCGGTGTGGTCCGCAGCGCCTGATCCAGATCATCGTCCTGCGGATCGTCGGCGCGCCAATTCCGCGGATCGTCGATCCCCATGAGCGCGAGCGCCGCTCCGCCGCGCTCGATCACGTGCGCGCCATTCTTCACGAACACCTGTCCAGCATCCTTCACGCCGCGAACGACCGCGTCCTCGCCCGTGTAACGGTCGTGGTTGCCGAGGACCGTGACGACGCCCAGAGGTGCGTGCAGGTCGCGGAAGGCGCGCACGTAATCGGGGATGTATGACGGGGAGATATCGATCATGTCCCCCGTCTGCACGATCAGATCCGCACCCAGCGCATTCGTTTGGTTGACGATGTCCCGCATTTTCCCTTCCGACATATGAATGCCGGCGTGCACATCCGAGAGGTGAGCAATGCGGAGGCCGTTCAATCCGGGTGGCAAATCGGGGAAAACGAGTGTGCTGCGGGTAATCGACGGCAGACGCTCGGCGCTCCAGATACCGTATGCTGATAGCCCCACGCCGACGGCGCCGTACGCGTAGGTGGCCCGAACCAAGAACTGACGGCGAGAGAGGGCGGTTGAGCGGTGGGGCGGTTCAGCGGTTGGAGAGCGACGCAGTTTACGAGCCGCCCAACCGCCAAGCCGCCAAACCGCTTTGCCGAGCAGATACACACAGACCAGGCCACAGAAAATCCAGCCAAGAAACTGCCACGCGATCCACGGCGCGATGTAGGGAACGCGGCTGATGCCCCACAGGCTTCCCGAGAACATCCGTACCGCGACGAGGAGCCAGGGAAGGTTGAAGACCACGAAGATGAGCGTCAGCCAGCGGCGCGCCGGGGGCGGGAGGCGTTCGCGCAGATAGAGGTACACCAGCAATTGAGGCGCTGCGAACAGCAACAGATAAATTATGGCCATGCCATCCCGTACGCCCTGGTTGTCAGCGTGGTTCCCGGTGCTTCTCGTCGTGCCGCTCGTGGCGCAGCGCGCGAATCCCGTCGAGCGACAGCTCGTCGCGGCCGGTCTGTGGGCGGGCGCGCGTTACAACTATGCCTACTGGGACGCCGTCCGCGCGAATTGGGACTCGGCCTTCGCGGCGACGGTCACCTACGCCGGCGAGCGCCCCGCGCCAACCGACCTGCAATACTATCGCCGGCTGCGGCGCTGGGCGGCGTTACTGCATGACGGCCAGCTCGATATTCTGCCGCCGGCGGCGATCGCCAATCGCGTCGCCCGGCCGCCGCTGGCGTTGCGCAGCATCGAGCGCCGCCCGTTCATCATGGACTACGTCACGAACGACGAGATGCGGGTCGCTCGCCCCGAGCGCCTCGCGGAGATTCTCGCTGTACAGGGCATTCCGGCGGCGGACTGGATCCGTGACTCTGTCTTACCGCAGATCCCGGCAGCGACCGAGACGAGCCGCTGGGATCGCGCCGTCGCGCAGATGCTCGAAGGAGAGCGCGGCACGGCGCTCCATCTGCTGCTGCGCCTTCCCGGCGGCGCCGAGCGCGGCGCCAGCGTCACGCGCAGCATGGCACTGCTCGGGGGACGCTCGCCGCTCGAGCGCTCCGTGCTCGAAGCCGATACGCTCCCGGACGGCGCGATCTGGGTCCGGGTGAACTCGTTCGCGGATCCCGACGTCCTCACGCAGTTCGACCGCGCGCTGGGCGACGCCCCGCGCGAGGGACCGCGCCATCGCGGCCTGATTCTCGATCTCCGGGAGACTGCGGGAGGAGCATCGGCGACCGACCGGGCGCAGGCCTACGCGCTGCTGTCGCGCATCATCGATCGGCCGTTCGTCGGATCACGCAGGCTGATACCGCAATTTCGGCCCGACTCCCTCATTCCGTGGGTGAGTATGTCGTCCGACACGATCTGGCCGCCGCTGCGACGCGAGCGGATCGCGTACTCGGGTCCTGTCGCGGTGCTGCTGTCGCCGCGCACCGGCGGCGCCGCCGAGGACTTTGTCGTGGCATTCCAGGCCGGCGGCCGCGGTCCCACGGTCGGCGAGCCGTCCGCCGGGAGCACGGGAAAAACGGCGACGCTGACGCTTCCCGGCGGATGGAGGCTCCGCATCACGGTGTCGCGCGACGCATTTCCCGACGGGAAAGAGTTCGTGCCGGCCGGCATCGCTCCGCAGTTCCCCGTCGACGTGCGGGTTGAGGACGTGCTGGCGGGCCGCGACGCGGTACTCGAGCGGGCGCGCGCCTATTTGGCCGACGCCGCGCGCCGTTAGCTCTTCAGCTGCGTTCGAAAGAAGCGGATCACGGCGTTCCACGCGCTGTCGGCCACTTCCGGCTTTTCCCGCGTCCGCAGGAATCCGTGCCCGACTCCGGGATAGATCGTGTACGGATACGGTTTGCCCGCTGTTCGCATCGCCGCCGCCGCGTCGGGCAAACCGGCATCGATGCGCGCGTCGTTCTCGGCATACACGCCGAGCCCTTTCGCGCGGATCTTGGCCATATCCGCCGGGTCGGGGCTCGGCCCATAGCACACCACGAACGCTTTCAGCTCCGGCGAATTGGTGGCATAGCGGAAGCTCTGGCCGCCGCCCCAGCAAAAGCCGATCACGCCGATCTCACTCGCGCGCACCGGCTTCAGGGTCTTGAGGTAGGCGCGGGTCGCATCGAGGTCGGCGGTCAGGGTGTCGGCGTTCAAGGTCGCGATCAGCCTGCGGGCGGAGTCGGGTGTGGCGGGCGTCCCGCCGCGGCGCGACAGCAGGTCGGGGGCAATCGCGACGAACCCGTCCTTCGCGAGCTGCTCCGTCGTCTGCTTGATGAAGTCCGACATGCCGAAGATCTCGTGGATGACGATCACCGCGGGCGAGGGCTTCGGGCGCTCGGGATAGGCGATGTAGGCCGTCACCGTATCCTTACCACTGAGATATTTGACATACTCGGAATGAATATCGGAATGATGGAATGAGGGAACGATGGAAAGACCCATCAGTGCGGCCCCGACGCCCATTCCAACCTTCCAACGTTCCCACTTACCGCGCATAGGTCACCCTCCAGATCTTGCCGCCGGTGTCGTCACTCACGAGTAGCGATCCATCAGGAAGCACGAGCAACCCCACGGGGCGTCCCCAGCGCGAGCCGTCCGGACGCTGCCAGCCGACGATGAAGTCCTCCACCCCTACGGCGCGCCGTCCGCTGCTGTCCACCTTGACGCGTACCACTTTCGCGCCTGTCGGTATCGAGCGATTCCAGGAGCCATGCAGCGTGACGAACGCGTCGCCGCGGTACTCGCGGGGGAACTGCGTGCCGGTATAAAACGCGAGCCCGAGCGGCGCGGAGTGCGCCTGCACGGTAATCGCCGGCGGCTCGACGTTGGAGCAGTCAGCGGATCCATACTCGGGATTGGGTTTGCCGGGGAGATAGCACTGCGGCCAGCCGTAGTTTGCGCCGTCCTTGATGATGTTGATGTGCTCGGGCGGAACGTCATCGCCGAGGTTGTCGCGGTCATTGTTCCCGCCCCAGAGCTCGCCCGTTTTCGGATTGAACGCGATGCCGACTGTGTTGCGGAGCCCCTTCGCAAAGACGTGACCGCCCCCGCCCGATGCGTTCAGGTTGAGCTGCGTCACGGCCGCGCGCATCGAGTCGCGCTCGTCGCAGAGATTGCAGGAGGAGCCGACGGCCACGTACAGCTTGCCGTCCGGCCCGAACACGATCGTGCGTGTCGAGTGACCGCCACCCGGCAGACCCATCAGTTTCACCGGATCGCGGACACCTGGGTCGAAGCGGATGAGCTCGCTCTCTGCAGCGACGTACATCGTGTCGCCCCGGAAGGCGATCCCGAACGGCCCCTTCAACCCGCTGGCGACCGTAACCACGCTGTCGACCACGCCGTCGTGATTCGTGTCGGTCAGCTTGACGATCCGCCCGGATCCCGGCTGCGATGCATAGATCGCGTTGCCAGGACCGAGCGTCAGATAGCGGACGCCTTGGAGATCTCCCGCGAACACGGCGACCTTGAATCCGGCTGGTACGCGGAGCACGTCGTCACTCCGAGCCTCGCCCCCGCCCTGGCCGCGTGCGGGAGTCCCATTGCAGGCGAGGACCGTGACCGCGACTAACAAGACGTGTTCGCGCATGAACTACCTCCCACTGATTGAGATGACTCGCAAGAGCAACCTGCCGTCCTGGTCCACGCGGACCTCGGTAGGTGCGAACGGCAGATCGACACGGACCAATGTCTCGCGGCTGCTACCATTAACGGCGACGTCGCGGCGCACGGTCGCGCCGTTCGCTCCCTGGAACTCGAGCGTGACCGCGGGGAGCCGGAACAGACCCCACTCCGGTTTTTGGCGTTGGGTGATACCCAGAAGCACTTTCCTCGCTCCAGCGTCGTACTGCCACGTCACGTCGAGCTGTGGATACCCCGGTTGGTACAGCCATTGGTGGAAGAACCACCCCAGATTCGCTCGGGCTTCCTTCTCTATTACGCGCTCAAAGTCGTCACTCGTTGCGGTCGAGTCGCGGTAGGTCCGGTAGTAGGTCCGGAGCCCGCGAAAGAATGCCGAATCGCCGATCGTGCGGCGCAGCATGTGCAGGACCCACGCGCCTTTTGGATAGCTGTTCGCGTTGAGGAGCTTGATCGGATCGGCGGCAAAGCCCGAATCCACGATCGGGCGGTCGGTGACGTCGGATTTGAAGTAATCCGCGGCGTTCGTGCGCATGTGGTTCACGAGCACGCTGTCTCCATCCAGCGCCGCGCCAATCACGCCGTCGAAGTAGGTCGCGAAGCCTTCGGAGAGCCAGATATCGGGCCAGTCACGTTCCGTCACAGCGTCGCCGAACCATTGGTGTGCAGTCTCATGGCGCACGACGCCCTCGCCCATTCTCCGCTCGACGTACGGCTTCTCGGCGTAGAAGATTGCGCTCGAGTTCTCCATACCGCCGAATTTCGTGGACGACTCCACGTGCGCGAGCTTCTCGTAGGGGAAGGGCCCGATCAATCGCTGCATTACCTCGACGATCTCGGTGGCGCGTCGGAACGGGACCGAGTCGGCGAACGCCGAGTCCTCGGGGTAGGTCCATACTTCCATGGGGATGGTGTCGCGGCCGTTGATTACAGGGCGGTGCTTCGAAACGGTAAACTCACCGGCGCCGAGGACCATCGTGTAGGTCGGAATTGAGCGCCGGGTCTCCCACCACCACGTCCCAGCGCTTTGTGTGTTTCGAGACATTCGAGCGCCATTGGCGACCACCTTCCACGATGGCGGCGCGTTCAGAATGAAGGTGACCTTCGCCTTGTCTCCGGGATGAT